>Ga0315282_10016702_pt1 | contig 10699 bp, 9 predicted proteins | sample YL17G07_20_MG_FD_203693 | JGI IMG/M metagenome (GOLD analysis project Ga0315282, IMG submission 203693) | Sediment microbial communities from Yellowstone Lake, YNP, Wyoming, USA - YL17G07_20 | ecosystem: Environmental > Aquatic > Freshwater > Lake > Sediment | place: USA: Wyoming | collected... | reverse complement strand
TGGTGATGATGAACTACGTCATCCCCAAGTTCGCCCAGGTCTTCACCGAATCGCGCGTGCCGATCCCGACGCCCACCTGGGTGCTGATGCGCGCCAGCGACCTGCTGCGTGCCTACGGCTGGATGGGGGCGCTGTGCGCGGCGGCGGGGGCCGTGGCCGCCCGGTATTACGTCCGCACGCCGCTGGGGCGTCACCAGTGGGACGCGCTGAAGCTCAGACTGCCGGTGGCCGGCGAAGTGGTCCGCAAGGCCGAGACCGCGCGCTTCGCCCGCACCATGGCCACCCTGGTGGCCAACGGCGTCCCGCTGGTGCAGTCGCTCAAGATCGCCAGGGGCCTGCTGAACAACGTGATCCTGAGCGAATCGCTGGCTGTTGTAACCCAGGGCGTGCAGCGCGGCGAGGGGCTGGCCGGGCCGCTGCAGCGCGTCGGGGTCTTCCCCGCCCTGGCCGCCCACCTGCTGAGGGTGGGCGAGGAAACCGGGAAGCTGGATACCATGTTCGGCCGCATGGCCGACATCTACGACTCCGACACGCGCGCGGCCATCAAGCGCGCCACCGCGCTGTTCGAGCCGCTGGTGATCCTGGTAATGGGCCTGGTCGTGGGAACCATGGTTTTGTCGATGCTGATGGCCATTGTGAGCATTAACGACGTTCCGTTGTAAGGCTGTAGGCCGTGGGCTGTAGGCTGTGGGCACAATCGCGGATGAGTCTGGGCCTGTGGCCCATAGCCTTATAGCCTGAAGAGGTGTTGACGTGGATGCATTGGAGAGGAAAGTACGAAGCGACACAGCGCGCGGCGTGACGCTGATCGAGCTGCTGGTGGTGGTCACCATCATCGCCATGTTCGGCGCCCTGGTGCTGCCGCGCTTGTGGAAGAAGGTCAGCGGGGCGAAGCAGACCGTGGCCCGCGAACAGATCAACGGCTTCATCACCGCGCTCGGCATGTACAAGCTCGACACGGGGCGCTTCCCCTCGACCGAGCAGGGCCTGCAGGCGTTACGAGTGCGCCCGCAGGACGAAGCCCGATGGGACGGAGCGTACCTGCCCCAGGACGTGCCGCCCGATCCCTGGGGGCATCCGTACGTCTACAAGTACCCCGGCGAACACGGCGAGGAGCCCGACATCATCTCCTACGGCGCCGACGGGCGCGAGGGCGGGGACGGCGAGAACGCCGACATCGTGAGCTGGAAACACTGAGCCAATTGCGGATTGCGGAATGCGGATTGCGGATTTCAACCCGGAGAAACTCGGAGCGAGGCGCACGTGCTGGCGTGCGGGCAATCCGCAATCCGCAATCGGCAATCGGCAATCGGGGATGACGCTCATCGAGATTCTGGTGGTGGTGGCGATCATCGCGGTGGCCGGCGGGCTGGTGCTGCCTTCGCTGGCATCCGGCCTGGACAACCTGCGGCTGCGCACCACGGCCGAGCGGCTGGCCAGCACCGTGCGCTACGCGCGGGAGCGCGCCGTGCGCCGGCAGACCGTCTGCCAGGTAACCATCGATCCCGCGCGCCGCACCGTGGAGCTGGAGGATTTCAGCGCCGGCGGCGGGCAGGCCGAACGGCGGAGCTGGGAATTGCCCGCCGGCATACGCCTGGATGAGCAGAGCACGCGCGTTTTCCTGTTCGCGCCCGACGGCGCCGTGCCCCGGCTCGACCTCAAGCTGCGGAACGAGCGGGGCCGCGCGGCCCGCATCGAGTTCGACCCCTTGAGCGCGCTGCCCCTGGTGCGCATCGAGTAATTTCGGATTTCGGATTTCGGATTGCGGATTGCGGACTGGACGGGACGCAGATGAACGCAGAAAAGAACAGATCAAGCGGTTTTCGGGGTTGCACACGTCAGCATTCACCGCTCTTCTCGAGCGGCGAGTTAAATCCGCATTCCGCAATCCGCAATCCGCAATTGGCGGGGTTCACGCTGCTGGAAGTCCTGGTGGCCACCGCGCTGGTGGGGATCGCCGCGGCCGCGCTGATGAGCGGTCTCTCCGGTTCCTTGCGCAACCTGTCGCGGGCCGAAGGGTACGAAAAAGCCGTGCTGGTGGCCCGCGCGCAGATGAGCCGGCTGCTGATCGAGGAAAAGCTCAAGCCCGGACGCCTGGAAGACCGCTGGGACGAGAGCTACCGCTGGGAAGCGGAGGTCGCGCCGTGGGACCCCGGCGGCCGGGCACCCGTGAACCCCGACGTGGTGCCGGAGATCGCGGTCATCAAGTTACGGGTTTTTTGGAAGGGCGTTCAGGGCGAGAAGCAGGTCACGCTTGAGACCTGCAAGTACCAGGGCTGGTCGCCGCCCCAGCCCATACGGTAGAGGGACGCGGATGAACGCAGATGAACGCAGTTCGAAGTTCCCATGGACTCCGGGAGGTCATCCGTATCCATGTCGCCGCGGCGACTTCATCCGTGGTGCATCGGGCCTGACGCTGCTGGAACTGATAACCGCCATCACCATTTCCGGGCTGGTCGCGCTGGCGGTGACGGTTTCGCTGCGCATTGGCGTGCGGGCCTGGGAAAAGAGCCAGGGCGCGGTGCTCGAACTGCGGCGCCAGGCGAACGCCGCGGACCTGCTGCCCGCGCAGCTCGGCGGTGGCGTGATGCGGATCGTGGAGGTGGAGTTGTTCAACCGCAGGCAAAGAATGCCGTTTTTCTTCGGTGACGAAGCGCGGCTGGTTTTCCTCAGCACCTATTCAGCCGCGCAGCACGGCCGGGGCGGCATCGTGGTGGCCGATTACTTTGCCGAGCAGCAGCCGGACCGCACCTGGAAGCTGTGGCTGGACGAGCAGCCGGCGCTGGACGACGAATGGCTGGCGCGCTGGGTGGTGGGAACCGAGGCGACCAGCGAGGGCGGGGAGAAGCCGCAGCTCAGGCCATTTGATGCCGACCGGGCCATGCTGCTGTTCCAAGGACTGGCAGAGTGCCGCTTCGAGTATCTGCGCGAAACACCGGCAACGGCGGAGTGGGTGGCGCCCTGGTCGCTGCTGGCCTATCCGTACCTGCCGCCCGCCATTCGCCTGCAACTTGCCGGAGGCGCATCCGGCGCCAGGCGCCTTGCCCCGACGCCGGTGTACGCGCGCCTGTGGATGGGAGGGGTTGCCCGATGATGATGGTCCAAGGTCCAAGGTCCAAAGTCCCAAGTCCTGCGGCGGGCAGTCAGCGTTGCGACCTTGGACCTTGGACCTTGGACCTGGGACCTCACAACGAGCGCGGCGGCGTGCTGCTGCTGGTGCTTTGGGTGACGGCCGCGCTATCGTTCGTCGCGCTTTCCACCGCCATGATGGTGCGCACCGAGGTGGCGGCTACCGCTTACCGGCTGGAAGCCGAACAAGCGCGCCTGCTGGCACAGGGGGCCATCGAGCAGACCCTCTACTTGATGAAGCATCCGGGGATCGTGGACGCCGAAGGCCAGCTATTGTATATGCCCGGGCAACGCCGCCTCGATCTGGCGTTTGAGACCGGGCAGGCCAGCGTGGTCATCACTCCCGAGGCGGCCAGAATGAACGTCAACACCGAGCAATCAGAACGGTTGCAGGCGCTGCTGCGCGCCGTGGGCGCGGCCGACCACCAGGCCACGGAGATCGCCGAGGCCATTGTGGATTGGCGCAGTCCGCGCACTTCGGACGTCGGCACCATTTTCGACATGTTTTACTCGGCCTTGCCGCAACCCTACCGCGCCACCCATCGCCGCTTCGAGCGCCTCGAGGAGTTGCTGCTGGTCAAGGGCATCACCGCCGAGCTGTTCTACGGCTGGCTGGAGCGCGACCGCGAGGGCCGGCTGGTGCGGCGCGGCGGGCTGCGGCGCTCGCTGACGGTGTACGGGTACAGGGGCCAGGTCAGTCTCAACGAATCTCCTTACGAGTTGTTGCTCAGTTTGCCGGGTATGGACGCCGAGCGGGCGCAGGCCATCGTAGCGGGGCGGCGCGAGAAACCGTACAAGACGATGGACGACGTTCCCGTCACGCTCCCCTTGGAAGCCAGCAGTTACGTCGTTCTGTCGCTGCCGGATATCGGACATATGCGGCTGACCGCTACCGGACAGCCGGCCGGTTCGGCCACACGCGCGTCTCTGTCGGCGGTGTTCAGCCCGCAGACCTCGGGTCAGCCGAGGCGGCTGCTGGTCGAGTGGGGGCAGGAGGCGATAGCCGAGCAGTAGGCAGTGGGCAGAAGGCAGAAGGCAGAAGGCAGAAGGCAGAAGGCAGAAGGCGCCCGCCTTTGGACGAAATGCGATGATGTACTTCGGGACAAGCATTGGAATTGCCGTGCGGGGCGAAGACCTGGAGGCCGTGTGCGTGCGCGGCAGGTGGAACAGGGTGGCCGTCGCCGGCTTCCTGCGCATCGAGAACTACCGCAGCCGCCCTGTTGAGGAGGTGGCCGAGCAGTACCGCCGGTTCCGAAAGGCCCACCACGCGATGACGGCCAGCGCGATCATGGCGCTGCCCCGCGAGAGCGGATTGTTGCGGGTGCTGGAATTGCCGGCCGAAATCGGACAAAACCTGACGGCGGCGATCGGCTACCAGGTGGACACGCTGCACCCGTTCGAGGAAGGCGGCGTTTATTTCGATTATGCCCTTCTGCCGGCGCCGGGCGGGCAACCCCAGCCGGCCGCCGAAACCAGCGCCTCCCGCGGCCCTGTGCGCGTAGCCGTCGGCCTGGCCGAAAAGCGGTCAGTGGATGAACTCTACGACTGGTGCTGCCGTGCGGGCATCGATGTGGCCGGTTTTACCTTTTCGACTGCGGCGCTCTACCAGGCGCTGCAAAAGGGCGCCGGCGTGATCGTGCTCGACCGGCAGGGCGGCTCGACCGAGATCCTCGGCCTGGCCGCCGACGGCGGTTTCTGTTCCAGGCAGTGCCACGCCGGCCAGGCGCTGGAACGGGAAATCGAATTCTGCGCAGCCGAGTTGCGCTGGAGCGCGCAGGACGAGCACCCCGTGCTTTGCGTCGGAGAGCAGCCGGAGGACGCGGCCGCCTTGCCGCCGGGCCTGCGGCTGGAACCGGGCCGGCTGGCGCCGCTTCCCGCCGTGGCCGCCGGTTTGCAGGGCGGCGCAGCCGAGTTTCGCCTGAAAGAATCGTTCACCGCATACGCGACGGCCCTGTTGGGCCTAGACTGGCGCTTGCCGCTGACCCCGCCCAGGCCCGGCCTGCGGTGGAACCTGTTGCCCGCCGAAAAGCGCGTCTACCGGTTGCACTGGGCGTACACGGCCGCCTACGCGCTGGGAACGCTGGCCGTGTTGCTGGCCGCCGCCTGGCCGGTGACCGGCTGGGTGCAGGACCGCACTTACGCCGCGCACCTGGATCGGCAGATCAACGCCCTCAAGCCGCGCGTGCAGTACGTGGACAAGCTGGATGCCCGCCAGAAGGGATTGCTCGTCAAGCTGGAGGCGCTGAGGCGCGAGCAGGAAGACATCGACCGGAAAACGCAGGCGCTGCAGGAATTGACGCGCCTGCTGCCGAATTCCGCGTGGCTGAATTCGGTGCAGATCAGCGATACGCAGGTCTACCTGGTGGGCCAGGCAGACGCGGCCGCCGGCCTGTTGCAGACCCTGAGCCAAGCGGCGTACTTCGACCAGCCCCAGTTCTACTCGACGGTCACCCGGAACGCCGAGGGCAAGGAAGTATTTCAGATTCGAATGCGGCTGCGCGATGTTCCGCTGCGGGCCTGGGCCGCGCCGCCCGTGCCCGGCGCAGAACCCGGCCTCATGCCCGGCGGTCCACAGGCCGGCGCCGCGGGCGCCGGGAAGGCGGCCAATGGGGAGGGCGCGGCCAAGGCAGCGCCTTCACCGGCGGCCCAGCCGCCGGCTGCGCCGGCGCCGCAAGGGGGAAAACAGCGATGATCGGACTGCTGCGTAATCTGCAGACGCGCGAGAGGCGGGCGCTGGGCGCGCTGGCGGGCGCCGGCGTCCTGTTTCTGTTGGCGCAATTCGTCGCCTTTCCGTGGATGGAAGCGACCGAAAAGCTCCGCGCCTCGCTGCCGCTGAAGGAGAAGACGCTGCACAAGTACCAGAACCTGGCGGCGCTGCTCGGCCCGCGGGAAACCGACTGGCGGAACATCCAGGGGCGGCTGGCCGAAGCCGAGCGCGGCCTGCTGGACAGCAAGACCGCGGCGCTGGCATCGGCCGAGCTGCAGCAGCGGCTGCAGCAACTGGCCGAGCAGCACGGCATCGAGCTGCGAAGTACCGATTTCCCGCCGGTCCGGCCGCTGAAACCGGCCGACGCCGGTTACGCGCTGGCGCCCGTCGGACTTTCGTTCGAGTGCACACTCGACCAGTTGGTCAATTTCCTGGCGGCGGTCGCGGCCAGCCCCAAGACGCTCTCGATCGAACAACTGTCGATCATGGCCAACCCGCCGCGCCCCGACCGGCCGCGCAAGATGGTGACGGTTCGGCTGGTTGTCCGCGGTCTGATGGCGCAGGAAGCAGCCGCGCCGCCGAAATCGTGAGGGAGCGAAATGCGACGACCCATTATCCTGCTCGACTTCATCCTGCTGTTGGCCATCGTTGGTCTGACCGCCGGCATCCGCGCCGCCTGGCAACGCAACCACGCGCGCTATGCTGTGCCGGCCGCCTCCTCGCGAGCCGTGACCATGGCCGGCCTCGGCGCGGGCACACAGCCGCCGCTCGCGTTGCTCGATTACGGCGAACTGGTCAACCGCAACCTGTTCAGCCCCGACCGCAACAACGTGCAGCCGGTCGTAAAGAAAGAAAAGCGGCAGGGTCCGCCCCTGCCGGTCGTCATTGGCACCATGAATCTGGGCAGCGGCATGGTCGCGCTGATGGCCGATCCAAAGCAGGCGGCCAGCGGCTCGTTCAAGCGCGTCAAGACCGGCGACGAGGTTGGAGGGTACCAGGTGCTCCAGATCGCCGCGCACAAAGTCGTGGTCGAATTCGACGGCGAGCAGACGTCCTTGGATGTGTATGAATCGGCGGCCAGCGTGAGCGGCGCCGGCGGGGCTGGCTATTCAGCGCCGGCGCCGGGCTCGCAGGTGCAGACGGCGGTGTCGGCCGCCGGTGCGACAGCCGCGGGCGCCGCGGGTGCCCCGGGCGAAGGCGGCGGAGTCATCCAGTCGGGCGGCTCCCTGATCGCCGCGCCCACCATGCCCGAGGGCGTCACCATCGAAGGCAATAACCGGGTCACCCGAAAGATGACGGCGTTTGGAATGATGACCTTCCGGGAACCAATCACGCCGGAATCGAAGGCAAAGTGAGGCAGGTACGAAAATGAAACGTCTTCTCTTCTACTTCTTGATGGCCGCTGGCTTGGCGGCCGCATTCGGCGGCGTGCCCGCCGCCGCACAGCAACAGCCGCAGCAACCGGGTCAGAAAAAAGCGGAGCAGCCGCAGAAGCCGGCGGCCCAGCCGCAGCCCACGCCACCGGCCGCCTCGGCGCAGAAGCCGGAGGCCAAGCCCGAGGAAGAAGAATACGAGATCGTTGAGCGGCCCAGCGCGTTCGGCACGATGCGATTCCGTGTGCCGAAGCAAAAGGGAGCGCCGGCGTCGGCCTCGGGCGGCGTCGCGTCGGGTGCGGGCTCATCCCCCGAGCAAAAGCCGGCGACCCCCGAGCAAGAGCCGGCGACCCCCGAGCAAAAGCCGGCGACCCCCGAGCAGAAACCGGCCGCGGCGCAACAACCGGCGCCACCTGCGGCCGCGCCCGGCGCCGGGCCTGCGGCGGCCGCGCCGGCGCAGCCCACCCAACCGGAGGCTCCGCCCCCGGCCCCGGCCGGCAGCGCTCGCGTCAGCCTTCACCTGGAAAACGCCAACATGCTGCAGGTCATCGGAATCATCGCCGCCGAGCTGAAGATGAATTACATCGTGGATCCGGGCGTCAAAGGTGTGGTCAACATCAATACGCTCGGCGAGCTTCGCCAGGAAGACCTGCTGCCGCTGCTGCAGACCATCCTGCGCACCAACGGGGCCACCGCCGTGCAGAGCGGCAGTTTCTGGCGCATCGTGCAGTCCAAGGAAGCCTTGCGCATCCCTATCCCGATCGACCAGGAGGCCAGCGGCGCCTCTTTGCCGCCCGACGACCGCGTGATGATGAATATTGTCTCGCTGCGGTTCGTGACCGCTGCCGACATGTCCAAGATCCTGTCCAACTACCTGTCTGAGATGGGGCAGATCGTCTCGCACGAGCCGGGCAACATCCTGATGATCACCGATACCAGCCGCAGCATGAAGCGGCTGATGGAGCTGATCGGCGTGTTCGACACCGACGCGCTGGTCCAACAGCGGATCCGCGTGTTCCCCATCGAGAATGCGCGCGCCGCCGAGCTGGTCAAAGACCTGCAGCAGATCTTCTCCGCCTACGCGCTTTCCGACAGAGGCACAGCCGTGCGCTTTCTGCCCATCGAGCGGTTGAACTCGATTATGGTGGTTTCCGGCAACCCGCGCGTGTATCCGCAAGTGCAGGAATGGCTGGAGAAGCTGGACAAGCCCCAGCCTAAGACCGGAATTCAGAATTTCGTTTACAAGGTGGAAAACGGGACGGCCGACAACCTGGCGACGGTGTTATCGAGCCTCTACGGAATCGGCCGGCCAACGGCACGCGGCGGGGTCAGCCCAGCGGCGGGCGCGGCTGGCGCAACGGGCGGCCTGGGCGTCATGGGCGGCGTGGCTCAGGCTGCCGCCGCCGTGCCGGCCGGCGCAGCAGGCGCCGCCGACATTGGCGTGGCCGCTTCCGGCGGCACCTTCCAGGCGTCGGTCCGCATCGTCCCCGACCTCATCAACAATGCCCTGCTGATTCAGGCCACCGCCCAGGACTACGAAACCATCCGCGATACGTTGAAGCAGTTGGATATCATTCCCCGGCAGGTGCTGATTGAAGCCAAGGTGTTTGAGGTAGACCTGACCGGGGCGCTGGCCTTCGGCGTGGAGGCCTTCCTCCAGCAGCGGAGCCAGACCGACCGGCGCCTGTTCGGCCAGTTCAGCACGGCGGGAGGCGGCGGCTTCCCCAACCCGGGCCTAAGCTTCTCGACCGGCACGCTGGTGGGGCGGGCGCGCGAGTTGCTCCTGTTCCTGAACGCGCAGGAGAACCGGGGCCGCACCCGGGTGCTATCGGCGCCCACCGTCCTGGCCAGCGACAACACTGCGGCCCACATCCAGGTGGGCGCCGAAGTGCCTATCCTGACCTCGCAGGGCGTGGTGCCGGGCGCGCAGGCCGGCGGCAGTTCCTTGTTCACCAACACCATCCAGCAACGCGATACCGGCGTCATTCTCAGCGTGACGCCGCGCATCAATCCCAGCGGGATGGTCAGCATGCAGGTCCAGCAGGAAGTCAGCTCGCCGCAGCCGCCGGCGGCGGGCGGCCCCAGTTCGCCCACCATCTTGAAGCGCTCCGTGAGCACCCAGGTAACGGTCAAGGATGGCGAGACAATCGCGCTCGGCGGGATTATCTCCGAGAATCGCATCTACTCCAGGAGCCGCGTTCCTTTGCTGGGCGACATTCCTGGAATTGGCTTGCTGTTCGGGTCCACCTCGTACTCGGTGACGCGGACCGAGCTGATTATCCTGCTCACCCCGCGCGTGATGCAGGACCTGGACCAAATCCAGCAGGCTACGCAGGAATTCAAATCCAAGCTGAAGGAACTGCGCAAGATGCTGCGCGACAAGACCGAGTAAGGCGGCTGTGGGCTGTAGGCTGTGGGCTGTAGGCCATTGGCTGTAGGCCGTAGGCTGTGGGTTGTAGGCTGGCGGCTGCAAGTGCGGGCTGCAGGAGCTGCACGCGGTGGCCTGCGGTTTATAGCCCCTAGCCCACAGCCTACAGCCCACAGCCTACAGCCTGCTCTTGACACCATGCGCATTCGAAAAACTCAATCCGTTCCAAAACAGCAGTTCAAGTCACGGGGCAAGCCGGGGGCAGCGAAGCCGGGCCGGCGAACAAGCCCGACCGGCGAGCAGTTCTTCGGGTGGCTGCTGTTGACCGCGGTTTTCGTTTCCGGCGCCGCCGGCCTGATCTACGAAATCGCCTGGGTCAAGGCCCTCAGCCTGGTCTTCGGCAGCACGGTCTACGCGGTGACCACGGTGCTGGCCGTGTTCATGGGGGGCCTGGGCGCCGGCAGTTGGGTGCTGGGGCGCCGCTTCGACCGGCAGGCGCGTCCCATTATGGCCTACGTCTGGCTGGAAGCCGGGATCGCTGTCACTGCACCGCTGACGTTTGCTGCGCTTCCGCTGCTGCGCCACATTTACACGGCAGCGGGTGGGGGCACACTGCTGCGCTTTGGCGGCTCGGCGCTGCTGTTGCTTCTTCCCACGTTTTTGATGGGCGGCACCTTTCCGCTGCTGGTGCGCATCCTTCGGCGACACGAACCAGAAACGGGAGCAGCGGTCAGCCGCCTCTATGCCTTGAACACCGCCGGGGCGGTGGCCGGCACGCTCGCCGCCGGGTTCCTGCTGATGCCAGAACTCGGAATCATCCGGACGGCGCTGGTGGCGGCCGGCTGCAACCTGCTGGCGGTCTTCCTGGCATGGGCCAGCGCAAAACGGGCAGCCCGGGGCGCCGGCATTTGGCCGGTTCCCGCTGCGCGCGCCGCCGCTGCGCAACCGCCGGATGCGGGCCAGGTTCAGGAACGGCCGGTTTCGCCGGTTCAGGCCGGCACATGGGCCGCGGCTGTATCTTGCGTTTCCGGCGCGACGGCCATGATGCTGGAAATTGCCTGGACACGGCTGTTGACCACTCCGCTGGGCGGCTCGACTTACGCCTTCACCATCATGCTGGCC
>Ga0315282_10016701_pt1 | contig 10699 bp, 8 predicted proteins | sample YL17G07_20_MG_FD_203693 | JGI IMG/M metagenome (GOLD analysis project Ga0315282, IMG submission 203693) | Sediment microbial communities from Yellowstone Lake, YNP, Wyoming, USA - YL17G07_20 | ecosystem: Environmental > Aquatic > Freshwater > Lake > Sediment | place: USA: Wyoming | collected... | reverse complement strand
GCCCTGGGCCTCAGGGGCGCCGCCGCCGCGTCCGCGCTAGTCGCCCTGCCGCCGGCAGTAGATGACCCAGTAGAACGCGCCCACGAACAGGCCGCCGCCGATAACGTTGCCGATCGTGACGGGCAGGAGGTTCCCGAGGAGGAATCGGTCGAGCGTCAGGTGCGGGAAGGCGTCAGCCGAGGATCCGCACGCGGTCCAGAACGACGGTGCGGCCAGGCCCTTTATGAGCAGCCCCATCGGGATGAAGTACATGTTAGCGACGGAGTGCTCGAAGTTGGCCATCACGAAGCCTGTGGTCGGGAACAGGACCGCCAGGATCTTGTCTCCTGTGGAGCGGCAGGACATCGCGAGCCAGACCGCAAGGCACACGAGCGCGTTGCAGTAGATCCCCCTGGTGAAGGCCGGCACGAAGGCGAGCGCGCACTTCGCGTCGGCGACCTTAAGTGCCGTCAGGCCGACGCCTCCGCTGGAACACGTATGGGTCTCCGTTGGGAATATGAGCGCCGCCGTCAGCACCGAGCCCACGAAGTTGCCAACGTAGACGATCCCCCAGTTCCGCAGGAGGCCCGCTAACGGCAGCTTGCCGCCGACCCACGCCATGACGAGCAGGTTGTTGCCTGTAAAGAGCTCGGCTCCGGCGACGACCACCAGTATCAGTCCGAGGCAGAACGCCAGGCCACCGACCAGGCGAGCAAGGCCGTAGGGCAGGGCATCGGTCGTGCCCGTCATAGCCGCGTTGCAAGCCACCGCGCCCATGGCCACGAACGCGCCGGCGAGAATGGCGAGCATGAGGGTCTGTACGAACGGGAGCCGGGCTTTGAGGGCCCCGATGTCCTCCACCTTGTGCGCTATCTCGGGCGGCAGGAGCCCGTCTACGGATAGCGTCTCAGCCATGTCAGCCTCCGCTGAGCCGCCCCGGCCTGTTGGCTTCTGCCGCCGCTCAGGTGTCCCTGCCGGCGGCGGGGCCGGAGTACTCCGCAGACAGGGCGGCCCCGTACTCGCCGATGGGGAACACTCCGTGCGTCTTGACGTAGTCCGCGTCCAGCCAGGCGCCGAAGCACGTCGCACTCCTGATGCCCCGCCCGGCGAGCGCGGCCAGGTCGGCGCGCAGGACGCCGGCGTCGAACGGGATACGCGTGGCGGGCCGCCTCCAGCCACTGAAGCGCGACGCGTCCATCCAGTAGTCGAGCACCTGGGCGGTGTCCGGGGGAAACAGGTTCAGCAACTCGTCGAGGGCGGCGAGGAGGCCCGCGTTCCGCTCGCAGGCCGGGTCGTCCAGGGGGCGGGACGAGTCGCGCTCGATGGGTGCCCACTCGAGGAACAGCTCAGGCGCCGGGAGCACGTTCCGTGGGGCCGCCATCGTGTTGGCGTACGCCAGCCACGCTACAGTCGCCCCGGGATCGTCCTGCCGGAGCGCGGCGGCGATCCGGTTGGCGACCAGAGTGCTCTGGTCGGAGGGCGTCAGATCGCGGCAGCGCGGGCATCTACACCAGGGGGCGCCGTCGTCGGGCCATAGGAAGTACCGGTGAGTCGTGGGCCGGAGGATCCGCGAGACGGAGAGGGCGTGATCCGCGACGCACTGGAGCGCTTCCTCGGAGGACGGGCACAGATTCGCGTCAGGCACCCGCTCGTCGCTCTCGTTCATGCGGAACAGGTGTGGATGGTCGGGGAACAGCTCGCGCGGCAGGAGGTGCGCCATCGCGTGGAGCTCGTACTCGAGGTCGAGCCCCAGGTCGGCCGTGAGGGACAGCGCGGCCCGCCCTTCGGCTGAGCGCACGAACTCGGTCACAGGATCGGGCGCAGGGTGAAGCGCTATGGTGTTCAGCCCTGAGTGGGCTGCCAGCTCCGGCCACTCCGTCAATGTGAAGTCGCTCGGGACCAGGACGATCCCCCGCCGCTCAAACCGCATGTGACGCACCTCCACACACGCCGACTACCGAGCCGCCTCCGCCGGCGAGCTCCCTTGGGCCGCGAGCGACCTCGACAACTCGTCGAGCAGCGCCCGCAGTCGCCTTACTTCGGCGCGCAGCGCGTTGACATCCTCCTCGGCCGACGGGCACGCATCAGCGGCGGCGCCCGGGTCCTGCGTCAGCACGCTGAATGTGGAGTCAAGGGCTGCCGCGGAGCGGTTGGCCAGTGACAGCACCACGACGAGCCCGGGCACCTCCGACACCCCTGGGGGGACCGCAAGGCGCTGCGCGAAAACGGACCTCACGCGCTGGTCCTCACACGCGACATAGTAAGTCGCGCGGACGTGGTTCATCTCGAACGGAAGGTCGCTGCGCTCCCACACCGGCAGCTCAAGGACTACCGCGCCGCCCGCGTCACAGGCCAGTGTGGTCCAGCCGGGTCCGCCGCGCTCTCCCACACGAACCCGTACCTGGCGCATCGGGCGCCCGGTCGTGGCGTCGATGCACTCGATCCTCAGGATGCCGCGCTGCGGGGTAAGCTCAAGGGGCTTCATCAGGAGCTTGCGGGGATCATCAAGGGACTGCCTCGCGCCCAGCGACTCCCGCGGAAGGTAGTCCGACGTGTCGTTCAACACGCGCAGCTCGGCGAGCAGCTCGGCCCCCTTGTCCGGGGACTGCACAAGAGCGGCGGGGACGGCCAGACGGTAGCGCCCCGACTCGTCGGTGAGGCACTCACCAAACCGTCCGGCGGCGGTCGCGCCGTGGATGCGCTGGAAGACAACGGGGCGCCCCGTGATCCTGTCGACAGCGCGGCCGACGATCTCGTAGGAGCGTCGGTGTAGCCTCACCGACACTCCGTGCCCGTCCTGTATCAGCCCCGTGCGAGCGGCCTCGTATTCGGCGCTCCGGGGGACTGAGACGAAGACCGTCGCGGACTGAGTGTCGGCCTCGAGTACGAAGCTGCCACCCTTGTCGGTCACGCTGTCAGCGAGCACGGCCCCCGGCACACAGAGCTGCACCGTTGTGCCGGGCAGGGGCGCTCCGCTGTCGGCATCGAGCACCTCGCCGATAGCGGTCGTCGCCGAAGTGGGAGTGGCCAGGACGGCGGCCAGGCTCAGCACTGCCAGCGAGCGTCTCATCCATTGCCTCCGGTCCGCCCCGCCATCAAGTACGCGGGGCTTCCGAGTAGGTTGTCGGTCGGAAGGCAGGGAGGCCTGAAGAGGGCGCCTCAGAAGGGCAGACAGAAGGCCCGGGAACGGGTCCCGGGGCGGCCTGCGGCGTGTATAGGAATCGGCCCGGAACCCGTGTCATTCATTGACTTCGGGGGGCCTCAAGGGTATCATCTACAAGGGCTGCGGGCAGGCCTTTCAGCCCGCGCGACCCCAGTAGCTTGGACGATCCACAGGAGTGTGCCTGCAGCGGCGGTTCAGCCGCAGCGAAGGCTCGTTGTCTGCCTGGCGGAGACACGCGCGGAGGGCCTGTCAATGGACTGCTATGGGGCAGTCGGAACACTCGCCGGATGGCAGGCCGAAGCCTCTGAGGATAGCCTCGAGATCCACGCGTATGACGACCCCGAGCGCCAGGAGGTCAGGCTCTTCGACGGCGCCATCAGATACCCGCTCTGGGCTGCTGGCCAGCTCCAAGGTCACAGCCCGCGCGATGCTCCTCGTCGACGTTCTCTGGTTTGCTGCGAGACGAATGGGCGGCGTGGCCCCGTAGCGCACCTGACGCCGGGTGGTTGGGCGGCAAGTGCATTCGCTGCAAGGTGGTAAGGAATGTCCGAAACCTATCGCGCCGCACAGATCAAGGTCCTCAAGGGACTCGAGGCTGTGCGCAAGCGGCCCGCGATGTTCATCGGCGACACATCGGTCCGTGGGCTCCATCACATCGTCTTCGAGATCGTCGACAACTCGGTCGACGAGACCCTCGCGGGGTTCTGTGACGCGATCGACGTCGTGATCCACAACGATGGGTCGCTCACTGTGCAGGACAACGGCCGGGGCATCCCCGTCGACATGCACGCCACTGAGAAGCGGAACGCGCTCGAAGTCGTCCACACCATGCTCCACGCCGGCGGCAAGTTCGGCGATGGCGCCTACAAGGTCTCCGGCGGCCTCCACGGCGTCGGCGTGTCCTGCACCAACGCGCTCTCGGAGTGGCTGGAGGTCGAGGTGCGGCGAGACGGATACCGCCACCACCAACGCTACGAGCGTGGCGCTCCCGTGACGCCGGTCACCAAGGTGGGGCCCGCCAAGGGCACCGGCACCCGGACGACCTGCAAGCCCGACCCTACGATCTTCGACACCACGGAGTTCGACTACGAGATCCTCGCGCGGAGACTGCGGGAACTTGCGTACCTGACGGGCGGCACCAAGTTCACCCTTACCGACCAGCGGGCGGGCAGGTCGGATGTGTTCCAGTACAAGGGCGGAATCGTCGATTACGTCAAGACGCTCAACGCGACGCGGTCTCCGCTGCACAGGCCGGCCTACTTCCGCACGACCAGGGACGAGTACGAGGTCGAGGTGGCGATCCAGTACCACGACTCGTACCAGGAGACGGCCCTCAGCTTCGCCAACCTCATCAACACGGTTGAGGGCGGCACCCACGTCACCGGCTTCCGCACGGCGCTCACTCGGGTCATAAACCAGTATGGCCGGGCGCAGGGGATCCTCAAGGAGAAGGATGCCAACCTGACCGGAGACGACGTTCGCGACGGCCTCACCGCGGTCGTCTCCGTGAAGCTGAGCCAGCCGCAGTTCGAGGGCCAGACCAAGATGAAGTTGGGCAACCGCGAGGTAGAGGGAGTCGTGAACTCCCTTGTCGGCGAGGGCCTGACCACTTGGTTCGAGGAGCACCCTACCGAAGCGCGTAGGATCGTGCGGCAGTCTCAGATAGCGCAGCAAGCCCGCGAGGCGGCAAGGCGCCAGGCCGAGCTTGTCCGCCGGAAGTCCGCGCTCTCCGGCGGCTCCGGTCTGCCGGGCAAGCTCGCCGACTGCCAGACGAAGGACCCCAGCGAGAGCGAGCTCTTCATCGTGGAGGGTGACTCGGCGGCCGGCCCGGCGAAGCTCGGGCGCAACTCGCGCTTTCAGGCGATCCTGCCCATAAGGGGCAAGATCCTCAATGTGGAAAAGCACCGCCTCGACAAGATCCTGAACAACGAGGAGATACAGCACATCATCGCCGCCCTCGGCACCGGCATCTCGACCGGCCATCACGTCAACGGCGACACCGTGGACGACGAGTTCGGCAGAAACGGCAACGGCAACGGCGAGGATGGGCTCTTCGACCTCACCAAACTCCGCTACCACCGAATCATCATCATGACCGACGCTGACGTTGACGGGTCGCACATCAGGACGCTGCTCCTGACCTTCTTCTTCCGCTACATGCAGCCGCTTATTGAGCACGGGCACGTGTACATCGCGCAGCCGCCGCTGTTCTCAGTTAAGCAAGGCGGGAAGACCCACTACGCACTGACCGATACCGAGCGCGAGCACCTTTTGGCCACGCTACCGGCCCGCGGCCGCGTGATGTACCGGTTCAAAGGTCTGGGCGAGATGAACGCTGACGACCTCGCGGCCACCACGATGGAGCCGGAGTCGCGGATCATCCGGAAGGTCACGCTGGAGGACGCGGTCGAGGCTGATGAGATATTCAGCGTCCTCATGGGCAGCGTCGTCGAGCCGCGCCGCGAGTTCATCGCGCGGCACGCCCGGGACGTGGAGAACATCGACTTCTAGTACCTCCCTCGCCCCCGACTCGGGGGAGAGGGTTGGGGTGAGGGGCCCCGGGACTCGCGTGGCGTGGCCCGCGATGAGCGGTCTCGGCGCCGGCTCCCCTCGCCCTTGCCCTTTCCCCTCTCCGAGGGGAGAGGGAATCAGGGAGCATCGCAATGCCTGACAAGAGGAAGGATCTCCCGGGCGAGCACATCGCACGCCAGGTCGTCCCGGTGGAGATCTCCGACGAGATGCGCGCATCGTACATGACGTACGCGATGAGCGTCATCTTCTCACGCGCCTTGCCGGACGCCCGCGACGGCCTGAAGCCGGTGCAGCGGCGCATCATCTACTGCATGGGCGAGATGAACCTATCGCCGGGCGGCCGACACGTGAAGTGCGCCAAGGTCGCCGGCCAGGTCAGCGGCTCCTACCACCCGCACGGCAACGAGGTCATCTACCCGGCGCTCGTCCGCCTGGGCCAGGACTTCTCGATGCGGTACATGATGGTCGACCCGCAGGGCAACTTCGGGTCGGTCGACGGCGACCCGCCCGCGGCAATGCGCTACACGGAGTGTCGCCTGGGCACCGCGGCGTTGGACATGCTGCTCGATATCGACAAGGACACCGTCGGCTTCATCCCGACGTACGACGAGGAGGATGAGGAGCCCTCCGTCCTTCCCGGCAAGTTCCCCAACCTGCTCTGCAACGGCAGCACAGGGATCGCGGTCGGGATGGCCACCAACATCCCCACCCACAACGCCGCCGAGGTCTGCGACGCTATTGCGGCGCTGATCGATGACCCCGAGATCGAAGTGACCGAGCTGATGCAGTACGTGCCCGGCCCGGATTTTCCGACAGCGGGACTGATCCTCGGCACCAGCGGAATCAGGCAAGCGTACCGCACCGGGAAGGGCACCGTGACGTGTCAGGCGCGCGCCTCCGTGGAACCGATCGGCCAGGGCCGCGAAGCGATCATCGTCACCGAGCTGCCCTACCAGGTTAACAAGGCCTCCGTCGTGGAGCACATCGCGACTCTCGCGCGCGAGAAGCAGCTCGAGGGCATCTCGGACATCCGCGACGAATCCGACCGCAAGGGGATGCGGATCGTTGTCGAGCTCAGGCGCGACGCGAACGCCAACGTCGTGCTCAACAACCTCTACAAGCACACGGCGCTACGGCAGAACTTCGCGTGCAACATGCTCGCGCTCGTCGACGGCGTGCCGAGGCTGCTGACCCTCAAGCGCGCGCTCGAGATCCACATAGACCACCGCAAGGAGGTCATCCTGCGGCGGAGCCGGTTCCTCCTGGCCAAGGCGGAGGAGCGCGCGCACATCCTGGAGGGCTTCCTCAAGGCTCTCGACATGCTCGACATGATCATCGACGCGATCAGGAGCTCGGATTCGCCGGCGACCGCCAAAGAGGTGCTGCAGCAGGAGCCCTTCGGCTTCAGTGAGCGCCAGGCGCAGGCCATCCTTGACCTCACGCTGAGTCGCATCACGCGCCTCGAGCGGCAGAAGATCCTGGACGAGTATGAGCAGGTCATCCGCGAGATCGCGTACCTGCGCGAGATCCTCGAGAACCCGCGCCGCGTCTACGAGCTCATCAAAGACGACCTTCAGGACATCAAGAAGCGCCACGGGGAGGCCCGCCGCACGGAGATACGTCCCGTCGAGGCCGATGACATTGACATCGAGGATCTCATCAAAGAAGAGAACATGGTCATAACATTGACCAGGGACGGGTACGTGAAGCGGCTGCCCGTCACAACCTACCGGGTGCAGCACCGAGGCGGCAAGGGCGTCATCGGGCTCAACAAGAAGGAAGAGGACTCGGTCAGCGAGCTGTTCATCGCCTCCACGCACAGCACGCTGCTGTTCTTCACCGACGCCGGCCGGGTCTACCGTGTACGCGCCTATGAAGTGCCCCTCGCCAAGCGCGAGTCGCGAGGCACAGCCGTTGTGAACCTCATCCCGCTCGAGCGCGGCGAGCGGGTCACCGCGACGGTGTCGGTCGAGAGCTTCGCACAAGCCGGGTACCTCGCGATGGTGACCGAGCAAGGCGTGGTGAAGAAGACGGCCCTGCAGGAGTACGACACGTCGCTCAAGGCGCGCGGGCTCATCGCCATGAACATCCAGGAGGGCGATCACCTCGGCTGGGTGCTCTGGACCGATGGCGACCGCGAGATGGTGCTTGTCACGCGCGATGGCATGTCGATCAGGTTCCACGAGTCCGAGACGCGGCCGATGGGTCGAAACGCGGGCGGGGTGCGCGGCATAAGGCTGCGCAAAGGCGACTCGGTCGTGGGCTGCGCCGTCGTCGTCGACGACAAGGACCTGCTGATCGCCACCGAGCACGGCTATGGCAAGCGGACGCCTTTCTCCGAGTACAGGATCCAGGCCCGTGGGGGGATCGGCATCAAGACCCTCAACGTGACCTCGAAGAACGGCCCCGTTGTCGGCGCCGAGGTCGTCGACAATGCCGACGAGCTGATGCTGCTCACCAACGAGGGCCAGATCATCCGCATCCCGACCGAGAACATCCGCGTCACCGGCCGCGCCGCGCAGGGGGTCATCCTCGTCCGCTGCAACGAGGGCGACTCGGTGGCGGGCGTGGCCAAGGTGCTGCACGAGCAAGAGGAGCCCGAGCGCGACATGGTCGGCGTCGCGGCCGGCGTGGACGAAGATGGGAATGGCGCGATGCGCGAGGTCGAGGTGGACGACGACGCGTAGGGACGCAAGGCCCTGCGCCCGCCTACCCGCCCGCCTCCGCACTGTGTGGAATGCTACCAGCTAGAGTGCTGCCACTCGGCCCGGAGGTGAGCCGCCGATGCTTGAGCGAGTGGTCATCCGCAACTTCCGCAGCATCCGCGAGCTAGAGTGGCGGCCGCAGAAGCTCAACATCCTGGTCGGCCCGAACAACAGCGGGAAGACGAACATATGCTATGCGCTGAGGTTCCTGGGCTCGGCCGTCGCGGCCCGTACTCTCGACCAAGCGGCGAAAGACGCATGTGGCGCCACGAACGGCGTGCACCGACGCTTGCCGCCCGGGGGGGCCACCGAGCTGCAGCTCACGGCCCGCGTCCGTGAGCGTGAGGTCGAGTGGCGGATCGTCCTGAATCACACCCCGGATCCCGGGGAGGCTTCTAACTACCGCGCAGACCACGAGAGCGTGCGGTTAGCCGACTCGCCGCAGCACCCGGGGCTATTCGTCCTTGAGGGCCCCAAGAGTACGTTCTGCCCCGAGCACTGGTCCGGTGACCCTGAGGACGTCCAGGTGACCGTCGACGAGGACGTGGTGCCTCGCGAGTGCCTGATCCTCGATGTGGTCGCTGAGAACCTGGCGGACCCCTCGGTCGTCAACCTGACCAGGTTCGTGCAGGGGTTCGCCTACTACCGGATCGATGCTCGCGACCTACGCGTGTACCCTGAGCTCAAGGGTGGCCCCATCCTCTCGGGCGATGGCGCCAACCTGGCTGCGGTAGTCTGCAGCATGCAGCGAGAAGACCCGCAGACGTACGCTGAACTCGTCAGTCTGATGCAGATCATTGAGCCAAGCCTGCTTGGCTTCCACTTCGCCCCGACACCCGAGGGGACCGTGGTGTTGGGCGCGCGGATGGCGGGGATCGAGGGGCTAATGTCCCTCCACGCGCTCTCCGACGGGACCCTCCGGTACATGGCCCTGGCGACCGTCGTGCTGCAGCACAAGATGAAGACAGCACGGCAGATCGCTCGGCCTACGCTCGTCATGTTTGAGGAGCCCGAGAACGGCCTGTGGGTGCGGCACCTCGGTGAGCTTGTGAAGCGGCTCGACGAGCTGAGCGCCAATGTGCAGACGATCATCACCACGCACAACCCGTTCCTGCTCGACTACTTCGATGACCGGCCGGAGTGCATCTTCGTCGTCAGCGGCGGCGATGAGGAGATGGGCACGACGATCAAACCAGCGAACCCCGAGCGGGTGGCTGAGTTCCTGGAGACGATGTCGATGGGGGAGATGATGTTCCGGGAGCTTCTGACATGCGAATAGGGCTGTTGGGGGAGGACACGACTCACGACGCCGTCCTCCGTGGGTTGGGGCGTAGATGGTGCCCGGGTGCAACCCTGGATACGGGGGTCTTCCGAGGCAAGACCCGTCAGCGTCGCCGGCGCGAACTCGCCAACGTGGTGCCGCGACTCATGACCCAGCTCGGCTGCGACTGCGTGGTCATCCTGCTCGATGCTGACAACCGCAAGTGGTCCGAGGCCGTGGCTGATGAAGAGGGCAAGCTCCCCAAGCGCTACCGGGACCTATCTCTGGTGAAGATCGGGGCGCCCGAACGGAACATCGAGTGCTGGCTGTGCGCCGCAATCGACGACTTCTGCGAGCAGACGGGGGCGGACCGGGACCAGGTCCAGCAGGCCCGCGAGGACGACCCGAAGGGCCTCACGCAGACTGCTCTACAACGCGCGGCCGGGACCCGCAGCGTGGCCGTGCAGGCGTTCACCGAGGACTACGTCCGTGGCGCACCTCTGGCACACTGGCTCGGGATGGCTTGCTTCGACGCCTTCTACCGCGACTGCAGGGAGCTAGCCCAGGCCCAGGGCTGCCCCGACCTACCCAACGAGGCGGACGCCAAGACCCGTGGGGCCACCTAGCCCTGCGTCTTCAGGCCCTGCGAGGTAGCCGGGACCCCAGTAGCGAATCAGCGCTCTCGGTCGCTTCGCGATCGTTCGCCCCGGCGCATTCGAGCGTGGGGCGGCAGAAGGCTGGTACTGCGAGGGTGAGCAGCATGGCTGGACTCCGCGTTCTACTCGTCGCTGTCCTCTGCGTGTGTCTCGGCGCAGCTATCCTGGTGGCCGAGGGGTGCTCGAAGCCGACCTCCGACACAGGGACGGTCGCTCCGCCGGCGAAGAGCCCTTCCGGCGCCAGCAAGGCGCAGCCGGCCGAGACGAAGACCCAAACTGCCAAGGGCACAACCGAGTCCGCCGGCGCCACGGCGACTCCGGAGCTGAAGATCGGCACTACACTCGAGAACCTGCAGGCCGCTTTCGACGGCGAAAGCAACGCGCACGCCCGCTACCTAGAGTT
>Ga0315282_10016700_pt1 | contig 10701 bp, 8 predicted proteins | sample YL17G07_20_MG_FD_203693 | JGI IMG/M metagenome (GOLD analysis project Ga0315282, IMG submission 203693) | Sediment microbial communities from Yellowstone Lake, YNP, Wyoming, USA - YL17G07_20 | ecosystem: Environmental > Aquatic > Freshwater > Lake > Sediment | place: USA: Wyoming | collected... | reverse complement strand
GGGTGGCGAAACGGAGAGCGGCTTCGCTGGGCGGCAGGTGTGCCCATCGCTGCCCGTTTCGTCCGCACTGAGGAGAAGTCGAGAGGAGGAAGAAGGATGCCGACGGTAGGGCTATTGACCGGCGGAGGCGACGCGCCGGGGTTGAACGCCGTCATCCGCGCGGCGGTGCGCCGAGCGGAAAACGGGGGCTGGAACTGCCTGGGGATCATCGACGGGTGGAAGGGCCTGCTTGACGGGCAGACGATGCCCCTGGGCCGGGCCAACACCAATGACATCATCGCCGAAGGCGGCACCATCCTGGGCACCAGCCGAACGAATCCCTACAAGAAGCCTGACGACGTGAAGAAGCTGCTGGCCACGACGAAGAAGCTCGGCCTCGACGCCATCATCGCCATCGGCGGCGACGACACCCTGGGGGTGGCCGACCAGCTCTTCCGCGAGCACAACCTGAAGGTGGTCGGCGTACCCAAGACCATCGACAATGACCTCTCCTGCACCGATTACACCTTCGGCTTCGACACCGCCGTCAACGCCGCCATGGAGGCCATCGACCGGCTCATCACCACCGCCCGCAGTCACCGCCGCTGTTTCGTGGTCGAGACCATGGGCCGTCACGCGGGCTGGATCGCCGCCTATGCCGGCATTGCCGGCGGCGCCGACATCACCCTCGTGCCGGAGAAGCCCGTGGACATGGAGCAGGTCATCGCCGTCCTGAAGCGGAACCGGGAAGAGGGCCGCACCTACAACATCGTGGTTGTGAGTGAAGGCATCACCTTCGAGCCGGGCGCCTTCGTCACCGTCAAGGAAGGTGAACTGGATGAGTTTGGTCACGTCCGCCTGGGAGGCGTCGGGAACCGGGTGGCCGAACTCATCGAGAAGCACACCGGCTACGAGACCCGCTGTGTGGTGCTCGGCCACTTGCAGCGGGGCGGGCCACCCAGCGCCTTCGACCGCGTGCTTGCCACCCGCCTGGGCTACGCTGCGGCTGAACTCGTCGTCACCGGTCAGTTCGGAAAGATGGCGGCGCTGCGGGGGAACAAGATCGTGGCCGCTGACCTGCGGGAGGCGGTCGGAGCCACGAAGACCCTGGACATGGAACTGTTCAAGGTCGCCGAGGCCTTCTTCGCCGTTGACTGACGCTTTGCTTCACGTGGCGATGCGGGCTTCGGCTGGCCGAGCCCGCCCTGAGCTCGTCGAAGGGCGGAAGCACCTCCGTGAGGCGCTCACTCACGCGGGGGTAGAGCCGCCTCTGCTACTCTGCGAAGTGGGGAAACTCCTTCGCTACGAAGCACGAGCCCCGACTGTCCTGCCACAAGAGGGCTGTTCCCGGGCTCGGCCCCCGCACGAGGTCCCGTCGTGGTGCGGGCCGGGGCCACACGCTACTGTCCGGTTGTGTGGAAGCGCAAACGTCGGGCTTGCGAACGCGAGCCGGGCGCAGTAAATTACAGAAGGCAGCGGAGCCTACTCGGTGGCATGGGTCGCGAAAGGACCGGAGCGCCGGGCGTCGAAAAATGTCGTGCGGCGCCCACGGGTTACTGGCGCGCCAGGGGGCGTGACCGCGCATCGAAAGAAGAGCCCATGGCCGTAACGAACGGGGAAAAACGTCGGTATGAGCGCCGGCCGCTCTTTCGCCCCCTGAGCATCTCCCGGCTCGGGCTCCGACTCGCCACCGGGAGGACCATCAACCTGAGCCCCGCGGGGGCCTGCGTCATCATGCGCAAGCCGCTTCGCCTGGCCGTCGACGACACCGTCCAGGTGGAGGTGGACGTCCCCCGGCGGGGACCGGAAGGGCTTCAGTTCGAGCAGGTCTCCACCGAGGCCCGCGTCCGCCGCATCGAAGACCTGGGCGCCGAAGAGTGCATCGCCCTGGAGTTCCTCGAAGAGGTCGACGTGGTCTGACCGAACAGCCGCGATGCAGGCGGAGCGCCAAAGGCGGGCGCCAGGGTCGTGTGCGGGGGAGCGGAAACGGGCGCACAACCGGAGTGAAATCGTGAGAGGAGCAGGCACGCGAAGTACGACCATCCTCGCCGTCCGCCATGGCGGGCAGGTGGCCATGGCCGGGGACGGCCAGGTGACCCTCGCCGAGACCGTGGTCAAACGTCAGGCGCGGAAAATCCGTCGCCTGTACCAGGACCGGGTGCTGGTGGGGTTCGCCGGCTCCGCTGCCGACTCCCTTGCCCTGGTGGAGCGCTTCGAGGCCAAACTCGAACAGTTCCAGGGAAACGTCCAGAAGGCGGCCATCGAACTGGCCCGGGAGTGGCGGACGGACCGGGCGCTCCGTCGGCTGGAGTCCGTCCTGGTGGTGGCCGACCGGGAGAACCTGCTTCTGCTCACGGGCACGGGTGACGTCATCGTCCCCGACGACGGGGTCGTGGGCATCGGCTCCGGCGGCCCGTACGCAGCCGCTGCGGCCAAGGCCCTCGTCAAACACAGCGGGCTCAGCGCCGAAGAGGTCGCCCGCGAGGCCCTGCTCATCGCCGCCCAACTGTGTGTCTACACGAACGACCAACTCACCGTGGAAGTGCTATGACCACGCCACTCACCCCTCGACAGATCGTCGCCCAACTGGACCAGTACATCGTCGGCCAGCAGGCGGCCAAGCGGTCCGTCGCCATCGCCATCCGGAACCGCTGGCGCCGTCAACAGCTCGCCCCCGACCTGCGCGACGAGGTCGCCCCCAAGAACATCATCATGATCGGCCCCACGGGAGTGGGGAAGACCGAGATCGCCCGCCGGTTGGCGAGCCTCGTCGGCGCCCCCTTCCTCAAGGTGGAAGCCACCAAGTACACCGAGGTGGGGTACGTGGGCCGGGACGTGGAGTCGATGGCGCGGGACCTTCTGGAGATCGCCCTGGGGATGGTCCGCCAGCAGGCCTCCCGCGAGGTCGAGGCCAAGGCCCGCGAGCAGGCGGAGGAGCGCCTCCTCGACCTCCTCCTCCCTCCCGTGCGCTGGGAGAACCCGGCCACCGAAAGCACCGCCACCGAGTCCCACACCCGGACACGGGAGCGCCTGCGCGAAAAACTGCACGCCGGAGAATTGGAGGAACGCAGCGTCGAACTCACCGTCGAGGACCGCACCGTCCCCGTCCAGATATTCAGCGCCATCGGCATGGACCAGATGGACGTCGACTTCAAGGACATGTTCGAGAAACTCATGCCCGGCCGACAACGGGAGCGACGGGTGTCGGTGCGCGAGGCGCGGGAACTCCTCCTCCAGAAGGAGAGCGAGAAACTCATCGACCGCGACGCCGTCACCCGCCAGGGCGTCCAACTCGCCGAGCAAACGGGCATCATCTTCGTCGACGAAATCGACAAGATCGTGGGGACGGAAGGGGGCCATGGCCCCGACGTTTCCCGCATGGGCGTGCAACGCGACCTCCTCCCCATGGTGGAGGGAACGGCTGTGGCCACCCGTCACGGCATCGTCCGCACCGACCACATCCTCTTCATCGCCGCCGGCGCCTTCAGCCGGTGCAAGCCCTCGGACCTCATCCCCGAACTCCAGGGGCGCTTCCCCATCCGGGTAGAACTCACCCAACTGGGGCGCGACGACTTCGTCCGCATCCTCACCGAGCCGCGCAGCGCGCTCACCCGCCAGTACGCCGCCCTCCTCGCCACCGAGGGCATCGAACTGGCCTTCGAGCGGGAAGCCATCGAGGAATTGGCCTCCATCGCCGCCACCGTCAACCAGCAGGGCGAAAGCATCGGCGCCCGTCGGCTCTTCACCGTGATGGAGAAACTCCTCGAAGAAATCTCCTTCGGAGCGCCCGACCAGCAAGAGAAGCGGGTGACCATCACCGCCGCATACGTCCGCAGCAAACTCACCGACATCGTCGAGAACCGCGACCTCAGCCGCTACGTCCTGTAGCACCAGGGTGGAGGTGCATGGCGCCCAGCCGAGAGCATGTCCAGAAAGACGTGGCCGACGGGGTGCGACAGCGCTTCCTGGCGGGAGGACGCCGGCGGCCTCTGGTGGTCATCATTGCGGGCGGCTCCGCCTCCGGCAAAGGGACCCTGGCCCGCGCCCTCGCCGAGGCCGTGAGACCCGCCTCCACCCGCATCGTCAACATGGACCGCTACTTCAAACCCACCGCCGAACTCCCCACCTACTTCAGCCTGAGGCGAAGCGGTCCACATCCGGACTGGAACCAGCCCGACTCCTTTCGCCACCAGGAACTCATCGCCGACATGCGCCGGTGGACACAGGACGGAGGCGCGAGCGAGGACGTGCTCGTCCTGGAAGGCATCCTCGCGCTTCACTTCGAGGGGCTCCGCCAACTGGCTCACCTCTCGCTCTTCGTCCACACCGACGCTGACGAGCGCATCGTCCGCCGCATCCGCCGAAACATGACCGAGCGGGGCATGACCTTCGACGAGGTCGCCGACTATTACCTGGAATCGGTGCGGGACCGCCACCGCCAGTACGTGGAGCCGACCCGCGCCTTTGCCGACCTCGTCATCCCCGGCGGCTCCCGGCCGACCGAAACCGAGGAGCGGACCGCGGCCGTGGCCGCGGTGGCCGCAGCCTGCCTCGCCGCGCTCCAGGACAACCCCGGACGCTAAAGAGTGGCGAACCCCGCCAGGCGGAGCGTGTTACCCATACCCAAAGGCAACCGCCCGGCCCCGCCTCTTTTCCATTGAGGTTGGAGGTGAAACGCATCATAGTAGTGGTTGCGCCTGGTCGCTTTCCCGCGACGTGGAGGGGTGTCCGAGAGGCCGAAGGAGCACGCTTGGAAAGCGTGTAGACCTCCACAAAGGGGTCTCGCGGGTTCGAATCCCGCCCCCTCCGCCAGCAGTGTCACTGCCGGACAACTGGAAGGAAAGAGTGCTCATGGGGAAGTACATCGTCACCAGCGCCCTGCCTTACGTGAACGGCGTCAAGCACCTGGGCACCCTCATCGGGTCGCTGCTTCCCGCTGACGTCTACGCGCGCTGGCTCCGGCTCCAGGGCGAGGACGTCCTGGCCATCTGTGGGACCGACGAGCACGGAACCCCCTGCGAGGTCGCGGCGCTCGAAGAAGGGCTCCCCGTGGCTGAGTACGCCGAGAAGTACTATCACATCCAGAAGGACATCTACCAGCGCTTCCGGCTGAGCTTCGACCACTTCGGCCGGACCTCCAGCCCCGAGAACCGCCGGATGACGCAGCACCTCTTCCTTCGCCTCCACCAGCATGGGTACATCGTCGAACGGGAGACCGAGCAGCTCTACTGCGTCGACGACAGCCGCTTCCTTCCCGACCGTTTCGTCCTCGGCACCTGCCCGCACTGTGGGTACCAGGCGGCCCGCGGCGACCAATGCGAGTCCTGCACCAGGCTCCTCGACCCCACCGACCTCGTCGCCCCCCGCTGCGCCATCTGCGGGAGACAGAACCTGGTCCGCAGGTCCTCGCGCCACCTGTTCCTCGACCTCCCCAAACTGAAGGACCGCATCGGGGCCTGGGTGGACACCAAGAAGCACTGGCCCCGCACTACGCGCTCCATCGCCCACAAGTGGCTGGAGGAGGGGCTGCGGGAGCGCTGCATCACCCGCGACCTGAAGTGGGGCATCCCGGTGCCGCTGGCGGGCTACGAGGACAAGGTCTTCTACGTCTGGTTCGACGCCCCCATCGGCTACATCAGCATCAGCATGGAGTGGGCCCGACTCACTGGCGACCCTGACCGCTGGCAGGCCTACTGGAAGGACCCGGAGACGAGGCTGGTACAGTTCCTGGGCAAGGATAACGTGCCCTTCCACACCGTCACCTGGCCCGCAGTGATGATGGGCGCGGACGACGGGTTCATCCTGGCCGACATGGTGAAAGGCTTCGAGTTCCTCAACTACGAAGAGGGGAAGTTCTCGACGAGCGAGGGTCGGGGCGTGTTCACCGACCAGGCACTGGAACTTTTCCCCGCTGACTACTGGCGCTACTACCTCCTCATCATCGCTCCCGAGCGCGGGGACTCCAGCTTCGAGTGGCCGGGCTTCCAGCAGGCGGTCAACAAAGACCTGGCCGACGTCCTGGGCAACTTCGTCCACCGGACGCTGACCTTCATCCACAGCCGCTTCCAGGGCCGAGTGCCGTCGGCTGAGGCCCTGAGTGCGCGCGATGAAAGCATGCGGGAGCGTACCGCGGCCCTGGCCCAGCAGTTGCGTGTGGAGATGGAGCACTACCGGTTTCAGATGTCCGTCCGCACGCTCCGGGAACTCTGGAGCGAGTGCAACCGCTACTTCGACGAGAAGGCCCCCTGGCTCGCCATCAAGACCGACCGGGCGGGGGCCGCGACCACGCTTTCGGTGGCTGCGCACCTGTGTCGGAGCATCGCCGTGCTCACCGCCCCCTTCCTGCCCGAGACCTCGAGTTCCCTCTACCGCCTCCTGGGGCTGAGCGAGGATGTGCACCGGTCGCGTTGGGAGGAGGCGGTGGACTTCGGCTGCCTGGCCGGCCGCGTCCTCCCGCCCACGCCAAAGCCGCTCTTCAGCAAGATTCCCGACGAGACCATCGCCATGCTCCGCGAGAAGTTTGCCGGCAAGGGAAGCGACTGAAGAACCCTGTCAAGGGGACCGAAGGATGAGAGCCATCGTCATGGCTGTGGCGGTGCTGGGGGTGCTCCGCTCTGCGTCCGGGGCCCCCGTCATCACCGTCGATGCGAGCCGGGACATCGCCACGGTCCCCCGCACGCTCTTCGGGACCAACATGCGGCCGGAGATGGAGGCGAGCGAGCGCACGGCGGCGCTCCTGAAGGACATCGGCATCACCGTCTTCCGTTATCCGGACTCCATCGACCGAGGCTACCGCTGGGACTGGGACATCGGTCGCATGGTGCTCCGGGGAAAGGGCTTCCCCAGTTGGGTGAAGCCGGAGTCCTGCGCCCTCGCCGACTTCAAGAACTACCTGGCCTTTGCCCGCACCGTGGGCGTCCAGACCGTGGCCGTGGTCAACGTCCACGACGGCACCCCGGAGGAAGCGGCAGCCTACGTGGCCAAGGCCCGGGACCTGGGGGCCGGCATCACCTACTGGTGCCTGGGCAATGAACCCTACTTCAAGAGCGACGCTGAGACCTACATCGCCGCCGAGGACTACGTCAAGTTGACGCAGCGGTTCGTCCAGGCGATGAAGGCTGTGAACCCGGACATCAAGGTCGGCATCACCTGGGGCGGGCAGTGGCTCAACCGCACGAGCGACCCCGGCCGCGACGAGAAGGTGTTGGCAGGCACGGCGCCGCTCATCGACTTCGTCGACCACCACTTCTACACCGGCCGCTTCGAGAGTGAACAGGGCGTGGACCCGCTCCGCATCGTCGCCGGCGCCCTCCGGGTGAAGCAGGACGTGGACTACTTCCGCGAGATATTCCGCCGGGTCGCCCCCGCGCACGCCGACCGCATCGAGATCCAGCAGTGGGAATGGAGCGGGCCGCCCTGGCCGGAGATCGGCGGAATGCAGCGGCTGGCGACCGCGGTGTATGGCGCCGATGCCCTGGGCGAGTTCGCCAAGCAGGGCATCACCCTCGCCTGCCAGTACAACTTCCACGAGCATGCCTGCGGACTCATCCCGGCGGGGACGGAGGTCCCCTGGAACGGGAAGACCGTCCGGCCGCTCGCCTACGCCATCAAGTTGTGGAGCCGGTACATGGGGCCGGTGATGGTGGAAAGCAGCATAACCGGCGTCGAGACGTACACCACCAGAGACTGGCACACCTACGTCAACTACCAGGGCGAGGTGCCTTACCTGGCCACCCACGCCACGCGCTCTGCGGACGGGAGGACACTCCAGCTCATGGTCATCAGTCGACATCCGAGCCAGGACTACACGGCGACCATCAACCTCCACGGCTTCCTGCCGAAAGCCTCGGTGACTGTCCGTACGCTCACCGGGCCGGATTTCCTCGCCCACAACGACTACTACAAGGAAGGCGACTGGCGTAGTTGGCGCACGACGGAGGAGGTCCCGCCGCAGACCTGTATGCTGACGGAAGCGCAGGCAGAGCTTGCCTTTACGCCTTCCGCAGACGGGGTCACGACCACGTACAAGGTGCCGGCCCACTCGGTGCTGCAACTTGTGTTCGAGCGGGCGCAGTAGGGGAGCCGCCAGGCGAAAGGCCCAGGTCGCAGCTGCGCGAAGTGCGCGCCCGAAGGCTGTCACAGGCACGGGGGAAGGAGGGTGGGCAGGCCTCACAACAACGTCATGGCGCTGTCCCCTGTGAGCCTCCTTGACGGGAGGTCGCGGCGCTCAGAGCCCCGCCCAGCGCCATCAGCGCTCCGCCCACCCAGAGCCAGAGCACCGCAGGCTTTCGGTAGAGAAGGAAAGTCAGACGGCCCTCCCGGGAGGCGTGCGCAATCTGGAGGAGCACGTCCTCCCGCAAGCCCGTCCTGAGCGCAACTTCAGCACTGAGGTCTTCGCGGCCTCGGTAGGCCCGCACCTCTGGCGTAAGCAGGTACGGCTTTCCACCGGGCCCTTCGACCTTCACCCGGGCGACGAGGGCCTCATACCCAGGCTCTTCCTTGAGCTCGCTTCGCTCCAACTGAAGGGTCAGGCCGAGCACGCGCGCTGAAGCCCCCGCTTCCAACGTGGCCTGCTCGCTGCGGGAAAAGGCTTCCGAGAGCGCCACAGCGACGAAGGTGATGGCTAAGCCCAGGTGCACCACCAGCTGCGCCGACTCCCGCCAACGTCTCCCCCCACCGGCCTGCGTCAAGGCTTTCACCAACTGCACCACGCAGACGATGGCGGCACCGCCCGCGAGCGTCACGACCACGGCCGCAGTTGCTCCCGTCCACGCCGACCCCGGCGGCTCTCTCCGCAGGTAGAGCCAGGCCAGGATTCCCGCCGGAAGAAGCGTCCCGGCCGCCAGCCAGGGCACCAGCCATGGCTTCGCGACCCGACGGCGAGCCCACAGGCAAGCCCAGAGGAACGCCACAAGCATCACGGCCACGGGCAGAGCGAGCGCGTCGTAGAACTCCCGTGTCACGTATTGTGACGATGCAGCCCCAGCTTTCCCTACGGCCGAAAGCACCGGCCACCACGTCCAGAGAAGGACCGCCAGGCAGAACCCCCCCAAGGCTGCCGCTGTCAGGGCCAGGAGCCAATCCCTGGTGCCCAAAGGCTGAAGCACATCTGCGGTCAAGGCGCGCCGGCGGACACCTGTTAGGAGAGCTGAACTCCCGGCCGCCACCACTGTGACCACCAAGAGGGGCACGGCCAACGGGCTCCGGGCGAAGGCGTGGACCGACGTCACCAGCCCGCCCCGGGCCAGGAGCGCCCCTAACAGGCACAAGCAAAAGGTCGCGAAGACCAACCCGACACCCCAGGCAGGCTGGAGCCTCTGTCGGCGGATGAGCGCGAGGATGTGCAAGAGGGCGGTGGCCGAAAGCCAGGGGATGAGGGAAGCATTCTCTACCGGGTCCCAGGCCCAGTAGCCTCCCCAGCCCAACTCCACGTAGGCCCACTGCATCCCCAGGAGGATGCCTAACGTGAGACATGCCCACCCGGCCACTATCCAGGGCCGGGCTTGACGGAGGACATCGCCCGCGGACGCCCCCGTGACCAACCCCGCGAACACCAGCGCGAAGGGCACGGCGAAAAGCAGGTATCCCAGATACAGGGTCGGCGGATGAAAGAGCATCTGCACGTTCTGGAGAAGCGGATTGAGCCCTGCACCCTCAGTCGGCAGAACCGGCCGGGTCACAAAGGGGTCGGTCGATTGCACCACCACGCCGGCAAAGAAGCAGACCAGACAGCCGAGGACGCCGTGAGCTATTGCCCTCAGTGGCCACTGGCTCTTGCCACTCGCCACCAAGAAAACCACCTGCAGGAGGCTCAGGAGAACGGTCCAGAAGAGAAGCGAACCGGCCTGGCCGGCCCACAAGGCACTCAGGGCGTACACCCAGTGGAGGTCCGTGCTCGTGTAGGCCTGGACGTAGAGCACTCGGAAGTCGCGACCGAGGAGGGCACCAGCGAGAACGACGGTGGCAAAGACCAGGGCGGCCAGGACCGCGACCGCCAGCCCCGCGCTGAACTTCCACCACTGCCTGCTCCCAAAGCGCGGAGCAAGGAAACCACTCAGCGCGGAGAGGGCGCTCCCGAAGAAAGCGAAGGCGACAGCTGATCGCGCCAGTTCGTACATGAAAGACAGTCTCCAGGCGGAGCGCAACAGGGACATCGCCGCTCACCCCCCGCCGCGGCGACGGGCCGCAGCTGCCTGCCTGGTTTCCTCCTTTCGTATCCTGACCGGCTACCGGGCCTCTTTCGCCGCTTCGTACTTGGACGGGCACTTGGCCAGAATCTCGTAGGCTTCGAAGAGGGGAAGTGAAGTCTGGCCTCTGCCCCCGTTGGGGGCACGCGAACCGGATTCTGCTTGTCTTCCGAAGCCTTGTGCCTCACCCTCTGACGGGACCGAGTGCAGGTAGCCCGCCACCACGACCTCCCGACCCGGTGCGAAGAGAGGAGGAAGGACACCCCGGAAGAGCACCTCCAGAGACCGGTGTGCCCCGCGAAGTTCGAAGCGCACCTCATCAGCACCCGGGTCTTCGCGGATGCTTTCGGGAGCCACGGTGCCTTTGACCCTCACCGGTCGCTCAGCTGCTGCCTGCGGCGAAGCGAGGAGGGCATCGACGTCGCGATAGTAGTCCAGGCTCCCGCCCCGGGCGGCAAGGACAAGGAGCAGGATGCCGGCGGCGAGGGCTGCCCAGACGACCCAGGACCTTGCCCGGCGCTTGCCGGAGGCTTCC
>Ga0315282_10016699_pt1 | contig 10701 bp, 8 predicted proteins | sample YL17G07_20_MG_FD_203693 | JGI IMG/M metagenome (GOLD analysis project Ga0315282, IMG submission 203693) | Sediment microbial communities from Yellowstone Lake, YNP, Wyoming, USA - YL17G07_20 | ecosystem: Environmental > Aquatic > Freshwater > Lake > Sediment | place: USA: Wyoming | collected... | reverse complement strand
TCATGACGAAGTAGCTCAGAAATCCGGCCGTGAACACCGAGATGAAAACGAGCCCCAGGATCATCCGCCCGTGCTTCCTCAGCACCCGCCAGTAATCCAGCAGGTTGATCTCGTCGTCTTGCCACTCTTCTCGTGTCTCGGAACTCATGGCTCTCGCCTCTCCTGCTACTACCAGCTAGCAGGCCTGCAAGCTGGCATGCTGAAAACCGCCACTGGGTTGCGGTTGACTAGCTTGCACGCTGGGACGCATGGATGCTTTTCACCTCGAAACGACGTACGAGTGTACGAACGTACGAATGTACGCTGCCTTCACGCCTGCCAGCTTGCCGGCTTGCCAGCCTTCCAGCCTGCTCCCAGTTCCGCGACCATTCCGCAATCCGCATTCCGCATTCCGCATTCGGGTGGTACCTTCCTACGCCTTTGCGTTTAAGCGTCCTAGCTTCCCAGCATCCCAGCGTCCTAGCGATGCGTCATTCCGCAATCCGAAATTGAAATATGCCCCGGTTCTCCATAACCCCGTGCTCTATGGTCAGATGGGCGCAAGTTAACGAAGGCAACAACGTCCCCCGTTCCTCAGGCCATTCTACATTGGAGAAATTCCGCATTCCGCATTCCGCATTCAATCCGTACCCTCGTACGCTCTTTTCCGACCTCTCGGCTCGCGGCTCTCGACTCCATTCCGCATTCCGCACTCTGGGCCGAACTGCGTACGAGTGTACGCATGTACGAATGTACGCGCACAGAATCGGAACGCGTCTCCGAGACTCACCCCGTACATTCGTACTGTCGTACCCTCGTACGTCTTTCCCCCTTCTCATTCCGCATTCCGCATTCCGCATTGAATCCGTACCCTCGTATGCTCTTTTCCGACCTCTCGGCTCTCGACTCTCGCCTCCCGGCTCTGCGGTGCATTCCGCATTCGGGTGGTCCCTTCGTACGCCTTTGCGTTTAAGCGTCCTAGCGGTGCGTCATTCCGCAATCCGTCCGAAATTGAAAGATGCCCCGGTTCTCCCTAGCCCCGTGCTCTATGGTCAGATGGGCGTAAGTTAACGAAGGCAACAACGTCCCCCATTCCCGCCTTCAGAATTTGCGTCCCCGATACTCCCACTTCCCTCGCACCGTGATCCACACTGAGAGGGCGATCAGCCTCAGGTCCAGCCAGAAGGTCTGCTTCTTGATGTACAGAAGATCGTACTTGAACTTGTGGCGGCGAGGGATGTCCCTGGGGGCGTAGATCTGGGCTAACCCGGTCAGGCCAGGCCGCACCCGATGCCGCTCCCGGTATCCGGGGATCTTCTCCAGAGGAATCAACTCCCCATTCCCATTGACCTCGATCTCTTCCGGCAATAAGGCCCTGGGACCCACAAAGCTCATGTCACCCTTGAAGATGTTCCAAAGTTGGGGTAGCTCATCCAACGCGGTGGCACGGAGGACTCGCCCCACCCGCGTCACCCGCGAGTCCCCATCCATCGCCTGGAGTGGCCCAAACCTTTCATCGGAATCTGAGACCATAGACCGGAACTTCCCGCTCTTGAACCGGCGTCCGCCCTTGCCCACCCGCTCCTGTGAATAGAACACCGGCCCTCTATCTTCTAGTCTGACCGCAAGAGCGATAAGAGCCCACAACGGCGCTGAGACCAAGAGACCCAGGCCGGACACTAGAATGTCGAACGGCCGTTTTGTCCAAGACATACGAGCACCGTGTATCAGGCGAAGATCCGCGGTAGACACCACATTACACGGAGCCAGGCTGATGGAGGCGTTCACGGATGATCTGAACAATACGCTCGGCGGCGTGGCCATCGCCGTAGGGGTTTACCGTGCAAGCCATTCGGCGGTAAGCCTCGGGATCACGCAGAAGCCGCTCGGCCTCCTCCACAATCGCAGAGGAGTCAGTCCCAACCACCCTCGCGACGCCTGCTTCTACTCCCTCAGGTCGTTCCGTTTCCTCCCGGAGGACAAGAACAGGTTTCCCCACGGCGGGTCCTTCCTCCTGAATCCCTCCGGAATCCGTCAAGATCAGATAGGATCGAATCATGAGATGAACGAGAGTCTCGTACGGAATTGGATCGATCAGATGAATCCGAGGCGTGGTTCCGAGGATGTCGAACACTGGCCTTCGGACGTTAGGATTCAGATGGACGGGGTACACGATCTGAATATCCGGGTTCCCACGGACCAAGGACCCCAGGGCATTGCAGATTTCAGCTAGCGGTCGTCCGAAGCTTTCCCGCCGATGCGCTGTCACGAGCAGGGTGCGGAGGCCATTCTGGGAACCATCCCCCTCATTGTCAAGTCCAAGCGAATCAAACAGTCGGAGAGTTGTATCGCTCGGCGGTCGGCCACCAATCCAATGAAGGGCATCAATCACCGGATTGCCTGTAAGAAATATGTTCTCCTCTGAAATCCCCTCCCGACGGAGTGCGCCGGCAGCCCGTTCTGTAGGGGCAAAGTGGTACGTCGCGAGGGCTCCCAGGAGTCGGCGGTTCATCTCTTCCGGAAAGGGACTGTACCGAGAGAGGGTTCGGAGTCCTGCCTCCACATGCCCCACCGCGATCTGCCGATAGAAGGCGGCCAGGCCTGCCACCATGGCGGTCGTCGTGTCCCCCTGCACGAGGACGAGGTCTGGACGGACGCTGTCCAGCACCTTGTCCAATCCGGTGATGACGCGCGCGCTCAGCGAGGCAAGGGTTTGATTCTCTTCCATCAGCCCCAGGTCCAAGTCGGGCTTGATTTCAAACAAATCCAGGACCTGATCTAGCATCTCCCGGTGCTGTGCCGTCACACAGACGATGGACTCGAACTCGCCGGGATACTTTCCCAGCTCCATCACCACCGGGGCCATCTTGATGGCCTCGGGGCGGGTGCCAAAGATGGAAAGGACTCTCACCCGCCTACTCCTGAGCCGATGTCATCTCTCGGACCGCAGAGGAGATGCCCGGTCCGAAGCGCGCGGAGGCGTCGATCCGGTCCCAGTTCTTGCGGAACCACTCGATCGTTCGCCCCAACCCCTCTTCGAAGGATGTGCGAGGTGCATAGCCGATCAGGCCGTGCGCCTTGTCGATCGAGGCCAGCAGGCGGCTCTTCGTATCCCATTTGCGCCGCTGGGCCATGCGGATTCCCGCGGTATTACCCGTCGCGGCGTTGATCATGCGGGCTAAGTCGCCGATTCGGGTCTCCTTCCCCGAGGCCAGGTTGAATTCCTGGCCGACGGCGCTCTCCATCACGCCGGCCCGGAGCAGCCCGTCTACGATGTCGCCGACGTACGTGAAGTCGCGCGTCTCCTCCCCCGTCCCGGTCAGCGGTAGCGGCATCCCCTTCATGGCCCAGTAGATGAAGTTTGGAATGACATTGCGATACTGCCCCGGCACCTCTCCCGGCCCATAGGAGTTGAAGAACCGAGGCTTCACCACCTTGAGCCCATAATGATTCGCAAAGAAGTTGCAGTACAGCTCCCCAAGCATCTTCGTGATCTGGTACGGCGTGCTGAGGTGCATCGACATAAAGTCTTCCTTGAGAGGCAACGGCGCGCTGCTGCCATAGATCGAACAGCCCGACGATGCGTACACAAAGCGCTCCACGCCGGTCAACACCGAGTACTCGAGCAAACGCAACGTCCCCAGCCCATTTACATCCAGATCGCTTTCCGGGTGATCCACGCTGTTCTGGTTGGCGAAGAACGCCGCCAGGTGAAAGACGTGGGTGGGTCGCTCGAAGAACACGCGCTTCAGCTTCACCTCATCCCGGATGTCCCCCTCGACAAACAGGATCCCGGATCGCGGCGGAATGTTCCAGCGCTCCGCAGATGAAAGGTTGTCCAGGATGATCACAGACGCACCGGCCGCGGCGAGCGCTGCGCTCAGGTTGCTCCCGATGGCGCCGGCACCCCCGGTTACGAGCACGCGTTGCCTGGCATATGCCCCCAGATAGTCGTTCCCCATCAATGCCTCCTCTCCGGATTGCGTGCGCCGCCCGCGGCTCTCGCTTTCAGTAGTTCCTCAAACAGCTCTTCGTAGGCACTGGCGCACCCGGCAACGGCAAAGTGGCCCTCGGCAAATCGGCGCCCTCGCTCCCCGATCTCTCGGGCGGCCTCGGAATGAGTCTTCAGCCACAATAGTTCCTCGCACAAGGCCCGCGGCTGCCCGGGAAGGACGTTGACTCCCCCTCCGCTCTCCTTCAGGAGCTTGGGAGCGTCGCCCGAAGGATCGACGATCGTGATGGCGGGTCGTCCGCTCGCCATGATGGACTGGAGCTTGCCGGGAACCACCGGCGTCCGAAGCTGCGCGTCCAGCGGGACCAGGCAGACGTCCGAGGCGGCCAGCAGCTCGGCGTACTCCGTCTTGGGCTGCATGGGCAGAAAGCGCACGTTGCGAAGTCCGCGCGCGGCGACCATCTCTTTCCAGTGCTTCTCCAGAACCCCCTCGCCCACGAGGAGATACACGATCTCCTCGTCAGTCCGTGTGAGTTCCGCACACTCGATGACGTCACCGAGATCCTGGGCATACCCCATCACGCCGGCGTATGAGACCACGAACTTGCGCGTCAGGCCATGCTGGGCTCGGAACGAATTCTCCCGCGGGCCGGGCCGAATTGCCTCGGTGTCCACCCAGTTGAAAATCACGCGCACTCGGTCGGCGGGGATGCCCTTCCGCTCGATCAGGAACGTTCTGTTGCCTGGCGAATGCACCACGATTCGCGCCGCGCGATGGTACGCAAGACCTTCCATCTGTTCCGCCAGTCGAATGGCCAGTGGGTTGCGGAGGAGCTTCAGGTCGATTGCGGTCTGCGGGTACAAGTCCTGCACGTTCAGCACGAACGGCACCCGGAACCGGCGGGCGTACTTCGCGCCCGCCGAGGCGAGCGGCAGCGGAGGGGAATACACCAGGATGACGTCGGCCGACGGCCAGCGCCCCGACGCCCGGCCGAAGGTCCAACCAAGAGTTAGATGATCCAAACCTCGCAAAATGGGATGATACCCAGCAATCGGGAATCCTCGCACTCGCAGCGTCGGGACACCCCCCACATCCTCCCAGCCGAGGGTGCTCCCCCTGCCCGTCCCATCGGCGAAGTATTGCCTCGGGGCCTTGCTTATGACGGCCACCTCGTGGCCGCGCCTCTGAAGCTCCCGCGCGAGGTCGTGAAACAGATGTGCAGCCGACCGGACTTCCGGGGGGAACCGATCGGTCAGCATAAGGATTCGCATCGGAGCCTTCAGCGGGGCCTTGCGCACCGCACGAGAGCCTCGGTGTCAAGGCCCACTGGCCGGCGCTTCATGACCGCTTCTGACACGGCAAGCGTCGCCAAGGTCGAGATGGCGTACGTCACGAATGGAACAGGTGCGGGCTTGCCCTGACGGAGGGCGTTGAACCACACGTCCAGCTCACTCCGATACCCGCGATCCAAGCGCCAGCCTCTCTTGGCACGAGGTGCACCTGGACCAAAGAAACGGGTGACTCGAAAATTGTCGATGACGGACGCTAGTCCCCCTCGAAAGCCCTCGACGCGTTCCCGTGCGAGCCTGCGGTCCCCACGAGCCGTATACACGAGGTTGGCCACAGATCCATCTTCGAACGTGATGGCTGCCACTACATCCTCGGTTGGGTCTGTGGGACGCCTGCCAGGCAAGCTCGTGGCCTGAATTTCGACAGGCTGGTAGTCAACCAGGAATGTCGCGAGATCCACAAAGTGGCAAAGTTCCCCGCGGATGCGATCCCCTCCAAGCTGGGGGTCATTCACCCAACTTCCGGCTGGCACATCGCCCGCATTGACTCGGCAATGGAGCAGAATCGGGCCGCTCGTCCTTTCCAGGAAACTCTTCGCCGCCAGCGCGTGAGACGAATGGCGCCGGTTGAATCCCACCATCAGCCGACCGCCGCCCTCGCGCCAAGCGCTCTCCACCTCCATCAGCTCCTGGACGGATAGCGCCAGTGGTTTCTCGACGAACACGTCCTTCCCTGCGCGGAGCGCGGCGGCCGCCAGGGCCGGGTGACTATCATGGCGCGTCAGGACGAACACACAGCCGATTTCCGGATTGCGTAGGATCTCGTCGGGGTCCGAGCTCGCGTACTCGAAGCCGAAAGAGCGCGCGACGTGTTGGGCGGTCGTCCCGGAGGACGTCGCAACTCCCACGAGCCGCACCCCGCGACATCGCCTCAGCTCGGGAAGGAGCGTCGTCTTGGCGAACAATCCCGCCCCAACCAGGCCGATCCCCACGCCGTCACGTGGCCTGGTCGTTCTGTCGTGGATGGGGATCGAAATCCGCGCCGGTCTCGCCACCTCGTCCTGTGGGTATTCCAGCACGATCCCGATGGGCCGCTCGCCCGTCTTCCCCTGCAGGACCGCGTACGCATCGAGAGCCTTCGCAATCGGAAACCGGTGGGTGACCAGCGGGTCGATGCGGACCGCGCCCTCGCCGACGAGCCGCAGGAACTCCGCCATGTTCCGGCCGTGGGTCCAGCGGACGAATGGGTACGGATACTCCCGCCCGTGGATCTCGTAGGCCGGATCGTAGAGCCCCGGCCCCGACGCCCTCGACACCACAAGCTCGAGTTCCCGCTCGAAGAAGAGGTGGCGCGGGACCTGGAGCCCCACCAGGCCCGCCGCGACGATCCTCCCCCTGACCCGGGCGATCTGAGCGGCAAGCTCGAGTGGCGCATTGCTCGGTGTCGCAGCCAGGATGATCGCCGCGTCTACCCCCTGCCCCTCGGTGATCTCCGCAACCGCCGACGCAACGCTCGGCGAGGAGGAGTCCAGCACGTGATGGGCGCCCAGCCGCTTGGCCAGCTCCAGGCGATCCGGGGCGAGGTCAAAGCCCAACACCCGGCATCCGGTAGCTCGGAGCATCTGCACCGCCAACAGTCCCAGGAGGCCGAGGCCGATCACGGCCACCCACTCCCCCGATTGGACCCTGGCGAGGCGTTGGGCGTGGAGCGAAATGGCGCCCACCATCGCAAACGCAGCGTGCTCCATGCCTACGCCAGGTGGCACCGCCGTCACCAGCGTAGGTGGAGCACACAAGACCTCGGCGTGCAGAGCAACCCCCTGCCCCCCGCACGCCACGGACTCGCCCACGCGAAAGCCGGTGACCCCCTCCCCCACTGCGACAACCGTCCCCGCCGCGCTGTACCCGAGCGGCACCGGCGTCTCGAGTCGCTGCCGCACCTGCTGGACGGTCTCCAGGACGCCATCGGTCTTGACCTTGTCCAGGACCCGTCGAACGAGGTCGGGGCGCGCGAGCGCCTTTCCGATCAGACTCTTCTGCGCCATTTCCACGAGATGCCGCTCGGTCCCGGCGCTGACCACGGAGGCCGCGGTGCGGATCAGAAGCTGGCCGGGTCTCACCGTCGGAGGCGGCACCTCCGTGACCTCCAGTTGGCCCGTCCGGTAGCTTTGAATGACCTGAAGCATCTTAAAGCCGACGACCTTCCGCCTCCGGAGGGCCGGTGGACCCGTACAAGAGTCGGCCGATCAAGGGGTTCTTTCGGATAGCGTACAGCAAGCGGTGGATCGGCCCAGCCGCTGACGAATCGTAAAAGAGTCGAGTCAGGAGGTGGGAGCGAAATGCCGCCAGCGCAACATAGTTGATCGCCGTTCGCCGCAGCCGGAATCTGTGGGTTCGAAACAGCTCCAGGGGTTGGTTCAGTATCACGTCACCTAACGAGCCTGGCATCAGGCCCTCCCGGTGGGCGACCCGCAGATGCTCAACTCGACGGGGGTCAACCCCCATGATCTCGCAGCAAGTCAAATCACCAGCGCCGACATCGTCCGAGGCGATGACCAGATCCATTCGAACGGCCTCGCCGATCATTGGACCGGTCTTGTCCAAGAAATATGTCCCGTCGTATATGGCCAGACGAGGTTTCAGGATCTTGTGAATGGCCAGAATCTTCCTGGTAAAGTCAGGATGATTCCGGAGCCGCATGGTCCCAGGCTGGCATCCCCACTGATTCTTGAACCCGAGGCTCACCCGCGTCATGACGTGGACCTTCGGCACTGGTAAGGTGATGAACACATCCACTTCGTTGAGGAGAAGCTGCGGAAGCTCCACGGCCACAGGCCGTTCTCCGATTTCAACTGTCCTGCGCTCCGAGGGGCCATCACTCAAGTTGACTACTCGGATCCCGAATCTTCTTCGGAACTCATACACTCCGTGGCTTGCAAATGCCTCCTCTGCCTTGAACGAGTGGTACCCACCATCCGATTCCCCGATAGTTATATTCTCTGTCCTGTCCCTCAACACCCCCACCACCGCCTCAATGAAGCCGGGCGTCGTTGTAACACCAGGCATTGGCTGACGCCACGTTAGATTGGGTTTTAAAAACACTCTTGCCCCCACGGGGATGCATCGGTCCCACTCAAGCCACGCCCCTGCTCGCCGAAGCGCTCCTGATACAGCACCCGTTGTACTCCCAATACGGCCGACGTATACCCGCGACCGACGGACCGCAGGGTGGGCGTCCATTCGACATCCCCCTTCCTACTCCCTCACGCACAACGCCCTACGGACAAGACGCACTGCCATACCCCAATTCGACCTCTCTCCTCTAGTCCCCACTCCCTCGAAACCATATGCCATAAAGCACGAGTCGCCAATAATGGCAGCAGAGAGGGTGCGTCCTACACGGTCGCTTCGCCCACGCCTCCCTACCTCCCATCGAAATTATGTCCGCGCGTGGCGCCATTTACTTTTCAGGCATCACGCACCGGAGCAATTCATCAATAGTCCGATCAGATGCACGTTGCCAGGAGAATTGGCGTGCACGTCGAGCCGCCGCGTGCCGAAGAGTTTCACGCTCACCTTCGCTCATTTCTAAGACGGAAGTTGCCAACCTATCGGCTAATGCTTCCACAAGAGTGCTCGGGTAATAGACCGCTGCATCGCCAAAGAGCTCTGGCATCGGTGGGTTGTCTGCCGAGATACACAACGCTCCATGGCTCATAGCTTCAAGCGCGGTGTTCGGGCAGGCCTCAACCCGACTTGTCATCACATAGGCCCCACAGTGATAGAAGCACCAGGACATCTCTAACGGCTCGAGTTCTCCGGCCCAAACGACCTGGGACTCAATACCAAGTCTGCTCGTAAGACGAACCAGATATTCTTTATACCGCGCCGATGCCGGGCCAGCTTCGCCCGCGATCAACAGCGTCAGTGTCACCCCGCGCTGACGAACTAGCGCGACGGCGCGGATGACATCTTCAAGCCCTCTGGCAGGACGTATGGACCCCGCGGTGAAGATTATGGGAAACTCGTTCCTACGATCAATACCGCTCGGTTTGATGGTTTCACACACGGTAGGCGGCTGCTCGATACCGTGATATACAATGCCGATCTTCTTCTCATCAACGTGCCATCTCTGGATCAGGAAATCCCGCACATACCGAGATACAGCGATTACCCGATTCGCCCGCTTACAGCTCACCCGAGCGAGACATCGTCTGCCGACATTTTTCAAGCCCTCACGGTACGCATTACCCCCAAAAGGGATCACAAGGGGTTCCATGTTCCGCAGCATGACAACGGTGGGAATTGCCCCAAAGTCCAGCCAACGAGCCGTCGGAATGAAAACGACATCCGGCGCAAGTTCTTGGAGCTGCGCTTTCAGCCGCCGATATCCGCGCCATCGGTGGTTCAGCGGCCATGTCAAAGGTTGGTTGGTGTCCAGCTGGCTGCAGCTCCGCATTCCCGGCGGGTTGAATATACTCAGGCGCCTGACTCTCGAGTCCCTTCCCAGTAATGGAACAATCAACTGGAGATATTTCCGATATCCTCCGCTGACGCCGCCGCTGGTAAGATTCACGATTACAATATGCATTACCTATCGCAAGACGCGAGCAGTATCAGCCTACTCCGTGCTCGCATGAGAAAATGGAAAATGATTCCTCGGGCATGCACTTACTTCTTCCCTCGGCCCACCAGTGGTCCCAGCCTACCAACCCAGACGCCTTGTAGCCCTGCTTCGATAAACCACCCCCGGAGGGTCGTCGCCGTCTGTGGATGGTCATGCGCAGGAGATAACATATCGAATGTGTCCAACACAGCCCACTCGTGCAGTTGCGCTTTCGAGAGACGATAGATACCATCATAATTTGCTACAGGAATAGCAAATCGCAGTTTCCGCCCAAGCACCGGGACTCGGCCAACAAGTTGGCTTACCGGAAGCAGCACAGGCACCATCGCCTCTATCAGCCAAAGAAGTCGCTGTGGATGCACGCGTTTCGTGATTGGGCGCAACCAGTACTTGCACCACAGGAAATTCCGCAACAACTTCGGATAAAGGTCCACGGTCAATCGGCCGCCCTCTTTGAGTTGCGACGCAAGCGACATGAAAGCCCCGCGCGCATCAGGGGTATGCTGCAACACGCCGAAGCAATATACGAAATCGAAGCTTCCGGGCTTGAATGGCAAACAGTAAATGTCTCCTTGCACGACATTCAGCCGAGGCTGTAAACGGAAATTCGCCCAACAGGCATCCACGGCCGAAGAGTAGTCGAGCGCCACAACATGCGCGCCGGCCGCTAACGCAACCTCCGCAAATCGGCCCGCTCCACAGCCGACATCGAGCACTCTCTTGCCGGTGAGCTCAGCAGGGGTCCACCCGGAATATTTGTAAAACCTGTCGCGAGAGATAGGAACGCCGGTCTTACTATCAAGTTGAGTCTGCCGGAACCGATTCCACTGGAGGCCAAAGCTGTCCGCATAAT
>Ga0315282_10016698_pt1 | contig 10703 bp, 12 predicted proteins | sample YL17G07_20_MG_FD_203693 | JGI IMG/M metagenome (GOLD analysis project Ga0315282, IMG submission 203693) | Sediment microbial communities from Yellowstone Lake, YNP, Wyoming, USA - YL17G07_20 | ecosystem: Environmental > Aquatic > Freshwater > Lake > Sediment | place: USA: Wyoming | collected... | reverse complement strand
ACCTCGTCCGTGTATCCGAAGAAGCTCATTAGATACTCCGCGAGGTTCTTGATCTCGTCGTCGGACATTCCTTTCTTGCCGACGGTCTTCCTCAGCGCGGCCTCAACCTGTTGCATTGTGACAACAGCCACAGATATTCCTCCACTGGCTAATTTTCAATTCGGGGGTTTTTTGCACTGGCTAGATACTGGCTATACTCTTTACGGCGCGTGGCGCATTCCATACCCGTTCGAGCTCCACGAATGCATCCCTCGTCTTCAATCGGGCGTAATAGCGCTCGGTGGTTATAGAGTTTGCATGTCCGAGCGCGACGCTCACCGCATCGAGGCGTGCACCGCGATCTAGGGCGTTTTGACCGAACGCCCTCCGCAACATCCTGAAGTCGTACCTGATGCCGAGCCTCTCTTCGAGCATGCACTTCGCCTTATTCAGGTTCGGATCAGGCCAAGGCATCATGCGACCGTAGCGATTGAAATACGGAACCAAGGGCGCGTCCTTGCTATCCTTGACGCCCCTCAGGGCGAGCTCCCGATCCCGAAGATCGAGGAAGTCCCGTATGGCGAGACGGCCTGGAGGAATGATCTGAGCTTTTCTCGGTGTTGCCCAGCTCCCCTCGCCCTTCGGATGGAAGACCGCTAGTTCCATGTGCGTAGGGCTGAAATCGCCTTTCGTTGCGAGTCTGACTTCTTTCAGACGCACCCCCGAATACGCACAGAAGAGCGTGATGCCGAGGACGCTGACCTCGGGCAATCTACCAGAGGCGGCCGCCTCCTGCAGCTTCGCCATGATCAGCTCGATCTCCTCCTCATCAGGGCTCGGCTGCGGCCCCGTCGCATCATTCGGGATCCTGATCTGACGCTTCGATCTCATCTGAGCAATGATCCCGTTGCCGATGTGCGACAGGAACACGGACAGATACTTCAGGTAGAGCGACTGAGACTTCGGCGCCAATGGCCGAACACGGATCCCGTCTCGGCCCATCATATAGGTCATGAAGGCGCCGATCTCTCGTTCTCCGAAGGCATGAGGGTTCGTCGTTGTCACCAGCCCCCTAGCCTTGAGCTCCTGAAATATTCCGTGCACCTGGCTCAACTTAATCCGCATGTCACGACTCGTCGTGGGAGCGTAGAAGGGTTTCGTGCTCTCATGGAACTGGTTCAGGTATGCTAGGAACGGATAACGACCCATCGATCTCGCGTGCCGTTTCCGCCCCTTATGCCCCGCGCTGCCCCGTTGTCCCAGGTGGGTTGTTCCTGGATTGCTACCATGCTCATCACCTTGAGTGCCGTGTTGTCCCACCACGACACCCGACTCGTGAGCACTAGCTGGGGTTATAAACGCTCTCCCCTCGTCGGGGCTGATCGTGCTTCCGCTAGTCTCACTCACTTCCAGTATGCTCCCTTTTCGTGGTTCTGTAACCGCATTCCTGCCTGCTCATCGCCTTCTCAAGTATCTCATCGACGGAACCGTGCTGCTCATCTTCTGAGGTTATTTGGCCTATGGCCCCGACCACCACATGGTAGTCCCTAATCCGGCTTCTTCCGGTGGCCCCGTAGGCCGCAATGCCGTTCCAAGTTCCGCCTATCATCTTCATGACCTTCCTCGTGAGATGAATAAATGGAGGGGCTCTGGATCCTCTTCGAGGACCGGGCCCCCCAAAAGGGGTTTCAGGGAGACGTCTCCTCCTTCTCATCCGACTCTTCGGAGTCGTCGTCGTCTTCATCGAGCGCGTCGAGGGATTTCTCGATCTTGCGCTCGATGGCGTTCACTAGTTTCTCTGCCTCTTCGTCTGAAAGGCCCTCTTCGACTAGAAGGTCTTCCAGGTCTGCCAGTACCCTGGCCACTTTTCTGCTTGCCATATCTTCTTTCTCCTTTGGGCACAGCCCAGCCCTCCCACCGGAAGGGCGGCTCACTGTGGTCTATAGATATTTAGCAGATGTGGGTACATAAGACTTGTGATTGGGAGGCTAATCGCGGTCCAGCGTCATCCGATCTCCTTAAATAGAAAGATTTATACTTGTGTACCACACTGTACGATATTGGATTTATATGGCACCACCAAAGGGCAAGAAAGGAGCGCTTGAGGAACAGGTGAGGGACGTCCTCGTTATGGCCCATTTCCTGGAGAATGACAACCGTCCTTCCTATGCAGAACAGATAAGGCGATCCTGGGATTCACAATATGAAGAAAACATAATCAAAGTGCTTTCGAAGGAGGTCGGACCGCGGACGAAATCCTTGTCTCTCGCGGGTACGATCCAAATCTGCGAAAGACTTTCCTCTCCAGGAAGAGCCATACTCTCGAGAGACACAAGCAAGTTCGGTGAGAAGCGCAGGGTCGTAACGTACTCACTGAGCGAGACGGCCGAGGGGTTCAGAAAGATCGCCCGGACCATGCTAACGGTCTCTATTCCGCTGTTTTACAGAAGCAACTATACAAAGCGTTGCCTTCGATACGTGTGGATTCCAGAAATCAGACGTCGATTCAGAATTGAGCCGGGATATGTCCCTGGATTGGAATTGGCATTGAAGCGCTCACCCACGGCACTCATGATTACGCTCGAGAAGGATTTCGGTCCCGTGTTTTATCATGGACGCTGGGATGGCGGGGAAGAATGGCGCAAGGAGGCCGAAGCCTGGGGAGGAGCGTGCATCCTGGCCGACGCTCTGGTGCCTTCCCGGTCACCAAGAGTCAACTGGGGCGCCCATCCACTTAACTTCAAGGTCAGGGCGCAGGTTGAGAGCGAAGGCCCTGCGGGATTCGATTTGGGCGGCGAAGGAAGGATCCCATGGCGCCCGACCTTCAATTCGGAGGCATCAGAATGATCGAGAGCGATGTACTCGTGATATTCGTGCCCGAGCCCTGAAATTCAAAGCACGGCATCTGCACGAGCTCTGCTCGACAACGCGTTCCTGTTCGATTCTAGGGCATTCCTACGGGGCATTTCGGTCAAGGGGGCACGGAGACACCTGCTCATACATACACTCGCCAGCGTCACGAGACATGGCGATGACAATGGGCAAGGAACGGGACATGGCGGCTGCCGATATGATCATGTCCTAATCGACTTACCCCGTATGGTCTCTTCCGAGGCGAGGCTCAAACCCCTCACTTTGTCTTTTCCAAGTCCTCTCCGAAGCGACGACTTGTTTCGAGAACACAAACCTACTCGTGCAGGTCATCTGAAATGGCGAGAGAATCGCTCCAGTTCGGCCTGCATTTCTGGTCTAACAATGCCGCGTTTCAACTTTTCTAGATCATGAACGAGGTCGTCACGGCCCCGCGCCGCAAGTTCCATGAAGTAGTCTGAAACGGGCTTGATATCAACCTCTGCCGATGCCCATTTTCGTCTCTTCCCCTTTAGATAGATGATAAGAATCTTCTTCTGGAACCTCCGGTACTTGAGTATCGTCTCCACGACCCCTGTGCTCCACGAATTCACTTTGGCATCGATCCACAGCCCCGTCTTGATATCGATGAAATCCGGCCTTACAATTTGGTCGCCAATCTTGACTCTCTTCTGAGATTGGACTCTCCATTGAAGGACGTTCATCACTTCTTGCAGGTGCTTCTCGAAGACGCGACCGATGAAGGATTCCATCATCCTGTCTTTCCTTATCTTCTCGTAGTCAAGACCTGCAGATTTCAGTGCTTTTTCGTAGTTGCCAAAGGACCTCACAGCTCCATGGACTAGGCCTGTGCCGTGTTCTTCCATTGCAGAATATGATAGGTCTTCCCCAAATTCATTCAGTCTTTGAAGCTCGTCAATCACTCTTGATTTGGTCCAGTAACCAAATGGTCGTTGCCTTCGATAATCATCAGGTGATATTCCTGCTGCTTCGAGTGCGTTATACCAACTCCTGTACCTTGTCGTTGCCGCTGCGTAAAACGAAGGTTCTTTCTTGGATATTGCCGGACCGCTCAGATCCATTCCAGAGTTATGAAAATCCACTATCTTCTGTCGGATTCTATCATCCGTGTAGTAACCTCTGGAAACGTACATTTGATACTCATTTGCCCGTAAGCCTGCAGCTGCGCACGCTTTGTGCCAGCTTCCGAAGGTCCTGTATGCACCACGAAGTAGAGCGTTGTGTTCTCGCTTCATTTGGGGGAAGTGCAAATCAGTGCCTATCTCTTTCAATCTCAGTAGTTCGTAAACTCGTCCTTTGACGTAGCCAACTTCTCTCGTCAACGTTGCCTTTTCGGAAACGATTAGGAGCCATCCCTCCCGTGCCAGTGTTGATGAAAACATGGCTCAACGAAGGGATGGCAGAGCCTCGAAAGGCTCCGGGAGAAGATGTGCTTGTGGGACAAATAACCATTGCCCTCGGAACCGCCGTCGAGGCGTCACCGCCGATGAGATCGTGGAGACTGCCGTCTTCTGGACCTCAGGCTGCTCGGCAGACGCTTCCAGGGAAAGTACTCCCCGGAGGACATCGCCAGCGTACTCGCGCTGGCTGCCTCCAGGGAGACATCTCCCAGCAGGATATGCCAGGAGCACGAACTCGCTCCGACCGAGGGCGTGGTGCGCTATCGCCTCCGAAACCTCACGCTCAAACCTCTCCTGAAGAGGGCGAACAGGCTGCTCGCAGAGCAGGCAGCCAGCCTGCTCCCAAAGAGACCTCTCAAGATCGCCGTCGACTACACCCTCATCCCGTACCACGGGAAGCCGAAGAGGAAGAAAGACGAGGTCGTGAGGGGCAAGCCGAAGTCGGACACGACCTGGTTCCACGCATACGCGACCGCCTACACCATCCTCTCGGACAGGAGAGTGACTGTCGCCTTGGCGTTCGTGAGGAGCAAGGACGCCAAGCGTGGGGTCCTTGGCCAGGTCCTGAGACTCGTCAAGGACCAGGGCATCGAGTTCAAGTGCCTCTACCTGGACAGGGCGTTCTTCACTGCAGATGTGATCTCGTACCTGTAGGAGAGGAACATCCAGTTCCTCATGCCGGCGATTGTGCGCGGGAAGAGAGGTGGCACGCGTGCACTCGCCAAGGGAAGGAAGAGCCGCACCACGCTGTACACCATGAGGAGTTCGAGCTCAGGCAAGACAGTGACGTTCCCGATCCACGCGGTCGTCACCTATTCGAAGGGCAGACAAGGCAAGAACAAGGCCGTCACATACCTGTTCGCCAGCAGCTCGCAACACCCGCCCCTGAACTGCATGCTCGAGGAGTACCGCCTGCGGTTCGGGATAGAGTCGAGCTACCGACTCTTGTCGAAGAGCAGGGTCCGCACATCCACAAGGGACCCGAAGCTGAGGGTGATGTATGTGGCCACGAGCCTCCTGCTCGTGAACGCATGGGTCGAGAAGAAGTGGGACGGGCTGTATAGATACGAGGTGATGGTTGGCGCTAGGGCAGACGCGGAGAAAGCCTTCAGGCGTATTGCATACACTGCTGATGACTTCCGCGAGAACAGCAAGTACAAGGGAACGTCACTCAGCAAGTATTCCAAACTCTTCCTTGCTGAGGACAGTCCATACGCTGACGGTGAGAAGGACAGCTACAGCCGTCCAATTCTGTTAGGGATGAAGCGGGGGTCAATGACGGAAAGCCTAGAAGGGGACTATCTTGATGTGCACATTTATGGAATGGAAGATGATCTGGTAGGGTGGATAGAGTTATCCGGAACAAAGACCGGCAACATACCAGACGTTACGACCATAAGATGGGTAGAGTTGATTTCCAAAATCATTGGTACTGCAATAACATCCCAGAATGCACTGCACGTCGTGCAACAGGCAAAGGCGCAATAGTCGGAAAGAAGACTTAATTCGCTAAATGAGCGCTGGGAAGAACCTTGAGATTGAAACAAGACCATTGCAAAAGGTGCTCTCCCGCGGATCGAATCGCTGACCAATCTCTCCAGAGTATTTGCTTTCAGACACGACCTCCCTGAGAAGATTCCATATGGAAGGAAAGGCGATTCACCTCCTGCATTTTCTACCTACAAGAAACTCGAGACTAGATAACGCGGTCTCGAGCGCAACGGTTCGAGCTCCTGGCCTTAGCTATCGGAAGAAATATCCGTGGATGACGCCTGGGCTCCCGATCACATGGCCCGCAATTCATTTGCTTTCATTTCTGGGCCAAGCCATTTGAAGAGGAAGTAAATCCGTTCCGAATCCGATAATTCTGGCTTGTGCCTCTGATTGCAGGAGAGTCTTGGACAAATGTCATGTCTATGCAGGGCCACACCCTACCGCATCCAACATCCAGGGTCTCCAGCCATGATGTTTCCGCTTTCCTCGTAGGCTCGGCCTCTGCAACCTCCACATTGAGCCTTATATTGACATTCCCGGCATTTTCCCTGTAGAAGCTCTCTCGCTCTGATCTTGCTCAGAATAGGTGAATTCTGCCAGATCTCCCTAACGTCTTGCTCTCTAACGTTTCCGAGCTTCACCTGCAGAAGCATGCAGGGAATAACATCGCCGTTTGGCAGAATAGTGATGTAACCTCTCGGCATCCCTGCTGCACACCCTCTCTCCCAGTAGGGGATCCTCCTGAGAAGGTCGGCAGAGAAATGCCTGGGCTGAATGTTCCTTTCCTTCACGGTCAACGGGTACATCGGACATGCGACAACCCTTATTGGGATCGGACAATTGCGCTGAGCTTCTGCCAGCCATCCGATGACATTCTTTCTTTCTTCCACAGTGAGGATTTCGCTCGGGCATTCCTCTCTTACGCGCTTGACTTTGATTAGGTCAAAGAATTCCGCCGCAAAAGCCCCGCTCTTGATTGCTAGTTCAAGCATGCCTGGCACTTCTGCAAGCGTTGACTTCCTTATGACCATTCCAAACTGGAAAGGAAGTCCGGCCTGCCTGCAAGCGTTAGCCCCTCGCAAAGCCTTATCGAAAGAACCTTCCTCACCTCGAAAGCTGTCGTGAGTTTCTGGTTTGGCACCGTCCAGAGATATGGCAACGGCCTTTACTCCCGCTTTCGCCATCCTATTTGCCATCGAGTTATCAATCAGAGCTCCGTTGCTCCCCACCGTTGTCCTTAACCCCTTGTTGTGGGCGAAATCTACTAGCTCCAGGAAATCTTCCCGACAGAGAGGTTCGCCTCCGTCTAGTATCAAGAAGCCAATACCCAACTCAGCCAAGTCACTCAGAAGCCTCTCGGCCTCCTCGGTGGTGAGTTCGTCCGGCGCCCTGGTATCCAAAGCGTCACTGTAACAATGCTTGCAGTGCAGATTGCATTTCCTAGTGATGGCATAAGAGACAAGCAGCGGTGGTTCTTGAGTCTGCATAGCACTCCGAACCAAGAGGCAATTATAAGAATCTTTCATGATCACGAATGCCCAGTGGAAGGCTGCCTCTGTGAACGCGATTGCGTTTTCAGCTCCTTCAGAATAGATAATTCACTTGCTATATCCGATGGCGGATGGCGGGCAAATCATCTGTCACAGCATCAGGAGGAACCGCTAGCAATGGTGAGGGAGAGGGGTCGAGTATCTGGGCTTCGCAGTACCTAGAAAAATCTCTTTCCTGCCAGATTCCTAGCTTCCCATTTCGGGCGCTTCGTAACCGCTCTCCCCCACGACCGCATCGACTTCCCCTCCCTTTGACCTTTTCCTGCGGGCGAAGACTATCTCTATTCTTTGTGCCGCTTTGAAGCTATGTCAAGTATCTCTTCAAGGGGCATTTTCATCGGAGTAGCAAGTCTCTTGAACTTTCTCTTGAACTTCGAGACTCTCAACTTCCTAACGTTCAACGACGTAACCTTCTTTCGCTGGCGGACTCTTTCCTGGCATTCATCAGGTCGGACCATGGTGAAGGTGTTGGAAACGGAAAAGAACTAATCCTAGGCCACTTCCGTGAGGGGGGAGGGTATGCCTGAGAGTAGATCCGCTTGTGGCTGACCGTCCCGTCGCCGACCACCTTCAGCCTATAACTTAGGTAACAAGACAGTATATGCTAGCTAGGTCCTCGTTATCGCTGTTGATATTACCGACCTCACTGTGCACTAGAGGCCATGTTCGCCTTTCCTCTATGTTGGAAAGGTCCGCTTCTGATTCGGATTTGGGATACTAGCTAGAAATCATCAAGCGGGATTGAGAAGCGGAGATTCCACCAAGCCTTTTTCTTCTTTTGCCAACATGGTGACCAGCGCTAGAATTCAATCCAGATATCTTAAATCAATCCCGCAAGCTTGGAAAAAACGGAGTTCGAAACGCTTCCCTCTTCTGGCTCTTGGCCGGACAAAAGACTGTCCGCTCACTTTTTCTTCCGTAGCTTATACAACTCGATAACGACAAGAGCTGTAGTCAAGATCGTAATGGCGATCGTACCAAGCGCGCCAAGGACATTGTCCTGAGCTGACAACCTCTCTATTCTTGATCAGCAGGTCCGGCCTCGGCTCGCCGCCACTTCACAGTGGCGACAGACAGGGATCCCCAATGACAGCTTCTCACGATTACTTCTTGAGTTCCAGGCCTGACGCCATGTTCCTGACAATCTCCGTCCAGGCCTCGATTGCTTTAGAACGTGGAAGGCCAGTCGAGATAAAGGCCAGGAGCCCGAGTTGAAGCGCTGACAATCCCCGGGCGACTCCCACAGTATCGACATTCGAGGGTATCTCTCCCGCTTTCTTTCGGTCTTCCAAGCATCCGGAGATTCCCTCCACGAGCTTTCGGTCGATCTCCCTCATCAGTTGCTTTGCATTTCTGTCACGATGAGTCTCAGACATGAAATCGCACAATAGATAGGGGAACCAGCTGGGCATTGACTTGAGTAATCTGCCGAATGACCCCTCAGTGATCTCGATGAGGCCTTCGTCTCTCGACGATGAGATCTCACCTTCGAGCGCACTCTCAATGAAGGACTCTACGATTGCGCCGATGAACGCCTCCTTGTTTTCGAAGTACTGATATACTGCTCCCTTGCTGACGCCAATCCTCTTGGCTATGTCGTTCATTGTGGTCTTGCGATAGCCCTTCCTAGCGAACTCTGCGCTCGCCGCATCCATGATACGCTTCTTCGCCTGCTCTTTGTATTCAGGGACCACTTTCGGCATTTTTCTCCCAGGTGAAATGTAATCAGAGTAGGAATACTTGAAAGCGACAGACGTGAGAATTAATATACCCTGAGTCACTTTCCTAACCTAGGGACTGTTGGCTGGCGGTAGTCTGGGCGACGAAGAAGAGTCTTCGAAGGAAGTCTGTGCTGTGTGCGGTCTTAGAATGTCCAAAGATGAAGATGTCTGCCCTCGATGTGGGAATGTATTCCGGAAGGACCAGGGAGATTGGGACTGGAAACTCATTCCGAGGCAACGCACGCTCAAGAAGACCGAATCGAAAAAGGAGACTGTTGAAGAGGCTGGTCACAATTGAACGCCGGTTCCGTTAGGAGATTGAAATTGTGGCTTCTTTCTTGCCGCAGTTAGGTCCCAAATCGGTACTGCACCGGAACCGGCTCCCCCTTTTGCAGGCACCGTCTTGAGAGGTTCGTTGATGTACTATAGAATGGACCGCGTGCAACAACTACTGACAGACCTTTGTGGAAATATCGAGAAACAGATAAAGCCGAATCTCCGGGGGTCGATGGGAAACCTCGTTCATGGCTATCTGCCCCAGGTCTGGGTCTTCGAGACCGAATGCGGCGCGTGCACCCTCTTCCTGGATACCGAGGGCAGCGCTCGAGTGTTTCCCGGAGCCGACCGGGACGTGGACGTGACAATCCATTGGAGGAAGGACGCTCTCGAGTCCATGCTTGCATCGAGGAACCGTGATTCCGGCTCGGCCGGAGACTACCCAGACGTGACTGTTCATACTGATAAGGGACGAGCCGCCTTCAACTACCTCAAGAAGGAGATTGGGCTCTGATGTATCAATTCTGCTGAACCGGTAGCTTCATTTCCTTAGAATTGCTCAATCGTTTAGGGAGGATGAACGTGGATTCAATTGCGGGTCTTCTTGGTAGTCTCTGTCCTGAAATCGAGAGCCAGCTGAAGCCAAACCTTCGAGGGATCAGGGGAATGATCGTTCAAGCATACTTGCCGCAAGTATGGGTTTTCGAAACGGAAACTGAGACGGCCACTTTAGTGATCGATGTTCACGGAAATGCTCACGCAGAGGCTGGTGCAGAACCTCGTGGGAATGTTACAATACGTTGGAAGCACGATTTCCTTGCCGCGGTTCTTAGAACGAGGAGCCACGCTTCCGCTCCTGGCGGCATCCGTCCAACGATTATGTTTCACACACCAAAGGGCCGCAAAGCGTTCACTTTTCTGAGGAGGCGCCTCGGCCTCTGATTCCCATCATACTGGCTGATCCGGTCGTGTCCTATTCAGACCAACATGGCTTTTGCAGTAGACGTTTTGACCGCGACCGGCATCCTTGTCCTCTCTCTGGTCATGCTGAAGGGGGTCTTCCAGAGGCGCACAGCCTACCTTGGGGTCGCCACAGGCATCCTGGGGATATTCAGTGAGGGCCTGAGGACGGACCACGACCCACCGGTGTTCGTGATATGGTATAGTCCATAGGTGTTCCCATCAAAGTACCTGTAGCAGATGTGAGCAGCCCCTGTGGAATCGACTGCAACAGTGCTCCGACTAATACTATTTCTTCTTAGACTGTCAATGGCGGTTGAAAACTGACCACTTCCGGCGGTCTAAAGTTGACCAGCCCCATCCGGTCCCAAATCGATCGGGGGCTGGGCATGAGGACGGAGTCGGAGTGGTCAGAGATGAGAGAACGATAC
>Ga0315282_10016697_pt1 | contig 10704 bp, 13 predicted proteins | sample YL17G07_20_MG_FD_203693 | JGI IMG/M metagenome (GOLD analysis project Ga0315282, IMG submission 203693) | Sediment microbial communities from Yellowstone Lake, YNP, Wyoming, USA - YL17G07_20 | ecosystem: Environmental > Aquatic > Freshwater > Lake > Sediment | place: USA: Wyoming | collected... | reverse complement strand
AAATCATTGAGGCGGCGTGCAGCGGCTGTGGCACATGCGCGGCAGAGTGCACCTTCGGCGCCTTGACTCAGAAGCACTTCACAGACGAACAGATAACGGCCCAGATAGATGCTATCACGGAACATGAACCGGAGAAGAAGATTGTTGCTTTCTGTTGCAACTGGTGTTCCTACGCCGGCGCGGACTTTGCAGGGATCAGTAGAATGCAGTATACGCCGAACGCGCGGATCATAAGGACGATGTGTTCTGGGCGTGTTGCTCCGAAGTTTGTTGAGAGGGCTTTTGCAAGAGGTGCGGCGAGCGTGTTGGTGTCTGGTTGTCACTTGGGCGACTGCCACTACATTAACGCTAATTATCAGACGCAGAAGCGTGTGGAGCGGTTGTGGAAAAAGATGGAGCAGAACGGGTTGGACAAGCAGAGGCTACAGCTTCTGTGGGCTTCAGCGGCAGAAGGCGAGAAATTTGCTTCGAAGATGCGTGAGATGAAGACGATAGTGGAAAACGTAAAGCCTGAGGAGATTGAGAAGGGCAAAAAGGTTTTTGCCAAGACTTTGGAGGGTGTTTAAGTATGCCTGAAAGGATTCGGCATGCTCCACTTGACTTGGAAAAGGTCAAGCCCGCAACAGCAGAAATTCATTTGATTAAGGATGAGTGCAAGGGATGCGGTTACTGCATTGAATATTGTCCGAAGAAGGTTCTGGAAGAGTCGGATGAGATAAACGCTAGAGGTGTTCATCCGCCAAGGGTTGTGGATGAAAGCAAATGCATAATCTGCAGTTTTTGTAGTGCGGTCTGTCCGGATTTTGCAATCTTCGTGGTTGAAAAAAAGGACAAGGAAGGGAAATGATATGCCAAGAGTGAAAAGTGGTTTGACAGGCGCACATTTCATGAACGGTGACGTGGCCTGTGCTGAAGGCGCGATAGCCGCAGGCTGCAGATTTTTTGCTGGCTACCCGATTACGCCTGCAACAGAAATTGCTGAACACCTGTCTCAGAGAATGCCTGAGTTTGGCGGAATTTATGTACAAATGGAAGATGAAATTGCCTCATTGGCAGCTGTGATAGGCGCTTCCTATTCTGGTTTGAAGGCTATGACAGCGACTTCGGGGCCTGGTTTCAGTCTCATGCAGGAAAACATTGGACTTGCTGTGATGACTGAGGCTCCGTGCGTAATTGTGGATGTCATGCGGGGGGGTCCGAGCACTGGGCAACCCACTTTGCCTGGGCAGCAGGATGTGATGCAGGCCAAGTGGGGTTCGCATGGTGATTATGGAATCATAGCTTTGACGCCTAGTTCGGTTCAGGAGATGTTCGATTTGACCGTTGAAGCTTTCAATCTTTCTGAGGCTTACCGTGTTCCCACTTTGTTGATGGGGGATGAGATCGTTGGGCACATGTGGGAGAAAGTGGTGATTCCTTCGGCAGACAAAATAAGGATTGTCAACCGCAAAAAACCGACTATGCCGCGTGAGGAGTACATGCCTTTCAAGCCTGATGATGATTTGGTTCCACCTATGGCTTGTTTCGGAGAAGGGTATCGTTTCCATGCGACGGGTTTGACGCATGATGAACATGGTTATCCGCGGACATCGAGTTCTGAAGTTCAATCTAAGCTGGTCAGGCGGCTTTGTGACAAGATTCAGAAGAACGCGGACAAGATAGTCAGGGTGGAAGATGTTATGCTGGAGGATGCGGACGTTGTAGTTGTCGCTTATGGCATAGTTGCTCGCGCAGCGTTAAGTGCAATTAGGAAGGCACGAGAGAAGGGCATTAAAGCAGGGCTTCTGCGATTGATAACATTGTGGCCTTTCCCAGAGCAACGCGTCGCAAAAGTTGCCAAAAGAGCGAAGGCGATTGTTGTTCCCGAAATGAACTGCGGGCAAATGGTGCGAGAAGTTGAAAGAGTCGCAAAAGAGACTCCTGTCGTGTTTCTCTCGAAGCTGGGCGAGGAACCTCATACTCCTTTAGAGATACTTGAGGCGATAAGGAGGACGAAATAGATGGTTCAGGAAACTGTTCAAGTGGTCGTACATCCGTTTTCGAAGTATTTGAGAGCCGATATGATGCCGCACATATGGTGCCAAGGCTGCGGTAACGGTGTTCTGCTGAACTGTTTTGTACACGCGTTGGACGAGCTTCAGACTGATTTGGACAAGCTCGTCGTTGTCTCAGGCATTGGCTGTATCGGGAGAGCAGCGGGATACATGAATGCGGATTCGTTCCATACGACGCATGGTCGTGCGTTGGCCTTTGCTACTGGAGTGAAGCTGGCTAACCCGGAGTTGGAGGTCGTGGTCATAAGCGGTGATGGTGACCTCTTCGCGATAGGAGGAAACCATTTCATACACGCAGCAAGGAGAAACATTGGGATTAAGGTTTTATGCGCTAACAATCTAAACTATGGTATGACTGGAGGGCAGCAGGGTCCCACGACGCCGCTCGAATCGGTAACGACCACGAGCCCGTACGGGAACATTGAGCATCCGTTCAACCTTGTACATTTGGCCGCTGCTTCGGGCGCCACGTACGTGGCCCGATGGACATCTTTACACGTGCGCAGGTTGACGCAGTCTATGAAGAAGATGTTGCAGAAGGAAGGTTTCTGTTTCATTGAGATGCTTTCACCTTGTCCTGAGATTTATGGTCGTTACAACAAGATGCGGTCAGGGCTTGAAATGATGAGCTGGTTCAAGAGCGCATCGGTGGTGGAGAGCTTCTCAGATCCCTCAAAGGCGGATATTATGCCGGAGAGAATAGTTGTAGGTGAGTTTGTTGACATTGAGAAGCTGAGTTATGAGAAGATGTTGCATGAAAAGATTTCCAAGATTAACGAGAAGGCGATTGAAGGAGTGAGCTAGCGTGCGGGTTGAGGTTAGGTTTGCAGGCTTCGGCGGACAGGGAATAATTAAGTCAGGAATAATCGTTGCGGCTGCAGCATCCATCCATGCGGATAAGAATGCTGTTCAGACGCAGTCTTATGGTCCTGAATCGCGTGGAGGAGCGTGCAAGTCTGAGGTTGTGATTTCTGAGGAGGAGATTGATTTTCCGAAAGTTGTTGAGCCTGACGTGTTAGTTGTAATGTCTCAGCACGCATACAATGACTATGCTGAGGATGTAAAGTCTGGCGGTACGGTGATCTTGGATCCCGGCATGATTCCGCGAGAGAAGAGTTTGAAGAACTTGAAGGTCTACCGCGTCCCAGCGACGAAAATCGCGGAAGAACTGGGGAGAAAGATAGTTGCCAACATTGTTATGCTTGGCGCGTTCACCGCTATCACCGAGCTGCTGGATGAGAAAGCTCTGAAGGAGTCTATTAAGGAGAATATTCCGAAGGGCACGGAAGAGTTGAATCTGGCAGCTTTCGAGAAAGGATTTGAATACGGAAAAACTGTCAAAAAATAGGGTTTACGCGTTCTGCTGGACTTGCGGTTGGGACGGAGCGGTGACGACTTTAGAGCCTCTGATGCCCACGTGGCGCAGTGGAGCAATCTTCTTTGCTTCGTTGTATATGTCTGAAGCTATTTTTCCGAGAACGATCTCCTGTGCCAGCTGATCCATCGTGAGAGCTGAAGATTTCTCTCTAACTATCTTGTCCATTATGGCGCGCAGGATTTTTTCCTGTGATGTCTTGATTCTTGAGAGTGTAAAAGCACTGACCGCGACTCTCAATGTGTATCCGTCTTTCGTCGAAACCTTGAACAGACCGTCAACCTTCGTCGTTCTTCTTCTTACCAGGCTTCGCAGGTAGTCCCGCGAGTATTCGTGTCCTTTGAACATTGTCTTAGCTGTCTTGCCGTCGATTTCGGTTATTTGGAAGCGCATTTTCAGGTATTGGTGAGCAAAATCGTTTGTTATATCATAGAGCGTCGAGTCAATCACTCTTCCAACAAGCTTCTGCGGTTCATCAGCGGGGACTCCCCCTAATTCCACGTTTCCGAAGTAGGGCGGAGCCATCACCATGTACCACTGTTTGCTTCGCCATTTGTCACGCACTTTTTTTGTTTTTGAAGACACTTTTACCCTCCGGGTGCAGCTTGAATGTTCACATCAGAGTATTAAAAGTTTTACCGTTTTGACGCTATTTTTTCGGTTCCACCCATGTATTTTCTCAGGGCTTCAGGGACAGTTATTGATCCGTCTTCCTGCTGGTAGTTTTCAAGGATGGCGACGATTGTTCTCCCCGTTGCAAGGGCTGTTGAGTTCAGGGTGTGAACGAAGCCTTTGGGTCCTTCGCCTTCTTTTTCTCGATACTTGATGTTTAGTCTTCTAGCTTGATAGTCGGTGCAGTTGCTGCATGAGACAATTTCTCGGTAAGCGTTCTGTGCGGGCATCCATGCCTCAATGTCGTATTTCTTCGCTGCCACGGTTCCAATGTCGCCTGTGCACACGTTTACAACGCGGTAGGAAAGCCCGAGTTTCTGAACAATTTCCTCAGCGTTGCGTATCAGTTCTTCATGGATTCTCCACGAGTCTTCAGGCTTGCAGAACACGAACTGTTCAACCTTGTTGAACTGGTGCGTCCTGAAAATTCCCCGCGTGTCCTTACCATGCGCTCCAGCTTCTTTCCTGAAGTTCGTACTGAATCCGACAAGCTTGAGAGGCAGGTCTTCTGCTTTCAGAACTTCGTCCATGTACATTGACGCCAAAGGGTGTTCTGCAGTTGCGATTAGGTATAGATCTTCGTTCTCAATCTTATAGAGCACATCCTCAAAGTCGGCCAAAGCCACTACGCCTTCGTAGGGTTTCCTTCTGATTAGGAAAGGCGGTTCGATGGGCTTGTAGCCCTTCTTGCTCATTTCTTCCAGGGCGAAGCTGATTATGGCATTGTCGAGGAAGACAGCTTCGTTCTTAAGGTAGAAGAATCGTGCCCCAGCGATTTTTCCCGCTCTTTCGATGTCTACGATGTCAAGATTCAGGCCTAGATCTATGTGGCCTTTTGCAGGAAAACTGAATTTGGGTATTTTTCCCCATTTTTTGATTTCAACGTTGTCATTTTCGTCCTTGCCCGTCGGCACGGTTTCGTGGAGCAAGTTTGGCAGGCGCATCAGCAGGTCGTGTACCTTTTCTTCCCATTCGCTGACGCGCTCTTCGAGAGCACTGATTTCATTATCCGTTTCCTTTGCCTTGGAGATTTTGTCTGCAGCGTCTTCCCCCTTTTTCTTTGTAGTGGCTATTTCGGCGGTTATCTGTTTTCTCTCGTGGCGCAGCTCGTTCAGTCTGGTTAAGCCATGCCGCCACTGTTTGTCATAATCGATCAGGCTGTCGAGCATTTTCTGGTTTTCAGGGTCTCCTCTCTTTTCCAAGTTGTTTCTCACTGAATCTGGGTTTTCGCGAATAAGCTTGATATCAAGCATTTTCCGTCACTTGCAACCTTTAACGTTAGCCTCGAATTGTTTATTTAACGTTGCGATCGAAGGATACTGCAAACTTGTCTGTCATGGCTAGGCTCAAACGAGCGCGCGCTAGGATCTCTGGAGAGCTTTTTGTATGAGTTCGTAGGCTTGTGAAATGTTCTGGCCGCTACTGATTATCGAGACTTCCTTGGTCTTTTCTGCGTCTCGGTACTGTATGTAGAGGCCTTTGTTGAGGAAGAAGCTGAATCGTTCTGTCGAGGCTATGCTGTTGTACAGTACTTCAAAGCCGGCTTTGTCCTTGAAGAACGGGAGAGTTCCCACGCGTTTAGGTTCTCCGATCATCCGCTTATCTGTGAGAACGATTCTTGTGATGTTCCTGGCCATGGGTGTGAAGAAACCTGGACGACTGAAGTAGATTCTAACTCCCATAGGGCCGAAGGAGTAGAGTTCCTTTTCCTGGGGCTCATCACTCATGTTTTGTACTCACCATCTACGTGTGCTTAAAACTGGGAACATCGCCCGCCTTTGTAAGCGTCAGGCTTAAGGCTTTTGTGGGTTCTAGCGAGCGCGCTAGCCTGTTGCTGAATCACCTCCTTTGTGTCAATTTCTGCTCCGTTCCGAATAGGGTTATGAATCTGGTTTTTTCCACCTGTTCTAACATTACTGCGCTTGCGTTAGCTATAAAAGGCGAAGGTTTGTTATTATGAATGGTTGAAGCTTGGGAAATCATATGAGTGAAGGATCTGAAAGTGTCAAGCCGGTTTCGCCTGAGAAGCTTTTGATTGATGATCCCTCCAACTTTCTGTTTCATGCCGCTTATCTCACTTATTCTGAGGCGTTTGACAAGACGGTTGATCCTGAGGGTAAGAAACAGCTCAACGAGAGCATTGTGGCTCTTCAGCAGAATCAAATAGACTGCCAGACTTTCTACAGGAATATCAGCCGCTACCGTGAAGACAGTGGGACAGCCCCGCGTACCTATGGGCGAATGATGATCAAGACGCAGAGAAAGCGAGAGTGGCGTAGGCAAACGCAGAAACACGAGAGGATCCAGCGGCACAAGAAATAGGCAGCGTCTACGATTGGCGTTCTTGAACTCGCATTCTGTCGAAGTTTCGCGGTGAGCAAAGGCGTGGTGAGGGATTTGCGTGGTTGGAAATCTGTTTTGAAAGCAGATCCAACGGAGTGGTTGTTGGGTGAGGATAATCCTTCAGTGCGCTGCTTCACTTTGATTGACGTCTTGGAAATATTGGGCATTTTGACGAAGCTGGGCTACCATGACCAACGCATGCAGGAAGCTATAGATCTAGTAGTTTCAAAACAAGATGACTTGGGCAGGTGGAGGCTGGAAAGAAGTTTCAACGGGCGCTTTCAAGTGAACATTGAGCAAGAGGACAAGCCGAGCAAGTGGATTACGTTGAAGGCGCTAACGCTGTTGAAAAGATTTTACGTTAGGTGAGCGCACGCGGGCCTTTGCAAGCTAGCCATTCTTTTTCATTAGGTATTCATGTATTGCCTTTGCAGCTTTCTTGCCTGCACCCATTGCACTTATGACTGTGGCCTCGCCCGTCACTATGTCGCCGCCTGCGTAAACACTTTCAATGTTTGTTTTGCCATTCTCGTCTGCTACTATGGTGCCCCATTTTGTGACGGCTAATCCTTCCGTCGTGCTTTGTATTATCGGATTGGGCGTTCTTCCTATAGCAACTATGACCGTGTCAACGTCCATGACAAACTCCGAACCCTTAACGGGGACCGGTCTTCTTCTCCCTGACTCGTCTGGAGGGCCAAGCTCCATGCAAACGCATTCCATGGCTTTAACCCAGCCTTTCTCATCGCCGATGAACTTTGTTGGGTTAGCCAGGAACTTGCAGAGTATCCCCTCTTCCTCAGCGTTCTCGATTTCTTCTTGTCTTGCGGGCATTTCCTCTCTTGAACGTCGATAGACGATGCACACTTCTTCGGCACCTAGGCGTAGTGCTGAGCGGGCAGAATCCATGGCGACGTTGCCAGCGCCTATCACGGCAACCTTCTTGCCAATTTTTATGGGCGTGTCACACTCTGGAAAAGTGTAGGCTTTCATCAGGTTGACTCGAATCAGGAACTCGTTCGCAGAGTAGATACCGCCAAGGTTTTCTCCAGGAATCCCCAGAAACTGAGGCAAACCCGCACCAGTTCCGATGAAAACCGCATCGAACCTCTTCTTTAGGAGCTCAGGAATAGTGAACGTTCTCCCAACGAGGCAGCTTGCACGAATCTCTGCGCCGAGTTTTTTAACGTAGTCAGCTTCTGCCTGAACGATGTTCTTGGGCAAACGAAACTCGGGTATTCCATACATGAGCACTCCGCCCGGGCGATGCAATGCCTCGAAAATAACAACCTCATGTCCAAGCTTCACCAAATCAGCGGCTGCCGTGAGACCAGCAGGACCGGCACCTATGATTGCAACGCGCTTGCCAGTCGATGGGCCCTTTTCCGAGCAGGCAATTCCTGTCTGCCGTTCCCAATCCGCCAGAAACCTCTCCAGCCGCCCGATGTTAACTGCGTCACCCGCCTTGCCAAGCAAGCAGAGTTGTTGACACTGTTCCTCCTGTGGACACACACGACCACAGATGGCAGGAAGGCAATTCTTCTCCTTGATCTTCTTTATCGCGCCGCCATAATCTTTTTCCCTCATTGATTTGATGAAAGCTGGAATATCAATCTCAACAGGGCAACCTTGTATGCATTGGGGTTTCGGGCACTGCAGGCAGCGGCCAGCTTCGGTCAGGGCTTGCTCCTCGGTGTAGCCGAGCGCAACCTCATTGAAGTTTCGTCTACGGATTTCTGGCGCCTGCTTAGGAATTTGAACGGCTTCCTTCTGAAGCTTGGGTTTTGCTTTGGGCTCACTCAACGTGGGCACATCTCCTCTCTTGCAGACGTTGCATGGCCGCTTTTTCCTCTGGCATGTACACCATTTGTCTCTTCAGCAACTCGCCAAAGTTCACCAGGTGGGCGTCAAACTCTGGGCCGTCTACGCATGCGAATTTCGTTTTGTCGCCAATGCTGACTCTGCATGCGCCGCACATGCCCATGCCATCAACCATTATCGGGTTTAGACTGACGATGGTTTTGATGCCGTAGGGTCTTGTTGTTTCGGCGACAGCTCGCATCATCACTGTCGGGCCAATCGCGTACACAACGTCGAAAGCGTAACCTTTCTCAATCAGTTTCTTCAAAACGTCGCTGACAAAACCCTTCTGAGCCTTAGATCCGTCGTCGGTGGAAATGAAAAGCTCGTCGGAGACCTTCTTCATCTCATCCTCAAGGATTAGCAGCCCGGCCGTCTTGGCCCCAACTATTGAGACGACTTTGTTGCCTGCCTCTTTGAAGGCTCTGGCAATCGGAAACGCAGAGGCAGTTCCGACTCCCCCGCCTATGATACACACGGAACCATATTTCTTCGTGTCGCTCGGATTGCCCAAGGGGCCAAGAACGTCAAACACTGCGTCCTCAACCTTGAGCGCACCAAGCTTTTCAGTGGAAACCCCGACTTCAAGAAAGATCAGAGTTATCGAACCCTTCTTCTTGTCCCAGTCTACGATGGTTAAGGGAAACCGTTCGCCTTTTTCATCAATTCTCAGAATGACAAATTGTCCTGCCTTAGCTTTTTCGGCTATCTCAGGGGCTTCAATCTCAAGCAACTTGATTTTCGGGGCCAACTCCTTTTTTGAAACGATTTGATGCATGTCCTGATGAACCTCTGACAGTTTGTGCATGGAGAAGAATTCTAAAGGCATATGTGCAGATATAAGAGTTTAGGGGCAAGAAGCTAAAACATTCCTTTCTCATTGAAAACTCGTGTTGAGCAAAATCATCTTTCATGATAGTACGGTCTTCTGATGAAACCGTAGGCCTCCAGTGCGGCCGTTATGCCTTGCCCTATTGCTGTCCCAACCTGCTTGATAGGATTGTTTGTAACGTCTCCTGCAGCATAGACTCCCCCTATGTTCGTTCGCTGCAAGGCGTCAACGATGATGTAACCATCGTTGTCGACTGCAACGCCCGCTTCTTTGGCTATCTGGCTGTTTGGATCTTCGCCCACTTGAACAAAGACTCCGTCGGTGAGCAGTTCTTTTGTTTGGCCAGTGTTTTTGTCGAGCAGTATGGCTTTTTGGACGACTTTGTCGCCGCGTATCTCCTTTATTTCGGTGTTCCACAGAATCTCTACGTTCTTCATGTTCTTCAAGCTTTGAGTAAGGGCTTCTTCGCAGCGAAAGGCTTCTCTCCTGTGAACAATCTTCGTCTCGGCTGCGATGCCTGCAAGGTAGAGAGTTGTCATCACAGCTGAATTTCCCCCGCCCACGACGAGTACGCGTTTTCCCCTGAAAAATGGTCCGTCGCAAATTCCGCAGTAGCTAACTCCTCTTCCGCGAAATTCTCTTTCGCCCGGAATACTGAGCTGACGATAATGGCTTCCGGAAGCAACTATAACTGCCCCAGCTTCGTAGACTGCTTTCTGCGTTTGCACACGTTTCTTTTCATTCCTAACGTCGAGGCTGGCAACCGTTTCAAACTCGTTGAGCGTCACGCCAGCGCCTTTAGCATGAGCCACCATCTTCTGAGCAAGCTCACTTCCGCTAACGCTTGGAAAACCCGGGTAATTCTCAATTATAGGCGCATCTGCCGCTGTACCCCCCGCCAACTTTTCTTCCAGAACAACCGTCTTAAGGCCACTTCTCACAGCGTAAATTCCAGCCGCCAACCCGGCGGCACCGGCACCGATGATGACAAGCTCCAGATCTTCCATCTTGGACGCCCTCAGCACTAATTCTTAATGAGAATGACACATATCAATTATTCCCAGCATATACAGTGTTCTCCGTGTTCAGAAGGCGCCTTTCTTTAGCGCACGTTCAGATGTCTTTTGGTTGAGATAGCGCGCATGGGTGTTCCGAAATTTTCTGCTTCCACCATGATAGTTTTGACCGGCTAGCATGAGGGAACTGCTTCGCTGCGACATGCGACTGTTGGGTTGGCATGATGAGCACGTTTGGGTTTGGGAATTTTGTGAGGTGTGCGAGCCTACAAAATTCGCCTACCCGGTCGTTTTTTGCCCAGTGCTTCCAGAATAGTGAAGACCAGCCTGTGCCTGTTGAAGCAGTCATCGGTGCCCGGCTTGCAATGGTTAAGGGGATATTGGGAACTGGCACGCGCGCTCTGTGTGAGTGCGTGCGCTAATTCAACCCGACTTCGATTGTTTTTGCCATTTGTCGAAATATCCAGAAGCTAATCTTTGAACTTCTATGTACGCCACACCCAATAGCATGCCGACCGCAAGTATCACTAGGATATCAGTGAAGCCATAAGC
>Ga0315282_10016696_pt1 | contig 10704 bp, 8 predicted proteins | sample YL17G07_20_MG_FD_203693 | JGI IMG/M metagenome (GOLD analysis project Ga0315282, IMG submission 203693) | Sediment microbial communities from Yellowstone Lake, YNP, Wyoming, USA - YL17G07_20 | ecosystem: Environmental > Aquatic > Freshwater > Lake > Sediment | place: USA: Wyoming | collected... | reverse complement strand
TATGTCGTGTCCCTCATAGATGAGAACTCGTCCATCTTCTTCGACGCGATCCGCGTAAGGTGCCCCTTCTCGCTGACTCATCAGAAGTACCGTGTGACTGCCCCTGAGCTTGAAGTTCATACCTCTCCGAAGAGCAAGCCTTTCCTCTGAGCACATCTGCAAGTAGGTTAGCACATCGCCCTGTCTAATCAAACGGTGACACCTCGTGCCGTATCTCTGCCAGAGCTCCTCCCTAGGTTCTCATTGAGACTTCAGCCAAGTGTCTGATCCTATTCTGTCTAGTGAGTTGTTCCAATCTCTTCTTTCCAAGTTCTGAGAAACGTGAAAGCATGAACTACCCTCCCGGCTCCGTGAAGCGGCCGTTCGCGTTATCGACAAATGAACCTCTTTCTTCCCATATCACGCTGATGTGATGGGGCGAGAGCCACTCGATGTTCCCCCATTCGGGCTCGTTGGAGAGTAGAACCGCTAGGTTTGGCTTTCCAAATGTTTCTCTTCCTTGGTAGGAGTAATCGAGTAGTTGACCAACCGCCATTCGAATATCTTCCCTGGAACTTGAGGACTTCGCCTCGATAAGGTTCCGTGTCTGTGGTTCGTACGCATCACATTGCAGTTTCTTATATGTAGCGACTTGAAGCCTTCGGCCCCATTTTTCCAACCACTTGCTGTACCTTAGCACCAGCTTCTTCTCTCTTCTGTTGGCAACCTTCACGCGGGGTCCACCCGTGACTTCGTATTCGAACTTGCCACCCTCGGTAAGCTTACGAAGTTCTGCTTCCTCCTCAGTGGTTTTGGTCTCCTCCGCTCCCTTCTTAGTTTGCAATTTCCTGAGCTCTCTTTCCATCCACCTACAGATCATCTTGTGGTCTCCTGTTTCTGGGTATAGCCTTCGTAACGCAGCTGTGTGTTCTAAGGCACTCTTTATTCTCAGACTCTTTGGAAGCTTTCTCCTTGGGATGAAGGGTCGCAGCTTCCGAAGAGCACCAAAACCTGGTTGCCGATCCGCTTGAGGGGGCCTGAAACCCGCCAAACTTGTTCCGTATCCGCCATGCACAATCCCGAATCCAACCACGTCGGGCAGACGCTGATGTCGCCGAGCAATCGGTATGACATCATTTGGGCTTATGGCTGTGGCAAACTTCTTGCCGATCCGGTGATCCAAACCCCATCCCATGAACGCAGCCTTCCACACCACGCTGGCCCGTTTCCAATCCTCAACGGTCGCCTCGTTATTACGAACGTTTGGGGACACAACCCAGAAGTTTCTCACGCTCAATTTGCTTTCCCTGATTCACTCTATAGGTCATACAAGGCTCTGCTTTCCAGAAAAAACCTTCGTCGTCCGTCGTTTTCAGTGTGTGTGTGCGCGCACCACCTGACCCCCCCAAGAAACTACGAAACGACGAGGGACGACGATTGTGCGATCCACGCAATGTCGTGGTGCAGGCATCTAGATTCGATCTCAGGTGGCCAAATATGGAAAACCAGATAATAGATTCCCCCCTCATAGTAGCTCTCTACGGGACACTAGGTTTGGTCAGCAACTATGTTGGGCACGCCGGAGAGGATGAGAAGAGTACTCAACTTGCAGATTTGTTGCAACGCCGTGGTTTTCCTGACGCCAGATTTGGCCGTATCTTCAAGATCCATGATTCGGTGACAGGCAAACCAACAACAAGTAAACCCGACGTTGTCTTCACTGACGGCGGTACTAACGTCGTTAGTGCAAAAGACGGTGAGAGCCTAGAGCGCAAAGCGGTCTCCTCAGCTTTCAAGTATCTTCGCGATCTCGGCCCAGCAACTAAACTCGGGGAAGTCTTTGCAGTTACTTACCCCAAGCCAGGGGAGGAATATCATTTGCACGTCCTGCCCTCCGGAGAGCGAGAAGAGATTTCGCTTGTATTTGACAGTCTAGAAGAAGTCGCCGATGCGATCACGGAAGTAGTGAAGGGACGGATAGCACAACTCGCGGCGATGCAGGAACCAACCCAGATTGAAGCAGGGAGGATGCTCAGATATACTGCCTATGAGCTCGCTGACTTCCTCTCAGGCGTTCCCGCCAGGCAGCTGGAAGTGGTTTTTGGCGGGCACAGCTTCTTTCACTCGGTCTTTGGCAAGAAACTGAAAGCGAACGAAAGACGCGAGGCTCTAAGGCTTGGGACCGCATTTCTCTTCGTCAATCAGGTCCTTTTCTACGCTCTGCTTTCACAGTCCGCGCAGAAAGTGGGAACTCCTGACAAGTATCCCGCGATTGAGGCATTAGACAAATCAGATCCAAAGATCCTTCAAGAGAAGTATTTCAGCCGAGTGAAGGCCAGAGACTACGAACCAATATACGGCCCGAATGTTGCTAGCCTTTTCAAGGCAACCCGAATTGGCGTCCCTCTTGGAGAACTGGTTGATGCTATAGCGGTTCTAGTTTCAAAACTGCAAGTCCCTGACCTGGTCGGTCAGGTATTCCAGAATCTAATTCCATTCGGCATTCGAAAGCCGCTCGGGGCTCACTATACCAATCCGAACGCCGCCGCGTTGCTGGCGAAAGTCGCTGTGAGTTCTGCCAAGGATACGGTCCTGGACCCTGCCTGTGGCAGTGGTACTCTTCTGGTGGCAGCTTATCGGGAAAAGGCGCGACTATCCGAAAAACACGAGCTAGCCACCCTACACAAACAGTTCGTGGAACATGATATTACCGGCGTTGATGCCATGGCATTCTCTTCGCACTTGGCGGCTGTCAATCTTGCATTGCAGCAACCTCTCGCGGAGACAGACTACGTCAGGGTAGGAACAGAGGATTCTACTCGACTGCACCCGGGGAGCGCAATTCTTCCGACAAGTGAGCTGTGGCCCGAGGAATATGTTCAAACGAAAATCTACGACAGTTTCAAATCTCAACCATCAAGGAAGACGAAAGTGCAGCGAATCCCTGCACTCACAAAACATGAGCCAAGACCAATCCCGCTAGATCCAGTGGACATTGTAATCATGAATCCACCATTTACTTCACAGAACAACCTATCGACTGAATACAAGAATGCCCTTAAGCGCAGGTTTTCGATTCCCGCAGCACACAAAGAAGTCGTTTTCTGGAAAACAAGTCAGCAAGTATACTTCATGCTGCTGGCAGACAGATTCTTGAAATCAAAAGGCAGTGCAGCTGTGGTTCTCCCTTTCACAACCTTTACCGGCCGGGCCTTTCATCCGCTGGTACGATTTCTCGTTGAGAGCTACACGATCCGATTCATTGTAGTAGGTCTAGGTCAGGCGTCATTCAGTGAGGACACGAGTCTAATGGAGTGCTTGTTGGTTGCTTCCAAGGCAAAGCCATCTCCCGATGCATCATTCAATCTGATAGGAACGAAGCTGCCCCCTAACCAGTGGACAAGTGAAACCATAGATTCCCTGGTCACAGCGGCCAAGACGAGTCCTGTCTCCCTAGAGAACAGCGTCTTCATTGCGAAGTCGTTGTCACAAACCGATTTGCTTCCTGATCGAGAAGCTTTGTCTTTGCTCTATTTGCGGTTGAATCATCAGTTCGACTCGGCCTGGAGAGAATTGCAGCAGGTTTTCTCTCAGTCTGAAGTTACGCTACGAAAGGTGCGTGAGTGGTTCAAGAGCGGGCTTGAGATCACTGAAGTGTATCATGGCGACGATAGGCCATTGAGGCGTGGGCCAAAAGCAATTCTGATGTGCGGAGATGCCAGAAGGGCTCTGAAGAAGATTGATCGCTTGGTGCTTAGTGCTGAAGATGATTCAAATTGCATCTTTGCGGACAGATTCAATGATTCCGCGAAGTTCACGTTTCCCAAGTCCGAGTTGGTTATGGCGATACGTCATTTTGCGTACTATGACTCAATGGACATCACAAAGCGAACCGATTTCTGCGCAAGAAAGATCGGCAAGGCAACGGAGAAGACGATGGCCGCCTTCTACAAAAAGATAGATCGTAATAGGTTCTTGCTGCACCTCAAGAGTAAGGAATGGAAGGAGATAATTGAGAATGGTTCTGCGCGCACGAACATATGTGCTCGTGCAGACTTGGCATCACCAGGGACAAGGCAAATTGTCCTTCATTCTGATCAAGCGTGCTTCCTCGTTGGCTATGGCTACAATGTCCGCGGATTCAAGAACGAACAGGAAGAGAAGTTCTTCACGCTTTGGATGAACTCAACTCTCGGACTCATTCAGCTGATTGCGAAGTCAACGATTACAAGAGGTTCATGGATTAAGCTAGAGCAATTCACGACTGAGCAAGTCGTTATGCCAGATGTTTCGAAGCTTACGCCGGAGCATTGGATTTCAGTGAACGAACTGTGGGAGAGAGTATCAAGGACGGATATGCCAAGCCTTCTTCAACAGTTGGAAAACGGTGACTCTACGCGTCTAGATCTTGACATGAATCTTCTCGGTTTCATGGGCGTACACGATGGTCAGGAAAAACCGCTAGCTGAACTCCTTGAGAGGGGTTTGCTGGAAGCAATCCGAATGCTACTAGCGACTATGGGGCCCAAGAAACAGTCATCTACGAAAAAGCGAGTCGCCTAGAATGAGAAACACGTCCATACCAACTCCTAGGAAGAGAGCTACGCCACGATCCAGTCCTTCAGACCTCGTGCCTTGCATCCTAGTCCTCGAAGAAAGGAAGTCCTCAAAGCGATTGCGGATAAGCAGGCTGAAATTGATGATGTCGTGAAACGGCTCTTGGGTTAGAGCCCTTCCACATTGGATGCATCAACTTGCTGAGTATTCGATTCTCTGAGGCTATTTCTCGATATTGGTGCCCTCAAGAGTCAGCTTGCGCGAAATCTGGTCTAGCAGGTTCTGCGATTCAAAGGGTATTCTGTCCAGACCGAACAGCCTTCCAACGCGTACGAGGCCCTCAGCCCTCATGCCATGCTATCACTTGGAGAGAGCTTTGATCTCTTCTAGGCGTTTGCGCACTGCCTCTTTGATGAATTCCGGTCGAGATTCGTAGCCTCCCTTGTGGCTCGCGAGGATCTTGTCTATCTCCTTGATGATAGTCCGATCAGAAAAATGAAGCGCTGGAGGAGATGTAATGAACCCCCTTCACCTCTCCGGTTATGGTGTGAAGATCAAAGTCAAGAATCTGCGTTCACGTTCAGACCTTCATGTGACTGATGGTAGAGACAACTTCCGTGGAGAACCATCGACCTACACGTTTCGACCGAGACGTATACAATACGACTCTATCATCATTGACGGTCATAGCGGCTATATCAGCCTGCAAGCCTTCCATTGGTTGTCACGGAATAAGGTTCCACTGTTCATACTCAGCTATGATGGCTCAATGATCAGCAGCATACTGCCGCCCGGTCCAGTCAAGGCTGACTTGCGTGCAGCACAGATCAAAGCAAGCGAAGACAGCAAAGTGAAATTCTCGATAACGAATGCGATTGTTCGGGTGAAGGTTTCGAGAAACCTGCAGGTTCTAGATTGGCTTGCACAACGCTACGACATCGAAAAGCAAGTTCGACTAACGAAGGGTGAAGCGTTTCGTCTCGAAAAGGCCCGCAGCGTTGCGGATCTGCGAACGGTTGAGGGGCGAGTTGCGTTGAGGTACTGGCAGGCCTTCTCTTCAGTGATTCCTGAATGCTTCGATTTTCAAGGTCGAATGACGTCGAGTCATCAGAATAATGCGTCTGATCCTGTCAATTTGGCGTTGAATTATGCGTATGGCGTCTTGGAGGGTGAATGTCGAGCAGCAATCAACACTGTAGGCCTAGAACAATCCGTAGGCTTCCTCCACGAGACCAGTGGCTACCAGACTAAGCAGTCGCTGGTGTATGATCTGGAGGAGCCTTTCCGCTGGATTGCTGATGTGACGGTTATGGAAGCATTTGAATCTCGGGTGCTAGATTTGCCTGATTTCTACTTCATAGGTGACGATTACAGGTACCGCTTTGAATCTGAAGCGAAACAACGCTTCCTCGATTTGCTTCGCGAAAGATTCAATGCGAGCGTGAGGTACAATGCCCGTATGCTGAAGTGGGATACGGTCATTGAGCAGAAGACGGTTGAGCTTGGCCGATATCTGACAGATCGTTCAGGCAAGCTCGATTTCTCGGGACCCTCCCCAAATCTACGCAGAGTGGATGACAAATATCTACGGAGGCGGATACTCAGCCTCGCGCAGTCGGAAGTCCGAAAAAGTGGAATCGGAAAGAGCACTTTCCACTATCTGAGAGAGAAGGCGCGAAGTCAGGGCTCATTCACTGTAGGAACTAGGACTCGTGCGATACTGCTCGGAACGAGACGTCTGTCTCCAAATCAGTTGGTGTGACAATCATGTCTCTTTCTTCAAAGGAAGAGGACATACGGTTGATGAGAATAGCAATCGAGGAATCCAAGAAGTCAAAAGCGGAGAACGGGGGGCCTCACCCAAACGTCGGTGTTGTTGTAGTAAGACAGGGTAAGATCATAAGGAAAGCGCACAGAGGAGAGTTCGCTCTGGGAGATCATGCAGAGTACACAGTTTTGGAAAGGAAACTCAAAGATGAAGATCTGACCGGAACGACTCTTTACACGACTCTTGAGCCCTGCAACAAGAGGAGCCCGCAGAAGATCCCTTGTGCTGAAAGGATCATAGCAAGAAGGATAGCCAGAGTCGTAATCGGAATCCTAGACCCGAATCCGTCAATCCAATCGAGAGGTTTCTTCACGCTCAAGAGCGCTAGAATTGTAGTCGATATGATTAACGATGCAAAGCTCGAGAGCGAAATCGAAGGCTTGAACCGGGTCTTCATAGAGGCGCAACGTGCTGAGGAAACAACTCTGGGCTTGTCAGAACTGAAACAGGAAACGGGTCTCACCGATCGGACAGCCATTTCCAATGATTTCAGAGACTGCAGGGACGCAGCCATCACATTCCACAATTGCGATTCAAACAACGTAGAGAATCTACTCGCAATCAAGTACGAAAACTACCTTAGGCGGCAAGCCAAATACCCTCGGATCTTCAACGAAGCAAAAAGCAGCGGATGGAGCAGTCAGGATCTCATTAATCATGTTCGCAGAATCCTGACCAAGCCAACCATGGCTCATGGCACTACAAAAGAAGCGATCCGAGAGTACATAGAACGTCGATATGCGATTGATGCCGCTGTCATAGCCCACCTAGAAATCAGAAAGCGTAGAGATGAGGTTGTCTATCGAGATGAGCTGATGGGACTAGTTGGCGCTTATCGGAGTCGGCTCCATAAGTTGTACTATGATGAGATGCGATTTGGACGGACTGACATAAATGAATTCTTCAATGAAGGATACATCTACATTCTTCTGAATGCACCGGAAGATGATGCCACAGACTGCCTAGACTCTTATCTAACGTATGCACTTTGGACTAATCTCAATGTCGCGTACGGATGTTTCGATGACGAACTGCAGCGCGCGAGGAAGATGGCAGAGAAGAAGAGAAAGATCCTAAACAAGGCAAGGCAGCGAAAGGACCCTGTGAAAGCGCTTCCATGGCGTAAAGTGTGAATGTCCCGCGAGAAGGCCGCAGTTCTAATTGCTTTCCTGTTCTTGACGAACCAGCGTTTCCAGTGTCAGTTTCGCTATGGCATCTCTCAGAAGATCCTTTGTTGCATCACTCTGGGATTCATCAGTAATCCAAGCTAGCGATAGCAGAAAGTGACCATCACCGTACTTCACACGGACAATCGACGATGCCTGTCTAGAACCTGCATTTCCTATCTTCAGTTCGACAGATGGAATACATGTTTCCACGTTTGATTCTAGCATGACGACCCTGCTAGCCGTGAACACACTCTGTGGCGAAGGCATAATCGAATCCAAACGTTGGTGTATCTTCCCAATGGTCTCCGTATTGACTCCTTCCAGACCCAGTTCCCTCATCAGAGGGGTTCGACCAAACGGCCTGAACGGGATGACAACTATGTTCCCGTCCCTGTTGATTGGTATGTCGATTGATGGTGTATTGTCGATTCTGCGCTTCAGGAGGGGACTATAGGCCCAATATGTAGGTATGTCCGCGACGTTTACGAAGAGACCGCCCTCGCGCGCGTATCCCAAGATGCTGCTGAGTGTTTTCAGAGTGCTCAAGTCGACCTCGGGATAAGCGCCTCCAAATGGGTTGAGAATAGCGGAGTAGCGATCAAAGTGATCCGTGGCTCTAAGAAAGACAGCTTCCATTCTGACACCCATTGCTTTAGCAGCTATTTCGATTGTCGTTTTCCAGGTGTCGAGGCCCACATCTGTCCAGACATAGTATTCTGCACCAGGCACGAACTCTCCCATGTCACTGAGAATCCCTATCCGAAATGGCTCCTTTCTACGTCTTCTCAGAACATGTAGGTGATATCGACTCTGTAGCACGCCAACTCCGAATAGAAGACACACAATCATGATCAAAGACGTTGCCAGCAGAGCTGGAAGAATAACTGCCCATGGTTGGCCCACGATAAGAGGAATGAAACCAGGGATGATACCGAACACAACGAGAGCGATACTTCGTAGGTCTTCGTCACGCATTCGCTGCACAATATGAGTTGTCGAGGTTGGTCTTAAAGAGGTTCTTGACGCGTCGTGATTTGAACTATTAGTTTGAGCACCAAGAGACCCGAAATCCAAATAGGACCCCACTGGGATCGGAGGCTTGATCTGTGTCTCGTGTCAAGTCATCCCTAGTGACTCGGCGCTGACAAGAGAACCGACTGAGGAAGAGAAAGAACGCCTAGCTCACATCGGAGAGAACGATATCATCTTACGCCCTTCTGCACGCATTCAAATGGAAGAAGAAGCCAAGAGAAGAGAAAGAGAAAAAGAAGCTAAGGCACTCATCAATCATTACGCTCAAATAATTTCAGCCGGTGTCTCGGCCCTATTTGAGCGCGCATTCGTCCACGAATCTGTGCCGACCTCGTGGGGAACCTTGACAAAAGACGAACTTCCAAAGAAGATAGCTGAAAGCCTGAGGCTCTATGAGGAAGAGAAGGACAAACGGGCGAAGACCCTGTCGAATAGACTGAAGTCCGCCGCAAAGTGGATCATTGCGTGTGTTGTTTCCGCTGTGGTGGGTTTCTATGTTCTGCGTTTGCTCGGCCTAGGATAGGCACGAAAGGATAATCGTCGTCGCGCTCCAAGTGTCTTTGTAATTTGAACCATCGTCGTTTGGGTTGTTTTGTGTGTGATGCGATGAGAAAGGGGTAAGGTGGCGGGCGAGCTCAAAGCATCGTATGAGCTCGCTCGTTTGTGGGTTAGATGTCCACAAGGACAGCATCTACGCGACCGTAATGAACTACAGTGGCGAAGTGGTCGAGAAGAGGAAACTCTCCAACACCGAGGTCGTCAACTTCCTCAGCCAGTATCCGATCGACAAGATCGCGATGGAATCATCCACGTCCATCGTACCAGTCTACAGGGCACTGCGAGGCAGAGGCTACGAGATACTTGTCTCGCATCCGAAGAAGACTCGTCTCATAGCGGAGTCACGAATCAAGACCGATCGAGTTGATAGCTGGGCAGTGACGGAGCTAGCACGGCTGGACGCCTTGCCCCTGTCGTACATGCCTCCAGACGACATCGCAATGCTACGCGAGAAAGTTAGGCGCAGAGCCTTCTTGGTTCGGATGCGCAGCAAGCTGAAAGTGAAGATCAAGGCTCAGCTAGTCATCAACGGACTCACTCCACCATCCGAGCACGGCCTATTCACATCGAAAGGACTGGAGTGGCTACGCAGCCTGCAACTAGACGCGATCGACTCCTACATGCCAGTCATCCAGACACTCGACATCCAGGTGGGGAAGCTCTCCAGAGAACTCCGTGGGATGGCTTCAGGCGACGAAGATGTCAAGCTACTGATGACAATCCCCGGCATAGGATACTACTCGGCGTTGCTCGTCAAGTCGGAGATTGGAAGCATCGACAGGTTCCCTGACGGCGAAAAGCTCTGCAGCTACGCGGGATTGGTTCCATCGGTCTCAATCTCAGGCAGGTACAGACGGCATGGCTCAATAACAAAGGAGGGTTCACGTTGGCTACGCTGGATCATGGTTGAATCCGTCCACACGCATCTGAAGTATGACACGTCGATCACTCGTGCGTATCATGCGATAGCGGAGAGGAAGGGAGGCCAGATCGCGAAGGTTGCTGCAGCGTGGAGGCTCTTGATGTGTTGCTACTCTGTCCTGCGGAATCGCGAACCGTACCATGATCCTGCAGGCCACTATCATGAATCGTCATGATCAGGCAGAGAATGGATTGGCTCCGGCGACCCACTGCGTCTCGAGTACGCGTGTGTGTGATTGGAGCTGCCTGGTTGCGCATGCATAATGCTCCGAAGTGGGCGAATAGGGTGTGTGCACATCATCAGGCTTAACTCGCAGCGAGGCATTTCCAATGTGAACAATTTCTCATCTATGTAAAAGCCTCAGGGTTCCTTCTCGGATCTGCTTGCCTTGCTGCCGTTTGATGTTCTCCAACTTGCCTTACTGTGCTGTGTGAGTCATGCGTTTAAGTTTTGATCGGTAGAGTTGTTCCTTCCTCTCGTTGTAGAGCCTATTCTCACGTAGCATATGCCAAATGATTCGCAGCATCTTGTTCGCGACATGTGTCACTGCCACGTTATGATGATGCCGCCGTAGCTTCCGTTCGTAGTATGCTTTCATTCTATGGTCGGATCTGATGGCTGTGTTCGCCGCCTGTGTCATGATCCACTTGACCTTCCTG
>Ga0315282_10016695_pt1 | contig 10704 bp, 14 predicted proteins | sample YL17G07_20_MG_FD_203693 | JGI IMG/M metagenome (GOLD analysis project Ga0315282, IMG submission 203693) | Sediment microbial communities from Yellowstone Lake, YNP, Wyoming, USA - YL17G07_20 | ecosystem: Environmental > Aquatic > Freshwater > Lake > Sediment | place: USA: Wyoming | collected... | reverse complement strand
AAAGCCCTTTTCAAATAGAAAAACTCGTATTGCTTCTAGGGCTGTGTGTTGAATCTTGAAAATTGCTATATTTTTTTCTTGTGAAAGGTCCAAAGCCCGTGCGTCCAGTCGAACTTCCAGGTTTGCAGGTGTTTTTCCAGCTATGTCAATGGGCAATTGAGGCGCAGCAGTAGCTAAAATCTTTATCTCCTTCGGTATCACTTCGACTCCTCTCGGGGTCATATCAGTCTTTTTCACAACGCCCTTCACGCCTATGCTATACCTCTTCTGCAGAACATCAGACTTCGACAAAACTTCGCTGTCTACCTTTTTACGCAAAATCGTAACTTGAATGGTGCCCTCCCTGTCCTGCAATATTATGAAACGGATTCCACCCAAATCCCTGATCTCTTGAACCCAACCAAAAAGAGTAACCTCGCCTCCGTCCATTTCAGGTTTAACATCAACAGAATAATGAGTTCTACGCCAATCACGAATGGAATCCAACTTCATAGTTTCACGCTCAACCTAATCTGCAAACTCCACGCGCAAAGTCATGTTGCGAACTTTACGGGCAATCTCCTTTAAAGCCTTTACATCAAAAGGCGGCTGAGAACCCCGCCTCTTCCTCAAAATAACCCTAGTTTCAGTAGTTCCATCGGGCAGCCAAATCGTATTAATTGCTAATATATCCAACGGCGCAAACAAATCTTCTAAAAACTTTCGATCATCAACTCCATACTCCAAAACGCGAATACTTCTACCAGTTTCCTGACCCAATGCCTTAATGATTTTCCCACCAAAGCCTAAAAGACGGGGAACATCCCCAGACCCAACAATTATCGCCAAAGTTTTGCTGGCATCAACTGCCCCATGAAAATACACATTCTGAAGTGAAGGATACTTTTCCTCCAAAGACAACAACAAACGGGCGATTTTCAAGTCTAACTGGCTTATTTCTCCAGAGTCAAGTTTACTTGAACACTTTTGGCACAGCATTCCACTCTTCAAACAGAAACTGCATAATACCGTTTTCACTTTTAAAGGCGCCCTCCACAAATAAAGGAGGGGCGGCGGAGCTTTGAAAGTTTATGCGAAACTACTACTCTAGCGTTCTAACGTTATCTCGATTGTACTAACATTTGTGGGCGAGCCACCCTCTTCTCTGGGTGTCATCTGCTGCGTTCCAATGCCAACCTTCTTGATCTTCACGTCTGGCAAGAATCGACGTCTAACGACTTCAACAACATCAACTGCACGGCTTATGGATCTTCCTCTTGCTTTAACATTTACTTCTTTTGCTCCGCCGTGAAAGAGGGTTATGCAAGCCAGTACATAGTTCATTACTGGCTTATTTCCGATCAACACTGCATTGCTTTCTGACATTCTGTACCGCCTCACTCCTAGTTTTCACATTTTCTATGGCTTCATAACCATTTTTTTCGATAAATAAATACATTACGGTTTGTACCTTCTATTCAATAAAAACTACAGGCAAAATTGCTCATCTCTTAAGCCTTTGCTATTGCTAAACGTTTAAATATGTCCTACTATTGTAAAGCTCAAACTTAACAAAATGTTATAATTGAGGAGAATACGCTTGGAAGCACTTACAAGACGTTCAATGCAACTGTTACGAATGCTTTACGAAAAAGGCAAATCCACAAACACATACACACTCCGTGTAAAACAGGAAGAGCTAGCGAAACAACTAGGCATAAGCAGACAAGCATTAAATGTTCACCTGCGAAAACTCAGAGACCTAAACTATATACGCACTGGCAGAGGCTTCATAGACGTAACCGAAAAAGGACTGAACGTGCTGGGAATAGCCTCGACCCCCGCTTTTATATTCATCAAAGTATCACCCCTCAAAAGAATGTACGCTTACGAAAAAGTCAAAGAACTCACAGTCCAAAGAGCATTCAGAATAGCGGGCGACGTTGACGCCATCTTGATAGTTGATAGAGAAAAACTTGACGAAGCACTAAAAAGGTTATCTTCTATTGATGGTATACAAGACACAAAATCCTACGTCACAATAGAAACCATAAAGTAAGGAGAAAACCGCAATGAAACTCTTCGAATATGAAGCAAAAAACATACTAGCAAAATACGGAATCCCAACACCTAACGGCGGACTAGCAACCAACGCAATCCAAGCCCGTGAAGCCGCAACCAAGCTAAAACCACCCTTCGTAGTCAAAGCACAGGTGCTGGTTGCTGGAAGGGGAAAAGCTGGCGGAATACTCTTCGCCGACTCTATTGTTGATGCGGAAAAAGCCACAGAGAAATTGCTAAGCATGCAGATAAAAGGCATACCAGTCAGAAACGTTTGGATCGAAGAGAAAGTGCAAATAAAAAGGGAACTTTACTTTGGCATAACAACTGACAGATTTAATCAAAGCTACGTTGCAATTGCTTCCTCGGTTGGCGGAATGGAAATAGAGGAAACAGCCGCGGAAGTTCCAGAAAAAATAATCAAATTTCCCATAAATCCTCAACATGGTTTTCGCTCTTTCCACGCCCGTCAAATCGCAAGAAAAATGGGTTATGCAGGTAGCCAACTTTCTGAACTTGGACGAATTTTTGAAAGATTATATTGTGTTGGCATGGATTATGACGCAGAACTGATTGAGATGAACCCTCTGGTGGAAACCGCTGACGGAAAATTTGTTGCAGCCGATGCTCGCATAATAATAGATGATAACGCCCTATTTCGCCACCAAGAATACAAAAAGAGGCTTTTGGAGGGTGAGAGTGAGCTCAGCCCACAGGAAATAGAAGCCATGAAAAACGATTTGGCTTATGTCAAATTGGACGGAGACATAGGCGTGATAGGTAATGGGGCAGGTCTCGTAATGGCAACACTAGATACAATCCAGTACTACGGCGGAAAACCAGCAAACTTTCTAGATGTCGGCGGGGGAGCACCTGCGGAAAAGATAGCCACAGCCCTCAAAATAGTGCTTTCAGACCCAAAAGTAAAGGCACTTTTCATAAACATTTTAGGCGGAATCACCCGCTGCGACGAGGTTGCAAAGGGAATCCTAGAAGCAGAGGAAAAAATCGGAGCAACAAAACCAATGGTTATCAGGCTTGTAGGCACAAACGAAGCAGAAGGAAAACGAATACTAACAGAAGCAGGAATACATGTATTAGAAAGCATGGAAGAAGCCGCACAGCGAGCCGTTGAAATTTCTAGGCATGAAGGAGGCAAATAAAAAATTGGGAATAATAATTGGCAAAAACACACGTGCAATCGTTCAAGGTATAACTGGAACCCAAGGAAGCTTTCACACCGAGCTTATGCGGGAATATGGAACAAAAATCGTTGCAGGCGTAACCCCTGGGAAAGGCGGAACTCAGATTCAAGGCGTTCCGGTTTATGACACAGTTGAGGAAGCCAAAGAAAAACATCCAGCAAACACTTCGATAATTTTTGTTCCCGCTCCGTTCGCTGCAGACGCAGCCCTAGAGGCCTTAGAGAACGGAATAAAAACCGTCGTAATAATAACGGAACATATCCCAATAAGAGATGCAGTCAACGTAATGGCATATGCAAAAGACGCCAACGCCACAATCATCGGACCAAACACCCCAGGCATAATAACTCCTAGAGAAAGCAAACTTGGAATAATGCCCGCCCATGTTTTTAAACCTGGAAACATAGGCATGGTTTCAAGAAGCGGCACCCTCACTTACGAAATAGCAGCAGGCCTAACCAGAAAAAACCTAGGACAATCTACATGCCTCGGCTTAGGAGGAGACCCGATAACAGGCTTAAACTTTATAGATGCACTAAAAATGTTTGAAAAAGACCTACAGACGAAAGCCATCGTTTTGATAGGAGAAATTGGTGGCAACCTCGAAGAATTAGCAGCCGAATACGTCGCAAAAGACAAGTATCCAAAACCGGTTGTTGCCTTCATAGCTGGACGTTCCGCTCCACCCGGAAAACGTATGGGACACGCTGGCGCAATAGTAATAGGCAAAGCAGGAACGGCTGAAAGTAAGATTGAAAAATTCAAAAATGCTGGCGTAAAAGTGGCTGAAAAGCCAAGCGACGTGGCAGAATTGTTGATAAAACTTGTTAGTGTCTAAGGGTGCCTGATTTAGAATTATTTTGGGCTCTTCACGAAGGATAAAATAAGCGAGATAGTGAAAGAATTAATAGCGCAATAAACTATTGAACAGTTGAGGAAACGTGAAGAGGAAGGCTATATTATCAGGTCTTGTACTAACTTTCTTAACTGTTTTGTCAGGAATGAAGCTTGTTGCTTTTGTGTTTGCTGTTTTGGACGTGGTTACGATTCAGGAAGGAAAATCTGGTGGGTTAGCTGCATCGACGCTTGATGTTATTTGGGTTCCAGACAATTATACGACAATTCAAGCAGCTATTAATGCGGCAAATTCAGGAGATACTGTTATTGTGAGGAATGGAACTTATCTTGAACATGTTCATGTGAATAAGACTTTGAAACTTATTGGAGAAAACTTTCCAATAATTCGCGGTCGCCATTTAGGCTTTTGGGGTCAACCAACTTTGGTTGTGGAGGCTGATAATATTACCATAAGCGGGTTTGAAATACAACACGAAACTGGCCGGCCTGAGAGAGATTTGGGCATTTCCATGTCTTCTAGCTACAACAATATTAGCAATAATATAATTCGATATACTCTTGGAGCCATTAGTATGAATAGCGGTTGTTGGTACAATGTCATAGCTAATAACATAATTGAACAGAATGGCGGTGGCATAGGTGTGGCAGGCTCTTTCAACTTAATTATTGGCAACTTCATATCAAATAACTCAAATGGCGTTGGTGTTGGTGTTGGATCGCCCCGAAACTCCTTAATTAGCAATACGATCTCAAAGAATTCTCGTGGCATTGTGATATGGGCTGGTGATAATGTCATTTATCATAACAATTTTGTTAACAATACGGGTCAGGTGGCCGTCGACGAGGGGCTCGTGAATGTTTGGGACAGTGGATATCCTTCTGGTGGTAATTACTGGAGCCATTACAACGGTGTTGACTTCAATAGCGGCCCATATCAGAATGAGACTGGCAGCGATGGTATTAGTGATTCCGCCTATGTTATCGATGCAAACAATACTGACAGATACCCGCTTATAGGTCCGATTAGCGTCTTTGATGTTGGCGTCTGGAATGGAACGGCTTACAATGTTGATGTAGTAAGCAACTCGACGGTATCGAACTTTCAGCTCAACGCATCGCAGAAGGTGATAGGTTTTAATGTTACTGGCGAGGGTGGCTTGGGATTCTGCAGAGTAACCATACCCAATGCCATAATCCAAGACTTATGGCGAGGCAACTACACGGTTTTCCTAAACGGTGAGCCGCTGCCTTTCAGAAACTGGACAAACGCCGAAAACGCTTACATATACTTCACGTACGAGCACCCAGAACAAAAAATAACAATAATACCAGAATTCCAATCAGCCATAATTCTCGCATTGTTCATTGTCATTACAACACCAACTATTATCCTCCATGCACCAAGCTTAATGAAGAAAAACTACGCCGATTATTAAACAAAAAGTATATTTTCTAGTAGACTATCTGAGTTTTAGCCAAGAAAGAGAGGTCAACTAAATGCCAATTATGGACCCGCTTAAAAAGGCTATAGCGCAAAAGCACAGACTCTACATGAAAATTTGTAGAGAATGTGGCGTAAGAAATGCAGCAACTGCGGTTAAATGTAGAAAGTGCCGAAGCAAAAACTTACGCTGGAAGAAAAGAGAACTCGTAAAGTGATTTTTCAGAATTTTGGTTAAGCTCACCAGTTATCAGATGCGAACGTTGCATACTCAAAATTCTATGTTTAAAATTACGCTAATAACTCTTCTAATCACCCGCATTTCTTCCGAAAAAGCAACCACATTCTTTTCATTGAAGAATGTTAACTAACGTTTCAATGTTGAAAACAGTGTTTGCACAACCATTCTTTATCAAGGGAACAGCTTGACCAGCCACGCCCATGCCTTTCAGTATTTCCCCACTCATTTTTATCTCTTCACCGCAGGCAACTCCAACAACACCTTCATAATACTTCGCCTTCAAAATTTTAGGAACACAAGAACCGCCAGGCAGGATATAAATGTCATATCCCTTTTTTTCGGCGAAGGACACCGCCCTATTAATTGAGCAATCTGGTGAACAGTGCGCACAAATGTAAGATGGAATATTCGGGTCAAAAACTGCTTTACAACGACTATCCATGTATTTTCTAGAACAATGCGGCAGAAAAAGCGCTCTTTTTCTTGTTTGTACGAATTTTTCTCTTTCTAAGAGATTTCTAGCTTGCATTTCTATAAGGTCTTGGAGAAGGAGCACAGCATCAGATAAGTTGAGGCCTGTTGTCTCTTGAACCCTAAATTTTTTTATCATCTTCTGCACGGTTCTGCCAACTTTTTTATGCACCCCCTTTTGATAACTAGCCTTAGTGATCTCAGTGAAGAAGAAACGTGGAATCCTCGAAAGGTCGAATGTGAACTTATATGGCATAACTCATATGTGTAAACAAACAAAGCTTTAAAATTAACTATTGCTTATATTGTCTTAAGTCAATATAAAATGTAAAATGTGTTGAAGTTCAAGGAGGCTTGATGTTGGGTTTACTGGACAGATTTAGGAAGAAAGAAAAGAAAATAGATATAGAAACCAAAAAAACAATAACCGAACTCGAACAGCTTTGCGGAGATGATAAAGAAACCTATGAAGCGTTACATCACACGATGTTCCTTGACCCTAGGAAACCCGAAACCTCAATGAAAGAAGCTGCCGAGAACGCCAAAAAATCTGAGAAGGCAAAGGATCTTGTAAAAGCCAGAGCATTGTATGAAATTGCCGGAGGCTTGGCAATCTACGAAGGAAACGTTAAAAAGGTTGTAGAGTTTTTCACCGAATGCGAAAAAATCTCACCAGATACAAAGTACCCAATATTGAAAAACCCGGAAAAAGCCGTAGACAAAGCTCAGGAATACTACAAAAAATATCTAACAGCCTAATTGCTAAAAATTCATGAACAATATAGCGTAAATGAAGATTAATTATTTATTTGCTATTTTCCTGCTTCTTCAGAGTAACCCAGAAGATCTCTTAGAGATTTTACTTCTTCCCGCAGCATGGTTACTTCGCTTTCAAGAGCATCGACTTTTGATTCTGCAACTTTCTTTAGTTTGTCAATTTCAATCATTAAATTTGCACGTTCAGTTTCCAAAGTTTTTATTTTTTCGCGAAGATTCTTCAAAGTCTGCATGAGCTCTCCCTTTATGCCCTTAATTCTTTCAACCATGTTTTTAATACTTGCTGTTTCTTCAATTTTGGTTTCGACTTCCAAGGCGGCTCTAAACCTAGCTTTACAATTTGGGCATTCAAATATTCCCATAACAATTTTGGATTCCTCGCCTTTTTTTAATGGTTTTCGAATAGGAATAGGCCAAGTCTTAACTGGAGTGGTTACATCTCCCCCGCATTTTGGACATTTAACCAAGTGATAGCCCCCTCTTGTAATTATCCGCTTAGAGTCTAAAATGTGTTTTGCAGTAAGCGCATAATAGATTTTGAAGTAAATTATTAATTGCAAGCATACAAAATATAGAATCAGTAGGTGGAAAAATTATGCAGGTTATTGAAATGAAAACTAAACTGGAAGAAAGAATTAAAGCATTAGAAAAGGAGAAAAGCTTGCTTTTGGAGGAGGTCAAGCAGCTTAAGGAACTTGTGGAATTAAGCGAGAAAGCAAAGGACTTAGAAAATGAAGTTAACAAATTAAAAAGTGAAGTTAAAACATTAAAAGACAAGATTCCGCAGGAACTTCTTCAAGAACTCGGCGAGCTCGCATCCCCAATATTGAAGGAAGACGAAGAAGAGGAAAAGCTTGAAGAAGAATGCCCAAGCTGCGAGGAAGAAGAATTGCTCTAGAACTGTCGACGGAGCGCCCAGATATAGAAAAAGAGGGGTTAAACGGTTATCTGGAACAGTAATCGTTCAACAAGCTCTTTGTAACGGTTTCTGATAGTGACTTCGGTTACTTGCGCTATCTCAGCTATTTCTCTTTGCGTTTTCCTTTCACCAGTCAGCACAGAAGCTATGTAACTTGCGGCAGCTGCAATGCCAGTTGGACCGCGACCTGAGGTAAGTTTTAATTCCTTTGCAGCAGACAAAATTTTATGGGCGATTTCTTCGACTTTTCCTTGCATGGTTAACTGGTTTGAAAACTTTGTTATATACTGACTTGGCTTGAGAGGTGGTATGGAGTAGTCAAGCTCTTTGATTAGAAAGCGGTAGCTACGACCGACTTCTTTCTTGTTTACACTTGACGTTTGAGCTATTTCTTCTAATGTCCTAGCTAGTCCGCACTTTCTACAAGCCAAGTAAATTGCTGCTGCGGTTACGCCTTGAATTGATCGACCACGTATTAGACGCTCTTTTACAGCTTTTCGATAGACGACTGAAGCTGTTTCAAGGATGCTCTTTGGAAGATTTAGGTTATTAGCAATTTTTGTAATTTCAGATAATGCAAAGGCAAGGTTACGTTCTGTTGCGTCTGAAACTCTTATGCGCCGTTGCCATTTTCTAAGGCGATAGACTTGTGCCTTCTGTCCGGGAGATAAACTTTTTCCATAAATGTCTCGGTCATGCCAATCAATCATCGTTGACAAGCCTTTATCATGAATCGTATAAGTTAACGGAGCACCAACCCTTGTCCGTTTTACCCTTTGTTCATCATCGAAGGCTCTCCACTCAGGCCCCCTATCAGCTATTTTTGCGGCTACTACAAATCCGCAGTCCATGCAGACTAGTTCGGCACATTCATAATCGCGCATAAGCCTTGTGCTGCCGCACTCTGGGCATGAGTGGACCTTTGTGGGTTCGATGCGTCGCGCTGCCGCCTGTAACATAGGGTCGGAGTCTTGTCTCTCATCCTCATCGCTCATTTATATTTTCTCCTTTCTCCTCTTTGAGGGGAAATGTATAGCGTTTTATTCGTCAATTCTTCAGGTTTCAGGATTGTAGGTCTTATAGCTACGTACGGTGAGCCGACAGGTCCAAATAGATCAAAAATTTTTCCAACAGTCTTCAAGTTCTCGTCGACAACTATTTCGCCGATCCTCGGAATCTTTTCAACTCTTATTATGATGTTTCTGCTTGGACTTATGTGAAGCACTCGGCCTAGTCTCTGCAAAATTTTAAATTCCCCTCGTTAGAAGCGGAATGGTTCAACGTAGCAGTTTATTTAAACCTTTCTACATAAATTTGCAAACGAAACTTTTTAATGCCCAGTTTTAGTCGAAACTTTCATGAATAAGTCCATAAGGCTGAAGATGTCTTCCAGCAACTTTCGCTTTTCTTTGTGCAAGGCAAGGAGGATTAGTGCTTTCTGCGTTGCTTGGGAACACTTGGTCGTTAATCTCTGCGCATTGGTATTTATGTAGAAATATGCTTTTGGCTGAGACTTTTTGATATGTCGGATATTATTTTCTCGAGTTTTGCCATTTTTGCTTCAATTCTGGTCGATACCTTCTCCAGCTCATTCATTCGTTTCTTGAAACTCTGTGATGATGCTTTCGACCTCAATAGGCTTCCCCAAACTACAATGCTCGGGAGTGGTTATATGTCTTAATTCGAACGAAATAATATTTCGATGGTGGAAAGGAACACCGTAGCTTCGCTAAGGCAAACACACCTTAATGCCATCGGAGATGTCATTTTGCTCAAAAGCTATTAATGTTTCTGCAAGAGCTAAAAAGGACAACGACATAACATTTGGAAGGAGGGAATTTGATGAAGTATGAAATAAAGTATAGGCCGTCTTATTCAATGCTTGTAGTGAACCTAGAATCAAACGAGAAAATAGTTGCTGAATCAGGTGCAATGACGTATATGGATCCGAACATTGAAGTTCACACGAGAAAAAGAGAGACAAGTCTCTTGGGTACTTTGGGTCTGGCAATTTTTGGACGTCAATCGTTCTGGGTGAATGAGTACACTGCGGGAAATGGTTCTGGAGAAGTTGGATTCGTTTCTGCGCCAGTAGGTGACATTGAAAAACTGGAGATTAGACCAAGTCAAGGCTATGTGATACAGAAGGCCGCTTACATAGCTTCCACGGAAAATGTGGATTTGGATGTTAAGTGGGAAGGTTTCACTAGAGGCTTGTTTGGACAGGGCTTGTTTATGATGAAGGTTTCAGGCGACGGAATGGTGTTCATTAATACTTTTGGTGCCATAGACAAACATGTCTTACAGCCTGGTCAATCAATGATTGTTGACAACTTTCATTTGGTGGCTTTCAGTAGCACATGTAACTATAAAGTCACGAAGTTCGGCGGTTTGAAAGAAACAATTCTTGGTGGAGAAGGTCTAGTGACGAATATTGTGGGACCGGGGGAAGTTTACATTCAGACGAAGAATTTGGGAGAGTTTGTCGAGTGGCTTTGGACTTTGCTTGAGCCGAGAGTGAGGGCGAGAGCACGCTAAAGACCGCGCGCATTCTCTTTTTCCATCACATTTGCAGTTCGAAATAGTCTTTCACTGTTAGTCTATATGACTGGATTCAAAAAAAGACTTCTGGAAAGATATTTGGGCTAAAGAAGTGGAGATGTCGCCCGAACTCTGCTATTCTATGTCAGAAATCCTTTTGCTCCAACAAATCTAAAAGCTTACGCAACTACTTAAACCATGATGGAGAATA
>Ga0315282_10016694_pt1 | contig 10704 bp, 6 predicted proteins | sample YL17G07_20_MG_FD_203693 | JGI IMG/M metagenome (GOLD analysis project Ga0315282, IMG submission 203693) | Sediment microbial communities from Yellowstone Lake, YNP, Wyoming, USA - YL17G07_20 | ecosystem: Environmental > Aquatic > Freshwater > Lake > Sediment | place: USA: Wyoming | collected... | reverse complement strand
CACACGCCCTGCTCAGTAAAGCAGATCTCCTCAACAAGCCTGACTGCGAAAAGACTATCGATTACGTGAAACAGCACATCGTCACGGAAACCGGTCTCGATCTGCCGGTCCACCCGGTCAGTGTCCGACCTTCGCACCGGAACCTGCTCGACCGGTGGTTCGAGAACGAGATCCTTCCGCTTTACAGCCGCTCGCAGGAACTCAGGGCCTCATCATTGCAGAGGAAGATCGGTATGCTGAGGGAATCCGTGGTTTTCGTTCTGCGTAATAAGATTCAGCGGAGCCGGCACGAATCACCGGGAGATACAGAGGGGATCCGTGCAGTCGAGACCCGCCTTCGCAGGGCGACCGGCCTTATCGAAGAGACACGCTCCGCATGCGAACGGGAAGCCGATGTAATAGCCGGGAATGTTCCGGCAATCTACTCCGCAGCCGCTGCCAGCGTGATGGACGCGGGATCGAAGGATGCTGGTACAGAGATTGCAGCCGACGATGTGATCCGTACCGCAGTTCTTCGGGAAGTGCAGGGGCGGGCAAAGAATGTTCAGAGCCTAGTCGAAACGCTTGCCATCCGGTTGCAGGACGAACTGGTGAAAAGCGCGGGGGATCTCGGTGTGAGTGACGTGCCCGGCGATGATGAATTCCCGTCGCTTGTCCGGGGAATGCCTGTCTTCGATCCCGGGACGATCCGTGTTACCGCATCCAAATCCTCATTTACCGCATTGCTGGGGCAACGGTTTGCAGAAGAGCAGCTGGCACGCCACATCCGCCGGCAACTCGGGGAGTCCTTTGAACCGGCTATTGTCAGTTACATAAGAGTCCTGAAGGAATGGACAAGGCAGGTGACGGGCCAAATGGGCCGGAAATTTGAGACCTATGCCGAACGCTACCGGGCACAGGCAGAACAATCACCTCATGCTCAGGAACTAACTCCGGATGAGGTTCATGCTATTGAAGAGGATCTGAGATCGCTTGAAACTCCATCTCCATGTGCTGGCTCTATCTCTGATGAAAGGGAGTAGTAAATTTTCGGTTAAAATTGTGTTAGTACAAATCAATAAGTTTATTTCTTAATGTCTTCAATATGTGTTTCGTATGTGTTTTGGGAGACACACATGAATGACAAAAAACGGGTTCAAGTGGTCTTTACTCCGGGACAGTGGGAGTTAATTTCACGGTTGAGAGGGGAATTTGGCGAGGGTGATGCAGATATTGTCAGGAATATTGTATTAGCTTGGCTCGCAGAGAAATCTCTTATTTCGACAACGGTCAAACAACGCATGGGAAATAACGGGAACCACAAGGAAAAAACATGAGATCCATCCCCCATCAAAATCAATCATTAGACCGTTTTCTAGGTGATACTATTTCGGAGAAGGTTACTCCTCCGATAAATGGAAACAATCATTCGAGTTTTTCCGATCCTGCATTTGCCAGTAATAAGACTCAGCCTATTCATCGCTGGGTTCCATGGATTGCAGGCTTCTCAAAAGAATTCGTCAATGACTCGATTAAGAGGCACATCGATGGCACGGGTACAATATTAGATCCTTTTGCAGGAGTCGGTACTACTCTTGTAGAATCACACATAACCGGAAACGACTCAGTTGGATTTGAGATAAATCCTTATGCTTACTTCGCCTGCAAAACAAAAATTAACAGTCTTCAAATTGATGAAGAAAAGTTCAATGACGAGATTGAACGGTTTTCATCGTTTTATCTGAAAAATCTGAATTCAAAATATCATGTTCGCAGCAAAGAACCGGAGGGCTTTAGAACAAAGATCGATTTCTATAGCCCAAAAGTCCTTCATAAAGTCCTGATTTTAATGGACTTCATTCAGACGATTGAAGACCAGAGCATATCAGATTTGTTTAAACTGGCTTTCACCTCGACGATGGTAAAATATTCAAATTATTCGTACGAGCCTAGTCTTGGAACACGGAGAGGTTCAGGTAAACTGGATATCGAAGACTACGATGTCCGGGCGGTTACCATTCAAAAACTTCTGGAATTTTTAAAGGATATTGCATGGATTAAGAAAACCGTCTCCAACCAGAGAGTTCCAACGTCAAGGATAATTAATGATTCATTTTTTAATTATAAAGATCATCTCTCGGAAAAAACCGTCGATCTTATCATTACTTCACCGCCATATCTGAACAATTATCACTATAACCGGAACACACGACCACAGATCTTCTGGCTTGGGTTTGCACACGGTCCCGCCGATATGAAGCCATTAGAGGAATTAAATTTTGGGAATTTTTGGCAGACTGTCAGAGGCAGAGAGGAAATCGATCTTATCTTTGATGTTCCCGATATCGATTTAATTGAAAAATTAGCTCAAATTAAAAAAATTAACCCCGAGAAAGGAGTTTATGGGGGGAGTGGTTGGGCAAATTATGCTATATCGTATTTTAATGATTGTTATAAATTCTCTAAAGGAATTGAATTTTCATTGAAAAAGGGCGGGACTGCTCTTGTCGTAATTGGGAACAGTATATTGCAGGGTATAACGATTCCTACCGATGAATATTTTGCAAAGATTGCAGAATCCGTAGGTCTGGAAATCGTTGAAATTCATATCCCAAGATCCAAAAGAATCGGTAATAGCATTATCCAATCGGATATCAGGGTTTCGAAACCAACAAAGGGACACAGGCTCTACGAGGCTATAGTAGAATTGAAAAAATCATAGATTTTTAGTATATTCTGAGATTTTATCCCTAATTTCCTTAATATCTAATTCCTTTCCTGTAAGTTTATCCGCAAAATATCTACCCGGATGAAGAGTATCCCATTCAGATTTCTTTTGTCCATACCGTCCGGAACCGGGGTGATGAATTCCGAAACCGGATACACACGAGTTCCATAAAGGAGCATACTGACGGATCAATGCGGATTCAAGAGGGACGATCAAATCTATCTCATTGTCGCGTAAAATTGCAAACCTGCATTTAAAATCCCTTAAATCTAAATTTGAAGTGCTTTGAATACTTTTTGAATGTTCGTCTAATCTCTTGAAAAGGGTCTGTTCAATCGACGTTTTCGTTCTTGCAGTTCTCGATCCTTTTGGTACTGCTTTCCCGACATAAATTGGGAAATACTTCTTCAAAGATTTTGTATTTTTATTGATATTTGCGATGGGACGATAATTTTCAAAATTTCCAAAATAATACAAAGCATAAACACCAGCATCACTGAATGATTCAGTGAGTGGTAAATCGATCATTTGTCTCGTGGTGAAAAAATCAATCGCTTCTTGAATGACGCTTGTTTCCAAAATATTTGGGAGGACATAATCTTGATAATCAAGCATAATAGTTTAAGACTGTCCTTTTCTTAATTAGGTTTTCATCGCAAAAGGAAAATCTGTAATTGAAATAGATACGTGTCCGATCACGAACTCAGCTAAGGGGATACACATAAAACCGATGCAGAACCATCTTTCTTATCATCTGGTGATGAGGTCCACCGTTAACCGCCCTGCGGGGATGATGACTTCTGTTTTATAGAGATATAATCCGTCATAACCGGCGAGATCCTGCTGATGGTTTCTGCCATTCCCGATTCCTGATCGCGAATGTGCCAGATCCCATAGTGATCATCTGAAAAGGTAATGCAGGAAGGACAAAGCCGGATCTGGCGGATTACCAATGCACGAAAAAAATCTGACGAGGCATAACAATGTCACAACAACTCGGGGGACAACCCATTATCATTCTCAAGGAAGGAGCAACGAGAAACCGGGGACAGGAAGCCCAGAATAATAATTTTGCCGCAGCAAAAGCAGTGGCGGGCGCTGTCCGGTCAACCCTCGGCCCCAAAGGCATGGACAAGATGCTTATCGACAGTATGGGAGATATTACCATCACTAATGACGGGGTCACTATCTTAAAAGAGATGGACATCGAGCACCCTGCCGCAAAGATGATGGTCGAGATCGCAAAGACGCAGGACGATGAAGTCGGCGATGGGACAACCACTGCGGTTGTCATCGCCGGGGAACTGTTGAAGAACGCCGAAGAGCTCCTCGCCCAGAGCGTCCACCCGACCGTTATCGCGGAAGGCTACCGGCAGGCAGCGGAGAAGGCACTCGTGATGCTTGACGGGTTTGCCATTACCGTGAAACCAACCGATACTGCGATGCTCAAAAAGATCGCCGAGACTGCACTTACCGGCAAAAATGCAGAGGTATCGAAGGACCAGCTCTGCGATATCATCGTAAAGGCGATCACGTTCGTTACCGATCCTGATGGTAAGGTGGATATCGGGCACATTAATGTCGAGAAGAAGGTCGGCGGTGCGGTAGATGATACCAACCTCATCGAAGGCATGGTCATCGACAAGGAGCGTGCGCACCCCAGCATGCCCAAATCCGTGAAAAATGCAAAGATCCTGCTCCTCAACGCGGCACTCGAATTCAAGAAGACCGAAGTGAACGCGACGATAAAGATCTCCTCTCCCGGACAAGCCCAGGCGTTCCTTGACGAGGAGGAGCAGATGGTACACACGATGGTGAACAAGGTCGTAAAAAGCGGGGCTTCTGTGGTCTTCTGCCAGAAGGGCATCGATGATGTCGCCCAGCACTACCTCGCAAAAGCCGGTATCCTCGCCATCCGCAGGGTAAAGAAGAGCGATATCGAGAACCTTGCACGTGCCACCGGGGCAAATGTTGTCAACAGCATTGATACCATCTCATCAAAGGATCTCGGCATTGCCGGGCTTGTTGAGGAACGCAAGGTTTCGGGAGACGAGATGATCTATGTCTCGAAGTGCAAGAACCCCAAAGCGGTCTCAATCATTGTTCGGGGTGGCACGGTGCACGTGGTCGATGAACTTGAACGGGCCATTCACGATGCGCTCATGGTGGTCAGTGTCGTGGTTGAAGGCAAGAAGATTGTTGCCGGTGGTGGAGCGCCCGAATCCGAACTCTCGCTCCAGCTGCGGAGATATGCATCGCAGAAAGGCGGGCGTATTCAGCTCGCAATTGAAGCATTCGCTGCTTCGCTGGAGGTTATCCCCCGCACTCTTGCCGAGAACGCGGGGCTTGACGCCATCGATATGCTTGTTGCAATCCGTGCTGCACACGAATCTGGGAAAAAGAATTTCGGGCTTGATGTGTATGAGGGTAAACCCATGGACATGCTCAAAGCAGGCGTCGTTGAACCTCTACGGGTGAAGACGCAGGCAATCTCAAGCGCAGCAGAAGCCGCGATTATGATTCTCCGTATCGATGACATTATCGCATCGTCAAAGGCAGCTGCACCGGCTGGTGGCATGCCCCCCGGTGGAATGGGTGGGATGCCGCCCGGCATGGGAGATTATTGAGGATTGCCCACCTCCTATTCACTCCCGTTTCAATGCACATTTCCTGTATATTTATCAAAGAACATCAGCCGGGTTATTGAGAAACGGTGGCTCGTTTTCCCGGAATAGCGAATTGCAGAACGAATGAACAGTTGCGTTCTGAAATCCACCATAATATTTCAAACCGGGGTGGCATGAGGAAAGAATCCACTATGCTTTCCTACGAAGAACTAAAAAATATCGCCGGTGACTCTGGTATTGCATCATCCCGTGTCTCTGATATGCGGGCAACGTTCGGCGCCAACACAATGACGCCCCCGGTGCGGGAACCGTTCTGGAAACAATACGTAAAAAAGTTTGACGATCCGATCGTTAAAATCCTGCTTCTCGCTGTCGCCATATCAACGGTTGTCTCACTTATCAAAGGAAGCGGATTGCTGGACACCATCGGAATCATCATTGCGGTTTTACTTGCAACCGGTATCGCGTTCTTCAATGAATACCGGAGCAGCCGGGAGTTCGATGTGCTGAATGCACACCGGGACGATGTAGCGATCAAGGTCATCCGGAACAGTCACCCGGTATCCGTTCCCTCCCGCGACATTGTGGTCGGGGACCTCATCCTGTTCGAAGCCGGTGACGCGATACCCGCTGACGGCTGGATGATCTCATCGGATGATCTTTTCTCTGACGAATCTGTATTCACCGGGGAAACCGAGCCGGTTAAGAAAGGCATGCAGGACCGCGTCCTGAAAGGAACATTTGTTACTTCCGGGAAAGGGCAGATGATTGCCGCAGCGGTTGGCGACTCCGCACAGATGGGTGTGATCGCTGCATCACTGGGCATTGATCATGCCACGCAGACACCGCTCGAACAAAAACTGGAATCTCTTGCTCATATCATAAGCAGATTCGGTTACGTTATGGCGGTGCTCATCTGCGGTTCCTTGTTTTTCCGTGGAATTATGGTTGGGGAAGTCACGGGGCTCAACATCGACACCGCACACAATATTCTCCAGTATTTTATGCTCGCAGTCGTTATTGTTGTCGCCGCTGTCCCGGAAGGACTGCCCATGAGCGTTGCACTCTCGCTCTCGCTTGCCATGCGCAAGATGACTAGGGCGAACTGCCTCGTCCGTCGGCTTATTGCCTGCGAGACAATCGGATCTGTTACAACCATCTGCATCGATAAGACCGGCACGCTCACGAAAAACCAGATGGAAGTCGTTGCATCACCGTTTGGTGATCCGACCCCGACAAAAAATCTTCCCCGGACACCGGCAGAATGGATCACCCTCAACGCTGCGGTGAATGGTACCGCACATCTCGAAGAACGCGAAAAGAAAGTGATCGTTATCGGCAATTCGACCGAGGGCGCTCTTCTCCGCTGGCTCCGCGCGTATGCTCTCGATTATATGCAGATCCGGGCGGAAACGCATGTGACCAGACAATACCTCTTCGATGGCAACCGGAAGCGGATGTCCACGGTTGTACATATAGACGGGAGATCATGGCTTCTTGTGAAGGGTGCGCCGGAGATCCTCGCATCGCTCTGCATCGGAAATCCGGATATCAGCGGTGTGAGTACCCTTGCATCGAGAGCGATGCGAACGCTGGCGTTTGCCCACAAAGAGATTTCCAATGGGGATGAGAGCGAGACCGGGCTTACCTGGGACGGATATGTCGGCATTCGTGACCACCTCAGGGACAACATCGCGGAGTCTGTTGCAACCTGCCAGCATGCCGGCATCCGTGTCCGGATGGTGACCGGTGATAACCCGGAAACAGCACGGGCGATTGCACAGGAATCGGGTATTCTGACAGGTGGAAAGGTCATGAGCGGTGCAGCGTTCCGTTCGCTTTCAAAAGATGAGCAGGTTACTGCTGCACTGGACATCGATGTGATGGCGCGTGCGGAACCGATGGATAAACTCCTTCTTGTCGAGGCACTCCAGAAGACCGGGGCGGTCGTTGCCGTAACGGGAGACGGGATCAACGATGCTCCTGCTCTCAAGCACGCCAACGTGGGGCTTGCAATGGGAATCGCAGGAACCGAAGTGGCGCGGGAAGCAAGCGACATCATCCTGCTCGACGATTCGTTTGCATCAATAACGAGCGCTGTATGGTGGGGGCGGTCCCTGTATGAAAATATCCAGCGGTTCGTTCTTTTTCAGCTCACGATCAACTTCTGCGCCTGTATCCTCGTATTCCTCGCACCGCTTCTTGGTTACCCGGAACCGTTCACCATCATCCAGATCCTCTGGATCAACATCATCATGGACACACTCGCCGCTTTTGCACTCTGCTCTGAAGCCCCGCATCGCGGACTGATGAACCACATGCCCATCCCGCATGATGCGAAGATTATCACGCCTTTTATGTGGGCATCCATAATAATAACCAGTACATTTTTTATTAGTGCGGGCATCCTCCAGATTGCCACCGGTTTCCTTGGTGGCACCACTCCTGATGAGATTAACACAGTGTTCTTTGTGGCGTTTATTCTGGCTGCAGTCTGGAATGGGATCAACTGCCGGGCACTTGCCGGAAAGATGCCACCATTTTTTAAAGGTAACCCAACATTCTTTGCGGTGATAGGCGTCGTTGTCCTTACCCAGATCCTTATTGTTCAGTATGGTGGGAACGTGTTCCATACCGTGCCGCTTTCACTTGAACAGTGGGTGAAGATCAGTGTATTGTCAGCATCTGTACTGGCTGTCGGATTCGTGATTCGGCGTGTATACGGTAGGTTCAAAACAAGGGCGGGTGCCACCCTGCAAGGATAAAAGGGCAACGTGCCGGTTTTTTGCGGTTTTATTGCCTATGCTACTGTCTATTGGGGGAGTGTAAGGATCAATTCAGGCCTATTGCATCTTGTCTGGTGCTGGAAAAAGGATAACCCCGGATATTTTTTCTCGCGTCATGATTTCCAAAATTCCAAATTACCAGTTATTCTATGGATATCCGGAGAATAACCAATAAATGATCTTGTTACCATACTATTTCGTACAGATGGTGATGAGGTCCGCCAGAAATGCCCCCGTCGGCTGATGACTTCTGTTTTAAAAAAACCTGATTCGGGGATTGCACAGGCCTTCAGCGTACCGGGCTAGTGCGGGACTCCTGCGGCTCCGTTGCAATCATTCCATCAGGAGAGAGTCATTCCATGCTGGCCATCCACGCAGACCATATCACCCATGCATTTGGAAAAAGGACGGTGCTGGATAATCTTACCTTCCGGATCGAAATGGGTGAATTCTTCGGTATCCTCGGGATGAACGGTGCGGGAAAAACTACCCTTCTCCGGATACTTGGCGGGGTCCTTGTACCTACGGATGGTTCGGTCGCACTATTTGAACGGGGTCCGGGAGAGAGTGCACTGAACGCACGGAGAAGCATCGGGATTGTTCCGGAATTATCCCGGCTCAGGGGGTCCGAGACAGCATGGGAACACCTTGTCGCGTCAGGCACATTCCACTACATGGCCCCGTCCGACATGGAGCGGCGGGCAGAAGAACTGTTACAACTCCTCGGCCTGTTTTCCCGGCGAAATGAGAAGGTGGGGATATTCTCAAAAGGTATGAAGCGCCGCCTTGCCATCGCCAAAGAGCTCATTCATTACCCTCTCCTCCTCTTTCTCGATGAACCGACATCAGGACTCGACTTTGGATCGGTGGTCATAATACGCAACGTTCTCCGCGATCTCAACACACGGGGGGTCACCATTGTCATGACCACCCACAATACCGAGGAAGCAGATCGCCTGTGCACGCGGGTCGCGATTCTCCATAATGGGAAATGTGCCGCCATTGACAGTCCGGAAAATCTGAAGCGATCCCTTGGCCAGAAACGAATTGTCGAAATGGCAGCCATCAGGATCCCCCCTGCTTTTGTTGAGGAACTCCCCGCATTGCTTGGGATACAGGTTATCGAGTCCCGCGCTGAAAAATGTGTCCTGTTGCTGCGGGATCCCAGTCGGAGCATGATGGATATTCTGGAATGTATTGTCCGGCATCAGGTTATCCTCACTACATTTATGATCCGGGGCCCGATGATGGAAGATGTACTGATCCACCATACCGACCTTTTACAAAAACCTGGACCGGCCCCACCCGTACACTGGATCCAGAGGGAAAATCATTGAGCCCCTGTTGGATACCCATGTCCGGTTCGTGTGAGCCGGCGCGGGAAGTTATTTGCGGACAATGATCACGGGTCCCGGATTAGGGCTGCAAGAGTTGGTCAGCAGAACCGCTCTTCAGTGATCATCTCCCGTGGGAACGGCTTCTTAAGGGAAGATTAGAAACAGTGCCATTGCACAGATACAGCCCCCGATCGTTGCCGCAAGGTTGGTACCAGCATTGCCGAAAAATCCCCGGTTCTCCAGTATCGCTCCGATAACACTGTCGATGTTGGTGCCGACAAAACCCGCAATTGTGCAGATGACAAACATGGATGGGGTGATGAGACCCAGAACCAGCGCAACGAGCGAGACGACAAATCCGCCAAGGAGCGAAACCAGTTCACCCGTCCATGTTACGCCACCATTCGTACCGATCGGGACTTTTTTGAACGTCGTAATCATATAGGGGATCCCGCCCGTCACCCCGATCTCGCTTGCCAGCGTATCCGCCGCTGCTGTTGCCACGCAACTGACGTACATGACAATAAAGATCGGCTCGACAAAGACACCGTAGAGCACGGCAGCGGCGCAGGCAATGATCCCGTTTGCAAAGACGTTCCGGTATCCTCGCGCCCCGCTCTGCCCCTGCTCGACGCCAATCCGTTTTTTGTATTCAAATTTGTACCTGGTGCCGACCGAGCCCATGATAAAAAATGCCAGCATGACAAGGAGCCAACGGGCATCCGCAAAGACAAGGAGAATGATCCCCACAAGGGCAATTGAGAAGAGACCGGAGAGGTCGGCGGTTTTTGCCCTGAACGCGAAATACCCGAACGTGAACGCGATAAAAACCGCAATTACGACCATCTGGAGATCCGCCTTGTAGTTGAGCTCCTCTATCAGGTACATCGTCATCGCGATACCAATCCCTTCGAGCACCAACGAGTCCTCGTACTTCAGGAGGATCACCTTCAGGAGCACCGCGGCAATGATCCCGAAAATAATCGTGAGGATCGCCCTCTCGTTTAAGTATGCCATGACAAGCACACCCGCCCAGGCAGTCGAGATCACGTAATAGAGGTAGGTATTGAGGTCATCTTCCCGGGTCTGGAAGACCAGTTCACCAAAAACGAGCATCGCGAGAGTCGTGGCAAGGACAAAGAATGGGAGGAGCCCGACACCGGATAATACCGCAAGAACACAGAACGTGTACGTGAGATATTTCGTGTTAAAAAACCGCAACAGCAACAGTGCACCGCAGATGATGA
>Ga0315282_10016693_pt1 | contig 10705 bp, 15 predicted proteins | sample YL17G07_20_MG_FD_203693 | JGI IMG/M metagenome (GOLD analysis project Ga0315282, IMG submission 203693) | Sediment microbial communities from Yellowstone Lake, YNP, Wyoming, USA - YL17G07_20 | ecosystem: Environmental > Aquatic > Freshwater > Lake > Sediment | place: USA: Wyoming | collected... | reverse complement strand
AACATTTCAAAATAGTAATAACTCTTAACATTTTAAAATGGTAACATCAGTCAGAGGAATAATAGTTGACAAATAGCAATAATTGTTGTACCATAATTTTTCAATATAGTAATAAATAAAAGATTAGAAATCTTAAGCCGCGAGGTTTAATTGCTAACCTTGCGGTTTTTTGTTTCTGTCATTATTTATTAAATTATTTATTGAGAGGAGGTAGTAAAAGATGGCAAGAGGAAAAGTGAAATGGTTCAGTAACCAAAAAGGATACGGCTTCATTACTCCCGATTCAGGCGGCGAAGATCTGTTTGTGCATCATAGCGCGATTCAGGGTGAAGGGTTTAAAACTTTAGACGAAGGTCAGGAAGTTGAGTTTGAGGTTACCAAAGGACCTAAAGGCGAACAAGCTTCAAATGTAGTAAAGGTATAGCTTGACTTAACTACAATTACGGCCTGGCATATAGCCGGGCCGTATTCTTAATTAAGGAGAGAATAAATGCATACAGGTAAAATTAAACGGCTGGTGCGCGATAGAGGTTTTGGTTTTATCAGCGATACAGACGGAAGGGAACTGTTTTTTCATCAAAGCGGCCTGATGGATGCGCAATTTGATGCCCTGGACGAAGAACAGACAGTAGAATTCGAAGTAGAGAAGTCACCCAAAGGCCCGCGGGCGATTAATGTGCGCATTATTACGGCTACGGTGCAATAAAAATACCTTGACAAAGAGAGAAAAGGTGGTATACTTATAGAGTAATTGTAGTAAATAAAGGATTAGAAGTCTTAGGCCGAAAGGTTTAGGTGACTGACCTTTCGGTTTTTTTGTTTTCTGCCATTATTTACTATAAAAAATTCAGGAAAGAGGAGGTGTAGTAAGTAATGGCAAAAGGTAAAGTAAAGTGGTTCAATGACCAAAAAGGTTTTGGGTTTATTACTCCCGAATCCGGTAATGATGTATTCGTACACCATTCCGCGATTGAGGGTAACGGCTTTAAGACTTTGGCCGAAGGCCAGGAAGTAGAGTTTGAAATAGTGCAGGGCCCCAAAGGCGAACAGGCGACCAAAGTAGTAAAGTTATAACCTAAGCAGTAAACTAAAAGCCCGGTTTTTATCAGCCGGGCTTTTTTTATGGAGATCCTTCGCCGCCATGAATATTTTTGTAGGTAATTTATTGTTTGAAGCTACTGAGGCAGAAGTGAGGAAGTTTTTTGAAGGCTTTGGTAGTGTTGCTTCTGTGGCGATTGTAATGGATAAAAAAGGAACTAAATCCCGGGGGTTTGGTTTTGTAGAGATGCCTGATGATGCCCAAGCGCAAGCTGCAATAGCTGCTTTAGATGGTAAAGATTTTATGGGCCGGCCTCTTAATGTCAGCCCGGCACGCACCAAGTCAGAAACAGAGCGACAAAGAGAAGAAAAGAAGCAGTTGCGGCGCAAGCTAAAAGCCGAAGCCGAACAGGCTCTCCAGCAAGAAAAGGACCAGAAAGCTGTAGCTTCCCCAAAAAAAGGCGGATATAAAGCAGGCAGGCGGTCGCGTAGTTTTATGATGCGGCGTGCTGCAGTTGGAATTGAGGGGCAGGCCAAGCCTGCAGGGAAACGTCAAGATAATCCGATGCGTTGGCGCAAAAAACAAGAGCAGCCAAAGCCTTGGCAGAAAAGCCAGGGAGAGGCTAAGCCATGGCGCAAAAGTAATCAGCGTCCGCAGCGGTCGCGTTTTAAAAGTCATGGAAAACCTGCTTAGCATTAAGCTTGAAGCCGTGGGAGGAATGAACGATGGCAAATTTTTCTTTTGATATTGTTTCTGAAGTGGACCTGCAGGAAGTGGATAACGCGGTAAATCAGGCGAAGAAAGAGTTGGCCCAGCGGTATGATTTTAAGGGTAGCAAGGCCTCTATCGCCTACGATCGGAAAGAGAAAAAAATTACTTTGGTCGCGGATGACGATTTTAAGTTGCGCGCGCTTACCGATATTTTGGCTACCCGGATGGCCAAAAGAAACGTTTCTCTTAAATCCCTTAAATTTAATAACCCCGAAAAGGCCTTTGAGGGTTATCTTCGCCAAGTAGCGGAAATATATATGGGTATTGATAAGGAAAAAGCAAAAGAGCTGACCGGTATTATAAAAAGGCTTAAGGTAAAAGTGCAAACTCAAATTGAAGGGGAAAAAATAAAGGTTAGCTCGTCAAAGAAAGATGAATTGCAGGCAGTCATCGTGCATCTAAAGGGATTGAATTTTGCTATACCGCTTCAGTTTAGTAATTATCGTTAAGCCGGTAACTTATGCAACCCTTAATCCCGACAAACTCAAAATCGGTGGAGGAGTATCCGCGGGGAGTGGTGCGTAAGATAATAACAAAAGAAGCAATGATTCGTGGTCTTGCCTGGGAAGCGCACACCGGCTCGTTCCAGGCGTTTCCTAATCGGATGAAACCCTGATTTAAAAATTGTCGCCACAAAGCGGTTGTTTTGGGCATTTCGCAAAAGTTTTTTCGCAGTATCGCGTTTAATCGAGCCAATCGTAAGCATATCGGCATCAGTTGCATACCCGCAGCACGGTTTTACCGTCCCATCAGGAAGGACGAAGAAGACATTTCCCGGCCCTGCGCAAAAATCATCCCGAAACCATTTTCCATTCCATCCATTTTTGAGGCTCCCTGCCTTGCCGAGGGGAGATAGGTCGATAGAGAAGACCTTGATGAAGAGGGTATCGCTTTTCATCGAGGCATACTGATGTGGGAAGCCGCGCAAGCGTGCGTTAAACAGGCATGCAAGTGCTTTAAGCCGCCTGCGGGTTTTATTTTCTTTAGTTCCTTTCACAGCAACGATTGAGACGATGTCCGGCCGCTTCCAGATTTCCGCTGCAACTTTTATGAAAGATGCGACTTTGCGCATGTCCTGACGGTGAAATGCATCTACACTTACACAGAAGTCGCCGTCATATCCGGCTTGAAAAAGGCGATGGAGCGCTGAGGTCAATTCCTTCTTAGTATTAAACCAGACAGCGTTGGTCATGATGCGGCCAAAGAGCATCCCACAACGTATCGTTCCCTTTGTGATTGCGCAGAGAAAATCGAGCGCAAGGAATGGTTCGCCGCCGGTAAAACCAACCCGCTTAATTCCCGCGCGTTTGCAGGTGGCGATAAACTTAAGAGCGGTTTTTTTGGGAAGAATCTTTCGACGTTGCTTGATGTCGCAATGCGCGCAGCGCAGATTGCACTGGGTGGTGGGCGAGAAGAGAATTTCCGTGGGGCTAAACTTTCGTGTCTTCATCACCCGTATTATACCCGAAGAATACTTCTATTGAAAATAAATTCTTTTAGCGTTATAATAATGTCATTATGCACAGAACGGACAGTAAAGATAGTTTTACGCAAGGGCAAAACCCGCCCGATCAGAGTTTTTACGGATTGGGTATTGCGCCGAAGATTCTCGAAATCCTTGAACGCATAAAGTTCAAAGTGCCCACACCAATCCAGATAAAGGCGATTCCTCTGGGGATTCAAGGCCAGGATGTTATCGGTATCGCGCAGACCGGCACCGGTAAGACCCATGCATTCGCTATACCTATGGTGCAGCGTCTTGCGCAAAGAAAAGGGGTAGGGTTGGTCCTTGCACCTACGCGGGAATTGGCTATTCAGATTGATGAGGCTTTTCAGGGAATCGCGCATCCGTTTGGAATGAGGACGGCTTGCCTTATCGGCGGAGCTGCGATGTATAATCAGGTGCAGGCGCTGCGTAAAAATCCTCGCGTGGTAATAGCAACTCCGGGCAGGCTTATCGACCACATGGGGCGGTGGAATTTTTTGCCGAATGAGGTAACGATGCTGGTGCTTGATGAAGCGGACCGTATGCTGGATATGGGGTTTGCACCGCAGATTGAGCGGATTTTGCGTTTCCTGCCGAAAGCGCGGCAAACCATGCTTTTTTCCGCGACTATTTCCAAAGAAATTATGGAGATTGCCGCTAAGTTTATGAAGCTTCCGGTTTCTGTGGAGATCGCTCCTTCCGGCACCACGGTCGAGGAAGTTACCCAGGAATTATTTATTGTCAAAAGAGAAGCGAAATTAAATCTTCTTAGCAAATTGCTTGCGCAATATCGGGGAGCAATCCTTTTGTTTTCTCGCACGAAGTATAACGCGAGAAAGATTATGCGCTCGATTAGGGAAATGGGTTACAGCGCGGCAGAGATGCATTCTAACCGGACGCTCAGTCAGCGCCGGGAAGCGCTGGAAGGTTTCAAATCGGGTAGATATAAGGTGCTGGTGGCCACGGATATTGCTTCGAGAGGCATTGATGTTAAGGGGATCGAACTGGTGATTAATTATGACCTTCCTGAGGATGCCGGCAATTACGTGCACCGTATTGGCCGCACGGCGCGCGCAGGGTGTCGCGGCCACGCGATTTCTTTTGCCACGCCTGATCAAAGCCAGGATGTCCGGGATATCGAAAAACTTATCAGGATTTCACTGCCTATCTCGAAGCATTCCGGAATTACTCAGGAACAATTTATCCAGTCTGTGCATCAGCCTTCCGTTAAGCCATTCAGGCGTCATCAAGATCACGGCCGCCATAAATACCGCAAGTTTTAGTTTCCCTTTGACCCTTCTGTAACGCAGCGCTACAATGCTGCTATTATATTGGAGACGAGATGTCGGTAATTAATCCGGATAATAAAAAGATGATATTAGCCTGTGACGGCGGGGGCATTCGCGGCATTATTATCGCTAGATGCCTGGAGAAATTAGAAAGCATTGAAGGTAGGTCCTGTAATAAAATTTTTCATCTTATGACCGGCACCAGCACGGGTGCGATAATTGTAGCAGCACTGGCGATTGGCATGCCGGCCAAAGAATTAGTCAAACTTTACCTGGTAAAAGGCAGGGCAATGTTTAAGAAAAATCCCCATCTATGGAGGAGATTATTTAAGTGGAAATACACCAAGGCCGAGGTTAAAAAAAATTTCCGGGAGATATTCGGGGATATAACCCTTAAGGAACTGCCCGTAGATATAATGATTACCGCTAAAGATACGGTGAGAAGCGAAACCATGTTTTTTGAGAAGAAGACGTTCGGCAATATGCTGTTAAGAGAAGCAGTAGAGTCGAGTATGTCCGCGCCCACTTATTTTGCGCCTAACGGCAGATATATTGACGGAGGTGTGGGCGGGTTTAATAATCCTTGTTATCAGGCAGCGGTTGAGGCAATCCATTATCTAAATTATCCCAGAGCTCGGTTAAGGATGTTATCTTTCGGCACAGGCAGAGAAATCAACAATATGCAAGAAGGGGAGGCGCAAAGAAAATATAAACTGGGGTGGCTTACTTATGCAATTGGCGAGGGCATGGAAGATGCCAATGAGCAGCAGGTAGGCCTGGTAAGAAGAGAATATGTAAGGAGAAACGAAGTAGAATTCAGAAGATACCAACTCTCATTTACTCCTTCGGTGTTAACTAACCTGGGCATACCGATTGAACAAATGAAGGATGCCGGAGTATTTAAAATGGATGCGGTAAAACATTTAGAGATTCTGGATTTGATTGCTCGAAAATTCGCCGATTATATTACGTTTACCGAAAAGGACGGAGTTGAGCTGGGAGAAAAACCAAAACTCCAGGAAAAAGATTTCGCACGCTATTTAAAACATTAGTCACCGTTGAGGCAAAATGCAAAATTTCATCGCCGGTCTTAAAAGTAGAAAGCAGCGCGTTCGGGTATTTATAATTATTTTAGGGTTATCTCTTTGTTAATGGGATGATGAAGAGTAAAGTTTATTTTATTGCGGTAGAAAATACGGATAAACCGGAAACTATCCGGACAAAGTTTGCTCGCCTGCTTAAGGAATCCGGTTTGTTAGACGTTGTCCGCCGGGGCGATAGGGCCGCGATAAAAATACATTTCGGCGAAGAAGGCAATACCGGGTTTGTCCGGCCCGAATACGTGCGGGTAGTAATCGATATTATCGCGCAAAAACAAGCAATCCCTTTTTTAGCGGATACAAATACGCTTTATAAGGGCGGGCGCACGAATTCCTCCGACCATCTTCGGCTGGCTTATGAGCATGGCTTCAGGCCTATTGCGTTGGGAGCGCAGGTAGTAATCCCCGATGAGGCGCATAAAGAGAACGTAGCAGTATTAGAAATCAATCAAAGGTTTATAAAGAGCGCGAAAATCGCCAAGGTTTTTTTAGAGGCGGATGCGATTATCGGAGTGGCCCATTTTAAGGGGCATATGATGACCGGCTTCGGCGGGGCGCTCAAAAATATCGGTATGGGCTGCGCAGCGCGGGAAGGAAAACTTGCGCAACATTGCGATGTTTCGCCCCTGATTACGATTGAAAGATGCAGTGGTTGCGGCCAGTGTGCCGAGGTCTGTCCCACACAAGCGATTTTTTTGAAAAATCAAAAGGCCTATATCGAGGCGGAAAAATGCATTGGCTGCGCAAGCTGTATTGCTGCCTGTGCGCAAAATGCCATTGATGTTGATTGGAATGAAGGGGCAGGCAGTATTCAGGAAAAGATGGTTGAATACGCTAAAACAGTTTTGGGACCTAAGAAAAATAAAGTTGCTTTTTTTAATTTCGCAATTAAAATAACCAAAGAATGCGATTGCCTGGCGAAGGACGACCCGCGCATCGCTGCGGATATAGGAATATTTGCCTCGAGGGACCCGGTGAGCATTGATAAGGCAAGCTTTGATTTGATTAATAAAAAAAGCGGCAGGGATATTTTTAGAGAAGCGCATCCCGAAAGAGACGGTTTAAAGCAGTTGGATTACGCCGCTAAACTCGGTTTGGGCAGTTTGGACTATGAGTTGATAGATTTATCATGAATCTTAACGGGTATATATCAGAGAAAACTGTCGGCCTTAAATTTATTCTGCGCGCCTTACGTTATCGGAACTACCGCCTTTTCTTTATCGGGCAAGGTATTTCATTAGTTGGTTCCTGGATACAGATAATCGCGGTCAGCTGGCTGGTTTATCGTTTAACTAATTCGCCGTTTTTATTGGGGGCGGTGGGTTTTGCCAGTCAGATACCAACTTTCCTTTTAGCTCCCTTTGCCGGAGTTTTGGCCGACCGCCTTAACCGCCGGCGTATTCTCATAATTACCCAGACCCTTTTTATGATACAGGCATTGATCCTGGCAATACTGGCTCTCACCGGTAATATTGCCGTGTGGCATATTTTAGTTTTGGGCGTTTTTGTAGGCTTGGTTAACGGTTTTGATATTCCCGCCAGGCAGGCATTTGTCGTGGATATCATTGAGAACCGGAACGATTTAGTAAATGCAATTGCCCTGAATTCTTCGATGTTTAATGCGGCAAGGTTGCTTGGGCCGGCCGTAGCAGGGATACTTATTGCCGCAACCGGGGAAGGTGCCTGCTTCCTGATTAACAGTATAAGTTTTCTCGCGGTTATTTTTGCTCTTCTGGCAATGCGGATCAAAACCAAAAAACCTACGCAGCAAAACAGCCACATTTTACAGGGGTTAAAGGAAGGTTTTATCTACGCCTTCGGTTTTGCGCCCATCAGGTATATTCTATTACTTCTCAGTTTAGTTAGTTTAATGGGAATGTCTTACGCGATATTGATGCCTATTGTTGCCAAAGAGATTCTGGGCGGAGGGGCGCGGACGTTAGGATTGCTGATGGGAGCGACAGGTTTGGGTGCGTTGGCGGGGACGGTTTTTCTTGCTTCGCGTAAGAGTATTCAAGGGTTAGAAAAAATTATTACTTGGGGGACGCTTATCTTCGGAGCCGGTGTAGTCGCTTTTTCTTTTTCCCGGGTTTTGCGGATGTCTTTATTATTGCTGTTGGGTGTGGGTTTTGGAATGATGATTCAGATGGGCGCAAGCAATACCGTGTTGCAGAGCTTAACCGAAGATGATAAACGCGGCCGGGTGATGAGTTTTTTTGCCATGGCATTTATGGGCATGGCGCCTTTTGGCAGTTTATTGGCCGGCAGCTTAACCAGCTGGATAGGCGCAGGCAATACCCTATTGATAAGCGGCGTATGTTGCATCTTTGGTTCGTTATTTTTCAGCCGCAAACTTTTGCTGATAAGACGGGAAATTTAAAATAAGGGGGAATTAAGATGGAGACATTTGATGCAATATCTCAAAGAGCCAGTATCAGAGAATACCAGACTAAAGAAATCGGCAAAGAGTTACTGGAAAAATTAGTGGATGCGGGAAGGCGCGCACCCACTGCCCGGGCAGTGGAACCTTGGGAATTTGTGGCAATAACCAATAAAGAAACGCTAAAAAAACTTGGGCAAATCGCCAATACCGGGCCGTTTATCAAAGACGCGGGGGCTTCCATCGCGGTATTTTGCCAGGATACTAAATATTATTTAGAGGACGGCTGTGCCGCGACGGAAAATATCCTGCTTGCGGCAGCAGATTTGGGTTTGGGTGCTTGTTGGGTGGCGGGCGAGAAGAAGCCTTATGTAAATGAAATCGCCCAAGTTTTAAAGGTTCCTTTAAATTTTAAATTAATAAGTTTAATATCGCTGGGCTGGCCGAAGAAAGAGGTAAAACAGATTAAGCACCGTGAATTAAAAGACGTAATACATTGGGAAAAATTTTAGCATGGGCAAGAAGCTGACACTTAAGTTCAAGGCAATAATTTTTGATATGGATGGGGTTATCACAAACACTATGCCTTATCATTTTGATGCCTGGCTGGCTACTTTTGCGTCAGTAGGGATTAAAGTCAATTGTTATGATATTTACTGCAGGGAAGGCCAGGACGGATTGAGCACCGTAAAAGAGATATACGCAGAAAACAAAAGGAAATTTAACCTTAAACAAGCAAAGCAGCTTTTATCCAGGAAAGAAAATTTATTCAAGCGGATTGTTAAGACAAGGTATGTTTTGGGCGCGCGGCCGTTTGTAAGATACCTAAAAAAACATGGATTTTTGCTTGGGTTGGTTACCGGCACATCAAGGCATGAGGCAAGAAAAATATTACCGCATAAATTGTTTAATCTTTTTGATGTCACCGTTACCGGCAGCGATGTCAAAAAAGCAAAACCCAATCCCGAGCCGTTCCTAAACGCCCTTAAAGCACTTAAGATTCCTGCGCGAGAAGCGGTAGTGATAGAAAATGCGCCTTTTGGCATAGAGGCGGCTAAACGTGCGCATTTATTTTGTATTGCCCTGCAAACATCCCTGCCTAAAAGTTATTTATTAGAGGCGGATATCATCCTTAAATCTTTTAAAGAATTAAGGCAAAGGATTAATTTTATAAAATAGGGAGGAAAAAAATAACGATGGCGAAATTAAGTTTAGAAGATGACGGCTATTGTTTTGTCTGCGGGAAAAATAATCCCTCGGGGCTGAAACTAAAATTTACTCTGGATAAAGAAAATTGCTTAACCACCGAGTTTACCTTCACTAAAAACCATCAGGGGTATAAGGATATCGTCCACGGCGGGATAATCGCGCTTATATTAGATGAGGTGATGGGGAACCTCTGCTGCAGATTGGGGAAAAATGCCATCGGCGCCCAAATGGAGGTGCGTTTTAAACAGCCGACATTTGTAGGAACTACGCTATATTTTAAAGGCCGGATAGAAAAACAAGAAAAAAAGATTATCTATATGAAGGCAGAGGCGAGGAATAAGCAAGGCGAAATCGTGGCTTTGGCTTCGGGTAAAGGAGTGCAACTAAAAGACTGATGCCCGGAGGCAGGAATTAGAATTCCCTGGTAAGTGAAACACTAGCAGCGGTTTCGCCTAAAACATGACATTCCAGGTTGAGTTTGGTATTTTTCCCCAGCCAAAGATCCGTCCCCGCCACCAATCCCCAGTTATCCTCGGATTTGTATCTTTTTCGGTTAGCGTCCCTTAGCCAGCGGATTAAGTCGTAGGTTTCGTATTTAACTCCTAGATAAGGATCAAATTGTTTCATACGCAGCGAACCTAAGCAAGAACCCTGCCATTCGTCGACTACTATCGAATACCTTCCATCTACCGAATGAATGCGTTTAGGGTGGACGCTGATGTGCTGGAAACCGGTTACCAACTTAATATCTTGATTTTTATTTTGCCACAGCCTTATCCGAAAGCCGTAAGCGCCGGCAAAACTCGTGGCGAATTCCTGGTCGCCATACTCGCTGTCTTTATAATATACTTTACCGCTTCCGCCTTTAAGGTCAATGCTCAGCCAGTCAAAGATTCCGTAGGAAACCATCAGGAACTGGTCGGGATTTTTCACCCTGCCCTGGTCGTGTTGTAATTCGCGCTTAATAACGTAGTTGTATTCAACGCCGCCGAAAAACTTTTTCTTCCCCGGCATGTGCGTGCCGTAACAGGGCACCGCCAAAAGATTATTAGCGCTGATAAGCGCAAGGACAACGGCGATAATAACTATTAAGTATTTTGTTCGCACGTTATTATTTTATCAAAAAAATTATTTTTGTCCATTATTTATATTGTTTTTAGCGGCTGGCCATCCGCCAAAGGCGGGGAGGGGACCCGCTGATTAGTAAAAATACTTGATTAGAATAATAGATAAGGGGTATAATAGCACCTAATTTGAAGATAAAAGTAAGCGGAGAGAAGATATGAGGCCGAGCAAGAAACCGAAATATAAGTTAGACGCGCGCAAGTTCGATGTGCCGGCAATAGAGAAAAAAGAAAAAGATTTATCCGTGGAAGATTTATACAGAGAACGGCTTATCTCCAAGATGAGAATGAGGCGCCGGTAGATAAA
>Ga0315282_10016692_pt1 | contig 10705 bp, 8 predicted proteins | sample YL17G07_20_MG_FD_203693 | JGI IMG/M metagenome (GOLD analysis project Ga0315282, IMG submission 203693) | Sediment microbial communities from Yellowstone Lake, YNP, Wyoming, USA - YL17G07_20 | ecosystem: Environmental > Aquatic > Freshwater > Lake > Sediment | place: USA: Wyoming | collected... | reverse complement strand
TGGGTCGAGACACCCTTACGATCCGTCATTCCATCCGGATACCGAATGCGGGGCCCGATCCGAGCGGAACAATCCGCCCGCCTCACGCACCGCAGGCGCCGCCTACGCCCTAACCCACCCCACGTTATCTTTTGCGTTCAAGCGGTGTTCACCCCGCCATGTGGCGATATGGCGAGGTAAACTCGCCGCTACGGGGCCGTACGGCGAGGTGAAGCCGGCACTACGAGGTTGGCGGGATAAACCCGCCGCTACGGTGTGCTACAATCGCGCCATGACAGGCCGAGACTTCGTTCGCAAGCGGAACCGGCTGCCGCGCTCCTGCTATTTGGGTCGGCAGTGGTATTTCATCACGGCCTGCACGGGAGATGGCCGATCGCATTTTTCCCGCGACCAACTGGTGACAGTGTTGCTGGATGGTCTCCGTGTGCAATGCTCCTCCTGTTCCTTCAATGTGTACGCCTATTGCTTTATGCCGAATCACCTGCACCTCGAATTGGTTGGCCTTTCTGCCAACTCGGATGCGATCTTACTCCTCCACGATTTCAAGGGAAATGCGACGTCACAAGCCCGCGCCCTAGGCGTTCGGAACCTCTGGGAGAAGGGTTTCTACGACCACATCCTGAGAGACGGTGACGACCACAACGCTGTGGCGTGGTACATCTTCAACAATCCGGTTAGAAAAGGTCTTGTGAAAGACCCACGCGATTGGCCATATTCGGGCTCCTGGATGTTCGACTGGAAGAAGGCTGTAGCGCCTATAGAACAGTACAACCCGCCCTGGAAGTAGCGGCGGCTTTACGCCGCCATCTTCGTTGTAGCGGCGGGTTCATCCCGCCATGTGGCGATATGGCGAGGTAAACTCGCCGCTACGGCATCATATGGCGAGGTAAACTCGCCGGTACGCGGCCATATGGCGAGGTAAACTCGCCGCTACGGGATGGCCGCACCGTCCTTGCACCAGGCACAGAGGTGATAAGGCGGAACGCATCTCCGATAAACCGAGTCTGCATTTGTTTGGCGGGTCGGAAATACAGGCGCGGCACGAACTCCGGGCAGCAACACCCGGAACTTCTCCCGGCATGCTAACGTATGGACCTTTAAGCCGTCAGACTGGCTGGCGGTCCTTGAGAAGTAATGCCCCGGAGGAGGTAGGTTCGTGGGAGCGTTCACCAATCAGCTCAGACAAGTTCTGCGCAGGCTGCGTCGTGCGCCGATGTTCACGGCCATCACGCTGATTACGATCGCTGTGGGCGTAGGGGCGAACACAGCGGTTTTCAGCGTGCTCGAGGGAGTCCTGCTGAAGCCTCTGCCCTATCCACATCCTGAGGAACTGGTAGGCGTGCGGCTCACGGCCCCGGGCATCAACCTTAAGGAGTTGCCGTTGGGGCCGGCAAACTACTTTGTCTTTCACGAGCAAAACCGCACCTTCCAGAATCTCGGCATTTACTGGGGTCGCTCCGCCAACGTAACTGGCGTGGCAGAGCCGGAAAAGGTGGAGTCGTTGAGGGTCACGGAGGGCACACTTCCGACTCTGGGCATACCGCCAATGCTGGGGCGGTGGTTCAATCATTTGGACGATTCGCCGGGCAGCCCCGACACGGTGATGTTGTCGTACGGATATTGGCGGCGCAAGTTCGGTGGCGATCGCTCGATTATTGGGCGTGGTCTCAGGGTGGACGGGCAGATGCGCGAGATTATCGGCGTGATGCCGGAGGGCTTCCAATTTGTGGATCAGGGTGAACCGGCGCTGATCCTGCCCTTCAAGCCCGATCGCGATAAGGCGTTCGTTGGGAATTTCAGCTTTCCGGCGTTAGCCAGACTCAAGCCGGGCGTCACCCTCGCCCAGGCCAATGCCGACGTGGCGCGCATGCTCCCCATCGTCAGCAGCAGCTTCCCGGCGCCGCCGGGCTTCAGCATCAAGGTGTTCGAACAGGCACGAATCGGCCCCTCCGTCCGGCCGTTGAAGCGTGACGCGGTGGGCGATGTGGACAAGCTCCTGTGGGTCCTCATGGGTAGCATCGGCTTGGTGCTGCTCATCGCCTGCGCCAATGTGGCCAATCTGCTCCTGGTGAGAGCCAAAGGACGCCAGCAGGAACTGGCCATCCGCGCCGCGATGGGCGCCACGCGGAGCCGGATTGCCGCCGAACTACTGTTTGAGAGCCTCATTCTTGGCCTGGCAGGCAGCGCGCTCGGTCTGGGCCTGGCTTACGGCGCCTTGCGCGTCCTGGCGGCGATGGCACCGGCCGGCCTGCCGCGCCTCGGTGACATCAGCATTGATGCGCCCGTGTTGCTGTTCACTCTGGGCGTGGCGCTCCTCGCGGGCCTCCTGTTTGGTTCCGTTCCAGTCTTCAAGTATGCGGGCGTAGGCCTAGGCGCGGGTCTCCGCGAGGCGGGACGGACGCTAAGCGAAAGCCGAGAGCGGCATCGCGCGCGGAGTACGCTGGTGATCGTCCAGGTAGCGCTGGCGCTCGTCCTGCTGATCTCGTCGGGTCTCATGATTCGGACCTTTCGGGCTTTGACGCACGTCCAGCCCGGATTCTTCCGGCCTGCCGAGGTGCAGACCTTCTGGCTCATCATCCCCGATGCGGAGGTCTCCGCTCCCGAGCGCGTAGTCCGCATGCAGGAGGAGATTCTCAGAAAGATCGAGGCGATTCCCGGTGTTTCGTCGGTAGGTCTCGGCACAGGTATCCCCATGGATGGAAATGCCAGCATCAATCCGGTCTACGCGCAGGACCGGACCTACGCCGAGGGAGAGATGGCGCCGCTGCGGCACTTCCGCTTCGTATCGCCCGGGTACTTCACGACCCTGGGTATTCCGCTCGTTGCCGGCCGCGATTTCACCTGGACTGACATCTACGACATGAGGCCGGTGGTCCTCATCTCCGAAAACATGGCGCGCGAGTACTGGGGCGGCCCGGCCAGGGCGCTGGGCAAGCGCATTCGGTCGAGTTCCAAAGACGACTGGTGTGAGATCGTGGGCGTGGTGGCGGACGTTCACGACGATGGGGTGAATCAGGAAGCGCCTAGCTCCGTGAATTGGCCCATCCTGATGGAGCATTTCTTTGATGAGGCGCCCATGGTGCGCCGCAACCTGGCTTTCTCCATCCGCAGCCCCCGCGCCGGCTCGGAGAGCTTTATGAAAGAACTGCGCCGGGCCGTGTGGTCGGTGAATCCCAACCTGCCGCTGGCGGATGTCCGGAGCCTTAAATACTTCTACGAGAAGTCGATGGCGCGGACCTCGTTCACGCTCGTGATGTTAGGGGTCGCCGGAGCGATGGCATTGCTGCTCGGCATCGTGGGACTCTACGGCGTCATCGCCTATTCGGTTTCGCAGCGGACGCGGGAGATCGGCATTCGCATGGCGCTGGGGGCACAGCAGCGAGAACTCACCGGCATGTTCGTTGGCCACGGATTGTTGCTGACGGGCGTGGGGATTGTCTGCGGGGTGGGCACAGCCTTCGGCCTGATGCGCCTGATGTCCTCGCTGCTATTCAAGGTGAGCCCGGTTGACCCTGTAACTTATGCCGCAGCGTCCCTCGGACTCATCGCCACGGCGGTACTCGCCAGCTACCTGCCGTCCCGGCGCGTGGCCGCCGTGGACCCCGTCGAAGCCTTGCGTGCAGAGTGAACCGGGCTTTCAGTTACCCGCTAGGCAACGCTCTCCAGAGCGTCTTCGTTACTTGCATCGCGTCAAATACAAGGCAGGATTTGGTGATGTCAAGCATCCGGCGGCCATCAGGCTTCTCGGTGATGCCAAGCCCCTGAGAACAAATGTAGGCTTTCCAATTTGAACGGCCCACACCGAGTGAGGCACGACCTCGTGCGGCATTACCCGACCACTACGTAATATTTACGCTACAGGGAAGGATGATTCGACCTTTTGAAGAGCCTTAGAGATTTGTAACAGCCTGCAAAATCAAATAGAAAGGTGGGGTCCGGCTGATTGGTCCGGTAATTGCCCCAACTTCCATAGGCGGCCCTGCAATAGGAGGTGGTTTGTGGGCCGTGGCGGGCACATGATTTCGAGACGATGCGAGCCCTCGATGCTTCTGGAAGCAAAGTGGAAGGCCTACCTGAGCTAGGGTTTTGATCAGGGTTGGGCCGCGCCGGGCGTCGAAGGCCTAAAGAAAGTGAAAGCACGCATCAAAAGGGGGCGCAATATGAATTCAAAGTGCAACCTGGAAACATCACGCAGTTCCACGGCGCCGTGCCAGAATCTGGAACGGCTTACATGGGCACACGAGGCCGCCGGGTGCAATCGCTCAGAATTACCGTCGGGCAGGAGACGCGCCTGGCGAACCGCGGGGGTCTCGATGGCAGGTTTGCTACTTGTGCTTTTGGGGGCGCTTTTGATGGCGCCCGCACCTTCCTCCGCCGCGCAGTTTGGGATAGGTGTTTCAGTTCAGATTGGTCCGCCTCCCCTGCCCCTCTATGCTCAACCAGTCTGCCCGGGCCCGGGCTACATCTGGACTCCCGGCTACTGGGCCTATGATCCCGAAGACGGCTACTATTGGGTTCCTGGCACGTGGGTGTTGGCGCCCGCCCCGGGGCTCTTATGGACCCCTGGTTACTGGGGTTGGGACGGTGGATTCTTTATATGGAACCCCGGGTACTGGGGTCCTCAGGTCGGTTTCTACGGGGGAATCAACTACGGCTTCGGCTACTTCGGCGTAGGCTATATGGGCGGCTATTGGAGGGGCAACAGGTTCTTTTACAACCGGGCAGTGAACAACGTCAACGTGGTGAACGTAACCAATGTGTATAATCGTACGGTGGTTAATAATGTATCGGTGTCGAGAGTCAGCTACAATGGCGGCCCTGGCGGCATCAGCGCCCGGCCTACTCCTGGCGAATTGGCAGCGGCGCATGGCCGGCACATTGAAGCTACCCGACTGCAACAGCAACACCAAGAGTTCGCCCACCAAAACCGCGCGCAGTTTGCTTCCGTAAACCACGGCAAGCCAAACGTCGTGGCCACGGCCCGACCGGGCGAATTCCGAGGAAACACTGCCGCACGAACAGGCGGCTGGCAGAAGTTCGGCTCCCGCGGCCCCAATCAAAACGCGCAAAGCAACGCCTCGAGGGCTCGGGGGCCCAATTCGGGCGGCGGGACTGCCCATCCGAATGTGCAATCTGGTTCTCCGTCCCAACGCACCCTCGCGAGGCCGGAAGGAAATGCCAGCCGGAGGAAATCACCGCAACCATATGCTCAAGGCTCGCGCGGGGCCATGCCGAACAATAGGGCCGCAGAGTCGCACCCACCAGCCCAGATGCGCAATGTGGCGCCTTTCGAGGGAGGGAAACAAGAGGCGCACCAAGCCGAACGGCGCCGCTAGAAACCTGCGAGTTCTAGCAGGTCGCGGAAAAACCCGCTTGGCCTGTCGTTCCGAGGGGTCCCGATCTGATCCCGATCTGATCGGGACGAGGAATCTCGCACTGCGTTGAAAATACTCAGAGCGAGATTCCTCGCTCCGCCCTGGACTGTTCGGTCCAGGGCTCCGCGCGGAATGACAGCTTGGAAGGGTTATTCCGCAGCCTGCTCGGGGCAGCCCGCCTCCTCACTAGCCACGGAGTGTTCGAGATGCAAGTCTAAGCCACCACCTGGTCCCCCGGTTGACGGAAAAAACCGCTGTCGGTAATCCAAGCGCCCAGGAGGTCTTTGCAGAGGACGAGGCGCAGTTGCACCAAGTTACGACAGCCGCACGCTACCCGGGAAGCCATCAAAACCTGAATCGAAACTCAAGATTCGATTGATACCATGCTGTTCCATGACGGCGACATGGACCGCATCACGCGCCGACATCCGTCGATGACCCAGGACAATCTCCTTGGCACGCCCAACGGCGCTTCGCGTGACGTCAAGCACCTGATCAACGACGCCAAGCAGAGCGTCGAACGCCGGTTGGATGGCGTCCCGGCGGTCGATGGCGACGTACCGATGCAAGATCTCCTGCAGAACCTCGGCGTCGGTGACCAGGCGCTGGCGGTCATTGACCAGTTGTTCGAGCCACCGCTGCGCGTCGCTTTTGTGGGGGTGAGGCGAGCCCACAAGATACATGGGGATGTTCGAATCGACCAGAATCACGGATGCGCACCTGATCCGTATCCCGTCTCGATCTCCGCCAGCATGCGGTCGATGTCACCTGTAGGGTAATCCAATCGTGCTGCGGCGCGGATGACTTCGAGCTTCTTGCCGACCTTGCCCACAGGCTCACGGCGGTGTGCCAGCTCGAGCGCCTGTCGGACCCATTCGGCAATCGACATCTGGCGGGAGCGCGCGGCGCGCTTAATCTCACGGTATTCGGGGTCCCTAAGGATGACCTGCAACCGTTTAGCCATAGGTTGAGTATATTTGGCTCATCGGCATGAGTCAACTTTACACCCACGCCGCCTGTGCCAACGTTACGCCATTGGACACCAACCGGCAACAATAGAGGCCTGGAGCTGCTTCCTGGGTGCTCCAATCCGCCACGTGCACGCCCCGCCTGATCCATCCTTGAGCCAACACGCCTACTCGCTGGCCGAACACATCGTACATCTCGAGCGCGGCGTGTCCGTCAGCGGGGAGGTTATATTCGATCAAGAGCGATGAGGAGCCTTTACCCTGTTTGGCTTGGCCGAGCACGCGAAGGCCCGGCAAGTCATGGCCCGAAAGACAAGCGGATTGCGCCTCGGTGGGGTAGGCAAAGGGTTCGTTGCAGAGGTGGTATCGCGGTTCGCCGCTCCTCGGAAGGTACATCGTAGTCAGCGGGGTGCGTGCAAACTGTTCGAGGGGCGCGAGCTTGGGTCCACCGTCCTCCCAATGATAGACCGGAATGTTATGAGGATTGAGAGCGGTTGAAACGCCCCTTTCTTTAGCGAGATGGAAAAGGCCGAAATTCCCCGGCTCGTGGCCCCCCAACCAATGGCCGATGATGTCCACACGGAAAGCGTCCTTGCCGAAAATAAACACATTGGTCATGAAAATTTGGGGCACTCCATTGGGTCCCGGGCCACCGCGGAAACCGTCGCCGTTCTGTGCATATACGCCTTCGATGATGTTGAGCATAATGGAAGGCCGGATAAGCGAGTAAGAGTCGATTGTTCGGTGGACCCACATCTCCATCCGATTGGCTCCCCAGGTGTCCCAGCGAGGAATCCCTGCTTGCCGGTGCTTGGCATAAAGATCGTCCACATGACGCCGCGCATCCGGTTGAAAGTCCTGGGCTATGGGGCGCTGGAGTCCGCCGCAGAATTGGAGGTAAGGTTGGGTATTGGTTCCCTGGAGGTTCTTGACGCACAGCGTCAGCCCCATCGCGTGGGCCTTCAGCTTGGAGACGTTGAGCAGGTGGGTGTCAGAGTAGTTAAACGGACCGAGGTATTTCGTGCGCCTGAAGACCACCCCGCCCGGGCATTCCTTCGAGGCCGGATCCCTGGAATCACCGTCATCATAATGCACTCCACTGCGCTGGGACATTTCGCGGTAACCAATACCCGGTTGGTCAGGCCACAGCCCGTCCCGCACATAGATGCTCTCGGCCTCGATACCCACTTGTCCCATTCCAGCCACGAGGCCTTCTACCACGTAGGGATCGGTAATGATGGCATAGGTGAGCCCCGAGCCGTCGGTCGCCGTCAGGTTGGGCTTGAATGCGAACTTATGCGACAGAGGGATGCCGGGAGTGTGCCGCAAGGTAAAAATTCGCTTCGCTAATTCCAAAGCCTCTCGTTTCTTTCCTTCCGAATCGTTTTTCGATGCCACGGCGGTCTTGCGGATGAACACAGCCTCCGGATGCGCCTCGATGAAGGGATGCAACCCGAAGTACGCAGGGGGACCGCTCGGACGCGCCAACAGTCCCGCACCCGGCCACCCTGAGGTAGCCACACCAAGTCCCGCGATACTCTGGAGAAAGTTTCGTCTATCCACAGTCTGACCCCCTATCAACCTACGTTCTAATTATCCTGCGTGTAATGCGTCCCTCAGAAGTTCACACTGAAGAGCGCCTCCAAACATTTTGGGTTCTCCCATCCGCCTAGCAGATAATCTATCACCGCAATCAAGCTGGGTAAAGGCTTGCGTGCGAGGCGTTGGCAGCAACGACATTGTGTCCGTGAGCAGGAAGCCCAGCCTGCCAGCCGGGACACCACTCCGTGCCGACTTGAACAGTGGGCCTGTTTTGCATGACCGCCTTTACGCCCCTCGGTAAATGACGACCGCCCCCTGTCATTCCGAGCGGAGCCCTGGATCGAAGGGCCCAGGGCGGAGCATGGAATCTTGCTCTGAGAAAGGTTTTTTTGGCTTTTCTATGCAAATTTGGCACGTTTTTGCGCTTTGTTTGGTGTTCTTTTGATTTCGTTTTTTGAAACGTTTGTTGATTCTAAAGGGTTTATTTAGTTCGTTTCGTATAAATTTAACATCTTTTTTGAAGTTCCCGCCTGTCTCTGGAATAACTGCGGTGGGCTTTCTGGGGATACTCTGCGACGGGAATTGCCTTTGCTCTGGGCAGCCGACAAACACGCATCACTCCCGCTCTCGCGCCTATAGAGGGCCGGAGAGGGTGGTGTCTCAGATTGATGTCGAGGCGGCTTAACGCCGCCAGGTGGCGAGGTAAACTCGCCGCTAGAATTCCAAACTGGCCACTACCTCCCGGGAGGGCCGGAGCCCTGCAAAACCCGGGAGGCCTCTCCGTCAAGGTCCAAGCAGCTAGGCTATCATAGGGAGGCATATTTGTCAAGGCTTTTGTAGTCTACATGGCCGGAGGCTCCCGGCGGATTCCTGGCTATAGCCACCCCCTGCCGTCTCCTTACCTGGGGAGGAGGCCAGCCCTCCTCCCTCCGTACCATCGAAGGAAAACCAAACCACCGACTCCCCTCCCTCTCTGAGGAGGGAGCTGGGGGTGGTGAGTGCGTCAGCTTAGCGGGCGAACCACGGATTGAGGCCGCAGGTAATCGAACAGGGTCTCGGGTCCCAATACCCCGCCGCCCAAGCCGCTCAGGTTCGTCCCCGCATACGGGATCCCGTGCGCGAAGACGTTGTGGGCATTGATCCAACTATTCCCGGACACCATGGCTTCCGCCACCCGACGAGCCCTTTCGAGGTTTTGGCTCCAGACGCTATTGGCCAAGCCGTAGAAAGAGCGATTCACCAAATCAACCGCCTCCGCTTCCGCTTTGAAAGGCAGCAGGTAAGCCACGGGACCAAAGATTTCTTCCCTTGCGCACACATTCTCTGGCGGACCTGTCAGCAGGGCAGGCTTCACGTAAAATCCTCCCTTGAATTCGGGAATTTCCGCTTCCCCGCCCTCGAGCAACGCGGAGGCGCCTTCCGCCACTCCCCGCCGGAGATACCCCAGGACGCGCTCCTTCTGCTTCGGACTTACCACAGGCCCCATTTCGGTCCCCGGTAACAGCCCATAGCCAATGTTCAAGTGTTCCAGGCGGGCTTTGGCGCGCTTCACAAAGGGATCCCAGATCGACTCGTGCACCAACCAGCGTGTGGCGGTGCAGCAGACTTGCCCCGTGTTGAGCGTCAGGGCAGAGACAAGGGCGTCGGCGGTTTGGTCGAGGTCAATATCTTCGAACAGGACTGCGGCCCCTTTACCGCCCAGCTCGAGCTTCACTGGAACCAGGTTCGCTCCACAAGCCACGGCCACGCTCCGGCCCACTTCCGGTGAACCCGTAAACGACAAGCGGCGAATGCCCGGATGGGCAGCGAGGGCCGCACCGGCGGGATCACCGTAACCCGGTATAACGTTGATCACGCCATCGGGGATGCCGGCCTGCTGTGCCAAATGGCAAAAATAAAGGGTAGAGAGAGGAGTGTCCTCAGCAGGTTTTACAACCGCAACATTACCTGCCGCCAGCGCGGGTGAGACTCCCCAGCTCAGCAGCGTGAAGGGAAAATTCCAGGGTATGATGAACGCGCATACCCCGTAAGGCACGCGCAGCGTGTAGGCTTCATGCCGGGAAACCGCAACGGGTTCGCGCGGGCGAGTGTGGACGGAAAGGTCGGCATAGTACCGCAGCGTCTGGGCAGCGAACGGCACGTCGAAGCCTGCTGCCTGCGCGAAGGGCTTTCCCACGTCGAGTGACTCGATTTGCGCCAGGATATCTCGATGTTTGTCGATCAGGTCGGCCAGGCGATGCAGCACCACGGCCCGATCGTTCGCCGGCAGGGCCGGCCAACCGCTCGTCTTAAAAGCCCGCTGCGCGGCCTCCACCGCCCGGTTCACATCCTCTTGCTCCGCGGCGGCAACCTCCGCCAGCACTTTGCCGCTCCCTGGATCGCGCGTCTCAAATCTGCCCTTGCGCACGGCATCAACCCATTGGCCGCCAATAAACAGCTTCATGGGCGCAGAAGCCAGGAAATGGGAAACCTCCGCAAAAAGAGTGGCCATAATCGCCTCCTGTTGTTTATTTTGATGCCCCCAAGTGTCGTGCATTTTGGAAGCTATGTCAACCAGTCGTTGCCCACCACCCGTTGCCCACCATTCCCTGCCCGTCCATTCCCTGCCCACCGTAGAGCTCTTCGCCCTCTCCCAGGGGAGCTGACCACGTCCCACATTCTTTGCTGGAAACTGGGGGTGCGAACGCTACTGATGCCCGAGTGAGCCCCGAAGGGGCGGACTAGCCCGAAGTTCCCTCCGTTTCCGCATGTGAACTAACGTGGTTGCATGGGTTTACGTTGTTTTTCGGCCCCTCAATGTAGTCATGTATATATGTAAAT
>Ga0315282_10016691_pt1 | contig 10706 bp, 11 predicted proteins | sample YL17G07_20_MG_FD_203693 | JGI IMG/M metagenome (GOLD analysis project Ga0315282, IMG submission 203693) | Sediment microbial communities from Yellowstone Lake, YNP, Wyoming, USA - YL17G07_20 | ecosystem: Environmental > Aquatic > Freshwater > Lake > Sediment | place: USA: Wyoming | collected... | reverse complement strand
TGGAACAGTTGAAGCGTAGTGGGGATGGGCACCTCTATTTTGAGCCGGTCAGGGGAAACGCCGGGGAATATGCCCAGATGGCTGGTGTCCAAAATGTGGTTCTGGATCTGAATCAATCTCTGCGCCATATGGACAAGATCTTGCAGTCAAAGCGCAGTCTATTCCTTCTGGAGTACATGGATAGCCCCCACGAGCAAGAAAAGGAGCGCCAACTCGTTTGTGCTCTTCGCTCCTGGGCTCACGACCCAGAGGTACTTTATCAAGGCTCGCTGATTGTCCTCATTGCTGCAAGCGTCTCCATGGTTCTCGACGAACTCACGAAAGGGCACACGATATTGAAACAGCCTCCCATAGCCTCCTTTAACGAACGGTTGAAGATTATTGATGACGTCGCCACTAAGCTTGGTGTTGATTTAACAGGAACACGGGAGCGCTTGGCGCAAGCCACGGCCGGTCTGAATCTACATCAACTGGAATGTGCCTTATTGGAAGCACGTCAACGACACGGAGGCTTTCCTCTGGAATTTGTTAAAGAACTAAAGAACGACTACATCAAGAAATCGGGGTTGCTCGAAGTAGCTGAGCCCACTGCTGATGGCTTCGCCAGTATCGGCGGCTACGAGAAGATCAAGGACTTCGTCATACAAAATATCGTGGGGGTTCTTCAGGAATCGCAAAGGGCAAATCGCCTTCAACTAGCCCTACCCCGGGGCTTTGTTCTCTTTGGCCCTCCGGGAACGGGGAAAAGTCTTTTCGCCCGCGCCCTTTCCGCCGAGGTAAATCTGCCCATCATCAACTTGCGCACAGAAAACCTTTTCTCCAAATGGCTCGGGGAATCGGGACACCGTTTTCGCGATGCCATTCGTCTTGCCGAGCAGATGAGCCCGGCAATCATCTTTATTGATGAGATTGATAAGCTGCTTCGGAGAAGGTCGGGGGAGACATCTGACGGTGCTTCCCAGGAAACAAGAGGTGTGCTTAACCTGGTTCTGGAATGGCTCGGCGATAAAAGTCGCCAATCTATCCTAGTGGGAGCGACTAACCGCCCGGAAGATCTTGATGAGGCAGCTATACGACCGGGTCGCATAGATTATATGATTCCTATGCTCTACCCTGATGCTGAGGCACGCCGCCAGATCCTCATGGTGCATCTTGGTTTTCAGGGAGGGCAACCTGTGCCATTAAGTCTGAGCTCCGAAGAAGGCGGAAAACTTCTTGCTTTTCTGGCGAAAGAGAGCGAGGACTTCAGCGGCGCCGAGCTCGAGCATCTGGTTAACAAGGCTAAGCGGCTTGCTTTCATTGCCCGAGCCGATGCACTGACAGCAGAACACTTTTACGAGGCCTTGAAGACAACACATATTGACCACGATCAAAGAAGGCGTGAAGTGGAACACCACTCGCTCATTGCAAAAAAATATGCTCGTGATACTGACCTGTTTTAGCCCGACTGAAAGGTTCCGAAAAGTATTAGCGTTGTATTAATAGGAGGCAAGAAAATGCAGAGAACAATAAACGGAATAAGAATGGATATTCCTGACGACGCAACCAGGGAGACGCTCCTGCAGGCACTTCGCAGGCCAGATGACTCTATTATCTACGCAATAACGCCCGCAGGGGAGCACCAGGTATTAAATGAGGGCGATTCACTGGCATCAGCGCAGAGTGAGCGTCTTGGAATTGTCAGCCGCTTTCGCACTGGAATGAGAAACATTGACCGAATCAAGGCAGAAATCAAACTTCTCGAGGGAGAATATGGTGATGTGCTCAGCTCGATTCTGGAGTGGCTTGGCGATAAGAGCCGCCAATATATCCTTGTGGGAGCAACCAACCGCCCGGAAGACCTTCCTGTGCCATTAAGTCTGAGCTCCGAAGAAAGCGGAAGCCCTCTTGCTTTTCTGGCGGAAGAGACCGAGGACTTCAGTGGCGGTGAGATCTAGCATCTGTTAACAAGGCTAAACGCTTGGCTTTCACTGCCAGAGCCGACGCATGGGCAGCAGAACATTTTTAAGAGGCCTTGAGAACAACACATATTGACCATGACCAAAGAAAGCGTGAAGTGGAACACTACTCACTGATCGCGAAAAAATATGCTCGTCTATTGACTTCATTTGATGGGCTGTCAGGTTTTTGGACTTCCCGTCGTCTTATCTAATAAAGGAGGCAAAAATGGAGAGGATAATAAACGGAATAAGAATGGATATTCCTGACGACGCAACTAGGGAGACACTACTGCGGGAACTTCGCAGGCCAGATGACTCTATTGTCTACGCAATAACGCCTAGTAGGGAGCACCAAGTGTTGAATGAGGGCGATTCACTGGCATCAGCGCAGAGTGAACGCCTTGGAATTGTCAGCCGCTTTCGCACTGGAATGAGAGACATTGACCGAATCAAGGCAGAAATCAAACTTCTCGAGGGAGAATACGGTCCTGAAAGGATAGTCTGGGCCCCGGATTACTCCTGGATAGAGATAGGGAATTGGAAGCTGCCGCCAAAATACAACGCTACCCAGGTTGGTATCCTTGTCCTAGTCCCCGAGCAGTATGGGTACGGAGCTTATTACCGTGATTTCTTCGTCCCTCATGGGCTGCGGGTAAGACATGATGGTGATTGGACAAGGCTCCCTCACTACTTTGACAAGTTTCCCTATTGGAGCCTTGTCAAAAACAACCTGGTAAGCGAGCTGCAACGCCAGGGCTGGAGCTATGTATGTGTTCACCCCGAACACTGGAGCTCCTCCGATAACATAGCAACCTTCCTCACCCACGTATATACTTTCCTCTCCAATCCCTTTGCTGACTGGGAGAATTATTTGCAGCGAAGTCCAAGCGGAGGTGAAAGATGGTAGTAATGACTAGGAGAAACGAGGAAAGACCAAAGGCAAGGTTGGTTATGAAGGATACTGACCTTGAGAAGCTTCGTTCCTATCTCTTGCAGGTTGACAGGAAAGAGCGGGCAGCCTTTGCCTTGCTGGGAAAGGCGGAGATGGCAGACCCTCTTGAACTTTATGTCCACCGTCTTATCCTTCCTGACGACCAGGACTACTGCGAGCAATCAGCCGTGGTGGTGGAGCCCAGACCGGAGTTTGTCCTTCAGACCCTAGCCGACTTTGCCACGAGCCGTGTCTCCAGCTTTCTCCACATTCATAGTCACCCCTTTTGCGCACAGGCAAGCTTCAGCAGCATAGACAATAATTATTTCCCGGGTATGGTGGAGAGCCTCAGGCATTATCTTATAGTCAGTGGAAAGGAGAAGGGCTTCCTCTTCACCACAATTGTCTGGGGGCAGAGTGAGAATGGTTTTACTGGCCGTTGCTTTGCTCCCGACGGCTCACTCTTTGCCACAGTGGAGGAAATCAAAGTTGTTGGGAAACATGGCGTCAGGCTGATTCGCCAGTTCCAGAATGCGGATGAAGAGAGCGAACCTCTTAGCGGACGGTTTCAGAGACAGGTAGAATTTCTCGGGGAGAGCGGACAGCGCCGGATCCAGAGAACTCGTCTGGTAGTATGCGGTGTTGGGGGACTGGGCAGTTTCGTTGTTGCCTGTGCCAGAGGTCTGGGATTTCGGGAAATAACACTTATTGACCCCGATGTTCTGGAGGAGACTAACCTCAATCGCTTCCAGGGAGCTAGCAGAGCGGATATTGGTAAACCGAAAGTGGAAGTGGTAGCTGAGGCAACGAAGCTCTTTGACCCGGACATCAAGGTAAATCCCGTGTGTGCCAGAGTGGAAGCCCCTGCCGCCCGTGAAGCTATTCTTCCAGCCGAATTCATTATTAACTGTCTCGATGATGATAGTGCTCGAATAGAGGTGCAGATTCTGGCGGCATTACATCTCAAGCCTCTCCTCGACCTTGGCGCGGGGATAATACTGGAAAAGGGCACAAGAGTTGTCCGAGAGATGGGCGGGCAGGCAGTGCTTTATTTTCCCGGTGGTCCATGCCTTTTCTGCCAAGGAGTCGATCCCACCGCCATCGTCTCTAGAGAAATTCGCCAGGTGCAGAGAGCTGCCGGATACATACAGGGGACTGATGAGACACCACCCTCAGTGGTAACCCTCAATGCTGTAACTGCTGGACTTGGCTTGCAAATAGTCATAAACTACCTCACCGGCTTTATTGAAGCACCTTCGTATCTTAATTACGACCTTCTTCATAATCACAGTACCCAGCTTAATTTCACCAGGCGCCCCGATTGTCCCATTTGTGGAAATGCAGGCATCGAGGGCAGAGGCGAGGAAATAATGGAATTGCCTCTGCGTAAGTCGGTGAAAATAAGCCTGCCTCCCGCCAACATTACGCCCCTGAAGGAAACAGAGTCGTTGGTTTCTGCCACTCCACAGGAAAGCAGTAACGCTCCTGGCTCCGCCAGTACGTACAGGTTTCTACGGACAGAGATGGCTCGAATAAGAACATGGTTGCAGAAGGAGTACCGTGCCGCAAGCCAGAGATAGTCACATCCCATCCAGCGGTCAAAATATCCCCGTTGTCGCCAGGAAACAGACATACGCCACTACGACGAAGCCGCAGGCACCCGAGAAGCCAGCCAAGGTTCGAGGTAGGGCAAAACGTAGAATAATATTCCTGATTGGCATCGCTGTCTTTCTCTTTGGTGTCTTGTTGATCTGGGTGGGGCTTAGCTCAGTAAATGCGGCCCCTATGGCTATAGCTAGCTTTGGCGTCATACCTGGGAGCGAAAACCTCTACGCGACTTTTCAGCTGGCAAACAGTGAAGGGGGACTGGTCAGCGCTGCCGGAGGTGGAACGATTGAACTCTACGATGGTTTGGGAAATTTGCTTGACCGGCAACAAATTTCCTTTGCCAAGAAAGATTTTGACCGTAGTTCTAAGGCGTTCTCTATGACAATCCCCAAAACAAAGCTTGATTTGAAGGGCTCAGTAAATCGAGGAGAAACTTTCGCTGCTGCTGTAACTAAAGCCGGGACTGCGCTCAGCCATGGCCGCGCTATCCTGACCGTGGCTGTAAATAGCAATGAAAATGCTCTTACAGCTGTACGCAGCGATATTCAGTTCTACTCTGTCGAAGAGGCAGCGAGCATAGCCAGAAGAATCTACTACGGGGAAGCGGTCCAGGCTCTGGAGGAAGAGATAAACAAGCAATGGCCATTCGCAGTGAAGATAAGCGACTACGCCATGATTGGAGATCGTGGTTGGATCGTAGTCGGCAGAACCGGTGGAGAGATAATTTTCTATCCTTATGGCGAGATTTATGACTGGTATCTGCTTGAAAGCAAAGATAGTGGCAAAAGCTGGGATATCATTTGGGGAGGAGACACAGCACCACTCTTCAGGGTGGAGTTCGTTGACGCGAGTGGGGTAAAGGTAACTACCGCGAGCGATATTTTCTATACTCCGGACGGAGGCAGGACATGGCAGAGTTCCTGAGCAATCCCGTGGAATATGAAAGAATTGAAGAGTTTTTCTCGTTATTAAAACAAGGAGGGAAAATGCGACAGACTTGGAATGCAAAATCAATTGGCGGCAATGGTTGTAAAGGCCAGCGAGAGTAAGGAGGCAAAATGCCGCAGGCATCGAATAGCGGAATCCCACCGGCATACGACGAATACGAAGTGACCCGGAGAAAGAAGGGCATTGAAGAAGAAGATAGGAGGCCGGGCCGGGGTCGCATTTCTTCTGTAACCCACGCCTCTTCTCCACAACAGCGTGGTGTCTTCCCGTTTTCCTGGGGATGGCAGCTTGCCGGTTTGATAAGCGCCATTGTCACGGGATTCTTATTGTCGATCGCTTCTTTGGACCCTCAGCTTCCCCTTCTATTCGTCGGGTTGGTTTTGCTTGGACTATCTATCTACTCAGCTATGGAAACGAATTGGCTCAGAGACGCAGCGGCGAAACCATTGCTGGTAAAGATCGGGGCTGGCACCGCCGTTATTTGTGGTCTGGTGCCGATAGCAGCACTGTTGCTTAGTGCTGTTATTGTTGGCGGCATATGTGCCGTCGCATTGGGGGCCCTTGGAGGCAAATAGTAGAGATCCGAGGAAAGAACATGCGTTGTACTAGATGTGGTTGTAACAATAGGGAGGAGCAGCAGACCTGCTGGCGTTGCGGCTTTGAACTGCTGCCTGACCCATCTTTGCAGGATACTGCAACAGAGTTGCTCGCTGTAGCTCCCTCAACGCCGCGCACAGTTTCTCATAGCACAAGGGAGCAGTTGGCAGCACGACCTTTGACGCCGGGAGCAAGGAGATCGCTGTGGCAGGCACTCTTCCCTTGCCAAGAAGAGATAGCTGGCACAATCATCGCCGTGGAGCCGCTTCGTGAAGAACGGCGACAGCGCACCTGGCGTCGTTTTGCCTTGCTCTGCTTGCTGGTTATTTCCCTCCTAATATTGCCTTTAATCCTTCTCCAATCGCTGTTCATACATAGCGTGCTCCTTGCTATTGCTGTCGTCCTGCTTTTAATTATGCTCTTCAAATTCATTTCCCCTGGCAGAATCTTTCAGGCTCTTCTTCTTTCCCGCTTTCTTTGGCCGCGAGAGCACGATGGTCGTGTTCCCGTCCAATATTTCCGGCTGCGCGATGGTCACCAAGAAGAGTATATCGTAAGAATGGGAGGTCGCCTTCAGGGGCATATCATGCCTGGAGACGAGGTTGCTCTACAAGGAAACTTTCGAGATGGAATCTTCGAGATGAAAGGTGGGACAAACCTGAGAACAAGAAGTTTGCTCAGGGTGCGCCCTGAACGTTAGGAGGTATTCCCCATGGGCAATGATAACGTTTTTACTCCACAAGGCGACCTGCGTGAAAACATAGGACAGCTTGTTGGCTATGATGGAGTGGTTGGTCGGCCGGCTTTTGTTGAGCTAAAGAGGCGTCTTCTTCGAATATGTACTCTGCCCTTATCCAGAAAAGTACCTGAGCGGGATGATAGTGAGGAGAAAGATATGAGGACACGGGATTTTCTCACGGGTCTTTACCTGCAGCAGCAGGCTCTCTTCTACATTATCCTCAGTCAAGAAAAGACGATCAAGGTCATGTTCGGACTTCCCCATGCTGCGCCCTCGTATCTGAAGAACATACTTCGTGGAGCTTACCCTGGCATATTGGTGGAGGAAATGGCCCCCGAGCCCGTGGCCCTAGAGTTGCGGAACTTTCCTTTCTGTGCCGCTGTGCAAGGTGTTCCTTCTCCCAAGGAGGAAAATGGAATGGACAAACTACTATATGGCCTCGGTGGCAATTGCTGGGCTTACGCTGTTATTGCCCATCCCCTCGATGATAAGGTTATCTCCCACACTATGGAGAAATTCGCCGCAGAGTCGCAACGCGTCAAGAATGCTTTCCTGCGCTCCTACACGACAGAGCAGGACAATAATCCGTTAGCACAGTATTATCTTGACCTTTTGAAAGCGGCTCTTGAGCAGTACAAGGTAGGGCAAATTCAGGGCTGCTGGGCATCAGAGGCATTTCTTCTCTCCAGCTCGGAGGCAAGTCTCGCCTCAGGCATGGCGATCCTTGCCTCTATCTTCTGCGGCGACCAGTCCCTTCCTGCTCATCTGCGGGTCTCTCCCTGCGTTAATGACGGTCTCACCTCGCCGCGTCCGACAATATTAAATACCACACAACTGAGCAGCCTCGTTCAGCTACCATTGACAGAAATGCCAGGATACCAAGTAATACCGAGTGTTTCTTTTGCCTCCGCTCTGCCAGAGCGCCGTCGAGAAAATTCCCTTGCTGTGGGCAAGGTAATCCAGGTGGGCAGGATGACTGGGGAATGGTGGGAAATGTGTCTGGAGGACCTGACGAAGCATACTCTGGTTACAGGAGTCACCGGTAGCGGCAAAACCGAGACCTGCCATTTCATCCTCGACCAGTTGTGGCGAGAATATGGCATCCCCTACCTGGTGATCGAGCCGGCAAAGAAGGAGTACCTCAGTCTTCGCCATGCCGCCGGACATGAGATGCTGACAGTTTTCTCTCCCAGCGGTGTGGAGGCAACACCTCTGCGGCTTAATCCCTTTGAGATTCCTCAGAAAACTGCGGTGCAGACACATATTGACTCCCTGCGATGCCTATTTAATGCCTCCTTCGCTGGACTGTATCCGCCCATGCCTTACCTCCTCGAAGAGGCGCTCTACCGCGTGTACCAGAAAAGAGGGTGGAACATTGCTAACGGGCAAAATAGGACAGGAGGTTCCTTCCCTACCTTAAATGATTTTTGTGCTGAGGTGGAAGATATCGCCTTGAACTCGGGATACGACAGGGAAACCACTCAGAATGTCAGCACTTCTCTTCGGGTGCGGCTGAATAGCTGGAGGATTGGCATTAAGGGGCTGATGCTCAATACTCCAGAGTCAACCCCATTTGACTTGCTGCTCACAAGACCGGCAGTTGTCGAGCTGGGCGATATTGCTGATGCGGAAGTAGTATCCTTTGTTATGGGATTGGTGCTCATCCGGATTTATGAACACTTGGCAGTAAAAAGCTCGGGCACCAAGCTCAATCATGTAGTGCTGATCGAAGAATCACACCGACTGCTGGCAAGAGGTCTCGACAATAGCAGCAATATTGAAGTGTCAAACATTCGAGGGCAAGCAGTGGAGACCTTCTGCAACATGTTGGCGGAGGTCCGTGCCTATGGTGAAGGTTTCATTATTGTCGACCAGAGTCCGACAAAGCTACACCTCGATGCCATCAAGGGAACAAACCTGAAGATCGTCCATCGCCTAGTGGCACAGGATGACCGCTGTGCTATCGGAGGGAGTGCCAATATGAGTGAAGAGCAGCAGAAATTTCTCGCTGTCCTCAGCACGGGCGAAGCTGTGGTCTACGCAGAAGGTTTTCACCAACCTTACCTCGTCAAAGTGCCAGAATTTCGCCGCTATGCTATTAACCGCGAGCTAGAGCAAAAAGCATGAAAGATTTTCCCTTCCACCATCGTTTTATGTTTAGGAGGTGAGAAGTGCCAATACGTCACTTTGAAGAACTGGAGAAGAGAGGGCAGGTGGAGACCTACGAAGAAGGTGAAAGACTTGCTCTGGAGCGTCATTTGAGGGAGCTTGATCGTGCCACGCTGGATGACATTGAGAGGAAATTTGGACAGTATGTTCCTCGAGGCAGGATGGAACGATTGCGCCAAGAGCCGGCTCGCTTCCTCGGTCATGAAGATTATGAAAGACACCTGCGGGAAAGAGGCATAGAGCCGTCGGAGAATGGGAGAGTGCTTGGTGATGCCAATGGCAGAGTCTATGTTGATCGAGAGCATATTCTGGTGCCGCGGACGCTGGTGCATGAACGCCTGCATCAGGTCTCAGATAAGCTCTATAGAGGTATGCTCGGCAGAGAAATTGACGAAGGAACAACAGAGTACTTTGCCAGCAAGCTAAGGGGTGACCTGCATCTTGTTGATATGGGGCGGTCCTATCCTGACCAGAAGAGGTTGGTAGAAATGCTTTCGGCTCGGGTGGATGATGACACCATTGCCAGAGCCTACTTTCAGGGCGATTGGATAGGACTTCAGAGGGAGATCGATGGGCAGCTTGGAAGTGGAGCTCTGGCGGAAATATCCGCCCTAGCTAAGCAAGGCAAAGTCAGAGAGGCTGAAGAAATCATCAAGAAAGGACTGTAAACATGAGCAAGGAAATCACCTATACTACAGAGATTCGTCTGCCACCCAGTCAGCTTGTCTCCGTCGATGCCAACATCAAAGGCAGCCCCTGCCAAGAAATCTTACGTCTGGCCTGCGATAAGGCTGCCAGAGATCACCGTGGCGTTGTCTCCCAAACCTACCGTGATAACAGAGGGCAGGTTCACCACTGTCTTCTGGCGGTAGAGACGAGTGATTTCCCTCAGGGCATAGGGCTGCAACTGCAGAGGGATGGGCGAATTACCTTCTGCTATGATGCCTATGCCGGGGACAAGGAAGTCGCCGAGGCAATATGCCGCCAGATAAGGCAAACATATGTGACTATTACTCTGCTGCGTTCTCTGCAACAGGTAGGCTTTGACCTGGAAGCTAGTGAGAAAGATATTTCTTCGCTTGACCGCGTGATTGTGATTTCGGGAAAGAAGTGGAGTGGGGAAAAGGTTTCCATCGTTGTTGGCAAGCAGGAAGAGGTAAACATTGACTTTACTGGCTACCCCGGCGAAAGCTGTTCCAGAGACGAGACTGCAGTCCGAAGAGCGCTTGAAGCTCAGGACCTTAGAATAGAAGTTCGAGAAAGGAAAGAAAAACGAGAGGATCCTTTGGCAGCCTGGAACAATACTCACGAAGTAAGGATTAGATGCGATGAATGACGAGAATCAGGAGCCACACCCTATTAGGGATAGCTGGCTGGATATACTCATCCTGCCTCAGGGAGAGGTGACCTTCTGGGTGTGGGGGGACGCGGATCTGCCGGGCGACCTGCTGGACAAACTGAGGGAGTCGGGGCTGGTGCTTGAGCTGAAGCATACTTCCCTCTGCGGCTAGAGGCACGATAGCAACTGTCCGGAATCCGCTTATTTTGCCAACCCATGACTTACATTATTCCCCTTTGTTGTCACCCCAGCCTGTCACAGGCTGGAGAGCAAACAAAGCCGTTGGAGAGGTCGGGTATGGTCACACCAATGCTCAACATTTTTGAGCTAATCTCGTTTTGGAAAAATATAAGGAGAGCTAAGTGCGATATTTCCAAAGCTAAAAGCGGGGGGCAAAGTACAAAAAGTCTATTCCAATTGAAAAATGTGCCTGAA
>Ga0315282_10016690_pt1 | contig 10706 bp, 9 predicted proteins | sample YL17G07_20_MG_FD_203693 | JGI IMG/M metagenome (GOLD analysis project Ga0315282, IMG submission 203693) | Sediment microbial communities from Yellowstone Lake, YNP, Wyoming, USA - YL17G07_20 | ecosystem: Environmental > Aquatic > Freshwater > Lake > Sediment | place: USA: Wyoming | collected... | reverse complement strand
CTACGATTATGCAAATTTACAGGTGATCCCACCATCGACAACGATTTGAGCGCCGGTGATATATCTGGCCTCATCCGAGGCGAGGAAAAGGGCAGCATGAGCAACGTCCCAGGCATCGCCCATCTTTCCCGTAGGGCACTGTTTGTTCCTAATTTCGAACATTTTTTCCACATCACCTCCTGCATAGGCTTCTTTAAGGGGCTCAACGAACATCGGGGTGTGCATTAAGCCTGGCAGAATCGTGTTTGCACGGATATTTTTTGCTGCGTATTGGAGGGCAATGCCCTGTGTGAACCCAAGAATGCCTGCCTTGGTAGTATAGTAAGTGATGTAAGGTATTCCTGTGTAGCGAATTGCAGCAATGGATGATATGTTGATGATAACGCCACTGCCCTGTTTTTCCATATGGGGTAACACATATTTGCATGTCAGAAACATGCTCTTCAAATTGACCGCCATGACCCGATCCCAGGTTTCTTCGCTTGTCTCTACGGGGCCGCCCGGCACAACGATGCCGACATTGTTGTGAAGAATATCGATGCGGCCATAGGTTTCGATGCATCGATCGACCATGGATTTGACCTCGTTGGACGTGGAGACATCCATCTTCTGAACGGTGCAAACGCCGCCTTCCTGATCAATGATCGCCTTTGTTTCTTCGGCCGCTTTAAGGTTAATGTCCACCGCATAAACATTCGCTCCCTCGCGCGCAAATAATACTGAGGTTGCCTTGCCATTGCCCCATCCTGGACCGACAGAACCGCCCCCTGTTACGATCGCCACCTTATTCTTCAATCGTTCACCCATTTTATACACTCCCCTCTTTAGATATTTTCAGTAAGACAAGAACCAATATAGTTGGAATGATGATATGTAGTCAAATTGATTGTGATCAAAAATAGACATGCCTAAAATAATATTTTTTTTCATCTCAAAAACACCTTTTCCGTTAACGATGGATCATAGGTAAACCCCGTTAGAAAGTCTTCGACTTTCCAACGGGGAGGCTCATTCACCCCGTTAGAGAAAATCTCTAACGGGGCAAGCGGGGCATTAAACACGTGTTCGCTCTAATAAGGAATTATATCTTCACCCCGTAAGAGACCAGAGGTCTTACGGGGTTCATCCCCGCTGCAAGCAGCGGGGCTTTCTAACGGGGTAAATGGAAAATGTAATATATGATGAAAATACAAAAAGGAAAAGAAAATGTAAAATATTTTTTATCTTTGTTCCCCTTTCTTTCTGTGGGCGAAAAGGTTCTCAAGGCAGGTTTATAAATTTTGAATTTTGATCAAAACTTTATCGTTGATAAGTTGGATGGGGATTCATATCATCAGATATTTCTTTCTCACCTCTTCGTTCTTCTTCAGATCCTCCATGCCTCCCTGGTATCGAATTCTCCCTTTGTCAATCACATAAGCCTGCTCTGCCACTGCGGTGGCAAACTTCACGTTCTGCTCAGAGAAAAGAATGGTTTCTCCCAATTCCTTTAACTTAAGGATTTGTTCACCTAAGTACTTCACCACCAGAGGGGCCAGTCCTTCCACCGGTTCATCGAGAAGCAGCAAGTCAGGATTTCCCATGAGGGTTCTGCCAACCGTAAGCATCTGTTGTTCCCCACCGCTGAGGTAACCCCCTAAATGTTTATCCAACTCTCCTAAATGAGGAAAAAGTTCATAAATTCTACTGACGGTCCAAGGGTCCCCATGAAGGTTTTTAGGAATTTTGATGGCCAGTTCTAAATTTTCCCGCACAGTGAGATCCGGAAAGATTAATCGATTATCCGGCACATATCCCATTCCCTTTTGAGCCACGTAATAAGGAGGCCTGCCCCTCATTTCCTCACCATGAAATTGGACACTTCCGGATTGGGGAGGGGTCAGACCCATAATGCTTCGCAAAGTCGTGGTCTTTCCTGCCCCATTTCGTCCCAGAAGGCAGACCATTTTCCCCCGCTCGACAGAAAGGGAAACATCAAAAAGGATGTGACTCGTTCCATAGTAAGTATGGATCTCTTTGATCTCGAGTATCATGCCTCCTCCCCGAGATAGACCCTTTGCGCCTCTTCATTGGCCCTCACTTCTTCCGGCGTCCCCTCAGCGATAACGGTCCCCTGATGTAAAACGGTAAGCCGACGGGCATATCCGAAGACGACCGACATATCATGTTCTGTAAAGAGGATGGTTAAACCGATCTCCTCATTCAATCGTTTTACGAGCTCCATCGTCTCATGAGTCTCTTCTCCAGACATTCCAGCAGTTGGCTCATCGAGAAAGACCAGATCGGGTTTGCTCCCCAGGGCAATGGCAAGTTCCAGACGTTTTTTATCTCCCTGGGAGAGATTCCCTGCAATGGTGTTTGCCTGCTGGGAAAGCCCTGTGATTTCCAGAAGCTCCTGGGTTTCTTTTTTGGCTAATCGGTGGGCAGGTGTAAAAAAGTTGAGAGTTTTTTTCTGTTGGGAGAGGATTGCCTGCCTTACATTCTCGTAAGTGGTGAGCCTCTGATAGAGATTGCTGACCTGAAAAGCCCGGGCTATCCCCAAACGGGTAATCCTATAAGGAGGCCAATTGGTGATATTGACCTCTTTGAAAAAAATATTTCCAGAGTCTGAAAAATGGTAACCCGTCAGGAGATTGAAGAAGGTGCTTTTCCCTGCCCCGTTTGGACCAATAATAGCGGAAATCTCTCCAGTCGTCATTTTATAACTGACATTATTGGTGGCCCGAAGTCCCCCAAAAGCCTTATTCAGTTTCTCTACTTTAAGAATAACTTCTTCCGCCATGTCTAAGGACTCTCTGTGCTTACGGAATTGTCTCCTCCGGCTTTGAAGCCTTGGATCGGAAATCCTTCATCTTACTTTCGAAGAATCCAAGGATTCCGCCCGGGAGAAAAAGGACAACGAAGATAATGACGAGTCCGATGGTTAAAGGCCAGTATTCGGTGAAGCCGGTCACAAAGGCCATAAGAAAGGTATAGATCACCGACCCTATCATCGGTCCGAAGAAACCAAAAGGGCCGCCGATGACGGTCATGAAGACTGGAGTGCCCGATTGATGCCAGTTGCATAAGTCGGGAGCAATACTCCTGTTAAACGGACCCCATAAAGCGCCCGCCAGACCAGCAAACATTCCTGCGACAACAAAGTTAATGAGCATGTATTTTCGCACGTTAATCCCGATGAAACGGGTTCGGTCGGCATTATCTCGAATAGCCCTCATCGTGTATCCAAAGGGGGATTCACTGATATACCACATCGCAATTAAAGCTACAGTGGCAATAAATAAAGTGAAATAATAATAAGCATTGGCGCTGAAGAGAAGAGGAGGCGCAATAATTCCCTGAAGCCCATCATCTCCTCTGGTAAATGAATACCACTTAAATATGATGTAGTATATCAATTGACCAAAGGCCATGGTCAGGATGGCGAAGTAGATCCCTGTGAGCCGAACACAAAAATAACCAATGATTAAGGCGCATATTCCTGCCCCTATCATGGATAAAGCCAGGCAGATTGGCAAAGGGACGGAAGCCTTAACCATAAGCAGGCCAGTGACATAAGCTCCCACACCATAGTAAGCGGCATGACCGAAGCTGAGTTGCCCCATATAACCAAAGATCATATTAAAGCTGACCGCAAAGAGCCCCAATATAAGTATTTCTATAGCTACATGAATCCAGAACTCCCCCAGAACTTGTGGGAGGATCAAAGCTAAGATAAAGATCAGTCCGAGAAACCACCAGTATCTTTTCATCTAATATTCCTTTTATTCGAACCTCTATACCCTCATCGGTGTTCCAAATAAACCCCAGGGGCGGACAATCAAAATGATTGCGGTTACAATGAATATCAGAGCCAGAGCGCCTTGGGGCCAAAAGAGGATAGAAAAGGCATAGATCTCACCTACGATGATCGATCCAACCAAAGTTCCAAGGAGACTTCCAAACCCTCCAATAACGACCACACAGAAGGCCTGGATAATGACCGCCACGTCCATGCCCAGGGTGATCGAACCTACCGGGGCCTGTACAGCCCCGGCGGTTCCCGCAATGAAGATTCCCAATATAAAGACTCCAGTATAGATCCTAGGAATAGGAATTCCCAGGGCGCTGACCATTTCCCGGCTGAAGACTGCAGCCCTGATGATATGACCATACTTGGTCTTTTTCAAAAACCACCACAGTCCTATGGCTACGGCAACACCCACAAGGATGACGAAGATGAAATAGGAATCAAAGGGGATACCAAAGAAAAAGACCGGCCCTGCCACTTCCGCAGGTCGTACGATGACCCTGTCCTCCACACCCCAGGAAATCTTTATGACATCGCCGATAATCAGGAACATAGCATAAGTGAGCAACAATTGCTCAGGGAGTTCCCTGCTATATATTCGACGAATCAAAATCACTTCGATCAACCACCCGATACCAGCCATCACCAGACCGGCTAGGAGAATGCTTACCCACAAACCAAATCCGTAATCTTTCATCAGAAGCCAGAAGGAATGGCAAAAATAGGCTCCTACTAACCAAAAAGAGGCATGGGCAAAATTGAGGATGTTCATCACCCCAAAGATGAGGGAGAGCCCCGAGGCAATAAGGAAGAGCATCATGCCTTGGGACAGTCCGCTCATGAACTGCGACATCAGTAAGGTAATATCCATGTCGGTTCCTGTTTACCCCGTTAGAAAGGCACGCTTTTTAAAGCGGAGATTGGTTGTGTATCAGAATTTCGATGCTTCTCAGAAAGGGCAGGGTTTAAAGCCCTGTCCTTTCTGACGGAGTTTATTTTTTTTCTGCTTTTCGAGCTTCAATAATCTCTGCTTCAGGAGCCCATGAATCAGGGCCCTTGACCTCCACTACATCGTGATAAATGGGGAAGGGATATTTGGGATCGTCTGCCACCACACCAAGATAGGATGAACAGCTTAACTGGTTGTCGATCTTACGGAAGAAGAGGCGGCCCCGGGTGGTGTCAATCGTCATCCCCTTCAAGGCGTCCTTCACTTTTTCAGTATCGATGGTTTTAGCTTTCTCGATGCCTTGCTTCAAGGCATAGACTGCATCATACTCCATCACGGCCCAATCACTGGGATAACGATCATACTTGGCTTTGAAGTTCTTGACAAAATTTGCCATCATGGGGACATCCAGGTGAGCAAAGAAAGGCGCTCGGCACAGACCCACCAGGCCCCGCGTAAGGGTTTTAGCTTGTATGATCAGCTCCGAGACACTGATCAACGATCCAGGGTAAGGAATTTTTTCAAAAAACCCATATCCTTTTGCCTGTTGCATCCAGGCAACATTATCCTTTGAAGCGATAGAGCCAATGACAAAATCGGGCTTCTCGGCCATGATAGCCGTAATATAGGAGGTGAATTGGGTTTCTCCAAGCGCCGGCCAGAATTCTTTTTTTAACGTCAGCCCGGGCGCCAATTCCTTTAAAAGCTTAACGGTGTTCCCTTGGGTGGACCGCCCCCATTCGTAGTCCGAGGCGATAGTAACATACCCCTTCCAACCCTTCTTTTTAGCCAGTTCAGCAACACCTAAAACCACAGCCTTGGCCTGCATATAGCTGTTGGGTACCACCTGATAAGTATAGGGACTGAAGTTGATTTTAGTGATGTTCTCTGAGTTGCTAATGGCGGGGATATGAAGAACTTTATATTCCTGGCAGACCGGTTTGATGGCCACGGCCACAGCGCTGGAATAGGTCCCCAGAACGCATCTTACCTTGTCACGCAGAATTAAGTCTTTGGTTTCTCTAACGCCCACGTCTGGCTTGGTCTGGGTATCTCTGACGAACACCTTAACGGGGTGTTTTCCCAGAAAACCGCCCTTGGCATTGATTTCATCGGCGGCCAGCTTGATGGCGTCCACTCCATCTTTGCAATAGAGAGCCCCTGTTCCAGTAAGCCCAAGGGCCACTCCCAGATGGTAGGGCTCTGCGGCTCGGGCGCTGTCTGACAAGATGAATCCAAATAGAAAAATGATCGAAAAAGCTACAATGGTTATTTTAAAATGATTTAACTTCATAATTACCCTCCCTTCTAAATGGTTATAATGACTGTTAATGGTTCCTCTTCCAAATAACTTGTCAACAAAGCAGCATCATATTTTTTATAATTCCTAACTCGTATATCACCTCCTTTTAAATATGTTTCAAATATAACGAAAAGAAATAGATGTCAATAGAAAATCAACCATAAATCTCGGGATGAGCCTGAACCTCCTTGATGAAATCCCTTACGGTCTCGTCAAGCAAGAATTTGGTCTTCCAACCCCACTCCTCATGACCCTTGGTTTCATCAAGATATTTCGGCCAACTTCGGACGATTTCGGTCAATTCCCGATCTGGTTTAAATTGAATGTCTGCTTTAGGAAGGATCTTTTTCACTGCCTCATAGATTTCTCTGGCCGTAGGTGAGAAACCTGCAATACAATAAACTCTCCTCTTCAATTTGGCGCTGTCTGTATCGTATAAACGAAGGAGACCGTCTATGGCATCCTTAATATAAAGCAAAGGCATAATCACATCTTCTTCCACATAAACCGTATAGGGTTTTTTGAGAGCGGGTTCAGAGATCATAAGAGTGCTGTAAGTAGAGGCGCCTCCTCCCCCCCTTCCAGGTCCGATCACAGAAGGCAATCGGACTGCCCTGAAATCGACACCGAATTTTTTATGATAATATTCTCCCATCCTTTCAGAAAAAACTTTTGTGACTCCATACATAGAGATGGGCATCTGGATGGTATCTTCATTAACGGTATGAAGGCCAAGGCCATAACTGGCAATAGTGCTTGTATAGACCACCCGTTTCACATTGAATAGTCTGGCCGCTTCAAGGATGTTAAATGTCCCCCCGGCATTGACCTGATAAGCAGTGATAGGTTTTTCTTCGGCAGAAGCTGAAAGGAGAGCGCCGGTATGGTAGATTCCGTCAATTTTGTATTGTTTGACGACTTCTAAAACTTCTGCCCAAGAAGCAAGGTCGCCCTGAACAATCTTTACCTTATTCTTTATATCCTTAATAAGAGGTGAGCTTGTGATGACATCAAAAAGCACAACCTCTTCTCCTCTTGCCAAAAGGGCATGAGCAAGATAAGTACCTATGAAACCCATTCCGCCAGTAATTAACTTTGCCATAAGCATCACCTCTTTAAAAAGATTTAAAAGCAAAAACAAGGCCAAACTAAACCTTATTTCAAATTGATATAACTAATTGGATTTATTATGTTTTAAATTAAACTAAGTTTTGATAATTTGAATTATATGTAGAAAAAAGTCTACATATATTATGATGTTAAAAATTTTCCCGTTTAAATATAATTAATTAGCCCATATGTAGAAAATATTCTATATGTAGAAATAAATCTACACTCTAAATTGTACTAATAGGGATATTTAATTTTTTCATTTTTTTGTAGAGGGCCGTACGATGTATCCCCAAAAGTTTGGCAGCCTTGTTTTTATTATCATTAGAAATACGGATGGCATGGAGTAAAGCTTCTTTTTCCATGTCTTCTCTGAGATTCTTAAGCAGAGTATGCTGAAGTTTAGCGGGACCTTCCCTCATGCTTTGGAGGAAAAATGGGAGATGTCGAAATTGAATTGTGTCTCCCTCGGTGATGTAGATGGTCCTTTCCAAAATGTTGGCAAGCTCCCGAACATTTCCAGGCCAATCATAATTTTGAAAAATGTTTAATACATCATGAGAAATCTTCGTTACATGAGTGCCCAAATCTTTGTTAAGTATCTGAATAAGGTGTTCAGCAATTATTGGAATATCCTCTTTTCTTTGCCGGAGGGGAGGGATTTGGATTGGAATGACATTCAAACGATAGTATAAATCTTTTCTAAACTTCCCATCTTCAACACATCCCTCCAGATTTTCATTAGCAGCAGCGATCAGACGAAAATCACATTTGGTTAAACGGGTTCCTCCTAAGCGTTCCATCTCTTTTTCTTCTAAAACACGAAGCAGTTTGGGTTGCATCTCAAGGGGAAGGTCACTGATCTCGTCGAGAAAAATAGTGCCTTGGTGAGCCAATTCAAACTTCCCTGGCTTCCCTTTGCTCCCTGCTCCAGTAAAGGCCCCTGGTTCATAGCCGAAGAGTTCTGCCTCTAAGAGGTCTTTTGGAATGGCGGCACAATTTAATCGGATAAACGGATAGCGCCTTCGTTCACTGGAATGATGAATCGCATGGGCAAAGAGTTCTTTCCCTGTGCCACTTTCTCCTATTAAAAGAACTGGCGCATTCGTTGCGGCGGCTTTAAGAGCCAACTTTTTCAATTCGACAATTCCTTCGGTCTTTCCTACGATATTGTTGATGGTATATTTAGATGATCTCAAACTTTCTAACTCTTTTTCATAAAATTCTACCTTTGATTCCAATAAATTCAATTTTCTTGCAAGGGTATGGACATCCCGAACATCCTTAAACATCACCTGACCATAAACGGCTATCACTTTCCCATCTAACTTAATAGGAATACGCTGAACTACCATATCTTGTCCCATGATCCGGTGGGGCTGATCGATTTCAGGGATTCCGGTTTTAGCAACAATGTCCATTCTTGTATTCTCAATCATTTCAGTGCAATGTTTCCCAATGGTTTCTTTAGGATCGATACCCAAGAAATTTCCATATGTTTTACTAAAAAAAATGATTTTCCCAGCCGGGTCGGTGATCATGACCCCATTATAAATGTTGTCGAGAATGGCTTCGTAGAAACGGATTTTCTCGTTGAGTTCATTTATGTCATTTCCAGCCATGGATATTCTCCTTTTTACGTCTTTACTCCCATTATTTCCCTATCACAGGGAAGAGGATATATTATTAAATTTAATCTATCACAGAAAAAGAAGATTGTGAAGGAGGGGGGCATATTCGCTATCAAAATCTTTCCTCTTCGTAAAGAGGGATAACTTTGAGAGAGCTGAGTTGAATCGTTTTCACTCTTTGAACGTCTTGGAGGGGGGTGAGGACCCTTACCTTTTTCTCCTCGGAACAATTTCTTAATACCCCCAAAGATAGAGTCTCATCATAACTATCCTTCAACCCAAGAAGGAGGCCGTTGATCTTTAATGCCCAATCAGTAGGGAGGATGTCACCATTCGGGTCAAGAACTTCTCCTTCGATTTGGATATTTTCAATGGTCAATTCCTGGATAACAGAGTGCTTAAAATAATCTTGAAATTTATTTATTCTATAAACCCTCCGCTCCTCCATTGTCCTCGGTTTGACTTGGTCAGATAAAGGCAAGCGAAGAATTTCATAGGGAGAATTTCCTTGATAGAGTTCTAATAGGGGTTCTATTTCGGAATCTTTTTGTAAAGCAATGAGAAATTTTGGGGATAGGAGATCGATTTTTCTTCTTTTTAGTTCTTTCCCTGCTTCACCCAAAATGAACCCGGTGGTATCCACGAGGATCACCTCGGCTCCAGAAGAGACTGCCTTGTCCACCATCCTTTTAACACCTTTTAGATGGATCTGAAAATGTCCTTCGGGTGTGGTAGAGCCGACAAAAAAGATTTCTGGCGGTGATAATACGACCTCCCAAACTGGATCCGATTTAAATACGGAAAACCCAATCGTCGCAGGAGGACCAAGAAAGGATTGCCCAATGTCTGCGTCAACAAGAGCCACCTTTAATCCACGTTTACAAAGATTGAAGATTAAAAATTTTGCAATAGTGCTTTTCCCCGTATCGGTTGCCCCAAGAAGGATGGCAATGCCTTTTTCTTTTTCCAGGATATCTAATGCGGTATACCATTCTTCGGGGGCTATGATTTCCATAAGGCCAGTGGCTTCCTGGATATTGTTATCCTATTGAGACGGGAGAGAGAAGTCAAGGCGAGATCAAGCGGTGAAGAACGAGGTTTATGAAATTTCAAATTTCAAATTTGAAATTCCTGACTCTCGGTTTGTTTGGTTTTTTTGTTTCTATAGACCAAAGAAATCTGCAATACTACTTTGGGATTCCCTCCGAACTCCAACCTCTCAGGGCATAGTAATCCTGAAGCATTCTTTGAAGGTCTTCTCTTCGAATCGTCTTGCCATCTTTGCCGAGGGGTTCATCAAAAAATCTCTTCGGAAGGGTATCGTCCTTTGAAGTGATGCCTTCACGGAGATTAAACCTCCGGGCCTCATTCTGAATGGCAGATGAAATTTTTCTCAGACTCCTCTCATCCAATTTGAGGCCTGTGGTGACTTCAATAATTGTTGAGAGGTAATTCCAATCCCAGTAGATGTCCCGGTAAAATCGGCAAAGGATCAGGGAATCATGAATGTTAAAACGATCTTCGAATTCGAGAAAGAGTTTCGCCTTTCCCTCCATCTGATCCATAGGAATCATCCCAGCAAGTTCAGCTTTATAGAAAGTGGCTCTTAAATGACAAGCTCCCCGATCCGATGTGGCATTGGCGAGGCCCATTCCTTTAAGGACTCTCGGATCGTATCCTGCAGGGTCAAGTCCTTTTGTATGGATTGCAATGTCCTCCATATCCCATACTTTGGCAGCATGCCGGATTCCTTCTGCCAAGATGGCCCCGATTCCTTTTTTGGATGAAATATCATGGAGAAGTTGAGCAACCTTATCTACTTCTCCCCAACTGATTTTTTCTTTGATTCGTCCCATCTCTGAAGCTTCCATGGCAAAGGCGCAAAGGCTCCCAGCAGAAATGGTATCCATGCCCAGACGGTCA
>Ga0315282_10016689_pt1 | contig 10706 bp, 13 predicted proteins | sample YL17G07_20_MG_FD_203693 | JGI IMG/M metagenome (GOLD analysis project Ga0315282, IMG submission 203693) | Sediment microbial communities from Yellowstone Lake, YNP, Wyoming, USA - YL17G07_20 | ecosystem: Environmental > Aquatic > Freshwater > Lake > Sediment | place: USA: Wyoming | collected... | reverse complement strand
AATCCTATAACCTGTGAGTGCTGGAAATAGGGACGAATTATTTGCGAACTAATACTGAACACGAGGGCAAGCTCTTGCGCTTGCCCTCTTTTAAGTTTTATTGTACTCAGTTCCACAGTAACTTTATCATCCTATATGCAATAATCATAGCCTCTTCTCTTGTAATGTATTCTTTAGGTTTAAAGTATCCTCTGCCGTCGCCTTTGACCACTCCGAGAGTTTTGAGAGTTTTTACTTCGTTGATGTATGGATAATCTTCTCCAATATCAAAGAAAGGTTCGCCGTTCCGAAGAGAGTCAAGCATAGGGACATAAGGGAAATTCTTGCCAGGACATTCAGTTGAGTTTGCCCGGTGCGTGATATCTGAAACAATATCTTTGTGCCTCAATACGCTTGCAAGAGGAACATTGTATTGTTTCATTAAATCCTTTACAAGCTTTACGCCAGCGTTGAATTGTTCTATAGGCATTTCAATGTTTTCAAAGTTCCCGAGGAAGCATATTCCAATACTTGCAAGGTTTGCCTGGTAATTGGTGCAGTGCCAGGAAGGCTCTTCCACTGGTTGGCCGTTAAATACTTTTCCCGTGTGCCCTATGATGAAATGATAATCGCATTTGTAATCTGGGTATTCTTTGCTCCAGGCCCCTCTTGCTCTATCGCAAATAGTCTTTGCAATTATTGCTCCGTCCGTATCGTCTTTGTTGCTCTGATAGTCCGTTGCCGAGTGGTGCAGAACGATATATTGAATCTTTCTCATCTCTTCAACCCCTCTATGAAGTGCGAGAGATTCTCCACAGCGTCAGACAGCCTGTCAAGTTTACCGCCAAACACCATAAGAAGGTAAACAGCAATGACAATTGGAAAGCCTACATCGGCAACTGCTCTTAATATATCGTTCATTTTATTTCTCTGTAAGCCACGCTCAATTCAGTGGCTTATTGAACAAATCCTTAAATACCTGGTCGTAAAATACCTGCGAGATAGAGAAAGCAACTGCAATTGATTTTAATATCGTTCCTGCATCAAACTGCCCTGAAAGAAACGCCGAAGCAAATCCAATCATAGAAGATACAAGTATTGCTATGATACTTTTCCATTTTCTTGAAAGTCTTGCGCCTGTAATGAGGCGGATGATTAACGGAGCGATCACTCCAATAAGTCCTGCAAGCCATTGTGGCTCAATAACCTGTCCTGAATTTATTTCAGGATTCATTTTAAATCACCTCTTTTTTAAATTTTTTATTATAAAAAGGGTGCAGGAGCATTTTACCCCTGCACCAAGGTAGGAAAGGATGCTATGGAACTAAATCAGTGAAGCTTCTTGTTACGATACCGCCGTCAAGGATCGTTGTGAGAGCGCCGTTCTTACTGTTCACAACATTCTTTGTTATGATTAGGTTCATAAGAGTCTGTACTTCTGCCTGTGTTACATCTGCCTTTGGGTTGTTAAACTCCATTGAAGCAGTCTTGCCGTTTTCACAACCGAAAACTAATCTTAAAACTGTTGCACTTGTATCAGCCACAGCCATTCACCTCCTTATTCCTTTGTATTCGCCGTCTTTGCGAATTATGCGGCGTAAACCTTAGTTACTACACGCCTTACATCAGATAGCGTATCGGTTAGAAGGTTAGCAATGGCAAGTCCAATGTCATACAGATCCTGGTCGGAAGCTTCAGGTCTAATGTTCCTAATACTTTCCATTCTTGTCGAAGTATCAGGCAAGGTAAAAACAATTTCCAGATTTCCTGGATTTTCTACTACAGTCATCTATGCACCTCCAAGTGTTAAATTTTTGCGAGGTTGGGAAACGTGCACATTGAAGCTCTTCACCTTCCTCATATAGAATTGCAAGGACGGCAATTAGAAAAGAGTAAAATATGCATGGGGGGAAGAGATTTTTCTGGGGAAGCAAGGTAGAATGCGACAAAAAGATTTTTTGCGAAAAAAGTATGAGAACACTCTGGGAAAACTATTGACTAAAAATTTTTTTGTATACAATATGATAATAAGCTGTTTTTAGGGCTTGGCGGGAAGTTAAGGAGAGAAACAATTGTACGAGGAATGTAATTGCAAAGATTGCAATTCAAAAGAATTAGAGAATTCTCAAGCAGGTGTTCTGTTGGAAAACTTCTGGTGCAAAGCAGTCTTTAGGGCTCAATTTGCTTTACTGCTGTTTCTGCATGGTTTAATGTCTTCTATTTCATCTTTTTGTTACAGGACTAAGTTTCGTTGTAAAAAATCTTTGTTTAAAAATCAGGTATTGGTTACTTATTCTACTTGTTCCCAGACTTTTTTGAAGAGAATCTTTTATTATGGGAGACCTTGTTGAAAAAACGCAGAGCTGGTATTTATTGTGCTCTTCAGACTTTTTTTGTGGGAGAACTCTTTGGCGTAAGGAGATCTTAGTTGAAAAACTCTCTTGCGGTTATTTATTGTGATTGTTTCCAGACTTTTGTTGAAAGAGAAAACTTTGTTGGAAAAGGCGTCAGTAAATTTCTTACTAAAATATTTATGTATGTTGAAAAATAAGGAGAAAATTTACAAACCTAAGGAGGCATGCATGGAGAATGTAAATGCGAAAGGTTTCGGAATCTCGAACTGGCATGATACAAAAGAGATCTATGACAAATTAGGTCAGCTTGTACATCAGCCAATGAGACCGGTAAAACGCGATGCGATGTCAGCATACGTTAAACACTTTAATGAAAAATGCTTAGGTTCAAAAAAAATTATCGAAAAGGCAAAGAGTTATATTCCGGGTGGCGTGCAGCACAACCTTGCATTCAATTATCCATTTCCTATTGTTATAAAGAAAGCTGACGGACCTTACCTATGGGACGTTGATGGAAACAGATATATCGATTTTCTTCAGGCAGGGGGACCTATAATTCTTGGACACAATTATGCCCCTGTTAAGGACAGGGTTACAGAAGTTATAAATGAGTGTGGTCCCACAGAAGGATTATTCAATGAATATGAACTCAAACTTGCAGAGATTATTAACAAGCATATGCCTTCTGTTGAAATGTTCAGAATGCTCGGAAGCGGTACGGAAGCAGACATGGCTGCCATTAGGATAGCGAGACTTGCCACAGGCAGGTTAAAAGTAATAAAAATAGGTGGGTCTTATCATGGATGGAGTGATCAGATGGTTTATGGGATTCATATACCTGGAACCGGAAGATACGAGGCGTATGGTATTCCGAAGGGCTGTACTCAAAACACTCAGGAGGTACCGCCCAACGACATTGAGAAACTTGAGGCTGTGATGAGAATGAACAGACTCAGGGGAGGAACTGCAGCGGTGCTACTTGAACCCCTTGGCGGCGAAAGCGGAACAAGGCCTGTCTATAAGGAATATAACAAACAGGTCGAGGAGCTCTGCAAAAAATACGGTGTACTTTTAATTTTCGATGAAGTTGTAACTGCTTTCAGGGTGGGACTTGGTGGGGCTCAGAGTTATTTTAACGTTAAACCCGACCTTACAGTTTTTGGAAAAATAATTGCAGGCGGATATCCCGGAGCCGGAGGAGTCGGTGGTCGTAAAGATCTTATGTCGCTTCTTGCAGCAGGTGTTCAGAGCGGCAAAAAACGGGCTTACGTTGGAGGGACACTTTCGGCGTCGCCACTCAGTTCTGCGGCAGGGTATTTTGCTATTTGTGAGATTGAAAAAACCAACGCCTGCGAGGTGACGGGTCGTGCTGGAGATAGATTGACAAATGGCTTAAAGCAACTTATAGAGAAATATCACCTTCCATTCGTGGCTTACAATCAGGGCTCTATATGCCATCTGGAAACTGCGGGGGCAATGTTTATCAAGATTGACATCATGCATCTCAGAAAATGCCTTGAAGAGATTAATAAACGTAAGTTTATGATGGAAGAGTTTGGTGCGGCATACATGGCGGAGGGCCTTATTACACTTGCCGGGAACAGGATGTACATGAGTCTTGCGGATACGGATGAAATTATCGATGATGCCTTGAACAGGTTTGAGAGAGTTTTCAAAAATATCGAGGGAGTTATTGCCTAATTCTTATAAAAGACTATGAAAGACCTAATTTAAACCGTTTTTAATTTTATGGAGGAGGTAAGCGGTGGATAATAAATACAAAGTAGAAAAATATAGGTGGATGGTGCTTCTCTCTATGTTGCCTATACTGGCAATGACGCAGGTTTGCTGGCTGACTTTTGCGCCGATAACGAGTCTCGCCGTGGATTTTTATAAGGTAACGCCTTTACAGGTTGCCTTTCTGTCGATGATCTATATGATCGTCTATATCATACTGGCACTTCCTGCATCTTGGTTGGTCGATACAAAAGGATTCAAAGCATCCGTTGTAACGGGTGCAGTGCTGACAGCTGTTTTCGGAATGATCAGGGGAATTTTCTCCTCTAATTTTATGATTGTTACAATTGCACAGATTGGCCTTGCAGCTGGACAGCCGTTTCTAGTGAATTCTACTACTAAGGCTGCCGCAAGGTGGTTTCCGGTAGATGAAAGAGCCACAGCCGACGGCCTTGCAAGTATGGCGGGTTATCTTGGAATGATTGTTACACTTATCCTTACCCCTTTTCTTGTGGGCAGATATGGCATTGGAAAGGTGATGCTGATATATGGTTATGCTTCCATCGCGTGTGCTGCTGTGTTTATCGTATTTGCAAGAGAGCGTCCTGCTATCCCGCCAGGACCCGGCGAAGAACTTGTGCACAAGCTTAATATAAAGGACATGAAGGCAACTATCAGGAAAAAAGATTTTCTGTACCTGATGATTGTATTCTTTGTTGTTATGGGTATTGTTAATGCAATTATGACATGGATTGAGGATATTCTGAAACCACGTGGTATTACACCTGAAGGAGCCGGCGTAATAGGTGGCACTATGGTTGCTGCAGGAATTATTGGAGCGGTTATTCTTCCGATGATATCCGATAAAACAAAAAGGAGAAACAAAATGCTGACCTGGCCGATACTTGTTGCAATGATAGGACTTGCAGGCATCACCATCACTTCTGATTACCTAATCCTCCTGGTTTCCGCGGCTGTGATGGGATTTTTTGTCATGGGTTTGGGACCGATTGCTTTTCAGTATGGTGCCGAAGTCGCCTATCCTGTTCCCGAGGGTACATCTTACGGTATATTGATGCTTATGGGACAGATATCTGGTATACTGTTTATCTATGTTATGGATGCTTTAAGATCTCCCTCAACCGGCGCAATGACAATATCATTGTTTATTTTTATAATTCTTATGTTTGCATCATTCTTTCTAACGGTAAGGCTTAAGGAGTCGAATTTGATTAAGAATGCCGCTATATCAGACAAAAAGAGCAGTGATTAAAACGTGGATAATGTAAGAGAACTCGTCTGCAGTACGGGGAAGGAATTATTGAGAAGGGGTCTTGTTTTCGGCACATGGGGCAATGTGAGTTGCAGGGTGGATAAAGATTTCATGATAATAACTCCAAGTGGCAGGGATTATCTAGTTCTGACACCTGAAGATATGGTTCTTGTTAATATAAATAATTTAAGCCATGAAGCAGGAAAGAAACCATCATCCGAAAAAAACCTTCATGCTCAAATATATAAATCCAGGAGAGAAATTAACGCGATTATACATATACACTCGCAGAATGCCTCTACGGTGGCTGCAGCCAGAAGAGAGGTACCTCCATTGCTTGATGATATGGCACAGGTCATAGGTCCCTCAATCAAGGTTGCAGAGTATGCAATTCCGGGAACTGTTAGACTTGCAAATTATGTGGTAAGAGCACTTGCCGGGAGGAATGCGGTTCTCCTTGCAAACCATGGTGCGGTATGTGTGGGAAGAAATATGGATGAGGCGCTTGTTGTTTGTGAAATACTTGAGAAATCATGCAGGACTTTTATTGAATCTGAATTTCTTGGTGGAGGTATTCCTTTAAAAAAAGTAGATGCTTTTATCATGCACCAGTATTTTTTGAGGAAATATTCAAGGGAAAAAAACAAATAACCAAGTAAACTGAGTTTTTATTTCGGAGGAAAGAATGAAAAAGAGTTACATAATTGCTCATGATGTAGGTACTAGCTGTGATAAAGCAGTTCTTGTCGATCTGTTGGGAAAAGTTGTCGGATCAGTCGTGGAGCCATATGATGTGTATTACCCGGCTGAAGGATTTGCAGAACAGAACCCAGAAGACTGGTGGAATGCCATTACAAAATCTACGAAGAAGCTACTTAAAGAAACAGAAATATCGCCGTTAAATATCCTTGGAGTGACTTTCTCAACACAGATGCTGGGTATTGTGCCTATAAATGGACAAAGATCACTGGGAAATGCAATTATCTGGCTTGACGCAAGAGCTAAAGTGCAGGCAGACAAGTTGATGAGGAAATTTATTAATGGAAAGGTATTTGCGCTCCTAGCGGGAGCTCCACTGACAGCCAAGGATGCTATTCCAAAGCTTATGTGGATTAAAGAAAATGAGCCTGAAATTTATAAAAAGACGAAAACTTTTATTGATACAAGTGGTTACCTTATTTTTAAATCGACAGGAAGAGATGTGATGGAGTTGAGCTGTGCTTCTGGTTTTGGTCTTGATCTCAAGAAAAATGAATGGCTTAAGTGGGTTTTCAAGTATGCGGGTCTTGATGTCGATAAGCTGCCAACACTTGTTCCGTCGACAGAGCAAGTAGGCTTGTTGAGTGATTACTCTGCGTCTGAGTTGGGTCTTATGCCGGGTACACCTGTTTTTGCGGGGTCATCCGATGTTGCGACTGCAGCGACCGGGGCAGGGTGTGTAGCTGACGGTGATGGACATCTTTATCTTGGGACATCGGGCTGGATTGCAGTTACGAGCAATAAATCTCCGACCGGAAGAAAAGGCGTAGTGACCATAAAATCAGCAGATAAAACAAAATCGCTGATTTTTGCGGAAACGGAAACGGCAGGTTATTGTCTTAAGTGGATTAAGGATGAATTTTACAAGAAGGAATCAGAAGACCCTACTATTACAAATGTATATTCATTGATGGATAAACTTGTGGAACAGATGTTGCCAGGTTCCGGCAACTTAATATTTACCCCATGGATGTATGGGGAACGAGCTCCAGTAAACGATTCCCTGGTAAGATCGACGTTTTTTAACATCTCGGCAAGTCATAAAAGGGAAAACATTCTTAGGGCAGTTTACGAAGGGGTAGGGTATAACCTCAGGTGGATGCTTGAAATTCTTGAAAATGACTATAAATTTTCTCTTCCAACTTTAAGGGTTCTTGGCGGAGGTGCAAGAGGAGATGTGTGGATGCAGATAATTTCTGACATTACGGGAAAGACACTTGAGACACTTTCAGATCCGCAGGAGAGAGGAGCAATCGGAGCTGCATTCTGTGCAATGATTGGACTTGGAATTTATCCGGATTTTGCATCTTTAAAGGAGATCATAAAACCCTACAAGGTATTCAAACCAAACCCAAAAAATAAAGAAACATATGATTTTCTATATTCAAACTATAAACTTTTATATAAAAATCTGAAGTATATCAGTCATAAAATTAATAGCAAATTCATACAAGGAGGATCAAATGAAGAGAATTGACGTAGATGTACTTTCATTACCAATCGCATTGCCTGATGGTGTTGACTACGACGATTACATCATTGGGACTTATTATTGTTCTTTTCCGAAGGAAGTGCCTGTCTCAAAACTTGCACCTGCGCTTGCGGTAGAGCAGAGTACGGGCACATGGGTTCCTGTTCCGGGTGAAACGGCAGAGGTAAAGAGAAAATATATTGCAAAGGTTATAGGGGTTTATGAAACGCCCGATTATGAGTTTGAAGTACCTGCAGATATCTCTGATAGGCATTACATTATTCAGATTGCCTACCCCGAGGTGAATATCGGGGAACAGATCCCAATGCTTCTCACGACTACGATTGGAAATATTTCAATGGGTGGAAAGACCAAGTTGCTTGATCTTAGATTTCCCGAAAAGTATGTGAAAGCTTTCAGGGGACCGAAGTTTGGAATACAGGGCATAAGAAAACTTCTTGGCGCTTATGATAGGCCACTTCTGAACAATATGATTAAACCTTGCACTGGCTATACGCTTGAGGTCGGAGCGGAACTATTCAGACAGGCAGCTCTTGGTGGATGTGATATTATTAAGGATGATGAGTTGATAGCTGACGCATCTTTCAATAAAGTGCAGGCAAGGGTTAAAAGATATATGCAGATAGAAAAGGAAGTTTTTGAGGAAAAAGGTGAGCATACACTTTATACGGTTAATATTACGGACGAAGTACCGAAAGTTTTTGAAAATGCGAAAAAAGCTATTGAAGCAGGCGCGAATGCTCTTATGGTAAACTACTTTGCTGCAGGATTTTCGGTGCTCAGGGCGTTGGCCGAGGATACATCAATCAATGTACCCATACTTGGACATATGGATGTTACGGGTGCAATGTATATGTCTCCATACCATGGTGTAAGCTCTCACTTGATGCTTGGCAAACTTCCGAGGCTTGCGGGAGCCGATATTGTGGTTATACCCGCTCCATATGGTAAGGCTCCAGTTTTAGCGGAAAAATTCGTGAAGAACGTCTATAACCTGACATTCCCGCTCTATAACCTAAATCCCACATTCCCGATGCCATCAGGTGGAATTACTCCTTCGATGGTTCCAAAAGTGATAAAGGATCTTGGTCCGGATATAATCATCGGATCGGGTGGTGGAATCCATGCCCATCCTGAAGGTCCAATTGCTGGAGCAAAGGCATTCAGACAGGCAATTGATGCAACAATGAAGGGAATACCTTTGGATAAAGCGAAAGAAAATTACAAGGAACTGAGGGAAGCTCTTGAAAAATGGGAAGACCCGTTTGGCAAAGGCGTAGGTATTTAGGAGGAATAATTTGTACCGGACGGCAAAACGCCGCCCGGTTGTACATCAAGAGGTGTTTGGTATGAACGATGGGGATATTCTTGAATTGATAAAGAGTCGTAGAAGTATAAGAAGTTTTCTGAACAAAGAGGTTCCAAACGAACTTGTCATGAAAGTTCTTGAGGCAGGAAGGTGGGCACCGTCTGCATCCAACAATCAACCATGGCGTTTTATTGTTGTCAATACAACCGGACTGAGAGACAGGATTGCAGATATGGCAGAAGTTTTTTCAATGAACGGCTTTGTAAAAAGGACTCCGGTGATTATCGTGCTATATACCGAGGAATTTCATAAATGGGTGGACCTTGACTGCGGAATGGCTTCCCAGAACATTATGCTTGAGGCATATTCTCTGGGGCTTGGTACCTGCTTCATTGGGGGTTACAGAGAAAAAGAAATAAAGGAATTACTTAATCTTCCATTAAAGGCAAGAATTTTGGGACTTATTGTCCTTGGTTATCCCGATGAAAAACCTGAGCCGCGTAAAAGATATCTGTTGAATGAGATTTCATCTTTTGGTAGCTATAATAGATTAATTGCAAAGAACAAATTTTCAAAAAGGATTAAGATGATTATCGGAAGCAAGTTTTTTAAGAAATTATGATCTCAGGTTTTATTCAAAAATATTTTGAGGTTTTTGATTATAATAACCTTATGCGCAATATGATAGGTGAGTGCTTTGGATAAAGAAAAAGGCGTTGCACTTTATATAAAAATCAGAAACATCCTTGTAGAGAGAGAGTTACAAATGGGGTGTATCCAGTTGAATCTCTTCTGCCGTCCGAAAGAGCTTTAATGGATGAGTTTTTGGTAAGCAGGGAAACTGCAAGAAAGGCAATTGCAGAAATAAAAGAATATAAAGGTTACATACATTTGAGATACTATGATTCATTTCAATATGAAAAACATAAACTTTTATAATTTTTAAGAGTTTAGAAATCTTTATACAAAGAAATTAACTCGTATTCTATAGCTTTATGGACATGTTAAACATTTTATATAATATAGGAGCTAAAAAATTTTAGATATAAAAAAATTAAAAATAGTGTTAAGCAGAGAGAAATGTTTAATTGAAAAGGGTTTTATTTACTTTATAATCAAAAATAGCGAGGAGAAAAATGAAAAAGGTTTACTTACTAAGACATGGGGAAACTGACTGGAATAAAAATTTTAAAATTCAAGGACAGCTTGATATTGAATTAAACGAAAAAGGAGTAAAAGATTCTATAAAAACTGCTGAATTTATCTCTAATTTTAATACGAAGATAGATATGGTAATATCAAGCCCCCTCCAAAGAAGTAAATTTTTAACTAAAGAGATTTCAAAAAGATTTAAATTAGAACCAGTTTATTTTGATGAGCTTAAAGAGTTAGATTTTGGAGTGTGGGAAGGGCTTTCTTTTGATGAAGTAAGACAGAAATATCCAGATGATTTAAAGAAATGGATTTATGAACCTCAGTCTGCAAAAATTCCAGAGGGTGAAAGTTTATCTGATCTTCAAAACAGAGTTAAAAAGGTTATAGGTTTTATAAAAAAAGAGAATAAAGAAAATTTTGTGGTAGTAGGGCATGGAGTAGTAAATAGAATAATAATTTTGAATCTTCTTGGGCTTCCTCTTGGAAAATACAGAGTATTTGAGCAGGATAGCTGTTCTATATCAATTTTTGAGTTTGAGTGGGAGTGGCGCTCTGTTTTGATAAATTTTACCTTAGATTTTACTGCTTATCATACAAGTTTTATAGGATAAATTTTGAAAGTATTGCCTGTTATTTTTTTAAATTAAA
>Ga0315282_10016688_pt1 | contig 10707 bp, 14 predicted proteins | sample YL17G07_20_MG_FD_203693 | JGI IMG/M metagenome (GOLD analysis project Ga0315282, IMG submission 203693) | Sediment microbial communities from Yellowstone Lake, YNP, Wyoming, USA - YL17G07_20 | ecosystem: Environmental > Aquatic > Freshwater > Lake > Sediment | place: USA: Wyoming | collected... | reverse complement strand
GTGTTAATTCTAAACGATCAAACCCTTGTGGAACTTTTCTGCCTACAAGCTCTCTATTATGAGCAAATAGTTCTACAACCTGTTCTTGGGTTGGTATTGGATACTCTTTTCCATCTATTCCAATCACCCCAATGCTTTCTGATTTTGGCAGAAGCGTGAGAATGCCGGTGCGGTTTAAGGCGGTAACGCAACGGGCATATTCCCTTTCAACCGGAAATAACTGTTCTGATTGAGGAGCTCCTTCCATGTGCGCTGATGCGTCTATAGATTGTTTTGACATACCCTATGATACCATTTTTTGGTTAGATTGTTCCACCAACCTAATATGCTATAGAAAACTGTTGTATTCTGCTTGTAAGTCATTTATAAATAGTCTAAAAAGTTTGATCGCTCAATTGAAGGTCAAACTGCTAAAGGCTTATCACAAGGTAAAGTTGATTTATTCTTGCAGCGAGTTCAGCCAGGACTTAGCGTTACAGGAGACATTGTATTTGATGTTCCTAATTCTAGCGACCTGACAGTTTTAAGAACTTGTGGTTCTTTCATTCATCATCAAACTGTCAGGTAGCCAGTGGGGAATTTGAGATGTGCGAGACGGGCAAGATGCAGGTAGACCGGCAGGTGTTTGTGGCGGAGGTGACGGCGGGGGCCCACGCCGAGGTATCCTGGTAAAGTGGATATGTACATCCCATGAAATTTTTCCTTTCAGGATTTGGGGATTTGTTCCGCGAAAAAAACAATTCGAAACAATTATTCATGTACGCCTTCTTTTTCGAGCTCAAGGCGGATTTCTTCGAGCGCAGTATGAAGTAAATCTGAGGAACCCAAACCGCCGCTATCGAGATATTTTTGGGTGCGGGCCATGCGGGTGAGGCTGGCGGCAGCCAGTGAGAGGACTCGCAAGACTTCGATGGATTCGGACAGGCTGCTGGCGCTGGATGATTGTTCGATGACGCCGCGCATGAAGACTCTCAACATGGTCATTTCCTCGTTGAGACCTGTAAATTTGGATTCGGCCAAGTCGACGAGGTCGGTCTGGCGGAATTTGCGGGCTGCTGGCGCAGAAGCCTGTGCTTGAGGGTGTTAAGGTTGTGGAGGGGGGCGCCGCGCAGGCGGCGGCCCCGTTGGGCGCCGGGGCGGCAGGGACGTGGGGGTGAGGTGGGGTTTTCAGGTATGGGTGGGGACCTTTCTTGGGGGATGGAGAGGAAAATAGAATATTAGTTCTATATGATGATATGACATCGGAGGGGGATTGTCAATTGCATTAAAGTGCTAATCATATAGCACTTTTGTGCCGGTTTTGGCTGGATGGGGGATTGAATCCCTTCGAAGATGAGAGGGAGTGAGAGCACGCAAGCAATATGATTCAATTCAGGAGGAAATTATGAACCTCAAACGCTGGCTCCAGATGATCTTGCCTGTTATGGTGGTTATGACTATGCTGTCAGCCCAGGCAAAGCCGGTTTTCGCCGCCGCCGAACCGACGCCGCTCGGGGCTGAATCGAAAACGAAGAGCGGGACTGCCATTTCGGCTGGTTCTGAAAAGCCGCGTCTACCGCAGGCCGCCCCTGACCAGGTTCCTTCCCCCGCCCAGGCTGCCTACCAGGCGGATGGCGTGTTGAAAGACGCCCGTGGAAACCCCCTGGCCGGCGTGACCAGGGGACGAAGATAAATTAGCTCCTCGACCAGGACTCGAACCTGGAACCTAGCGGACATGCTCTTGCTTCTAGCAGGTATACATTATTACATCTTTGACCATAACCAAAAGCTGGACTTTTGTCATGATTCCCTTATTTCAGAGAGGAATTGAACAGGTGAAGGTTTGCCTTTATCAATTTATAACTCCACCATCACCTTGAGATAGTTGCCCTGGGAGGCCTCGATATAGTGGTAGGCCTCCAGGTAATCTTTGAAGGCAACCCGTTTGGTGATCATCTTGTCCAGCGCCAGCTTGCCGGCAGCCGCCAGCTCGATGGCCTTTTCGTAATCCTTGTTCTGGTACATCAACGAGCCCACCAGGTTCAGCTCACGGTCCTGCACCAGCCCCAGGTCGACGGCCGGTTTTTTGCCGAACACGCCCACCACCACGATGGTAGTGCCCTTGCGGGCGTTGGCGATGCCCTGGGTGATGCATATTTCCGAACCGACGCATTCCAGCATCAGGTCGGCCTTATCCGGACCAAAGCACCTGGATAAAGCCTGGTCGAACGGTACGGTCAGCGTGTTGACGGCAAAATCGATGCCGCATTCTCTGGCCTTTTGAATTTTATAGTCGTTGACATCTGTAACCATCACCGCCGCGGCGCCCATCGCCCGGGCGACCTGGGCAGTCAGGCTGCCGATCGTCCCGGCGCCAAAAACGACCACTTTCTTACCGCGCACATCACCGGCGCGCCCGACGGCATGCACTGCCACCGAGAGGGGCTCGATCATGGCGGCTTCGTCGATTGAGACCTGGGGTGGCAGCTTAAAGGTCATGCTGGCATCCACCGCGAAGTATTCCTGCCCGGCGCCGTTGGTCTGGAAACCCATTACCTTGAGCGAATCGCAGATGTGGTAATTGCCGTGGGTACAGGGGTAGCACTTGCCACAGGTCACCTGCGGGGCAAAAGTGACCACATCACCGGACTTGAAGCCTTTTACATTCTTGCCAAAGCTTGCCACCAGTCCAGAGACTTCATGTCCCTGCACGATGGGGTAGCTGGTATAAGGATGCAGGCCATGGTAGACATGAATATCCGAACCGCACACGCCTATGCGCTTTACCTGGATCAGCACCTGGTCATCGCCAGGCGTGGGTATTTCTACTTCGTGGAACTCGATGATAGCCGGTTTTACCATTACGGATTGGATCATAGTTTTATCCTCCTGAAGAGTATACACTGAAGAGTGTGGTGAACTCCCGGATTTGGTGTCACATCCTTAAATCCGGAGCCTTCCACGGTAAAATGTTTTTCTGAAAATGTAGCATAGTTTCATTTGCTAAACACAATTATAATTTAACTGGAAGCTTAATGACGAAAATTGCTTCAGGTCCTTCACATCTTTGTGGTTTATATAAAAACCATATCATTTTAAATTTCAAAAAGGAAGGTACTCATGAAAACCAATACCCCCCGTTTAATCGGCAGCCTGCCTAAAGTTGGAATCCGTCCGGCGATCGATGGGCGGTTGAACGGCGTGCGCGAGTCGCTGGAAACACCTACTATGGCATTGGCCAAGGCGGTCTCGGACCTGTTGAGCTCAACCTTACGCCACCCGGATGGCAGCGCAGTGGAGTGTGTCATTGCCGACACCTGTATCGGTGGGGTGGCTGAAGCCGCCCGGTGCGCAGAAAAGTTTGCCAGGGCGGGGGTTGGTCTATCGATTACGGTAACTCCCTGCTGGTGCTATGGCTCAGAAACGATGGATATGGACCCGCTCATTCCCAAGGCAATTTGGGGTTTCAACGGCACTGAACGCCCGGGAGCGGTTTACCTGGCGGCAGTGATGGCGGCCCATAACCAGAAGGGGCTGCCGGCATTTAAAATTTACGGGCGCAATGTGCAGGACGCCGGCGATACTCACATCCCGGCCGATGTCAAAGAGAAACTGGTCCTGTTTACCAAAGCAGGGCTGGCGGTGGCTGCCATGCGCGGCAAATCTTACCTGGCTTTTGGCGGCACCTCGATGGGCATCGCCGGCTCGATGGTTAGCCCCGACTTTCTCGAATCCTACCTGGGCATGCGCTCCGAATCGGTGGATATGAGCGAGTTCACGCGCCGCATAGAGGAGAACATTTACGACCCTGAAGAGTATAAGAAGGCCCTGGCCTGGGTCAAACAGAATTGCAAGGAAGGTAAAGATTATAACGACCCTAAAATACAGCACGGGCGTGCTCGCAAGGACCTGGAGTGGGAAATTTGCGTAAAAATGGCGCTGATTGGGCGTGACCTGATGGCTGGCAACCCGCGCCTGGCTGAAATCGGCTTTGGTGAAGAGGCGCTCGGGCACAACGCTATCGCCGCCGGTTTCCAGGGCCAGCGCCAGTGGACCGATCATTTTCCCAATGGCGATTTCATGGAAGCCATCCTCAATTCTTCCTTCGACTGGAATGGCATCCGCCAGCCGTATCTGGTTGCCACCGAGAATGACTTTTTGAATGGCATTACCATGCTGTTTGGCCATCTGCTGACCGGTACGGCTTCGGTCTTTGCAGATGTGCGCACCTACTGGAGCCCGGACGCCGTCAAACGCGTCACCGGTTACACCCCCAGCGGGGCAGCCGCCAACGGTTTCATCCACCTGATCAACTCCGGCTCAGCCGCGCTGGATGGCTGTGGCCAGATGGAAAAGGATGGCCGGCCAGTGATGAAATCTTTCTGGGAGATCACCCCCGGCGACGTCGCGAAATGCCTGGCAGCCACCACCTGGCACCCAGGTGACCTGGGCTACTTCCGCGGCGGCGGCTGGTCTTCGCATTTTGTCACCCTTGGCGGCATGCCAGTGACCATGAGCCGCATCAACTGGGTCAAAGGGTTGGGGCCGGTACTGCAGATTGCTGAAGGTGTGATCGCCGAATTACCCGCTGAGGTGCATTCCGTTCTGGATGAGCGTACCAACCCGACCTGGCCGACGACCTGGTTTGTGCCTGACCTGACCGGCAAAGGACCCTTCAAGGATGTGTTTGCGGTGATGGATAATTGGGGCGCCAACCATGGTGTTTTTAATTACGGGCACATCGGTTGCGACCTGATCGCGCTGGCCAGCATGCTGCATATCCCGGTCAACATGCATAACGTACCCGCAGAACTCATCTTCCGCCCGGCTGCCTGGACTGCCTTCGGCACAGCCGACCCCGAAGGCGCCGACTTCCGCGCCTGTGCGGCTTACGGGCCGTTGTACGGATGAGAAAATCATTTACGCTCAACCAACACGGAGAAGTTCCCGAATTTGAGGTGTGTGCGGGTGCGAAGCACCCGCACACACCTCAAATTCGGGGCTTTGCACTTATAGTCTGAGAAGTTACGTAAGAAGGTCAAAAATGACAGATAGAATTCGCATCATGATCGTAGGTTGTGGCAATATGGGCAGCTCGCATGCGCGGGCTTATCAGAAAATGAGCGATTTTGAGATTGTGGGTGTGGCTGACCGTGAATCTGCCAACCGCGGCCGGCTGGCGGCTGAACTGGGCGGTGTGGCTCAATTCGACAGCTTCGAGAATGCCATGGCAGCCACCCGGCCGGATGCGGTATGCATCGCCACCTATCCGGACACGCACGCCGTGTATGCCCGGCAGGCGCTGAATGCCGGCTGCCATGTCTTCGTCGAAAAACCATTGGCTTTTACCGTCGAGGACGCCCAGGCGGTTGCCAGCCTGGCCCTGGCGAAAAAACTCAAGGTGGTGGTGGGATATATCCTGCGCGTCCACCCGGCGTGGCAAAAATTTATCGAGATCGCCCAAACCCTCGGCAAGCCGCTGGTGATGCGCATGAACCTGAACCAGCAGAGCAGCGCCGAGGCCTGGCAAGGACACAAACACCTGATGGAAAGCATGTCGCCGATCGTGGACTGCGGTGTACATTACGTAGATGTGATGTGCCAGATGACCGGCGCCAACCCGCTCCAGGTGCATGCTATCGGGGCGCGCCTGAGCGATGAGATCATGCCGGAAATGTATAACTACGGGCAACTGCAGATCACCTTCGATGATGGCTCGGTCGGCTGGTACGAGGCCGGCTGGGGACCGATGATGAGTGAAACGGCTTTCTTTGTAAAGGATATTATTGGCCCGCTGGGCAGCGTCAGCATCGTCAGCGCAGAGGGCTATGGCACCTCGGCCGATATCAACAGCCATACCAAGACCAACCAGTTGCGCATCCACCACGCCCGGTTAGATGCGCAGGGCAGGTTCGCCCAGCCGGATGAGATGCTCGATATGTCCGACGAGCCTGATCACCAGGCACTGTGTGACCGCGAACAGGCTTATTTTCTGAAAGCGATCCGTGAAAACCTGGACCTGACTGACCACCTCAAAGACGCGGTGAACAGCCTGCGCATCGTCCTGGCCGCAGATCAGTCACACCGCACAGGCAAGGTGGTTGACCTTTAGACTCCTGTTTTACCAAACTCCGGGGAGGTTCTTTCTAGCTCTTTCCCAAGGGCAAATGGTCGACCAATTCCCAGCGTTTGCCTTCTCCCAGTGCGGCATAGACCAGCTCCTCCACCGTAAATTCCATCGATTTAAACTCCCTGGAAATTTTATACTGGGCTTGTTCCAGCTTCTTGCGTGAAACAAAAAAACCCAAAGTCAGGTGTGGTACAAATGTCAGCGGTCCGCGCGGGATAAACCCCGGGAATCTTTCTTCTAATACCGTGTGCAGGCAGCTGATCACCTCATTCTCCTCAGGCTGGAGCCAAAGGACCATCTGAGGTGAAAAGAAGCTGTTCAGGGTAGTAATTTTGACCTGGAATGGCTGGAACTGTGCCAGGCTTTGGATAAAAATCGGGCGCACTTCAGGCCAGACCTGGGGCGAGATACCCAGTGGATACACCACCGTGATATGCGGTGGGATGAGGGCGACATACGGATCATACACTCGCCGCCAACGGTCAATGGTTTGCGAAATTTCCGCAGATGGGAAAATAGCCAGGGCGCTCTCACCAATTTCAGCCATAGTCTTTAAATCCCTTAGGTTCTATCCGAAAATTTTGGTGGGTTCGCTTTCAAAAAAATGTCTCTAATAATTTTAGAACAGGTTATTAGCTGTAATTATACAGGATTGTAAGGGTTGTATGGTTAAATAAACTCATTGGCAATTCCTAAAGAACCTAAATATTTGTTTGGAATTCTACGTGAAAGTCAGCCGTTGTGTTTAATTAATTCGAGGATAGCCTGCACGGCTGCCAGTACCGCCGCTGCTACCAGGGGGCTGAGTTTTTCTGAGAAATCATAAACGGTTTGAGCTTCGATCGCCACTACATTTATCGCCCCCGGCTGGGGCAGGTGGGCTATGAGCTGGCGGCCGATCTCCAGGGCGGTTTGAAAGTTGGTCTCGTGGGTTGAGCCCAGGTGTCCGGCGAAGGGGTTTTCCAACTCTTCTAACTGGAAAACCCGCACGGTGCCTGCCGGCTGCCCGCTCTGCATGGCGTCAATCAGAATGGCCCGGTCGTAACCGACCAGGCGTTCCATCAGGCTGAGGCCGCCGCCAGCCAGGGTGTCGATCTCTATTGATTGCCCCCTGTACTGCGGGGGTTGCCCTCTGTACCCTCGAACTGCGAGGGTGTACTGCGAGGGTTGCACCAGTCTGGGTCTCGCAGACGGATGGTTAGGCTCTACATCCCCTTGCGGGGCGTAGGGTTGAGCATTTATTAACAACGCTCGCAATTCTTCCGCCACGCGCCAGCCCACCCCATCATCAGAAAGCAGCGGGTTTCCAAGGCCGATAATTAGGGTGCGGGATAATGAGTTCATCAGCTAACGGGGTTAGCAGTTACGCTTCAACACCTCCACCACTTCACCTTGATCATTATGGATGGTCAGCTCGAGCGGCACTGTCCGGGCAGGGCGTGAGTAGCGCAGCCGAAACATGGATCGTAAGGGCGGAAAGCCATCTCTACCCGGTTGAGAATGCCCTCGCCGATGACTACGCCGTGATGGATGAGACTTTGGGCAGCCTTCTTGATCGACATAGCCATCGGCGCATAGTTATTAGTGGTACCGACGATCAGGTTGACTTTGGTTAAAATTCCGCGCTCATCGGTGACATAGTGGTGGGTGCGTGTGCCGCGCGGGGCATCGACGATGCCCACACTCTCGGTGGGTTTGGCAGTGGGGATGGTGTGGAAGCCAGGCGAGGTGATCTCCGGGTCCGTAGCCAGCTCGACCAGGCGCGCCCAATGCGTTGCCAGGCGTTGGTGAACGGGCTTGCCGCCCAATGTATTGAAGAAACGCTCATATTCTTCCTGAGGGCGCGGCGTGGGCATGCCGTCGGAAGCATTCAAGCGTGAGAGCGGGGTGGCGCAGTAAACACCCGAATCAATGCCATCCACAAAGCCCTTCCAGCCAATTTTCTTCAAGTAAGGGAACTTGAGATAAGTCCATGTCTCGACCCGCTCGGCGATCCAATCGGTATACTCGTTAGGGGCATACTTGCCGATGCGCTTGCCCTCCGGGTCAACCACACTGACCAGCCCGTCATAAAAATTAACTTTGTTGTTGGCGTCAACCATGCCGATGTAATAGGTATGGTGGGAATAGATATCGCCCTGCATCAAATCGACGTAAGCCTGATTGCCCAGCACAATATCGTTGAACAGCTTTAAGCTGAACTGAGCGAACTCAATAGCCCAGCGGCCCATCTTCTCGATCTCCTGGCGCTGTTCCTCAGTGATGCCCTTGGTCAGGCCACCGGGGATAGAGGTGCAGGGATGCACCTTGCGCCCGCCGATCATTTTAACTACGCTATGGCCGAACTTACGCGCCTGGATGACCTGACCGCCAATTTCTAAGCCGACTTTATGGATCACGCCCAGGATGTTGCGCTCAGCCACCGGGGCGTCTGGCCCCATGATGAAATCAGGGCCGCCCAGGACGTAGAAATTGGTGGTATGGTCAGTGAAGTAGAAGGCCGAATAAAGCAGCTCGCCGAGTTTCTTGGCAGTGGGGCGGAGGGTCAACATGGTAGACGGCATCGGATGCCTTGGCCGCTGCCATATGGTGCGCCTCGGGGCACACGCCGCAGATGCGGTTGATGAGCAGGGGCATTTCCTCAACCGGGCGACCGACACAGAAGCGTTCGAAGCCGCGCAGCTCCGGGATCTGGAAATAGGTATTGGCGACTTCGCCATCTGCATCGAGGAAAATTTCAATCTTGCCGTGCCCTTCCAGGCGGGTAATGGGATCAATCGTGATGCGCTGCATGATTTACCTCCTAAGGTACTCGCTTCCCAGAGTAATCACCTTTCCAGGCTGACCGTGAAGCCCGTAGTAGAGATTTAGCCAGGTTAAACCGGTAAACCTGCCCGACAGGATCGGGAATGCCATCCAGTATGCTGTCGATTTCGACCGGGTCTTTACTGTCGATCACTGAAGAGAAGGCAGTGATCAGGCGGGCGCCATAATCCTGCACATCTGCTGCCGGACCATAACAGCCGATGCATTGGGCGCCTGCTTTCGGACAGAGTGCACCGCAGCCGGAACGAGTGGCAGGGGCATTGCAGGGAATGCCCTGCTTCAGCAGGCACAGGCTGGGGTCAATGACCACATCCTGGATGCGCACGAATTTCTTGATGGTTTTGACGTTGCGCGTACGCGGGCACTCTTCGCGCACCGTCGAAGGCCCGGCGCTAATCACGGCGCCCTTAGGCGGCAGCGAGGCTTTGCCCTGTAATACATCGATCACCAACCCAATTACCGCGGCAATCTGGTGACTTTCAGGCGGGCAGCCGGGCATGTAATAATCTACATTCACCACCTCATCCAGGGTGCGTAACACCGGATAAAACTCGGGGATATTCAGCTCTCCTTCCATTACCTCGGTTTTATATTACGGGCGAATATTATCTGGGTTTTCGGTGGTGAGGTTTTGATAGGAGGTGTCGAAAATGGATTTGGCGGAAGAGAGGTTGGCCAGGCCCGGTATGCAGCCTTCGCCGGCGCACGAGCCGAACGACACCAGGATTTGAGATTTCTGGCGCATCAGTTTCGCCATGTGAACGTTGTCGGCGTTGCACATGCTGCCGTTGAACAAGGTCAATAAAATGGATTTATCGGGCATGGCTTCAACGTCTTTGACCTTGGCATCCATAGCTACTGGCCAGAAGACGACCTCGAAATTGGCATCTACATCCAGGATTTTTTCGTGGATATTCAGCACGGCAATCTCGCAGCCGCCGCAAGAGGCCGCCCAATACATGGCAAATTTTGGCCGTGTACTCGCTTTTTGAGTATTCGAGCTCATGCTGCCTCCTCTAAGGCATCCATTTTGGCGTAGTAGCCTTCTTTTGCGTTCCATTTTGGCCAGTTCAGCGGTCCCAGGAGGCGCACTTCCTCGATAAACTCGGTCATCTGTTTGACCAGCAGGTTGCCTTCCGAAACCCAGAACATCGTCTTCCACCTTTCCGATGCACTTCAGCCGGTCCGCTACGACGGGGAAGACCTTTATGAGCTGATAGGGTTTGCCTTCTTCCAGGCAAACCCTGAAGCAGAGACGAAGATCACCATCGCCCTGACTTCTTCAACCCAAAGCCTGGGCTTTCCGACCCGCAGCGTCGCGTTTCCCAACATGATCGAATCCTATCCGGGTTACAAAAAGATCATGGACCAGGCTGAGTTCAGCCTGGGCATCGGGCTGGCGGGATTAGCCATTTACTATGAACAGATTGCCCACACGGCTGTGCCAGTGGGCTCTTTGGAAATACTGCTGCTGTGTCTACGTGCTCATGGACTCATCAGAAAAGTGGGTAAACGTTACAAATACTATCTAACAGGGTTCGGGCGACAGGCTTCAATTATGGCTTTGAAACTACGCGAGATGACGGTTATTCCTCAACTCGCTTTTGACTTCCTTCAGGTAGAATAAATTGCTTGTTTTTTGTGCAAGGATTTAACTTTAAAGGTTCTAATAACACCTCTAAATAGGCGCGCTGTACACTTTCTGTAACAATTCGGTTTTCCCAACCCTCCGTTCCTTCACCAGTTCCTGCTATTGCTGCTCAGCTTGAATC
>Ga0315282_10016687_pt1 | contig 10707 bp, 9 predicted proteins | sample YL17G07_20_MG_FD_203693 | JGI IMG/M metagenome (GOLD analysis project Ga0315282, IMG submission 203693) | Sediment microbial communities from Yellowstone Lake, YNP, Wyoming, USA - YL17G07_20 | ecosystem: Environmental > Aquatic > Freshwater > Lake > Sediment | place: USA: Wyoming | collected... | reverse complement strand
GAAGTTGGAAAACGAAGCCATAAGACTGGCGGTGTGCACGCTCACGTTCGGTATCTTGATCGGGGGCGCGATCATAGTAGGTATCTTGATCGGACCACCGCAGAATGTCACAGTAACCCTCATGTATGCTATCGTCGGCGGGTTCCGCAATCTATTCTGGTGAGGCATCACACTGACTTCTCGCCTGAAAGGATGAAGGAGATCTATGATCGTGCTGGGCTCAGGATCTTAAGCGAAGAAAGGGGATAAGAACCCAACTCGATCCATACCTGACATGGCTAAAGAACGAAGGCCCCGCAAGTTTGACTTTGTAGCATCCGATTCACAGGAATATGTGGAATTCACGGGGCTCTTGAGCCCAGCACTGGATCGACTTCCGAACCATGTTTCTGAATGGGCCAGAAAGAATGTTGTTTTTGTGGCTCAATCTCAGACTACGCCTGCCTGGTATCTTCACATGGCACGATACAAACAAAGGAGAGGCTTGATACTTCTCACCGAACGCTTCAAGAGCGCAATTGAGGGAGACAGATCATTCATAGTTGCTCACGAGATAGCACATGCTTACTTGAATCGTGAGATGTCCGATATCATGAACATTCCTATAGAGGAAGAGAGGGAGGAAGAGCGCCAAGTAACCGAACTGGCGAAATCTTGGCTTGCGGAGAATCGCCATGGAAGAGTATGAAATCGTGAACTGAGGCTCCCCTTCGCGTCCGTTTCAACGAACGAACCCAGCAAAAGCGCTAAATCTTACGAGGAAATGCTTCTTCAATGATCCCCGATGAGGATCTCAAAGAAGGAATAGAACTCTGCTGGAGAAATACGAAGTTCTTGGTTGATGACGCGTGGACACTCTACAGAAGAAGGAGTTACGGCCATTCCATGGCCTTGGCCATTATTGCCTTAGAGGAATTCTCGAAATTATGGATTCTCATAGACGCAGATATGTTTGCAGATGCCGCGCGTGCCGGCTATCCAAATGAGCGAATGGGGCATGAACCCAAAGTCAAGGCAGCATTCAGAAGCCATAAGGTCAAACTGGCAGATACTCTGGAATTCGTGAAAGGGGAAATTGAAGAGGCCTTCCGCAAGGACACACGCGTGCTACGCAAGGTGCTCGGCGAAGCTCCCACAGACGAGGAAATGGAAGATCTCACGAAATCGCTGAGGCGCCTCCGCGCTTCGGGCCTATATGTTGACTACAGAGAAGGCGAGAGATGGTTTGATCCCAATTCGCTCGGCCTTAGAGAAACTGCCCTGAAGACGCTCCGTATCGCCGACTGGGTAGTCAAGATAACGGAGAAGAGACGTCAGATACTCCATGGGTTCTGAATCGCCCTCAAAGATCGGGCCGTGTCTCGCGGAAGTTCACCGGAGAAGCCATGGGAGATCAAGTGACTGGACGCATGGATGCCTTCAACCCTAAAGTCAGAGTTTCGCGGCCGCCCCCTTGAGACGCTCCAATATGTTAGCCTGTTCTTGCACAGTATGCGTGCCAGGTGTCTCGACCTCTTTGGCTCCCTCGTTTATTGCGGAAAGGATTACTTCGGCGATCCACCTGCTCCAATCCGTTGCGACAATCTCACAGCGTTTGCTTACCACATCTTCGGTGACTTTTCTCCCTTCGTAGATTTGCAGCAGGGTCGCTCCAAGCATGGCCTTGATCATCGTGTAAGAAATATCGGTCGAGAACATCAAAGCCCTGCTGAATGAAACATAATAGGGAACCGTCTTGTCGACCAACTTGTCAAAGAATTCGAATTTTTCTTGGCTTGAACGCAGATCTCCAGTAAGGCCTGCTCTTTTCGCGACATCCAAGAGAAACAGAATCCAGTAATCGGAAGGCGAGTCTTTGAGTTTTTGCATGTCTTCTTCGTGCGACAGTCTGAAAACCGCTTTTTTCGCTTTGATGACTCTCCTCATGTCTCTTATCTCTTCATAGTCGCTCTCTACGGGGATGGCCAACTTGTGAATCCTTCTTGGCCGCCCTCGTTTGGACTTCTCCTCATTGACGCTCAAGATCCCCAGGCGTTCCATAACCCCAAGGTATTCGATGATCGTGTTTGGCTTGTGTAGGATATTCAGCTTCCTGGCCAGTTTGATCGTCTCCGACACCGATAGGCCCTCAGGCCGTTCTTTGAACAACTGCTGGAGCCTCTGGATTGTCTTAGACTCGACGGTGCGAGCCCTTTCCCTCCTCATGGCATTTGTCCCCCTCATAGTTATTTAACCATTAGGCTAACTTTACCATTAAGTTAACCATAAAGTTAAATATATCCTTGTCCGACTTGATCGGACAATGGCCCACGGACGCAAAGACGTGAGGGTGAGCGTTTGTTTCTCGAGAGAAACCTTCGAGACGATCGAAGAGCTTAGGGGCGATATTCCACGGAGCATTTGGTTGAAAATGCAACTGAGGCCCGTCCTGTTGGGCACAAAGGTGAGGTGGCAGAGCTCACGGAAGAAATGAAGACGACTGGGGGGGCTGGCTTGAAAATCCCTGAAACCCTCGAGGGCTGGCGTTTCGTCAAACTCCGGCCCCGCGACAAGATCCCAGTCGAGGCGGACTGGCCCAGCCGGACGTATGCGTGGGACGACCCGGAGCTGTTGAAGTGGATCGAGCAGGGGGGGAACTATGGTGTGGTCGGGGACGAGACGCATGTAATTATAGACGGCGACACGCCAGAGGTTCAAGAGGCCGTGAAAAAGTACCTGCCCAAGACCTTCACGGTGCTGACGCCCGGCCACCCGGGGGAGCACTACTATTTCATTTTCACCACGCCCCTCGATAAGCCGCTACGCCTCAGAGATCGGGACGGCAGAAATGTCGGTGATATCCAAGGGAGAGGAAAACAGGTCGTCGGCCCCGGCTGCATCCATCCGAACGGTGGCGTTTATGAGATCATCGACGATATCCCAGTCGCGAAGATATTCAGGGCGGAACTCTATGAAGCTCTGGCCGAATTCATAATCCCTGAGCCAGAAACATTCGAGTGGGAGCAACAGGAGAGAGGGACCGACATCCCGATTCTCGATGTGCTTTCGACGCTCGCGCCTCATTTTCTGAACGGGGCATATCGGCAAGGGGTTGAGTTCTATGGCCCCCATCCGATACATGGATCTGAGACCAAGCGTAACTTCTGGGTCAACCCCGCAAAGAATGTCTGGTTCTGTTTTCGTTGCCAGCGAGGCGGCGGTTCGCTGTCCCTCATAGCGGTGTTGCTCGGTCTCATCAAGTGTGATGAGGCGAGGGCCGGCGCGTTGCGTGGCTCGCTCTACAAGCAGGTGTTGAAGGCCGCGGAAGAGAAAGGGATTAAGATCCCCAAGCAGTTTGTCAGATCAGACGAAAGGGAGAAGGATTTCATTCCCCTGCAGGTCGCCCAACTGATTCAATCCAAGTTCCGCTTCGTCACCCACAGGCAGAGCCACATAGTCTGGGTTTACAGGGACGGAGTATATTCGCCAGATGGCGAGGAAACCATCCGCGCGGAAACGCGGGACCAACTGGGGGAGGATGCGACGGATCATCGCGTCAACGAGGTTGTCTCACACATTCGCGACACTACATTCACCGATCCAGAGAAATTTGCCCCCCCTCTCGAACTCATCAACCTCGAGAACGGCATCCTCAATCTCAAGACGCGCGAACTCAGCCCGCACTCCCCAGATATCATATTCACCAACAAGATGCCCGTGAAGTATGATCCCAATGTAACCTGCCCCCGAATACTGAAGTTTCTCGGCGAGGTGACGGTCCCAGATGACATCCCCGTGATTCAGGAATTCGTGGGTTACTTCCTCTGGCGTGAATATATCTTTGCGGTAGCGATGATGTTACTCGGAGAGGGGGAGAACGGAAAGTCTACCTTTCTCAATCTCCTCATTGCCTGGCTTGGAAAGGAAAACGTAGCCACTCCCTCCCTGCAAAAGTTGTTAACCAGCCGCTTTGCTCTGGCGGAATTATACGGCAAACTCGCTAACATTCACGCCGACCTCCCCCCCACGCCGTTGAGCCAGACTGGGGCGTTCAAAATGCTGACTGGTAGGGATACTATGCATGCCGAGCAAAAATTCCACAATCCATTTAACTTCGTGAACTACGCCAAGTTGATTTACAGCACGAATGAATTGCCAGAGACCAAAGATCTGACTGAGGCGTTCTGGAGACGGTGGATGGTCGCCACGTTTCCAAACAAGTTCCCCGAGGGTGATCCAAGAACCGACCCACACATCCTCGAGAAGTTGACGACACCCGAGGAACTCTCTGGCCTCCTGAATTGGGCGCTGGAGGGACTCGAGAGGCTGCTGAAGGACGGCAAGTTCTCGCGCAGTCAAACGAGGGCGGAAACGGAGGAGGACTGGACCACGCGGACGGACAGCCTGCGGGCGTTCGCTGACAAGTATGCGGTCGCCGATCGTGCCTATTTTGTGACCAAAGATGACTTCTACGAGATGTACCAGGAGTTTTGCGAGGCCAGCGACGTGGCACCGGTCGACAAGGTGGTGGTAGGGAGGCGGCTTCCGACGATCGTCCCCAAGGTGCGGGCGGCTCGTTCAGGGGGGAGGGGAGAACAACGAAGAGTATGGCAAGGGCTCAAGTTGATCGAGCCGTATAACAACAGAAATCAAGAGGAGAAACAGGATATTCATGGTAGCCACGGTAGTCAAGATGATGACCTTTCTTCTATTAAGACAATTAGAGAGTGTGTAAATAGTAACAATAGAGAAAAGCCCTCAATCCCGACTACCCTGGCTACCCAACCCCACAAAGAACCAGAGAAGGTAGAGAAATTCGTTGACGAGAGCGCGCTGGACGAGGCCGTTGCGCGCCTTGAGAGATCAGTCAAAGGATCTCAGACCGAAGAGAAGGAGGGCGATCGAGACCTTCCCGGCTGAAGATGCCTTGAACCAGGCTGGACTTTAGACATCAAGATGCCCTACTCCTACGCCGCGCTGGTGGCAAGGAAGATTGCCAGACACTTCGCAAGGAAGCGTTGCCCGGTCTGCGAGCGGCCGGGATCAGGCCCCTACAAGAAGAAGATCAAGGGCCGCGAATACCTGTATTTCGCTCACTCGCTGAAGAACCCAGAGACCGGGAAGCATTATCAGAAGTGGTGCTATGTCGGTCCGGCGTCAGCGGTCGAGAGCGCAGGCGGCATTCCAGCGTATCTTGAGGCGATAAGATCACGTGCTCTTGTTTCTTGAACGTGAGACTGTTACCTAAGAAAATGGTGCCTCATCTCAATGCTTTGAGGGAGCCCGTCCAAATACTCCCCGTGTGGACTCGCGGGGCTCGGACGGCACTTCAGGATACTGCGATCCGACGGTCCACATACGATCGAGCACCGTTGAACTCCAAGACTTATAGCCATAGAGCGAGAACAGCCAGCAAAGAAGATCGTGATGTTTTAGTTGGGCACCGAGAATCAAGTTTATGCGTCCGAGCGCGATTTTGTCGCAAGATTCCTGTTACCAAAGCTCAAGGAAGCCGCCGAACGCTTAGGCTTTCTCAGTGTCATCGACTTCTGGGTCGAGAAGTCCGTTGATGGTATACCCGACCTTTCAGCAGAGAAAGGAGGCAAGGGATTGTTCATAGTAGAAGCCAAGTTCAAGAAGAAGGTAGCGAGAGTAGAACGTGACATAGAGCCGCTGGATCCCGATGTGATTGACCAGGCGGTCAAGTATGCTGCGATAGGTGGCTTTCCATACTTCACCACCTGCAACACTAAGAGGATTGTGCTCTTCCAGCTCAGACCAGGGACCAAGGCAATTGAAAGTGTGGTCGCCGCCTTGGACTATGAAAAGAATCCGGACTGGGCTGAAACTCTGCTCAAAACTTCGCTGGAGCTTGTGCCTGTCCAGCTCAAAGCGCTGGACGACACGCTCGTGGATGAGCTCCACGATGCCTTCAGCGATCTTTACTTAGAGTTCTCATCGGCTCTTAGGAAGAAGCTGCAGGATCAGAAGTTCAAGAACAGATACGATGACTGGTTGGAAAGCCAGGGGATAAAGCAAAGCGACGAGGCGAACAGACTAATTGCTGAACAAACCGCATACCTGCAACTCAACAAGCTGTTATTCTATCAAGTCATAAGGGTAATCTATCCCGACAAGCTCAAGCCACTTAAGATAGATGAAGAGAGAGACATCCAAGAGGCACTGAGCGAATTCTACCAGGACGCCCTAAGGATCGATTACACTCCCATCTATCAGAGCGACGTGATGAGTGAGATACCACTAACGCCGCGGGCAGAGGAGAGGATAAGGACACTCTTGGACACGCTCAATGAGTTCGACTTCTCCAGAATGGAGAGTGATTTCATAGGACGGATCTACGAGAAGCTCATATCACCTGCCGAAAGAAAGAGACTCGGCCAGTTCTACACGCCTCCGGGCATTGTGAACTTGATTGTGAATCTAACGATCACCGGACCTGATGATATTGTTCTCGACCCGGGCTGCGGTTCAGGAGGTTTCTTGGTTGGAGCCTACCACAGGTTGCGCGAACTAAACGGCATCCCCAAGACGGTTGCGGGACCAATGGGTGAAACCTATCACCGACAGATCCTTGAGCAGTTGTATGGGATCGACATAAACCAGTTCCCGGCTCACCTAACTACGATTAACCTGGTGGTCCAAGATCCTAAGGCTCGAATAAAGAAGATCAACGCCACAGTCAGCGACTTCTTTGATGTCAAGCCAGGAGCACACAAGCTCTTTGGGTTCAAAGGCATGACCACCGAAGGGGAACCGACTGTCATGAATCTGCCCGCAACTTTCGATGTGATTACAGCCAACCCTCCCTATATTCGGCAGGAACTGCTGGGTGAGAAGGAGAAAGTCAAGATCCGTTCCCTCGTCGAAGGCGAGTATCCAAGCAAGTTATCGATAGGGAAACCACACAGGGGGTCGAAGACGGAGATCGTCCTCGACAAGCAGAGCGACATCTACATCTACTTCTACATCCATGCTATTAGGTTCCTAAAGGATGGCGGGAGACTTGGATTCATATCTTCCAACAAATGGCTTGAAGTAGGTTATGGGCTCCCTTTTCAGAGATTCCTTCTGGACAACGCAAGGATCCTCTATGTCATTGAGTTTGACAGAGCCGTGTTCCCCGACGCTGAGGTGAATACAGAGGTCACCGTTCTCGAGAAACTTGATGGCGAGAAGAACCGACAGGTTAGGAACAAGAACCTGGCGAAATTCGTTCGCATCAATCGAGCTATGGCGATCGACCAACTTCTGAGCAGAATCCAAAGGGAAGATAGAGTTGACGATGAAGACCTAAGAATTCTCACCATGAGACAGGGAGACCTAAGACCGGGGAAGTGGGCCGCCTACCTCAGAGCACCACCCGTTTACTTCAGACTCATAGATAATCCAAAGCTCAAGCCATTTGAGCAGATAGCAGACATCGTCTATGGTCTCAAGACAGGCTACGATCCGTATTTCATTATTGATGAAGACAGGATAAGGGAGTGGCAGATTGAGAGAAGGTATCTAAAACCATGTGCCCCGCCAGGAAAGGTTCTGGGAGGTAGCTTTGTAATAGAACCCAAGCACATAAGCCAATACTTCCTTATTGTCCACGAAACGAAAGACAGACTCCGAGGAACGAATGTCCTACGCTACATACAGTATGGCGAGAAACTCGATGCCACACCAGGCAAAAGGCGAAAAGAAAGTGTGAGGCTTCCCCGGGTAGAGACGATAAGGAACAGACAGCTATGGTATGAGTTGCCGAAGTTGCCCGTGCCATCGATACTTTTTCCGGTGTGGTTCAGATACAAGTATCGGCCTCTTCTCAACAACGCCAAGGCCCAGGGCCTAAATTCTTACTATTACATAACCGTAGGCGAGGAGAACAGAGAGGTTCTTGCAGCACTGCTTCATTCTACTCTGACACAGTTCTTGTTGGAGGTCGGGGGAAGACAATACAGCGGCATGCTACACACAATGGTCTATGAACTAAAGCGATTGCCAATGCTTGACCCAGCGGACTTCAGTGATTCGCAGAAGAAGAGACTGAAGGATCTCTTTTGGAAACTTAACAATGCAGTCGTAAAGCGAACCGAAGTCCAGGAAAGACTCAATCAGTTCAGAGCAAAGTCGGTCGGCGAACAGGGACTATTTGAAAAGGAGATGAAAGAGGAACTCGATGTAGCGAGCAAGCAGGAAGCCACGGTAGTGTCTCAGATAGACGAGATAGTGTATGACACTTTGGGATTGTTACAAGAGGACAGGACCGCGATCGCCAAGGGATTGAGGCACTTACGGGAGTTGAGAAAGCGAACAACACGAGGGCTGCGAATTAGGGAAGAGGATTAAGAGCATGGAGGTTCATGGCAGCGAAGGCGCGCCCCTCACCAAGATCGACCCTGATTAGAACCAGGAAGTCCTAAGGTCGATTCTAACTCAGAGAATTCCTTCAGAGCCACGGAAGCGGGTCAACAGATTCTAATTATATATTGATACTTTTCTAACTATATATTGATACTTATGGTAGTTATCATAAAAAAGAATGAACGGGAAATACGAAGTCACCTCAGCGGTAGAATCCCCAGCCTTCTGTTCCGTCCGATACCTTTATAGGAGACCCCGAGACTATAGAAACAATATGATGAGAGGAAGGAACTCTGTCCCTGTCGTATTCGCATTTACTATTGGCTGTGTTGTGCTCCTCTCATGCACATTCCTCTTGCCAAAGCCGGTCCTTGCGTCGAACGAATCAGCCATAACCGTGACTCAAACGTTCACAATCCAGATGACGGCCACCGCGACTGTGACCCGGGCATCAACCGCTATTGATGAGCCTCCCTTTGACCCCAGTGATTTCGTAACCAATGCTCCGGATGTTGTCCCATTGCCCCCTCATCCCATGGACATACCCCAAACCGACGGCGACCCTCTCTTCATGGCACTATCCTTGACTCCGATCGTAATGGAGGGCTTTCTTGCGGTGATGGGAATAATGGTATCCCTCCGCCCGAGGAAACTAAGACGAGTTATTCCACTTCCTCTCAACCGACTGTCTGGCTACATCAGAACGCGTAGATTTTAGAAAATGCACTTCCCTGTCCAAGGTCAAGATGGGCAGGTCAACGCTGACGTTCAGGCAATGGTTGAACTCAGAGGTTCAGGAATGGATGAAAATGAAGATCATGCTACCTCAGGAGGAAAGGAAGGCCCTGAAAGAGCTGCTGGATGTAGCACAGACAAGATCAGATGCTGGCTCCATCGTGCCGAGGCCATTACCGAGCGAGACCATGTTCATGTTGATGCTGGTTCATCTGCAGGCCAGAGTAGATGAAATCCGTGAGAGGGTAGGTTGAGGTAAATACAAGGTTGGCTTTGGGCATAGCGAAGTTGAGATCTCGCCAGGTGCTTGAAGACTTAGGGCTACTCTTACTGTCAGCTCTTCTTCTTGCGAGCCTGATTGTGCCAGGGTTGGCAAACGAGAACTCGAACAAGTTCTTCGTCTTTGGAGTGTCATACCAACGGCAGGAGGATCCATATTGGTGTGGCCCGGCCTCTTTGGCCATGGTATTGAACTATTGGGGGTTAAATGCCACGCAGCAAGAGGTCGCCGGTTCAGTCTATGATCCCTCTCGCAATATCACGACAATGGACAGTATGGCAACTTATCCAATGGAGATAGGCTTTCAGACGCAGACGTCCACATCAAATATCACCTACATAAGGACCTGGATCAGTCAAGGGGTTCCCGTTATTGTCCTGCAGAGATACTCGGAATCCAACCCTTACGGGCATTACAGAGTCATTGTAGGTTATGATGATGACGACAGCTACCTAATCACGTATGATCCTATCAACGGCGGGAACTATAATATAACCTATGGTCTGTTCGCGGAGCTATGGAAACCAGGACCCAACTCTACCTTCGATACCACCAACTGGACTCTCATTATCTTACCCAGAAATGAAGAACTGCTCGAGTTCGCCAATAGGCTTCAATCTCTACTGAATGACCATGCATCAAATCTGGCTGCAGCATACTTGGCGGTCGCACAGCTGACTAATCAAAGGGGATTTTTCATGTGGGTTATTGGTGTTGAGTCGCTTCTACTCATCATCCTTTTCGTTCTGTGCGTATACCTCTACAGAAAGGCTTCCGTCTCGCCTATTTCCAGAGGGCATGGGAGACGATAGGAAGAGACCTTGCCCTTTGGGCAGGTAGATTGGTAGCGAATTCCAAGATAGTGCCTCGACCAAAATCCCTTCCTTAGGAGCGAGATGATGAGAAGCGAAGATTCCTGATTGGATTACCTGCTGGAGACTATATTTGAACTCTTGGCCTCACCTTTATGACCTCTCGCGAGTTCGTCCTTCGAAGATGTTGAGCAGGGCCGAGATCCTCTTTTTCAGAGGAGAGAAGAAGGTCGGCAAGGACTACGAGCGCATGATCCGCGGGCGGACTACTGCTAAGATCAGGCAACTACGCGAAGAACTCGCGATACTGGCGTCGGATCCTAAGATCAACCCTGTCCTCGAGGAAGCCTTGCGCGATGTCCTGCAGCCAGAGAACCCGGGCCGAACTCAGGACGAACAGAAAACTGTTCGCGAACAGAATTCCGTTCGTCAAAATCTGAGGAATTGGCGGGCCCGCTGGGATTTGAACCCAGGATCTCCGGCTTCGCAGGCCGACGCCGTAATCCGTACTTGGCCACGGGCCCTCTTTTC
>Ga0315282_10016686_pt1 | contig 10708 bp, 6 predicted proteins | sample YL17G07_20_MG_FD_203693 | JGI IMG/M metagenome (GOLD analysis project Ga0315282, IMG submission 203693) | Sediment microbial communities from Yellowstone Lake, YNP, Wyoming, USA - YL17G07_20 | ecosystem: Environmental > Aquatic > Freshwater > Lake > Sediment | place: USA: Wyoming | collected... | reverse complement strand
CGCGGAGCCTTTTCAGTTACGTCCACTGCGTCAGAGAAGACCCCGTTCGAAAGGGATTGCTGTACCTGGGAACGGAAAACGGGCTTTATGTCTCATTTAACGACGGGACGAACTGGCTGCCCCTGCAATTGAATCTTCCCCACGCCCCCGTTCACTGGCTCGTCGTTCAGGAACGTTTTCATGACCTCGTCGTGGCCACCTATGGCCGGGGGTTCTGGATTCTTGACGATCTCTCCCCGCTCGAGCAGGCAGATTCCAAGGTTTTCGAATCGACGGCCCATCTCTTTGAGCCTCGGCCGGCGTATCGTCTCCTGAACCGGGAGACAGTTCTCGACCAGCCCGACAACGGACACGCGGGTCAAAACCCTCCGTCGGGCGCGGTCCTGAACTACTATCTGAACGGAGCGCCGCAGGGCGAAGTGAAGCTGACGGTCGAGAACGAAAAGGGGGAGATTGTGAGAACGCTCGCCGCTACGAAAGCTCCGGGCTTCAACCGCGTGTGGTGGGACCTTCGCACCGAGCCCGCGAGCCGGATCAGGCTCAGAACGAGCCCCCTGTTCGCCCCCCAGGTAGGCTTGGGGCCCGAGGGCTGGCGACCTCTGCCGGGAGGAGGCGGCTCGAGTAGCGCTCGCGTCGCGCCGGGGACGTACACGATCAAGCTCAAGGCGGGAGGGCAGGAGTTCACCCGGAAGCTCGGCCTGAGAAAAGACCCGGGTTCGTCCGGAAGAGACGCGGACATTCAGGCCCAGCAGCCCATTCTTTTCGACCTTCGGGAGATGAGCGACGCGACTGCCGATATCGTCAACAGGATCGAGACGATGAGAAGACAAATCTATGACGTCTCGGATTTGCTGAAGGCCAAGAAGAGCGCGACGTCAGTCCGCGGTTCGGGCGAAAAGCTCGATCAGAAACTCATCGCCCTCGAAGGCGATCTGATCGAATTGAGACTCACCGGCGGGAGCCAGGACTGGCTGCGATGGCCGGCCAGGTTCTACGCGAAGCTCGGCAGCCTCGCCGGCAGCATCGCCGGGACCGATTATCCCCCGACGGCGTCGGAGATTGAAGTCTACGAGATGTACAAGAAACAGATGGCGAGCTATAAAAGCCGATTCGATGATCTCGTCAAGGGCGACGTTTCCGCATTCAACGATCTCCTTACGAAGAATGAATTGCCGCCCCTCGCGATCCGAGACTAATTTTCCGACGATAGAATCATCCAAGGACCTTATCAGACGGGAGGGTAAAAAGAGGAGCGGTCAGGGCCGGGTGGATTTGTCTTGCGGCGATGTGTCTGCGTCCGCGCCGGCCAACGTGCCCACGCTGACCGGGAAGAGCGGCGGGCGGACGGATTCGTGTTCCCATCCGAAGAGGACGCGCACCGCTCCTCCGCAGACCCGTCCCTGGCAAGGCCCCATTCCGCAGCGGGTGTGGAGCTTCGCGCTCCGCCAGCCATCGTGGACTTCGAGCCGGCTGCGGCTGACGTCTTCGCACCTGCAGACGATCGTCTCCCGCCGGGCGAGATGTTTGACTTCGTCGCGCAGGGCAAAGGCCTCGTCCATGGCCCGGCTGAATTTCCGGGCACGCTTGCGTGCCTTGAAAAAGCGCTCGGCCTTGTCCCTTCGTCGGCTCGCCGCGTAGCCCGCGATCCGTCCTTCGATGAGCGCCCGGTCCTCGCCGCCGATTCCGGTCATTTCTCCGGCGCAGAAGACTCCTGCGATGGAAGTCTCCTGAAACGAATTGACCTGGACGGCGCCGCTTTCGAGACGGCAGCCGAGCAATCGAGGCAGCTCCAGGTTCGGCACCAATCCGTAAGCGCAGGCGAGATAATCGCACGGGAGCGTCCAGGTCTTATTTTGCGATCGGATGGCGACCTGCTCGACTTTTTGATCGCCCTGAGCCTCGGTCACCCAGCAGCCGGTTCGATACGGAACGCCGAGGAGCCTGAGCTGATACTGGGCGGCCTGGAAGATCTTTTTTGGCGCGGACCGAGAGAGCGATCCGGCAAAGCGAACGAGATCGGAGAAGCCGGCCTGCTCAGCGACCACGACGACTTTGGCTCCGGCTTTACGCAGCTCGGCCCCCGCAGCGATGAGAAGGGGCCCGCTTCCGGCAACCACCACGCGTTTCCCCGCGACGGGCAGCCCGGCCTTGACTAGAACCTGAATCCCGCCCGGTCCCATGACGTTCGGAAGCGTCCAACCGGGAAATGGAAGGAACAGCTCGCGGGCGCCTGCCGCAATGATCAGCTTTTGCCACGAGATTTCCAGGGAGCTATCGCCGGCTTCGGCCAGCAAAACTCCCGCGCGAGGCGCTGCGACGTCGGCCGCGCAACGGAGGATCTGAGCGCCCGACGCCCTCAGCCGCTCGAGCCAACGCCCCGCGGCTCGAGACGAACGCTTCGCCTCCTGGCCGCGCCAGATTTGTCCGCCGATCCAGGGCGTGGCATCAAGGACGGCGGTCTTTCGGCCGTTCTCGGCTGCCACAGATGCAGCCGCCATTCCGGCCGGGCCCGCGCCGGCTACAACGACGTCGAAATCGAGCCTGCGGTTACTCATCGGTGCGCACGTCCATTCCTTCTTCACAGAGAGTCTGGCAGCTCCGGCAGTGGGGCCGGCCGTTGACGGTCACGCGGCATTCGAAGCAGATTCCCATGCCGCACAGCGGTCCCCGAGGCTCGCCCCTCGTCGAACGCCGGAAGCGAACGACTCCCGCCTGAAAAAGCGCCACGGCTAGAACGGTTCCCGCCGGAACGCTCACTCTGGCGCCGTCGATGGTGATGGTTACGAGATCAGCCATGATCCGCGTCTCCCTTCGACAGGCGTTCCGGAGAATAGGGCGCGGCGGGAATCTCCGTGGGCCGGCCCGTGATCAGATCCGCAAGCAGCTTCCCCGTGGCCAGCGAAGTGGTAATGCCGAGCCCCTCGTGTCCCGTCGCGAGCCAGACCTTTTCGTTCCAGGGGCTCCGGCCAATGAGAGGCAGCTTGTCGGGCGTAGCGGGACGATGTCCGGCCCAGGAACGAAGGGCTGAAAGCCGCTCCAGCCCCGGCAAAAATTCGACCGCGCGGCGGAGCATGCGGCGGAGAATGTCTTGATCGATGTCCGATTTCTCCGCATCGTACTGGCGCGACGAGCCGATCAAGACCTGCCCGCCCCCGCGCGGCTGAACGTTGAAGGCGACCGAATCCGCAGCGACCGAATGGGCGCTCTTGAGATAGCCGAGCTCGACGATCTGGTGTCTGACGAAGCCGGGATAGCGGTCGGTGACGACGAGATGACCTTTGCGCTTGCGGACAGGAAGCCCCGGAGTGAGCGCGGGCGACCCGCAGCCGGCGGCATTCACCGAGAGCGTGGCGGAAATCTCCGTGCCGTCAGAGAGCCGAACTCCCCCGTCCGCGCTCAGAGAAATAACGTCAACGCCGACCCGGACTTCGGCGCCGTCTTCTTGGGCTTTCGCGAGCAGAAAACGAGCAGCGCACGGGGGGTAAATAACGGCGTCGTCGACGACACACAGCCCGCCCGCCAGGCCGCGCCTGAGGTTCGGTTCGGCCGCCGCGAGCGACGCTTCATCGAGAACGTCCGCGCGGGCGCCGTTCATTTCGTAATAATTTTTTTTCCGGAGCATCCCGGCCATTTCTTCTTCGTCGGCGGCAACCCACAGCGTTCCGCACGGATCATATTCGACATCATCCGGCAGCTCGGCGGCCAGACGGCGCCAGAGCCGCCGCGAATAGGAGGTCAAAGCGAACTGAGCTTCTGAATCGTCCATGACGACGATATGGCCCATAGCAGAGCCTGTGCTCCCCCCGCCGATAGGGCCGCGGTCAAGGACGAGCACCTTCAGGCCGGCGCGAGAACATTCCGCCGCGCTCGCGGCCCCGACGATGCCCGCTCCGACGATGATGGCGTCGTAAGAATCACTCAACCCGGATGCCCCAGCAGAACGGATCTCTTTCATCGAGCAGCAGGGTCGCCTCGGAATTGACGAAGGCGGTGCCTGTGATCGATGGGATGATTTCGCCCGGGGCCGTCCCGCGCCTGTATTTTCCCCGGAGAGAGGTGCCGAGAATGCCTTCCTGCACCCAGGGCGCGCCCTCGGCGAGCTTGCCGTCCGCCGCCAGACAGGCGAGCTTCGCGCTCGTCCCGGTTCCGCAGGGCGAACGGTCGTACGCCTTGCCCGGGCACAGGACGAAATTGCGCGAGTTCGCGTCCGGCGCGGTCGGAGGACCGAAGAGTTCGATGTGGTCGACCTCGGGAAAGCCCTGGACGTTCAGGGCATGGCGGATGCACCAACCGAAATAGGTCAGCTGTTCGACGTTCGAAAGCGACAACTCCTGCCTGTGGGACTCGACGAGGAAAAACCAATTCCCGCCCCACGCGACGTCGCCCGTGATCGGGCCGATGTCGGGAACGTCGATCGTTACGGCCTTGGCCTTTCGGTAGCTCGGCACGTTCTCTACGGTGACCTCGCCCTGCGGGTCCAGCGTCGCGGAGATAACACCCACGGGAGTTTCGATGCGGTGAGTGCCGGGGCCGATCCGTCCCATCCGGGCCAACGTCACGACCAGGCCGATCGTCCCGTGGCCGCACATGCCGAGATATCCGACGTTATTGAAGAAGATGACCCCGGCGACGCATGACGGATCCGCGGGCTCGCAGAGCAGCGCGCCCACGACGACGTCCGAGCCGCGGGGCTCATTGACGACGGCCGAGCGAAACGTGTCGTGCTCCAGCCGGAAGCGGTCGCGCCGCTTGTCGAGCGAATCTGTCCCCAGGTCCGGTCCGCCGGAGATGACCACGCGCGTCGGCTCGCCTCCGGTATGGGAATCGATCACGGAGACTTTGCGCCCGAGAGTGCCCGCGGCCTCCGCACCCGCCGCCGCGGAGCCCTCGGAAAAGTGTCGCATCGGGAATATGAACTTTCTTCGTTTCATGATCTGTTTCTTTCTCCTTCAATCAGCGCCGGCGTATTTCCGCGGAGCAAGACGAAGAATGTATCCCAGGCCGAGAACCTCTGTCAACGTCCTCTGCGGGGTTCAGGTCTAGACCTGATTCCATTTTTTTATTTTTTGACTTTGACCGGAAACGGAGGCGGGGACGGACGCGGCACGGGTCTCGCGGCGATCTGTTCCTTGAGATAAGCGATCGCCCTGTCGAGCTGCGGATCGCGGCCCTCGAGCACAGCCGTCGGATCCTGTTCGACCGTGACGTCCGGGGCAACTCCCGTCCCTTCGATAATCCACTTTCCGTCCGCCCAATTGGCGTAGTTGGGGATGCTCAGACGGCCTCCGTCGATGAGGCGGTAGCCCCCGCCGCTGCCCACCTCGCCGCCCCAGGTCCGGACGCCGATGACCGGTCCGAGCTTCTCGCGCTGAAAGATGTCGGGAAACTCCTCCCCGTTGGACGCGCTGTTCTCGTTCACCAGGGCGACGCTGTATCCGGCGAACGCCCAGCTCTGCCGGGTCCACGAGGCGCCGTGCCGGGGCTTAAACCAGGTGATCGGCTTGCGCGCCATCTGAAGGACGAGCATCGAGGAGACGCTCCCGCCGGTGTTGAACCGGTCGTCGTAGATCATCCCGTCCTTGTCCAGGTTCGCGTAATAGCGCTTGGCGAACTCGATGAGGCCGTTGTTCGACATATCGGGCATATGAATGTATCCGAGATTCGGGCCGCCGTTCTTCCGAACGTACTCGCGCCTCGATGCCACCCAGTCGTAATAGCGGGCCTTGGATTCGTCCGCCATGGGCCTCACCAGGACTTTTCTCGAGCCTTCGAGGATGGGCCTGGCGTTGACCGTCAAGCCCGTTACGCGGCCGGCCGTTCCGGCGAGGAGAGCCTGGAGGTCTTCATCCGTCCGAACCTGTTGTCCGGAGACGGCCAGAATATAATCCCCTTCTTTCACGTCGAGCCCCGGTTCGAGTAGGGGACTCCGGTTGGCGAGATCGAATCCGTCCCCCCTGAAGATTCTGGCGATCCGGTAGGCCTTCCCGCCCGCGTCCGGCTCGAAGTCAGCGCCGAGATAGCCCATCCGGGCGCGCGGCGCCGCCTCGGGGAGGTCGCCCCCGCCGACGTAGGCGTGTCCCGTGTTGAGCTCTGCGATCATGTCGCCCAGGACTTCGTTCAACTCGCTCCTGTCGGCGACGTTTTCGAGACGCGCGGCGTAGCGCGGCCGCACGGCGTCCCAGTCCACGCCGTGCATGTTCGGGGCGTAGAAAAAGTCCCGGGCGATCCGCCACGATTCCTGGGTGATCTGTTTCCACTCGGACCTGGGATCGACGGCCAGGCTGACGCCGTCGAGGTCGATTTTGGGAACGTCGGCGCCGACGGACGAAGCCGAGGCGTCGATGACTGAATACTGGCGGTCCGTTCGGATCAGGAGCTTCTTCCTGTCCGCTGAGACCTGGAATTCGCCGACGTTTTTGGCGATGGTGATGACTTCTTTCTTGCGCGGCGATTTGAGGTTGAAGGCCCGCAGCTCGTTGCCTCCGCCCTCACCCCGGGGCCTTCCCGATTGGGAAGCGTCGGGAACGAGCATCAAGACGCGGCCGGGCACGGCATCGAGACGATAATATCGATCGGCGGGAATGGGCAGCTCATCGACGCGGTCCGCCAGACCGGCCGGGTCGATCTTCACTTCGGGCAGCTCGGGAGAAGGGACCTTGGCGACGTCCGCCTGTCCAACGCCGGGAGCGCCCTTCGGGGACTGCCTCCCGGATTTAGCCTCCTTGGAGCCCGGTTCCGGCTTTGTCTCATCCTTCTTGGCCGCCTCTCCTTCCTCGTCGTCCGAGGGCAGAAAGGGAGACTTGGTCCCGGCGGCCAGCGCAACAAACGAAACCTTGGTCATTTTATCAAAGGAGAAAAAGCGGGTGAGGCCGGTGTTCGAAGGATCAAACTGTCGGTCGGCCAGGAAAAAAATAAACTTCCCTTCGGGGTCCCAACACGGCGAGGCGGCGTTGAGCTCGGGCGAGGTGACCGCAACCTTTTGCCGCCCGGCGATATTATAGATGTACACGACCCGGTTCGAGTTCGGCTCGGTGCGGTGGAAGGCGAGCCACTTGCCGTCGGGGCTGAATATCGCGGAATAATTCACCGAGTCGTACGAGCTGCCTCGATCGGATTGATCGACAAGGGTTACAGCACCGCTCGCCGTGTCCACGAGCAGAATACGCATCTCGCGGTCCGCAGTCACCAGATATTTTCCATCGGGCGACCACTGGATGACTCCCAGCGGCCCCTTGTGATCACGGGTCAGCTGCCGGGGCTCACTCGAGCCGTCCGCCGCCGCGACCCAGACCTGATCTTCGCCGGAGCGGTCCGAGACGAACGCCACCTGCTTCCCGTCTGCGGACCAGGCCGGATACTGTGATCTCGCCCCGCCGAGCGCCGCCAGCACCCGGGAGTCTCCCTCCTCCACGGGGACGCTGACGAGCTGGCCCCGGGACTCGATGACGAGGCGCTTGCCGGTTGGGCCGAGAGCAATCGAGTTCAGGAATTGGGCCGCCGGAACGAGCTTGACCCGGGCGTGAATGCGGTCCGTGTCCAACCGAAGGGCCAGATCCCTGACCTTTCCCGTCGCGATATCATAGAGGGCGATATCGTCGCCGTGCTGAAACACGACGGACTTTCCGTCGGAGGCCGGGTACCGGGCTTCGGCGTCGCCGTAGTTCGTTATGGCCGTGACTTTGCCGTCGGCCGGGTTGAGCCGGAAGAGGTTCGCCAGACCCTGGCGCTCGGAGATGAAATAGATCGATTCTCCCGCCCAGACCGGCGTCGTATCGATGCTCGGGTCATCGGTCACTCGCTTGAACGAGCGCCTGGACGTATCCGCAATCCAGATGTCGTCTGCCTGTCCTCCCTGGTAATGCTTCCAGTGCTGCCATTCCGCCGAAACGGGAACATAAGCGACCTGTTTGCCGTCGGGAGCCATCGCGGCCAGCATGGCGCGAGGGATGGGCAGCAAGACCGGCAGTCCGCCGGCCGCGGGGACCCGCCACATCCGGCTCTGGTTTTCGGGGTTGGACCGGCGGGAAAGAAAGAGGACGTTGGCCCCGTCGGGTGTCCAGCCGACGACCCGGACTCCGCGCGGATCCCAGGTGAGCCGTCTGGGCATGCCGCCCTCGACGGGGAGCGTATAGACATCGGTCCCGCCGTCATACTGGGCATCGAACGCCAGTATTTTGCCGTCCGGGGAGAAGTGAGCATTCGTTTCCATGCCCGGATGGGTCGTGATGCGTCGCGCCTGGCCCGAGGACATCGAAGCGAGCCACAGGTCTCCCTCGGAACTGAAAACAAGCTGGTCGCCGTGGATGTCGGGACGGCGGAGAAAAGGATGAGAATCCCCGACGCCCGCCGCGGCCAGGCCCAAACCGAAGGCCAGCAGCAGAGCGATCAGGATCGCGGGTTGGATTTTTGAAGACATGAGCTCCTCCAAATTCTATTTCTTAATTTTTTCGGCCGGAGCGGGAGGCGCATCCGAAGATTTCCGAGGAGAGGCCAAATCGGCGCTCTCGCCTCCATAAGTATTCCTGATCTGCTTCAAGAGAAGCAGCGGAGCGTAATAATAGCTGATGAGCGTCCCCTCGCAGCCTCTGTCCCGGATCATCCCCGCGTGAAGCCTGAGGTATTCGTTCTGCAGGGTCAGGGCCTGGTCACAAACGGACCGAATCAGCTTGCGGTCCTTATCGGTGAATTCCTTGGGATCCCCGCTCTTGAAGAGCGGCTGGAGCTCGGCCATCTTATCGAAAGATCGGAGGTGGGCCAGGGTGCAGGAAATCCTGTTGGCCAGAAATGCGAGATAGCTCTTTCCTTCGGGTCCGGGAGTTTCCTGGGCGCACTCCGTGAGCGTCTTGAGAACCGCTTCGAACTTCAGGATGGACGCCTCGATTTGCTCTTTCTTAAACCGGCCGTAGTTCGCCAGTCCGTTCCGCAGTCGCCAGTATCCGCCGAAGGAAAAGGCGATGTTGAACAAAGTGTTGCGGTCGGCGCTGTCGGCCTCGTCGAGTGCGGCCATGGCGGAGCCGTAGGTATCGAGGTTCCCGATCCCGAGCGAACGGCCGTACCGAAAATAGAAATCCTGTGCGGGAATCGGCCCCTCGATCATGGCCGCGGCCGCGTATCCGATCGATGTCCGGTTTTCCGAGGTGCGCCAGTGATTCCAGCAGACGCCGTACAAAGGGGCGCCACCGGACAGACGCCTCCCCTCCTCGATCAGCTCCCGGATGCCCTCGACGGAGTTTTGCTGCAGGTACATCAAGCCGTCGAACTCGACCCAGCTATAAAACACGGTCCGGGTCACGTCGTCCGCCGTGATGGGGATCGCTTCGAGGTTTTTCACCGCGACACGAGCGCCGTGGGCGGGAAGCACGGTCAAGTGGATGTCTCGCGGGACGACCCGACGCATCACCTCGAAGCCGGGCTTCAAGTCCGGGACGCCGGTGTTGTAGATCCCGATCCCGTATTCGAGATTGCGCCTCCCGGACCATTTCTCGCGCAGGGTCCGGATGACCGCCGTGTTGTATTCGATCTCGGGGCCCGGTTTCTCGGTGTCCTCTCCGGTGATGATCTCGAGAGAATCGATCTCAGGATAGCGTTCGAGGACGGATTCGCAAAAGGCCAGGGAGAGGTTCGGGTCCTTTTCCCGGAGCTCCATCGAAAAATTTACGGCGAGGCCGACGCGTTTGGCTTCGCGGATGACGGCTTCGAGCCATTCCATGGCCCGCCGGCTCTTTTCCTCGGGTTGATCGTAAAAGGGCTCGATTTCGGGAATGCAGAAGACCCGGCTGTTGCGGAGCGCCCTCTTGATGAGCGGATCGTCGGGGACGTCGTGGCGCTGGCCGTAGAAAAAGTTTCCGGCCAGCCGCGGGCCGCCGTTCAGAGGGTAAGGGTACCACTGCCCGGGGTAGGTGTGGAGCGTGAGATAATTCATCCGTAGGCGGGCGAGGTTGCGGATGTAGGCCTTCGCCTCGTCCAGCGGATATGAGGAGATGTCCATGGGAAAGTTGATGTGCTGCCGAATTCCACGGCGGTCGACGGCCGGCTCGATCGTGCTCGAAAAGCCGCGAAGGTTTTCGAGCTTGATTTCCGCCGGAACGATAGGTCCCGTGACATCGAAGCTCATGCCCGTCTTTTCGAGCATTGTATACACGGCGTGGAGGACGCCCGTCGAGTTCGGTCCGCGAAGCGCGACAGCGGCGGGGCGGGACCCATTCGTTCGGGTCTGCTCGACGGCGAAGGAAAAGTCCTTCATCGATTTGTCGACGGTGAGGTCGATCGTCCAATCGTCCGGTCTCCCCTCCCCGGTCCGGGTTACGAGATAAGTCTTTCCAAGGAAGGAGGAAATCTCGTCCATCGCGAAGGAGATCACCGGGTCCGCGGCGTCCCCCCGAACGATGACTTTTTGCTTTGCGGCCGTCGGACAGCCGGGGGAAATGAGAATGAGGCAGCCGATGGCCGCGGCCGCCAAAAGCCGGGTCAAAAGCCTCATTGGGATGCGAGCTTTTTTGTTGAATATGCTCACCGTGGTCTCCCCGCGAATTTTTCTCAATAGCGGCCGAATGTTTGGAGGGTCTCCCACCAGGCCATGATGTTTTCGGCCGGGACCTCGGACTGAATGACATGGATGGGCGCGAACACGAAACCGCCGCCCGGAGCCAGGTCTTCGATTCTTCTCCGGGTTTCCTCCCGAACCTGATCCGGAGTCCCGAACGGAAGC
>Ga0315282_10016685_pt1 | contig 10708 bp, 6 predicted proteins | sample YL17G07_20_MG_FD_203693 | JGI IMG/M metagenome (GOLD analysis project Ga0315282, IMG submission 203693) | Sediment microbial communities from Yellowstone Lake, YNP, Wyoming, USA - YL17G07_20 | ecosystem: Environmental > Aquatic > Freshwater > Lake > Sediment | place: USA: Wyoming | collected... | reverse complement strand
GGTCTGTGCCATCAACTTGATGAACGCCGCCTCATCGCTTGGGAGGAGATCAAGCTCACGCTTCATTCGCTCCATCCAGCGTTTCTCCTGTGAAGAAAGCTTTAACTTCCCGCCGCGTGCTGCTTCAGCGAGGATCTCCCAGGCTTCTCTTGCAGCCCCAACCGTTCGAAGGTAATCGTTGTCACCGCGGACGATTGCTTCGGCGATCCGGATGGTCGACTCCGGAGTCAAGACGAGTGCTTGGGGACTCAGGTACGCATCAGAATCTACAAGAAGCTTCTGCAGCGCCCGCTCGTTCCGCGTTTCGAGCGCCTGATTGAAAAGACGACAATCGTAGGTGAGAAGTTCCAAGTATGCTTCTGGTGCCATGCCAGAGAGAAGCCGAATATTCTGCACCGACTCGTTGCTCCAGAGATCGCACATCGCCGCGCTGATATTGCCGATGGGACTAAAATGTGCACAGGTCGCCGACTTCCCTTCCATTGAAATGGGACATCCAGTGATAGCCTTGAGAATCGGCCCTTCGTAGGCACAATCCTTCGACGGTCCGACTGCCCCATGCTCAAACGCAACAAGGCTCCGAACGGCGCTCGCAGCACGGACAACAGCAGCAAGTACTTCTGGCAACATGTGCTGACCGGCAAGCTGCATTGCTGTGTTTGCAAATCCACACGCAGAATCGCCGCCCGGGATAACTCCCCTGGCAGTTGCCATCCTCGAAATGTTGTCCCAGAGAAAGGCCATATCACGTGGTGCGAGCACACCGAGGGCAAAGACGACACCCTGCAGGTCGCCATCGAGCATCGCTTTGTCATTCACCTCTTTGCCGCCGACTGATTCGATTGAGAAGATATCGGCTCCAGCATCCGCACAGAGCTCGAGGGACTTTAACATTTGTTCCCACGGTTTCCCTGACCGAAGGATCGGCGGGCGAACATTGTCCCGGATATCTGTAATTGTCACGCGGAGTGCAGATTTCAATCCGTACTCATCGTGGGCATTAGCAAGATGTCGATGAAGGATGCTTGTGATTTCGGCCCCCCAGTCCGGACGTTCCGTCATCTGTGGAAGAAGTTCGAATTCAACCATTAGTCCCGGAAGGCCAAGCCGCTTTGAGGCATTCTCGATCATCGTGCCAATCTCTTCATAATGAGCAAGCACTTCTGGCCATGTGCGCTCGTCGATGGACATCATTGGGAGGGTGAAGTTGATTTCAGGATAGACCTCCCCTGCCCCAATGGTCAGTCCGAATCCGGATGAAACTGTCTTGGGAGACCTACCGAACATCAATTCGCGTGGCTCAGCAACTGCAAGAGTCGTGTATCGGTGATTCTGCATGAAGAATTTCTTTCAGATGTAAGGTTATGCGAACCGGCTACGCCGTCACCGGGTATCGACCAAATTCTTTCACTGTCGAGAGCATAGCAAGATAGTTTCCCGGCCGAACGCTATTGTGAATTGTATTTGTGGAAGATATGATGTACCGTCCACCGCGCGACGCCACATGAAGTAACTGCTTTACCTCATTGACAACATCTTGAACGGAACGCTCTGAGAGCAATGGACCACAATCAACACCTCCCATGACCGTCAGCTGAGGGTATCTCTGCTTCACAGCCACAAGATCCATTCCTGCAGTCGCATCAAACGGGTGCAACGCGTCGATGCCAGTTCTCACCATATCCTCGAGAATCAAATTGATGTTGCCGCAGCAGTGCTTGAGACAAAACGCGCCCTTCGCATGCACAGCCTCGACGATCTCGCGAATCGCCGGCAGAAAGAACTCGCGGAAATGGTTTGGAGAAATTAACGGCGCCTCAACAGAGCCGTAGTCGTCGCCAAGAATGATGAAATCCGCCCCGAGTTCGATTGCTCGCTTGGCAATTGCAGTGTTGTGATCGATAGAGAGCCGGACGAGTTTGTGAACGAAGTCGGGGTTCTCAAAAAGATCCATCATAAGCTGCTGCATTCCGCGGAGATAACACGGATAGCTAAAACCATCGTGGAGATGCATTCCGACAAATTTCTTCTTCTTAAAACGGGAGACTAGACCACGAAGCTCACCGTACCGTCGATCCGCGTAGGGGTCCGGCGGTTTGTATGTGTCAATATCCTCGATCTTCCGGATGGGTCCTTCAAGTGGCATGGAGACGATCTGGGCTCCGTATTGACGGACAATCCCCCATTCATTCACGACGATCCGCTGTTCTGCATCAAGAACTTTTTCTTCATAGAGCTTTGAAGGAGTGTTCGTTACGACGACATCGATTTCCATCGCCTCGACAAAATCAGGGTAATCAGCCCCAGGCAAAATGGCCTTGATCACTGTTGGGTCAACGAGAAGCTCAAAAATCGGGACGCGATCCGGCTCCTGGCCATGAAGCGCCCTAAGAACTCTTTCGTATGAAGTCATAGGCTCAACTAAACAAACCGTCTTTCAAATACGGAACTGGGGTAGACTAATCTAAACAAACTTGAAGGAAGATTCCACAGAAAAGATGAGCCTGGAAGTTGAGATAAGAATGGTAGGTCGCAATCTCTCCAGGAATTTAGATCGATCGGCTGAAACACTCTAAGGGAAAGAAAACTTCGCTCGTCTTAGCAAGATGAGAGATGCCGCCAACTCACGACTTGAACGAGTACGCCATAGCCCGAAGAAGCGTAATGCGTTTGGAAATCGGTGGGTGTGTTGCGAAGATGTCTGCAAAGAAGCCTTCTTTGAGATTTGCTTTTCTACCGAGGGGGTCTACAATGCAGAGATGTGCTGAGCCTTGTTTGATCGCTCTCGTGGGCTCAGATGAAGACTCGATCTTCTCAAGTGCGTCCGCGAGGGCAAGGGGATTCCGCGTCAACTCAGCACCGGATGCATCTGCAAGATACTCCCGTTGCCTCGATACCGCCATTGCAAGTAGCTGACTGATAAGTGGTGCAAGAACCAACGCGATCAGCCACACAACAAGGAGGATGGCGGCGATTGGCCCACTGCCTCCACCACGCGAAGTGCGCCTCCCGCCTCGACCTCCACCAAACCACATCATCCGGCGAGCAGCGTCGGAAAGGAGGAAGATCGCACCAACAAGTGCTGCAACAATCGTCATCGTCCGGATATCATAGTTCTTCACATGGCTCATCTCATGAGCAATGACACCCTGCAATTCCTCACGGTTGAGTTTCTCAACGAGGCCCTCGGTTACGGCGATGTATGAATGCTGAGGATCCTTCCCTGTGGCGAACGCATTCGGGTCAGGGTCGGGGACAATGAAGATCTTCGGTCTCGGAAGTCCTGAAGCAATCGTCATCTCGTCAACGACGTTGATCACAGTTCGGTATTTGGGATCATTGTCGGGAACTGGATACGCCTGCGATGAATTCAAGACGGCAACCGCACCGCTTTGAAGTCCCCACGACGCGAATAAAGCCCCAGCGATGAGTGCAACAATGGTCCCGAGAGGTAGACCAACGGCATCCTGATATACCAAGCCGAAGGGGTCGATGCCGAGGAAGAAGACATCAAAACCGTATCCGAGGAAGCCAAAGAAAAGCACAAACGCCGCCATGATAATCATCGTCTGGCGGCGATTGCGTTTCTGCTGTTCGTAGATGTTGGGAAACTTCGTGACGTCCATTTTGCGCAAATTGTGGGCTAAAGCCCAGAGACTTTTTTTGGCTTGGGTTCCCCGACCTGAAGGTCGGGGCTATAGCCACGTCCTTTAGGACGTGGATGGCAATTCCAAAAAAAATTGCAGGGGTTTTAACCCCTTTTCCAAGACGGTTACCTTGAGCAGCTTATTTCCTCAGAGAGAGATCAACCTTCGGGACCTCTCGCTCCGCGGCAACAGTCACCTCAAACAATTCCGCTGTCTTAAATCCGAACATCCCCGCGATGATATTCCCAGGGAAAACCTGCTGAGCAATGTTGAACTTCGTCGCAATGTCATTGTAGAACTGCCGCGCAAAGCTCACCTTGTTCTCTGTGCTCGTGAGTTCCTCCTGAAGCTGCTTCACATTTTCATTCGACTTCAAGTTGGGATAATTCTCGAACAAAGCGAAGAGTCGAGTGAGTGCACTCGAGAGCTCGCCCTCCTTTGCAGCGGAGTCTGCAACACCTTTCGCACTCACGGCAGCATTTCGCGCTTCGACCACCTGTCGGAGTGTATCCTGCTCAAATTGCATGTATCCTTTCACCGTCTCGACCAGATTAGGAATCAGGTCGTGCCGACGCTTTAGCTGAACGTCGATTTGCTTCCAGCCGTTGTTGACCTGGTTTCGAAGCGTGATCAGCGAATTGTACTTCGCGATCAACCAAACAACCAGGAGTCCCAGAACTACCAGGATTATGATTCCAAACATCGTTTTCGCTCCTTCGCTTGTGAGAGGTCGTTCACCAGTCAGCAAAAATAGCTATTCATTGGAGCTAAATCAAGTGAAATCGTCCCAGCGGCGGAATTCCTTCTCTAACTCCAGTGCGGTGTAGACACCGGCATACCCGCCGCCGAGGATGAGGATGTGGGGTTTCTGTCCAAGTGGGCGATGAGACATTTTCCTTAGGGTGTGAAACTATCTCAACAGAATGAGTTTCTTTGTTTCAACAAATGGGCCAGCCTGCAGACGATAGAAGTATAATCCGCTCGCCAAGTTACTCGCGTTCCATTCAACTTTGTACCGTCCTGGAGAATGTTCGCCTGATATCAATGTTGCGACCTCTCCTCCCAGTATATTAAAGACCTTCAAGGAGACGAAGCGTGAGCGAGGTAAGGCGAATTCAATGGTGGTTGAAGGATTAAATGGATTTGGATAGTTCTGCGAGAGCTCAGGTGACTGTGGGAAAGTGGAAATCTGATCCTCTTGAACACCGACACGTATTCCAATCACAAACCAGACAGGAAAGGTTGCATCAATCGAATGAGTTTCAGGGGTTCCGGTCCCTGTAAGCAGGTCCGCTTGAAGCGGCATCTTTGAAACGGCATCGTGTTGGGCCCCTTGATAGAAAATCTGCGTATGGTATGCAATCGTCTGGTCGTTTCCTGAGTACGTCGGATACCCCAGAGTGGGAAGCGGCCCAGCGACAATTCCCACCCTGCCAATATTGAAATCAACACCCAATGGATAATCTTGGTCTAAATCTGAGTATCGGAGATCGCAGGTGAAGCGGGTTGGTGAGGATTTTGAAAAAGCTGGGTTACCTATGTCCACGCCTTTAGGTTGGGGTGCGAAGACACTAGCCATTCTGCCAGTAGAAATGTTGAGAAGATTGATGTTCCAAAAGGATAGGGTGTCCCTTGTTCCAGTAATCTGATTAAATGCATCGAACAAAAGGAACTGGCCTGTGGGATCGAATGAGAGTGCGTCTGCATAGAGAGCTGTTCGTGCATTAGGGGTGTCAAATGATTGTGTTTCAATTTTGAATGCTCTCACCTGTTGGTGCACGAGATCCAAGTAATAGATAGTCGTATCAATGTATATCGAAGTAAGGGCGATACTACTCAACCCTGGGCCCAGGGCCACACTATACCAAACTCCGCTTGTGTCAAGCAACTGCTCCTGGGGATTCTGTGGATTTGTGAGGAGTACGCGTAAATTATTTTTGTTGTCCACAAACACGGCAATCTGTCCATCGTCCGAGACGGCGGGTCGATTAAAAACACCAGTTTTGCTTAGTGGGAAGAAATCCGCCTGTGATTGAACGTTGATCTTTGCCCTGTATAGAGAGTTTGGATCTTTGGGATCGGTATTCGTCACGAGAAGCCATTCCGTCCCCTGAGGTTTTGTCGTCGGTGGTGGGGGCGGAGGTGAGCTGTCGAAGACCTCAACAGCATCCCACGAATTCTTCACGCTTGTGACCTCAGCGCTTGATGCTCCGTATAGGTCTGTCGCAGCCCTCATTGTTGCGAAACGTGCATCCAGGAACTGCGATGACCGTGTGAGGTAATTGGTCAGCGTCCTATACCAGATTCTTTCGGCCTTAGGTCGCCCCAGGGCTTGAGCGACGAGATATAATGCACGATTTGGAATACCACTATTAATGTGAACGCCCCCGTTATCTTCTACTGTTATGAGAAATTCACTCATCCTTGCTGGTTGCCAAGCTGAGCTGCCGGGTATGCCTCCATTGTGGGGGTTGCTAAGATCACGTAAAGCACCGCTCGGAAAAGTGGAATGATCCTTGATTATGTCTTCACCTATAGTCCAGTTACGCACGTCGACCATGGCCGCAAAGGCATCCGAAAAGGATTCGTTAAGAGCGCCTGATTGCTCCTGATATTCAAGATTGGCAGAATGCTGAGTGACCCCGTGAGTCATCTCATGCGCAGCAACGTCGAGAGCACCCGCCAAAGGTTTGAAAAGACTCTGCCCATCCCCATAGCACATGAACTTGCCAGCCCAGAACGCATTTTCCAAGGGTCGTTTCTTGTCCGTTACGTGAATAATGGAATAAATGGTCATGCCCTTGTTGTCAACTGAGTTGCGATTGTGTGTAGTGCGGAAATAATTGTACGTCACAATGGCGTTGAAGTGAGATGATACCGATGCCGCGTCTGTCCACTGATTGTTTGGGGAGGTAACGAAGAAATACTGGGACTGCGACGATAGATCACTATTTCGAAGGTCGAGGTTAACAATGGCGCCGACGGGATCTTGAGGGATTCTGGACTGCGCCGCGTTGAACATTGGTTGGGATGCATCTATCATGTAATAGGTTGCCCCGACTTGGTATGTGCCGAACGTACGAACTTGGCCGTTTAAATCTACTCCAGATCCTATTGCTGGTCCATCATAGGAAACATTATTATAGAAATGGAGAATCGCACTGCTATTTGCATCGATGAAATAATACCAGTCTTGATCAAGACTTGGACGCACCTCAACCAACCAAACGAGATGTGGTTGATGCAACGCATCATGCCAGATTATACGACGAGCGGTCGGGCCCTTGTAATCAAGGATCTCTTTAAGAAAAGGTGACAGCTCCTCCAACGTCATTCTTCCACTCAGATCAGATTGCACAGTATTGATTGCCTCCTCTCTGCTGACTCTACCTGTTACATCTTGAATCACTGTGGGTGTAGGCACATAGCGACCGTTCATCGAGAGGACGCGCCCGTAATCATCCACGTGCACGTAGATATCTTTCGCCCACACCTCAATACCATTATAGACCTGTTGAAACCGAACATGTGTAACCCCTAGTTCATCACGCTCCGCACTCGTCACCGAAAACTCAGCCTGAGGATCAGTCATTCGTAACACTGACTTCTCCGCCTGAAGGAATTTTCTTGCACGCGCAATTGCGTCGGAGGTTGCAAGGGGGTTGGTACTGCGTGGGCCCATTTGTGGGACCAGGTCAATGAAGCGCACGGTATTGAACTCTCTATCCCAGCGGATGTTATTTCCAGTACGTTGAACGTCCTCCAAACGAGGGATGGTTAATGTGCTAAATGGCCAAGCCGAACTGACTTGTCCTATTGATGAGGACCCGCTCGCTCTCGGGTTGACTCCAATTCGGGCCATGAAATCAAGCAGGCGCTTTCCAGCCTCAGAGACTGAGCTCACATAACGGTCCTCAGGGGCGGGTACCTGTTGGATTAGATTCGAAAGTGGTAGTTTCTTTCCCTTGCTGGCTTGGGGTTCACCTGCCAGAGCACACAGAGCTAGACAAATGATCGAGAGGACGACGATAGATAGTTTTGTTTTCACAGCTACCCCCTTTGAGATTTAGTTCTAAGTGGTGCCAACCGGGTCATTGTTTCTTCTTTCGTTTCTCTTCTTTCTTGATCTGCTCCCCAGTCCGCTTGGGAATCAATTCCAGCTCTCCACAGAGTTCGGGAATGGCGAACAGTTTAAGTCCAACTGACGCATTTTGCGTTATTCCTCTGCTGTTGCCTTCTCATCCACAAAGATCTTCTTCGAATCCATCGCGATGCTGCCGGACACTCTTACGGTCAATTTGAAGATGTGGGTCCCAAGTATCACGCCGCGCATCCGGATCGAGTATGTATCGTTCACTTGGATATTATAGCCTTCTTTTCTCCTGGCTCGGTTCTCAAGATTTAACTTCTCGATCTTTGAGGCAGGATGTACCTTCTTCGCTTCTTCAATCGCACGCTCTCTGAGTTGAGAAGACAACTGTTCCATGAGAAAGTTAATCTCTCGCTCGAAGTTCGACCTTCGGGCTTGCCAAGATGCTAGTGCATTCTTAGCAACGTTAGTCCACTCACCTTCTTTATGTTTGTCGAGAAATCTCTGCAACGCACTAATGGCGTCTTCACAAGATTTGATTCGGACATCATAATCAGGAGACCGCTGAACAACTTGCTCAGCAGCATCTTGAAGTTTTTGAACCTCTTCATAATCGGCTCTAGGATTGTTGCACGCCACAAGAAGCAGCGCTATTAGGAGAATTGCCGGAGGGTGTTTTCTTGGCAGCATTATTCCACCTCTCGAAGATACTGTGTTTTCAACAATCGAGAATTGTCATGTCCCGCGCTCCGACACTCGTTCCATCAGCCAAGTATCGATGAGAACCTGGGAAGGGATCTTTTTCTTCCGGGCAATTTCGTTCAGCTTCCTAGCCACTTTGTCTTCGATTCCAAACACGTGTCTCCTTGTTTTGAGCTTGATTTCGAAATCAGCCTCTTGCAGCGAATCCCAGTAGTCTCCTAGATCGTGGGTGTCGAAGAACTTTACTAGCTCACGGATCGAGCGAAAGCGCGGCAATTGCAATTTGGCCATATTCAATCAGATTACTTCACACCGATAAATCAGGATTCGCAATGACACAATGCGAGACTCTCAGTCAGCTTTTCCCCATCTCTTCTTCAGGTACTTCGTCAATCCACCCGCCAGCAGCATCTCCACCTTTCGCCGAGAGAGGCCGTGCGTCAAACGATAGCTCTCGTTCCGCGATAGGTTTTGCACGACAATCTCCTGATCTTTCTCCAGCGCATCCCGAAGTCCCTCAATCAAGAGCTTGTCTCCCTGCTCAATCTTTCTGTGATCCTCAGGGTTGACAAACCTCAGCGGTGGAATCCCGAAGTTCACGAGGTTCGACTCATGAATGCGAGCGAAGCTCTTCGCGATGATCACCTTTACGCCGAGGTACATCGGAGCGATAGCTGCGTGCTCGCGACTCGACCCCTGTCCCCAGTTCTCTCCGCCGACAACGAACCCGCCACCTTTTTCCTTTGCGCGCTTCGGGAACGTCTTATCCACGTACGCGAACGTCCACTCGCTGATCGCCGGAATGTTTGACCGAAGCGGAAGGACGTTGTTCCCACCAGGCAAAATGTGATCCGTTGAAATATTGTCACCGAGGACAAGCAGCACCTCGCCTTCCACTCGATCAGGTACAGGCTGAGCAGGTGGGGGCCGAACAATATTCGGTCCCCTCAGCACCTCGACCTTCTCGCCGTTCTTCGCTGGAGGCAGGAAGTCCGCTGTGTAGAGCTCATATTCCTCCGGCTCCTCGACCTGCGGTGGATCGCCTAGTCGTCGCGGATCTGTGATCTTGCCGTAGATCGCCGTCGCCACTGCAGTCTCTGGGCTGCAGAGCCAGACGCGGTCGTCTTCCGTACCACTGCGACCTTTGAAATTTCTGTTGAAGGTGCGGACACTGTTCCCGAACGACGGCGGTGCCGCACCCATCCCAATGCATGGACCGCACGCAACCTCGAGCGCACGTACACCTGCTTCCATCAGGTCTTTAAATGCACCGGTGTTCATGATGTTGATGAGAATCTGCCGCGAGCCCGGCGAGAGTGTCATGTGCAGCCCGGGCGCAACGTGCTTCCCTTTCAGCACTCTCGCCACGACCATGAGGTCACGATAGGAAGAGTTCACGGACGAGCCGACTGCCACTTGACGTACCTCCGTCCCCTCGACTTCCCTCACTGGCACAACGTTGTCTGGACTCCACGGCTTTGCGATGAGCGGCTCGAGCTTCGAGAGGTTGATCCTGATTTCCTCGTCGTACTTTGCATCGGCGTCCGGTGCAAGAGGTCGCCAATCCTTCTCTCGCTTTTGGGCCTTCAAGAACCTCCTCGTCATCTCATCGGAAGGAAACAACCCTGACGTTGCACCCAACTCCTGAGTCATATTGCAGATGGTCGCGCGCTCGTACACACTCATGCGCGCCGCTGCCGGGCCGACATACTCCATCACTTTGTTGATGCCGCCCTTCACCGTTAGTCTTCTTAGCAGCTCGAGGATCACATCCTTTGCTGAGACCCAAGGTGGCAACTCGCCAATGAGGTTTACCTTCACAACCTTTGGCATCGTCACGTAGAACGGTTCGCCAGCCATCGCAGCCGCCACTTCAGCACCCCCGGCACCCATGGCGAGCATTCCCATCGCGCCCGCGGTACACGTGTGACTATCCGAACCGAGGAGTGTTTCGCCCGGCACGTCGAACCGTTCGAGGTGCGCGAAGTGACTGATGCCATTTCCTGCCCGAGAAAAGATTGCACCGTACTTTTCCGCCATTGTCTGGAGGAAAAGGTGATCATCGGCGTTCTCGTAGCTCGTCTGCAAAATGTTGTGGTCGACATACGTCACACTCACACGGTTCTTCAAGCGCGGGATGCCGAACTCTTCGAACTGCATCCAGACCATTGTGCCTGTGGCGTCCTGCACGAGTGTCTGGTCGATGCGCATGCCAATTTCAGCACCTACCTTCATCTCTCCCTCCACGAGGTGCGCATGAATGATTTTG
>Ga0315282_10016684_pt1 | contig 10708 bp, 11 predicted proteins | sample YL17G07_20_MG_FD_203693 | JGI IMG/M metagenome (GOLD analysis project Ga0315282, IMG submission 203693) | Sediment microbial communities from Yellowstone Lake, YNP, Wyoming, USA - YL17G07_20 | ecosystem: Environmental > Aquatic > Freshwater > Lake > Sediment | place: USA: Wyoming | collected... | reverse complement strand
GCTTCAGTAGGTCAGACAGGGTTCTTCTACCTCACCGCAACCCGTGGAAGTCGATTGGCGATATCAGGCCAAAAACGCCAATTCGATTGTGACCTCTTTCAAAAAATACCGAGTTTCCGGTATTGCGCTTTTCCGTGTATGTCAACACGTTTAATCCAGATTCCTATGTGCTGTGTCAGCCTTTAGCCCTGGGAATCGGGCTAGGATGAATCCCGATGTCTTGCACGGACTACGGTGTTCACCGTAGGGGAAAACCCTACACGTGTAGGGAAAAACCCTACAAACAAGAATCAGTACTTTACCCCATTGACACCCCACTTGGAGTTGGTTAGCTTAAATTTTACGCGTTGCCCCAATTACCAATGTTGATATTCAGCCTTCCTCAGCTACCTAGATGGCACAATTTGACTGACAGCAAGCCTCTTAAGTCTGCGCGAAGCACCGTGGCCGCTCAAAGTGTCTGGGTGGCCTTCAGACACTCCATGACCACCTGCCGACGTCCCAAAGAGATCTAGCTGAAGGGATAGACCTCTGGATTCGCAAGGGAGGGTAAGGGCTTTGTACCTACAGCGGAAATAACCGAAATCGTTCGTCAACTATCCCATGATGGATAAACAAACGATTCGTTGACCCAATAGTTATTCGCCACAGTACACACTCGTATCAAAGAAGGGAGTAGCATGCTGTTTCCTCAGCAAACACCACGAGCGTATGCGAGATCTAATGTGGAGGCTCTAAACAAAAACCAAATGGGGGTGTATGGCACCTTCAAGCAAGGCCTGTGGGTATATGTTGGCAAAGGAGATATTCGCCAACGCCTCCTCGATCATCTTAACGGTGACAACCCGTGCATCACAAAGCAAGGTCCAACACACTGGGTTGATGAAGTCACTAATGGAGATCTATCAGCTCGTGAAAAGCAACTTATCGCCGAGTTGAATCCGGTTTGTAATCAGAAGACCGGATGATCGCATAGTGACTTTAGTTGGTATCTTGTCCCACCGTTTTGCTCACGGGCAATTGTTCGTTCTGAGTTCGCAAGACGGCGGTATAATCAGCGCACACGTTGAACTAACCCGCAATGTCTGCGGCCTCAAGCTCGGTAAACCATCACATACAGGGAGGCTCCAACATGAAACAACGACTCGTTCAAATTCTCCTCATCTTCTTGTGCATGCGGCTCGCAATCAGCTGTGCCAGCATCATTCACGGCACTACTCAAGATGTCAACATCGCTTCCAGTCCTGACCAGGCAGAAGTTTGGATCGACGGAGCTAGAATGGGCACAACGCCCACGAAGGTCACGTTGAAACGCAAGAGCGACTATCTCGTCACCATCAAGAAAGAAGGCTACAAAGAAGCTACGGTCAAAATCGAAGGCACTACTTCAGCTTGGATCATTGGCAATGTTATCTTTGGTGGCATCATAGGATGTGGAGTAGATTTCCTGACCGGCGGAGCCTATGATCTCAAGCCTGAGCGTGTGGACGTCAACTTGACTAAGCTAGCCGAACTCGACGGCAAGACGATCCATATCGATCGTGCCCAACTTGACAAGATCAATCAGTTGCGACTCTTAGACAAGGATGGCAACCCCAAGTTTGTGATCAACATCGTTTGGGTCGATTGATTCGAAATGACTGCAGGCACTGCGGCTAACACGCAGCACCACGACGCTCGCGGGCTATTGTTGAGCTCATTCACCCGCCCAATGGTTCTTGGTGCGGTTTGGTAAGCTCTCGTTAAGCAATGAAGTTTTTTCTTGGCACCAAAAACCACTGCGCGGTGTGGCGAGTCTATTTGTGCGGAATGCTCGCACACTAACAGATCCACTAACCAACAGAAGGAGGCACTCATGAAAAGGGCAATTTACATAACAGGGTCCCTTTCACTCAAGGGAGTACTTATAACACTCTTGGCGTTGGTCCCGTTACTTCTGTCCTCATGTGGTTCTTCCAGCCCAGAGATGATACTAAAACCCGAGATCCTGTACCGCTCCCCGCAGCTCGACTTCACACAGGTGCAAACTGTGGCCGTGCTCCCTGTGAACAATTACCAAAACGAAGTTCCAGAAGTTTCGGGCTTAATTAATGATGGACTGCCCACGGAACTAAGAGGTGCCCAAAAAGCCTGGAACGTCATCTCTTACGATGAGGTCCTGCGCAAAGTTAATGAAAAGGGTCTGGGCCGTGGCTATCAGAACTATATCGCAGACCTCAATACTTATGTCCAGGTGGCTGGAGGAACACCGAATTTCACGGCAGAAACCTTGAATTTCTTTGAGCAACTCAAGAAGGAGATGAATTTCCAAGCATTACTTTTCACGAGCTACGGCTACTCAGAGCAAGCAGGTGCCACTGATTATGTCTATTTCAAAGTCAAATCGATGGAGTTCACCCCGTTTAATGGACAAGAAGTTAAGCCAGAATCTGATGTGATTGTTCAAAAGCCACTGGTGATTTGTAACCGAGCGACGAGTGGCGGCGCACTCGGTTGTAAAACACTTCGAGATACTCAAAGATCCGTCTCCGAGCTTCCTCCCGAGTCTGAAAGCGCTCAGAGAACACATGCCCTTTCTTGAGTGTCGCAAAGAACGATTCGGCCATTGCATTGTCATAGCAGTTGCCGGTGCTGCTCATGCTCTGCTTCATAGCAAACGCAGTCAAGATCGCATGGACCTTGCTATCGATATATTGCTTTCCACGATCGGAATGGAAAATCAATCCAGGCGCAACGGCCCGTCGGCCCAAGGCCATCTGCAACGCTTCGACGACCGATTCAGCTCGCAGATGATCCGCAAGCGCATGCCCGACCAGCCGTCGCGACCACATATCTTCTACCGTCGTCAGATACAACCACCCTTCATCCGTGTCGATATAGGTAATATCCGACAACCACACCCGGTTCGGGCCGTCCGTAGTGAAATCTTGCTGCAACAGGTTCGGAGCGGCTTGCCAGTCCTTGCACGGCTTGGTTGTTCGCTTGAAGCGTCGATAAACCCTCGCACGAAGCCCAATTTGACGCATCAAACGGGCTATACGCTTATGGTTGACCCGCTGGCCTTCTTGCCGCAGAACCTCACAGATCGTCGGACTGCCATATTCTCCCCGGCCTTCGTCATAGATTCGATTGATCGCTCGGAGCAAATCTTCATTCCGTGCAGATCGGATGCTGGGTTGCCTCGTGCACCACGCATAGAACCCGCTGCGGCTTACGTTCAACAACGAGCACATCCGCTCAATGTCGTGAATAGATCGATTCGCTTTCACGAACTGATACCTTACCTGCTGTTCTTGGAGAAGAAGGCCAGGGCTTTTTTTAAAATCTCCCGGTCCTCCTTCACCTGCTCGAGCTCTCGACGAAGCCGCCGCAACTCCTGTTCATCGGAGCTCAGGCGGCCCTTACCAGGGAACGATTCTGAACCTTCCGTTGTCAATTTCTGTTTCCACCGATACAACATGTTCGCATCGATGCCCAAATCGCGAGCAACCTCGCTGACGCTCCGTTCCCCGTTCACCACCAGGTTCACAGCATCGATCTTAAATTGTCGATCATACACCTTACGTTTCTTGTCTGCAACCATGCCAGTTCTCCTTCTCTGGAAGATACTGGCTTTTCTCCGTGTCTATCAAATGGGGTAAGGTCCACGACGACCAAGATCCTCAGCGTCACGACCGTGCTATACGATCTACAAACCCGCCGTGCCTGGTGGTTGGCACGACTGTCTGTCCAAGGGGGAGAAAAGGTAACCCTAGCGGAATTGGTGCGATCTGTAACCCAAGGAATCGCACAGAATTTCGGGAAAGGGACGCTTAGACAATTATAACGTCGGTTCTCTAATAAGGCGAGTGCTCACACTTTGCACAACGGCAAGCCGACGCTCGTTGGCAAGCGTAAGTAGTCTATTAGAAGCCAATAGAATGTTGAAGGTATTCTTGGCTCTTAGACTCGCTCAATGGCGTGCCGCTTCATCTGAATAATGCAGGTAGCGTCACAGCACTGTGGCTTGCCGCAATCTATGAAAAGACAACAGTCGAGAAGAAAACAGCTGCTGTGGCCGCTTCAAAGGTCGACTTACTGACCTCCGGTTGTCGATACGGCGCGACCTTGCTCTTCGACCTGTAACTGAATAATCACTAAAATGTTATCACTGAAAAAGTCTGGCTGAAGGTGAACCCTTTTTCGAATATGCGTCTAGATCTGCAACACATGTGAAGGGAGGGCAAGTGTATGTCTCTCACATTGATTCAACAAGCAAGCAACGACGGCGAATTTATCAGACCATCAGTCTCTAAGCATGACGGAACCCCACACGCGGTCAATGGACGGTTGCCGAACCGGGGGCTTCTCAAGCATATATTTGCCTTTTTGGTGTTGTCAATTCTTGCGTGTGTGTTAGTGACCGGGTGCCATAAGAATCAAAATCCCATTCAACCGACCGATGAGCTAACTGACCAGCAAAAGCAAGAAATTCAAACTGCACATCAAAGCGTCCTTGTTCTTGCCGACACAGCCTTAGCGTCTCAGAATCCGGCTAATGCATTTCAGCAAATACTCAGTCGTGTTCAAAGCATCAATGGCGTTGCAAATGCTTGGATTTCAGGAAATGGTCTGTTTGTAGAGTATAAGAATGGCGGTGAAGTCGGTTGGTACGCTGCGCCTCCAGAGATCGTACCACCATATATGCCTAGCTCCCAAGTGAAGCCAAGCGGATCAAGCCTTCAGAAGGGATATGAACTCATCGGGAATAAGAAAGTGGCTCTGGTTAACGTGCCGTGCAACGACGAAAGCCGTATCTCTTACACGGGTATTATCAACGAACTGAAGAGCGATTTGGAAAACAATGACTATTCAGTGGCCATCAAGAATGGTATAGACGCTAACGTTGAGTTTCTTAAACACTTGAGCGACTACGGGCTTCTTTACTACATCAGCCACGGAAGTTATGATGGGACGCACATTTGGCTCCAGACGGGCTATGAAATCGGGATCATAGAAGAACTCTTTGATAGAATCTTCTACAGTGACTGGCGAGACGGCAGCATTTCTGCACTTACCGTGTCTGAAAGGAGAGGCGGTGTTGATAGGCTGGTGAGATATGTCTGGACTAGCGAAAGATTTATCGAGAAATACAACAGCAACCTTCCTCACTCAATGGTCTATCTTGCAGGGTGCCAAGCTCTCAAAGCAAACAACATGGCTCAGGCATTTAGTAGCAAAGGCGCGGCAGTCGTAGTGGGATGGAATGAAACACAAAGCAAAGCTCCGACCTCAGGGCAGCTTTTGATAGCAACCATGCTTGGAGGAAAAATTTTAGCCGATGCCATTTCATCACTCCCTGATGAAGCAAGACATGAAGATCTGGAAGAGGCGGGGCAAGACATTCACGCCGACTTGGTCTATTATCCGCCTTCGGGGAAAAGTATCGAATTAAAGCAAAATGTTCCCGCTCTCACGGTGGATTTGGTTTCTCCACAAGATGGTACGACATACACAAATCGGGTCGTAACAGTTCAAGGTTCTGTATCAGATCCGAGTGTTGCGGGATACGCAATTCTGAGCGTGAACGGCGTCTCCACGTCCCTCGGTCTATCATCACAGAATGCATTCTATGAGAATGTGGTCATAAAAAGCGGATCGAATACAATTGAAGTACGTTTTTACTCTTCTCAAGGCTTTGCTTCGAAAACAGTCACCATTTTTGGCGACTTTCCGTCTCTTGACCTCTGGACGGAACTCAGATGGAATACGGATCAGACAGATGTGGATTTTCATCTGCTACCGCCAGGCAACGACATTCCTGATTTATGGACAAGTCAAGATTGTTACTACGGTAACAAACAGACCTTCTGGGGAGCAAGTCTTGATGTCGACGTGACAACCGGATACGGCCCAGAGCACATCACAATCGTTGGAGCGAATGTTCCTGGTATCTATCGACTTTTCCTGCATTACTACGCATCCAATGGATATTCCGGTGGAAATACCCAAGCGTTTGTTACCTTTGCCGTACGGGGTGGTGGCAATCAGAATTTCGGACCGTATAATCTCACAAACCCAGGTACGAGTTACAGCTATGCTGCATCTGGCGCTCGTTATGGAGATTTATGGGAAATATGTAGAATAGACTTTCCATCGGGTCAGGTTACACCGATCAATATACACTACAACCTTGGGTTACAGAAGACTGGAGCTCCCGCTGCCAGCGCGCATAAAAAAAGATAATCGAATCTGAAGAAAAGAATCGAATGCATTCGCCAACACTCCTGCGTGGATCGTCGATCCAAAAGAAAAACAGGCGAAGGTGCGCGTCACGAGGTGAATTCCATGAGCGTCTATTATGATATGATAATGATATGCTGTGGAATAACCCGCTGAAACAGACAAGAATGAGAAAAGCCGTTTTGCTTCTGACGGCCGTAGTTGTTGCCGGGATAGCTGTCAGCATCCTCGTTTGCTCAATCCATCCAGGAAAAGAAGGAGAGAGTATCTGGGTCTATTATGGGTTTCGATTGCCGCTCCGATTATCACAACAAGACGTAAACAACAGTTTGAAGGACAGCAAAGAACTCACAGTTGAAAATGTCAGCTTGGAGTGGATTGATTTAATTGATCAAATGGCCCTAAAAGATGGTTGGCAAGTGTTGGAGACACGACATTTCAATGATGGCGGCAGCGTGATGAAAAAGTACTTCAAGAGCAAAAGTAACCCTGCTGTTCAGCTGTTTTACAAGTGGGATTTGAACAGTGGTAGGTATAAAAGCCTTTCAGTATTGTTCATACCTCCTGCGAAAATCGACACGTGGCTTTCGGGGATACAATCGCACGACGGATCTTATTGATCGAGTGAACGAGTATTTCTAGGGCTTCCCGGTGCGAAGTTTTCAGAGAGCTTGAGATCTTCGACCTTCTCAGTCAACAAATCAAATCGCGTGTGAATGCCAAGCAAGAACCTGTTCACCGTCCACTCGAACACCAGCCCTGCTGGATCGCGGATTATGGAGTTTATTGAATAACGGGGTAATCGCATGACAACCCCCACACATTGTTGCAGTGATCGTTGAGGAACGACCACCGCATGATACTATGCGAGGTTGCCTTTTCATAATGTAGACATTAGCCACCGCCCACGCTTGAGGATCAGAAAATGATTGAACTCAATAGACTCTGCAAACTCATTCGGGCGCGCAATCGAGTAGACGCTGAAATCTCAAAGGTCATAGATCGTCCAGCATTGGTGGGTCACATCGGGGAGTTCATGGCTGCGAGAGTCTTCGACATTGCTCTAAATCCATCAGCATCAAAAAAAGCAAGCGGCGGATTCTTCAGAAGTGGCGGCCTGTCTGGGAAATCAGTCAATGTGAAATTCTACCCCAAACACGATGGCGCGCTCGACATAGACTTAGAAGCGCGCCCTGACTATTATTTGGTTTTAACTGGTCCACGAATGAGAGCTAACGAATCAGGGAAGGCTCATCGACCCATAACAATTTCTTCGGTTTTCCTTTTTCAGTGCTCTGAATTGATTGCAGCACTTTGGAGCAGAGGGGTCAAAATTGGACCATCTACCAGCGTAGTCAAGCAACTTTGGTATCAAGCAGAGATATATCCAGAGGCTCGTTGCGCCTTCTACAAGGTGTCTGAAACGCAGAAGAATATCCTAAGGACATTTTGTGTTTAGAGAATCAATGGGTATGTAACAGCTAATAGGCGTAAGACTGACGGTCGCCCATTTGATGAGGCAGGCTCAAAACTCGGATTGACAATTAGTTGTGTTCGCTCCATTACCTTAGCCGCTTGGGAATTGACCGTTCTTGGCGGCTTCGCCCAAAGGGTGTTGCCACGGACGTTATGTGCAACGCTTGCTCAGCAACTGAAGGAGAAATACTTATGAAATCCATTCTTTTGTGCTTCGTATTTGGTTTTCTTGCCACGCAGTCTAGACAGTCCCAAGTGAAACCGGACCAACTTAAGGCGAAGGCAATTCAAACAATCGCTTCCTGTTTTAGCATGTACTCCCGATTCCAGAAGACGGGTGATGGCACGTATCTCGTCAAAGGCACCAAATATGCCGCGCAGGCTAGCGTGCTCATTTCTTTGCTGAAGGACTATTTCCTGGACTCAATGAAAAGCGAGGATGCTACTAAGCTAATTGAGATGATGGACGGCCTTAGCGGCAATATACCTCAACGCTTTGTCAACAGTCCATTCGCCGTTACACAGGATGTCGGCTTCATCACGTTTCTTCATCTAGCGCGCGGATCAGCCGAAGACAAGCTTGGCAAGTTGCCGGAGGCTAATGATGAAGAATAGCCTTGGATATATCACCGCCCTTGCGACTCTGGCGTTTCCCTTGGGCACGAGAGCATAATCTCTATCCTCTTTTGACAGCTTCATCGTAGACTCGGCAAAAATGGCGATAGATCTCTAGATTCGTGAGGGGCGATGAGGATGTGTTAGGTCCACGCCTTTGGAAGCAAGAATGCTGTTAGTCATTCATTGAGCTAGTTGAACTGGTATTAGGATCACACAACAAAGACACGATGAGGGGCTTGTTTCATGCGACCCTTGATAACCCACAAAGCTTTCAATTTGGCGATAGATACACTCACGTGTGTATGGGGCGGGCTCACTCTTCCCAAACTGTGCAGGGAGCAACTCGAAACCGCCTTAGCCCCCTATCCTTTCCTAATCTCATTCGAATCTTCAATATCGGCGGATACCCATTTAGACAAGAAGAACTATTTTGCCATTTTTTCCTCGGACGAGCGTATTCAGGAGATCGGAATCAACGCCTGCTGTATGGTCTCTCTCTTTGCTTACGAAAGCCTCAAAGCATTTCCGGTTACGATAAGATCAGAAACGAAGCTCCTGTGAAATTCCTCCGCCATCTTCGGAACGCGTCTGCACACGCAAATCGCTTTAATTTCTATCCTGACAGAAAGAAGGCTCGGTTCAGGGATCCTGGAGTCCTGCAATGGCAAGGTAAAACCATCGATCGAAGTCTACAAGACCAAAAGGCGTTCCCAGACTTCTTTTGCTCTGGGGACTTTGGCTATCTCTTCGAGGATATATCCAGGATAATGTAGGCAAACAGACCTTGCGGATTTGATGGCATCGACAGTTCGGGTACCATAACCCATCCTGAACGTATGCAGTACGACCAGAAGGCCGAATTGCACAAAAGGGCATCCCCCGGTCGTTTGTTTACTGTGATTTCTTGAGAAGAGCAGCCGCCGCGACATATCATGCGAGGTTGCCTTTTCAGAATCCAACAGTTAAACGCCGTGCAGGCCAACGACATTGAAGGCCATTTGTCTAATCCTGACGACATATTGAATGACTGGTCGAACGATCCCAAGCGTCCCGTGTTTCTCATTGACGAGACTCGCCGACCAGTTTTCGAGGGAAGCGATCAGATAATATTCTTTACCTGCGTGAGTCTAACAGGAAGTGTTGCTGAATGTTTACAGAAGGGTATTCGAGCCGCGAGGGTCACTGACACTTCTCTCAAGGCTCTTGATCTCAAACGCCCGGAGGTTCAACGAGATTATGCTCCTTTGGTTGGGATATGGTGTGGCAGTTTGCAGCTCGTCCAGGACATTAACATCGTAGCTACGACAGCCAAGGGTGTGAAAAAGACAAAGCATTCAAAGGCAAGATTGCGGATGATATATGATCAGCCTGCGTCAGGTCGTCCACCAATCATAGAAGACAGGGAACTGAATGCAGTGATTCATCTTGTGTTGAAAACGGCTATTGGTCTTGGAATTGGTCCTCGCCAAGTCGATGTAGTCCTTGATCGTTCCGAACAAATCGGAATGTCACCGGGGAAACGCCGGCTTCCCACTGGTGTCTTCGAGGTGATGGGACCTAGCCGCTTGGATATACAGCCAGATGGGAGCAGAGCATCTCTGGAATGCCCGGCGAAGTTCCGGTTGATAGCTGACAGTGAACAGGGACCATTTCGCGATTTGCTGATGCTCCCAGAGCTCTATGGCTATCTACTTCTTTATGGAATAATGAACGACAAGAAATTATACGAATCCCTTGAAAAGGAACCCTATTTGTTACTTCACCTGGACATTGAAAAAGCGAAGGAGGAAATACGCAAGTTGTCACAGAGGGTAGGTCCAATTTGACGGATCGAGTGCATCTATCCGCAGCTTCGCTACGCGGCATAGAACGCATAAAGAGTATCTTGGTCATCCAAAAGGAATGGAATCAATCTAAATCTCGCGGGCGGTCGGATTCTCACCCGACTCAAAGCAACGGATCCTCTTACGGTGCTGGATTCGTTTGCCTGCCCTCCCAGGGCGTTGCCCGCGAGATCGTATTCTCTAAGATCGTTGACGCATTTGTCAGAGGTCACTGGAACGTACGTAGCTCATAAGTTCTCGTGATTGGTCTCTCTGCATCGTCGATCATGGCCTCATCCTTCGAATCGAGGCATCATGCTCTCCACTGGTTCTGCAGTACCAGCATTCGTCCTTGCGTCTGCTCCTTCCAGGGCCAAATTTCCCGATTTTCGCTCAAAAGCGTGAAAAACGATGCTTAAGGCGGCTAATTCAGCCAAACTCAAAAATACCGAGTTTCCGGTATTGCGTTTCTTGAACGGAGTGTAGACATTAAGATGTAGGGTTAGGGAATCGTATTTCTGTGGACGACCCTCGACTGGGGGGACCCGGAGTGTAAGGAAGGTGCCGTG
>Ga0315282_10016682_pt1 | contig 10709 bp, 2 predicted proteins | sample YL17G07_20_MG_FD_203693 | JGI IMG/M metagenome (GOLD analysis project Ga0315282, IMG submission 203693) | Sediment microbial communities from Yellowstone Lake, YNP, Wyoming, USA - YL17G07_20 | ecosystem: Environmental > Aquatic > Freshwater > Lake > Sediment | place: USA: Wyoming | collected... | reverse complement strand
AAATACTGGTTTTAAATTTTGCTGGAATTTAATCTCATTTACCTTGTAGGTATCGCGTTCCAGGTTTCCAATGAATACATAGCGAATATTATATTGCTTGAGAATTGTCTGAGCTTCTTCCCAACTGTTTGTCTTATACAACCTTTCGAGATCTGCCAGGCGCGAACCGATTTCCCGCGCTCCACCTCGCCACTGGCTTTCATGCCCAGGCCATCCGATAATGGTCGGAAGTCCCGAAAGGGTGGCAACTCGACCATAGGTAGTATAACTGGCAGTTGCGGTTGAAGCCTCAGCAACCACACCCAGGGGAGCACTCTCTAACCAATGGATGGCTTCCATTTCTTTTTCATTGTATTTATCCTGGAAGTAATTCCCATCCAATGTCCATTGTTCCGGATTAAATTTATTCGTCTTGGTCCACAATCCAAAAACAGGATAGGCCAGAGACATAAGAATCAAAACGATCCATCCTAATCGGAAGACCGCTTTCCAACCTTTTTTCAATTCATGCCAGAGCACTACAGACGCATACGCGGCCGCCAGGCCCCATAAAATCCAGGTCTGGAAGTAGAACTTAAAAATTGTGTTCATGCGCCAGCCAAACTGGTCGCGTAAGTAAACGAACTCAGGAACCAGCGTCAGGGCAATTCCAACCAAAATTAATAAAAGTATGAAAGCATCTGGCGATCTTTCCTCGATCTTATCAGTTTTCTCTCCCACTTCTGGAAGATCTTCGTCCAGGGACTCTCCCTCGCCAGGATCTGGTTTACGAAAAATCGAGAATAACCCCCAAACCAATCCTAACAGGATTAGAAGGGTGAGCCAGGTCCCCGGCTGCATGAACCGCAGACTTAAAGAACCGATTAGCAAGAATGTAGAACTGGCCCCTCCATGTAAACTCGCAAAAAGCCCGCCCCATTCGGTTAATTTTGCTGCCACGATTGAATTCGGATTGGTATCCGTCAGCGCGGGACTGAACGAAGATAAGAATGAAATTAACCAACCGAATATATACGACAGCACCCAAAGTCCGCCCACAACAATTGCAGAAAAACCCAAAGCTTTTAGAGCCCTTGAACGGGAGCCTTGTTTTCGCCAAACATAAATGAGCCAGGCAAAAATGGGCACCAACATGACCCCGAAGAAGATCCAAAAATAGACGCCGCGAGTAAAAAATTCAAGGCTGGGTAAAAGTCCCCCTGCCTGAGAGGCAAATCCGGTATAGAACGGGAAGTAAAGCACAACCCCTGTAATACCCACCGCCAGTCCCAGTTCGATGAATTCAAAAACCCTTTGGGCAGACCACCCGTCTTGCTGGTATCTGAGCAGGATATACGCCCCACAAAACAATCCGATATAAATTGGAAAATCCCAGGTATTCAGGAAAGCCAGGCCGCCCAATACTACCGCAGCCAGCCAGAAATCTGGCCGGCGAACCCAATGAGCAAGATGGGTATCTTTTAATAATGGCTGTTTTCCATTGATCCAGTCATTTACCCAGGAAAACAGGTTGGTTTTACCAAGTGTAAGGGTTGCCTGGAAATACAGGTTGATCGACATACCCAATGCCAGCAAAACAAAAGGCATTGCCAGCACATGCGGGTGCAGATCGGCTAAAAGATAAGAGAAAAATGGGAATTCATCAATTATTTCGCGCGGCTGGTGGAGCATATCGAAATCCTGGATCACGCGGGAGGCCCGCCACCACCAGATTCCTCCTGGTCGGTTCGGCACCCATTTCGCTAATTCCTGTGCCACCGGCGAATTCAGGAACGACCCCCATAACCCACCTGCCTGGCTTGGGACTGAAGCCGTTGTAAGCACCGGCGGTTTGTCAAGCTCCAAAATGTTCAGCCAGCTCCAGAACCGAGATTGCATACTTCCATCAGCCGCTTGAGACCAGAAAAGGCCGCGAGCATGCAGCATTTCCAAAAACCCTTCAATGTTACTTACGATCAAGATAAAGAAAGGTGCAAGCAAGGCCCAGCCGTGTGCATTTGCAGCCAAACGCGGATTCTTTTTTCGCCAATACTTGAGCAAAGAGTACAGGATTCCATAGGCAGCCAGGGCCGTCATACCGAACCAGGATGCGATCGCCAGATTAAAAGCAACGCCCGTCACAACCCGGGTTACCCGCGCCAGCATCGCCACCATCACATAGCCAAAGTAATAATAAGAAATCCCATATCCAGATAACCACAAGTCCATCGGCGGAAATGAGGGCGATCGCATCAGTGAGTTGATAAAAGCCAGTTCCATTGGCTTTTCAGTCCCGGCAATATCCGGGTTAGCCGCACGCACCAAAGCCAGGGCTGCAAACGCAGCCAGGAATAGTAACTCCCCGATCACCAGCAGGTGTACCTGTTGGTGGTACCAGTCCAGCATCTCTTTCCAGTTCCGCCTGATTGACCAGGCGCTCAAACCGGCCAGGATAAAGAAAGCTAATAGAACCCCACCACTGTTATTCTGCAAAATTTGCAGAGAGGTTAAAAGCCAGAAAATGAAACCCCATAAGATCAACCCTAATGGGCGTGTCAATGTATATCCTCTGTCTTTAAGGTTCGGCAAGAGGTTGAACGCCAGAGGAAGTGTCACCCATCCAACGATCGAAATTACCAGGTACCAAAGAATAAAAGAGATCATAAGCTCCAATAGTTATACAATATTATCAGATAGACTTCAGTTATTGTAAAACCTCATAGATGACTGTATCACGATCTCGATAAATTTCCTTCCACAAGTCGCCGTTCCAGGCTATGAATTTATCTAATCCATCACCTTCAAAATATGCCTGTTCCAACTGGCCCACAATTATATAGCGCACATCATATTTTTTTAGGAAATTAGTAGTTTGCTGACGGTCAGTCGTGCGGTAAAAATCACCGATTTCTTGCACACGGTTGGTGACCCATTCTGATGGAACTACTGCTCGCTGCTGCCTTTGGTGCCAGTTCCAGCCTACCACACCCGGTAAACCTGTATAAATTGTGTACCGGCTGCCCCAGCGGTACTCTACGGTATTGGCCTCAACGATGACTGGCGAACCCTGGATATTCTTTTGCATCCAGAGAATTGCCTGATAATCCTGGCTGAGGTCCATATTCTTATCATTGTCGCGGTAAGTCGAAGTGGCCATATAGGCCATCCCGTCCAGGGTGTGGGGAGCGGTTGTACTCATCCGGTCACGAATTTTATCTGCACCTCCCAGAAGAGTGAAAAGAAATGCTCCACCGACCAGCATCGCCAGGACAGTTTGCCAGGGAATTCGCCAGCCAGATAACCATTCATCTCGAACTGCCGGCCAAAGCCAGATCAAAGATGCAGCCGCGCTGATTGAGAATAAAGTCCATGCCTGCAAATAGAATTTGAAGACCGTGTTCATACGGCCGATATCTCCCCTTAAAACCACCAGTTCGACAGCCAGTGTAAGCATCAGTGCAGAACCGATGAAGAACAGGACTGCGCGTTTAGCATCCGGCTGACCCGGTCTGAAAATCAATATAGCCGCCCACATTGCTAAAGGCAGTACCAGCCAGGCTATCGCCACGCCCAAGATGAGCAGGCTGATAATAATCCCCACCAGCAGCACCATCAAACCACCAATCAAGCCTTTATAAGGTGAAAGTTTATTTAAGGCCGAAACCGGTGTTTTTGCCATCCAATCCCGGGTTTCCCACACCAGCCATGAAACAATCGCAAACAAGAATAGGCCCCAATGAGTAATATATGACCAAAATGGAGAATGGTCTCCCTTCCACAGGTCAATTGCGTTGTATCCCTGACCATACCAGCGAGCATATGGTGCGAAGAACAGGAACGACAGTGCGACTAAAAGCAGGGCGGAAAAACTCGCAATTAATATCTGCCTGCCAGTAGAGGAAAGACTAGGCACAATTGTTTCAGAGAACTTCCCGTATTTAATTCCGGTATACAAGATTGCTATCACACCGATCACAAGATAGGTAGGCAGGTCCCAGGTGTTAGTTGGACGGAGAGATCCAATGACGATGCCTCCCAGGAGAAAACTACAGCCGAACTGCAACCACCCCGGCACATGTCTTTTATCACCCCATTGCCAACGACCTTTTAAGATTGACAATGCCCACACTAATGCCAGCAATGTCAATGGCAGCGCGAACATATGCGCATGCGGGTCTGCATAAAGGAAAGTAAAGAACGGAAATTCAGTGATAGGCTCGTTTGGATAAACCCGGCTTGGAATCCAATACCAGTCTCCGGGTGGATAAGGTAATGGAGTGCCGGATATAAACGTGATAAAACCGCGAAAACTATAAAACCAACGCATGGGTATGGTCAAGTTTTCGATCGCGCCTCCAGGTGCAGCCAGTTTCTGGAAACCCTGCCAGATCATGCGGACTGTCCCGAGATTGCCCAGGACTAACAATCCAATCGATGAAGCCAGGCCCGCCAGTAACGGCCAACGCTCAAGGCCGAACAGAAGAGGTTTACTCTGACCTTCAACCTCATCCTCTGATTCTAACGGAACGGTGAGTTGCGGTTTTTTAAGACCATGAAGCAGGTTCCAACCAATACAAAAAGCTCCCATAGCAGTCATATTGAAAAAACTGGGAAGGATCAGGTTGTATGCGATGGAAGGGACAATCGCCAACCACTTTACCATGACTCCGGCCAGAACAAACCCATAATAATAGTAATTGATGTATCCCCCGGCAAACCACGGATCGTAGGGGGGATAAGTCGTGCTTTTTATTACCGCGTTCAGGTATGAGAAATCCATTGGTTTTTCCCCACCTTTGGCCGTGTGCCATAGGTCAGGATTACCAAGGCGGAAGAAAAGGAAAAATATAAAGAACGCCAGGGTCAAGAATTCAATGACCAGGATATATTTCTTATATTCTTTAATTTCCTTGAGGATCGCTTCACGCTGCAAGTAGAATAACACCGCATTAATTAACAGCAAGCCGAGCGCTACAATCGTAATTGCCACCCGGGTAACCGGGATATTGGCGGAACCAGCTAACCACGTCACATAAGCCAACAGCGCCATGCCGATCAGGCGTGTGAAGGGAAATCCCTTATCTGACAGTCCTCCTAAAGCTAAACGTATAAATGGGTAGTTTATCCATCCCAACAGCGAGATTACCAGGTACCACAAGATAAGACCAATCCATTGATAACGATTCTGGAGAGCATCCCAGTTAAAGAGTTCAGACCAGGTACCGCCCGCTCTTTCCACGGCTAAACGGGATGGCGGAAGCATCAGGTTACCCGGATAACCGCTGGCCTTACTTGGGGTCAAATGTACAACCTGGGTAAGATCAACACCCTGTAATAAAGAACGAACCTGGTCCTGGATATAACTGACGTTTTTACGGAAAATCATAACCTTTGGCGCGTCATAGACGGTAAACGCTTCTTCAGCAAATTGCGTATTGAAACGTAGCGGACCCAGGTTTGGATCCGATCGGTCAACTTCTACCAGGTCGAAACCCAGTCTCCCTTTGAACATTCCCGTTTCTGCCACGTTGTAGCACCATACGATTTCCTTATCGTCCGGGCAGCCAAGCAGGTTGCGGTAATAAACCGATGTCAAAGGATATCTCTCAGGAACTCGTACCATTGTTCCCCACTGGCTGTTCGAGCTGATGAAGATATAATCTGCCTGGTTTAAGATGGTCAAGAATCGGTCGAGTTTGTCTTGATTATCATCCCAATACATCTCAAAATTAAGATCGCTGCGATAAATTCCATTGTTGTAATCATAAGGGTTAAAGCCAAACATTCCCGACGAGATCACATCATCCCAGGTTGATTCAACTGCCATTTTACTTCCGTAGAGCGCAATGGTCCCTTTCCCATCCTGAAATTCTATTTTCAAATAATAGGTCTGGCCCAGTTCTAAGGAAACCAGCTTATCGAATACTGCAGTAAATTCCTGGCCGCGGGGGTCATTGTTGCCTGGAAAATCGCTCACCAGGTTGGCATTTGCCAAAGGTTCTCCATCAAGCGACAGTTTGTAAATAGATAGCAAAAGAGTCTTTTGGCCGGGTTGAGCTACCCAATCAACGATATGTGGGAAATATATCTTTTGCAGCGTACCAGCTTGAAAGGGTACAAATTGCTGGACGAAAAAAGAACCAGGATTGATCGGTTCAACTGGATCGGGTAAAGGCTGCTGGACCATACCATTCTGATCTGATATCCCCATTGTTAATGAGCCAGCCAGCTCCAGACCGGATCCATTGCCTTCTATTTTCAACACAAGGTAGTATGTTCTACCTTTTTCAACAGTTATGGGATTATTAAAGATGAGCGTATAATTTTTACCGCTCGGGTCATCATCAATGATAAAAGTCTGTGAAATAAAGCCCAGCGTTAGCGAATTATCGGCGTTGGGATCTTCTTTTATACTTGCGCTAAGAGTCGTTATCGATCCGCCGTTCGTTGAATCTTTAATATGTGCAAAGTTCAGCTGTGATAAATTGCCTTGAAGACTCGGCTGGAAAGCGAAAATCATGCTCCGGCCAGGTTGCAGGCTAAAACTGTTTGAAAATTGAAGTGGCTGGTTTTTCTCTCCACTGCCAGTTTGAATTTCCAGGTTTATCGGACCAGGAACATTCTGGTAAATCCATTCGCTGGCGGCAAAGCGGGTTACAGGCCGTGTGTAAATTCTGGTAAAGGCAAAAGCCCAGGCAAACGTCCCCAGTAAAACACTGATACCCAGCACAATCCCTAGAATCTTGAAAAGGTTTTGCTGGAGTCGGCGAACTTTAAGACTCCCCAGTTCAAAAACAACCCAGGCAGCCATGATTTCGAGGGTAGGGTAAACTGGGAGCTGGTAGCGCATGCTGCGCGTAAAGTTAATTGACCACCAGGCAAAGTAAACCGCTGTCCATACCCAGATTAAGGCATATTGACGCCAATCCCCCTTGAGCATGCGCCAGCCCATCCACAAGAATCCAGCCCATGCCAACAAGCCCAAAGGAAGCCCGAGACCCCATTTCACCATGTTATCCCAGGCAAAGGTGATTGGCCGGCGCGCCCATTGTAAAGCCGGCGGGAAATCAGTATCTCCGCTGCTTTGTTGGTTTACCTCGCTGATGTTGCTCAACCAATTCGGATTGAGCTTAATCCCTAAAAATCCAGGACCGCTGAATGCATAGGGTTGGAATATTCGAAAAACCAGGATTGTCATAAATCCGGCGATGACCAGGTTCCTCAAGATAATTCCCGTTTGGGATTTACCCTCTTCTGGCGGTAATTTGCTGTAGTAGATCCAGGCGGCAGCCGGTAGAATGATAGCCAAAGGAGCTATACCTACCTTCGAAGCCATTGCCAACCCCAGCACAATGCCAAACAAGGCGTAAGGAATAACTGTATTCCATGACTTAAACAGGTTTTGCCAACCAAAGTTCCTTTTATCAAGTGGCTCTTCTATTCCTGGGTCTTCCCCATTATCCACAGCTTTACTGGCTGGCAAAGGCTCAGTAGAAGGGCGGTAATGAGTATCCATAATGACAACTGCAATAAAGAAAGCCAGGAATAAGAAAAAGTTGGTGAAAGTATCAACTGTAAAAAAATGGGAGAGCTGGATTGGCAAAACAGCAAAAGCCGCAAAAGCCGCTGCCAACAAAGCCAGCGTCTTTCTTTTATAGAGCCGGAGGGCAACCAGGTAAACCAGCAGTACCGTCATCAAATCCATAAAGGCTGAGGCATACCGCCCTACCAGGTGAACCTGGTTATAGCCGGTCTTATCTATCCACTCAGCTACATACCGGACGATGAACAATGGTAAAGTACCATAAACGTAAAAACCGTAACCCCGGTTATTAGGATTTAAGGAAGAATTGGCAGTGTTAAAATATTCTCCCAGGTTTTTTACGGGTGAAATTGCGGTTTCCACCATGGTCAAGAAGCGTTCATCCGGATTCAGGTGATAATTAGCGCCCCAATTGATCCCAACCAGGCGGAAATAAGCCCCTACTGCCAGGATTACCACCAGTAATCCAATCCCAAGCCAGTACACCCAGGATGAACGGTATGGCCGAGTATTCGATTCAGGTAAAGCTGTTTCGAGTTCTACCAAATGACAATAACTCCCAAACAAATCTACGGCAAGAGACCAGGTTGGGCTGGAACCAATATTATCCAAAAATTTTTCCCGGGCCGCGGGTTCTGATGTTCCCAATATGTGGCTTGCGGATAAAGGTTGATCAGAGCGTCTAATGAAACCTGGTCTTCTTTCTTAACAATGAATAATTTTGATTTCGGCTCTTTTAATGTGTCTGAAAAATGATCCGGCGTCAATGCGTAATCTTTTAATGGATACCCGGCGTTGATACCTACCAGCCGGGTATCTACCCAATAGGGAAACGGAACCACATAAGCCGAATCCGGAGTACCTACCGAGTCAGCAAATGAATGGATAATTTGACCCATTTCTAGAGTATTCCAGGCTCCATCCATGAATTGATTGTCAAACTTGTAAAAGACCAGGTAATAGTTCTGGATGGAGGACCATGAGAATAGGACCAATCCGATCACCAGAGAAAGAGAAATTGCCAACCCTCTCCGGTTGGTGCGCTTTATTAAAGCTGAAAGCACTCCCTCCAATGCCAACGCGGCGATTAAGAATATCGGAATAATTGCCCCGCCTGCCCGGTTCAGCGAGGGATTCTCTTCTGGAAAAGCCAGGGACAAAATGGAAGGCATCATCAATAAGGGAACAGAAAGGATCAGGAATAAATCCAACCAATGACGCTGCCTGATGTATCTGATGGTCAATCCTATCAAACCCAGGAAATAAAGCGCCGCTGTTACCACATCTAACGCAGGTCGATACACAACAGAGTTCACCCAGACATTACCATTGTCGTAGAAAGGCATGATATATGCTTTCCACAGGTTACTTATAAATATCATCCCAACCGGACCCGGGTAGTTTTGTTCAGCCGTACCTAAGCGGGTCAATGCCCGGTAATTGAACATTTCTGGAAAATTCACCATATAACGGAAAAGCGGCAGGAACACCAGGAAAGCCAATAAACTCAGGATCAAAGTGCACCAGATTGCCTGGGCACGCTTGCCTCTGGATTGGGCATGTAAAAGATAAATACCCACCGCAGCCACCACCACAAAAGGTACCAGGCGGAAGGGGCTGTACCCATTCAAGCCAAGCCCCAACGCCAGGCCCGAAAGAATAAAATCATTCCGGCTAGAAGACCTTAAGCCTCGGATTAAATAATACAACGTTGGGGCGGCGAACATCGGATAAAGCGGGAACCTTAAACCGACCCTGGCAATCACATTCGGCCAGTAACCAATCCCGACCATCAACACAGCCAGCAGTCCCACCCAACGGTTGCCAATTTCCTTGCCCAATAAGTAGATGTAAGGCAATGTTAACAACCCTATCAAAGCGGTCCCTATTTTCAAGCTTATGAAACTAAACCCTGTTTTGAAAATGAGGGCAATTGCGGCGGTAAGATACATCTGGATGGCTTCTCGCCCGGTGTTGCGGGGAAAGAAAACCGAGAATTGGCCATTGAGCACATCGGAAACATCCAATAATTTTTCTGCGTGATCGCTGAACATTTCCCCGGGGACCTGGTCCAACCGGTAGAATCGGAAAAACAGGGCAATCACAAACACAGCCATTACCAGCACAATCCAGGGTTTAATCACGATGGTAAAGTGAAAATTTTCCCTTACACCGTTCCATTGTTCTTTAATCCTTTTCCAGGCTGGAACAGGACCGGGCAGCCAGAACCCCAGCATCAAGAATAGAAATGCAATACCTAAAAGTGTGAGATTGAAAGAATTAAACCGGTTTTTACCAAAAGAGAGAAACGCTAACAACATAAAAGGCAGGCTGATAAAAACATAAATCGGACGGATAATTTCAGATAATGGTTCAGTTGAATCTGGTTTAAATGATACAAATTCAAAATCCCCGCGTAAAATAGCCCAAATCAAACAGCCTGCCGAAAGAGCATATAAGACTACGGCTGCCGGAATAATTCGTTCTGGACGATCCAGGCACACTTGGGCTATCAATGCAAAAACCAAAGCCAATCCAACGCGCCAGGGCCAGGTTATAGGCCTGGCAGCGGTTTTTTGCGTTGGTTCAATTTTACCGGGTTGTTCATGCTGCTCGCCCGGCTCTTGATCAGGAATTTCTATTTTCTTGCCATGCCAGGGGTTCAGTTTCGACTTTAGATAATCAAGGACACTCGGTTCTTCCATCATATTCTTTTTATACCCGCTATCTTTAGGTTAAATGTCTTTATCTTACTGCAAGCGTCCAATCGGGACAAGCTTTAAAATGGTTCGTTTAATTAACTTTTGTTGACGATATCCGTCGGGCCACATAAAAAGTATATGCGCCATTCGGATGGGCTGGTTCTCCATCATAAAACCGTTGAACGACTGCCCTGGTAAGCGCCAGGTTCCACTTTGTGGGCACAAGTATCCAACGACGGAACAAAAAGTGTGCCAGCAGAGAAGGCAAACCAAAATAATGACCCCATTCCAGTACATGGAATGCCTGGGGAGGGAAATAATGCCACCACCGTTCGACCTCGAAACCGGCCTTTACCAGCCGGCCTTCCCATATTTCTGGAGAGTCACAATGATGGTGCCTGGAAATCCAGTTGAAAAAAACCCGGTAAGCCCTGGCCATGCCGTGCAAACCCACCCGGTCGAAGAAGCCAGAAATCGAGAGGTTA
>Ga0315282_10016681_pt1 | contig 10709 bp, 10 predicted proteins | sample YL17G07_20_MG_FD_203693 | JGI IMG/M metagenome (GOLD analysis project Ga0315282, IMG submission 203693) | Sediment microbial communities from Yellowstone Lake, YNP, Wyoming, USA - YL17G07_20 | ecosystem: Environmental > Aquatic > Freshwater > Lake > Sediment | place: USA: Wyoming | collected... | reverse complement strand
AGCGAGGAAATCGGGGGCAAACTTCACACCGCTAAGAGCCGAAACGATCAGGTCACTGCGGCAATTAGGATTACCCTGCGCAAGGAAATATTAAGCGCCGAATCGGCATTTCTGGAGCTAATCAGTGCATTGATCACACTCGCCGAAAATAATGTTGATACTATAATGCCGGGATACACCCACCTACAGGTCGCGGAGCCCACTACTTTTGGTCACGTTCTCGCGGCTTACTGCTCTGCCTTCTTGAGAGATGTTGAGCGTTTGGACCAAGCTTATGAATGTACTAACTCCTGCCCGATGGGGGCTTGCGCGTTGGCTGGCACGAGTTTTCCAATCGACCGTGCGAGAGTAGCCCACCTACTCGGCTTTCGACGCATCGACGAGAATACGATTGACGCTGTGAGCTCCAGGGATTTCGCTTTGCAGGTCATGAGCGCCTTGACGATCGCTATGGTTAATGTGAGCAGGCTGGCTGAAGAGCTCTCGCTGTGGAGTTCGGCCGAGTTCGATATGATCGAGATGCCAGATGAATTTTCCTCCCCTAGCAGCATCATGCCTCAAAAGAAAAATCCAGTTGTGGCCGAGATGGCGCGCGCGAAGACGGCGCATGTCTTGGGAAATCTCGCGGGAGCCCTAGCGATGATGAAGGCTCTACCTCAAGCATACAATCTCGACCTTCAGGAACTCACCCCGTTGCTCTGGAGTTCTGTTGATGATGTCAGAGAGAGCGCGGAGGTGATGGCAAAGCTCATCAGCGCAATCAAGCCAAAGCAGGAAGTAATGCGCAAGCGGGCCGAAAGCAATTTTGCCGTCGCGACGGAACTCGCAGATACGCTCGTAAGGAAAGCTGGGTTGAACTTCAGGGAATCCCATGCGATCGTGGGTCGGATGGTGGCTGAGACTACTGAAAAAGGCCGGGCCGCTACCGACATGAACCTCGAGGACCTGAGGGCGGCGTCTAAGGAAATTCTCGGCAAAGAGGTCAGCATCAGCCAAGAGGAACTTGGAGAAGCTCTCGACATAGCCAAGTGCATAGCTGCTCGGGCGCTACCAGGAGGCCCAGCACCTAAGGCCGTCAAAGATCAGCTCAAGTCATTTAAGGGCAAAGCGAAAAATTACTCCAAGCTCGTGAGTGCCAGAAAGCGAGCAATTAACAAATCAGAGGTAAAATTATTGAAAGAGGCCCAGGGGCGCTGTAGATGAAGATAAAGACCGCTGTAGTGGGAGCGTCTGGGTATACGGGAGAGGAGTTGTTCAGGCTTCTTGCTTGTCACCCAAAGGTAGAACTCGTCGGCGCTTATGATATCTGCAATTTTGGAAAGCCGGTAGGCGAAGTCCATCCGAACCTCCGAGGAATCGTTGATCTGAAGATAGCTGAGCCGGACTACTCTAGGATGGGCAGGCAGGCCGATGTCGTCTTCGCGGCCACACCACATAAAGTGGCGATGAAGTTTGTGCCGAAGTTGCTCGACGGAAAAGCGAAGATAATCGACCTCGGCGCGGACTATAGATTCGACGACGTGAAGGTATACGAGAAATACTACGGCAAACACGAAAGCCCTGAGATAAAGGGCGTTTACGGGCTGCCGGAACTACATCGCGCTAAAATCAAGCGTGCACGGCTAGTTGCGAACCCCGGCTGCTTTCCGACGGCCGCCATCCTGAGTCTAGCTCCGTTGGTAAGGCGCCACCTCATCGACCTCGACCACATCATCATCGACGCCAAAACTGGAACTTCCGGGGCTGGGGCCACTCTAAGTGAAGTGACGCATCACCCGATGGCGGGCGTCAACATTCGGGCCTATGCTGCGACCACTCACCGTCACGCCCCGGAGATCAACCAGGAACTGACCAAGCTTGCGGGGCGAAAGGTCAGGGCCCATTTCACCCCTCACCTTGTCCCGATCGTCCGCGGAATATTGTCGACCGCGCACGTTTTCATGAAAAAACAGATAAGCAGAGGGACGCTGCTAAAAATTTACAGAGAGTTTTACTCTCGGGAGCCTTTCGTGCGCGTGTTAGATGGGCTGCCGGAAGTCAACTTCGTGGTAGGCTCGAACTACTGTGACATAGGGATAGAGGTCGACCAAGAAGGCTCTGAAGTGCGCAGACTGGTCGGCAGAAAAGGTGAAATATGCATAGAGGTCGTCCAAGAGGGTAACCGGGTGGTCGTGGTTGCTGCAATAGACAACCTCATCAAGGGCGCATCCGGGCAGGCGATCCAAAACATGAACTTGATGTTTGGAATCGATGAGATGGAGGGGCTGAGAACTCCCGCACTGCGACCGTGACCTGCGCTTCTCAACAACCTTTAATGATTTCATCGCTCTTTTGAGATTGGTGCTCGCATGATAACAGTGCTTGATGGTGGCATCACGGAGGTGCCGGGCTTCCGCACTGCAGGCGTGCGGGCAGGCATCAAACGTCGCGGGCCTGACCTCATGCTCATTGTCTCCGAAGATGGTCCGGTACCCGCCGTGGGCGCTTTCACCACCAACCTCGTCAAGGGCGCGCCGCTCATCGTCACAAAAGAACATCTTAAAAAAGGCAGACTCGGCGCGGTGGTCACAAACTCCGGAATCTCGAACGCGTACACTGGGGCGAGAGGAATGCGCGACGCTTACCGTATGGCCCAGGTTACCGCGAGACTGCTGAAGCTGCGGGCGGCCAACATCGGCGTTGCATCGACCGGTATCATCGGGCGTTACCTGCCGATGCGCAAGATAGAAGCCGGTATCCGCGCCGTAGTGAAAGAACTGTCGAACTCCAGAGAGGCGAGCCTAAACGCCGCAAAGGCCATCATGACCACAGATACCAACCCAAAGGAAATCGCTGTTCGTGTCGATCTTGAGGATGGTACACCTGTGACCATCGCAGGGATAGCTAAGGGGGCTGGGATGATCTGCCCTGATTTGAAAACCGCGACCATGCTCGCCTTTATCGTCACAGATGCGGCGATAACCTCCGATGCCCTGCGGGACGCGCTGCAACGAGCAGTGGATCAGAGTTTCAACATGATAAACATCGACAATGATAGAAGTACTAGCGACATGGTCTTAGTGCTGGCGAATGGGCGGGCCAAAAACCGCCGCATCACGCTCGAGCGCAGGGACAAACAGTTCCAAGCTGGTCTTGATTGTGTGCTCACCGAACTAGCGTGGATGATGGCTAGGGACGGAGAGGGAGCCTCGCATTTGATTGAGGTCCAAGTGAAGAACGCTGGCAATGTGGACGACGCCCGCTGCGCTGCTCGGACTGTAGCTGGATCTAATTTGGTCAAGGCAGCTGTGTTCGGGCGCGACCCTAACTGGGGCCGAATAGTCGCTGCACTTGGTCGTTCGGGCATTTCTTTCAATCCAGCCAGACTGAGCTTGGAGTTGGTGAGCGAACGCGGGCGTGTTGACTTGGTAAAACGAGGAAAGCCGATGCCGAACCGTGTGGTCGAGAGGGCACGAGACCTCATGCGAAGCAAGGAGATTGAGATCCACGTAGATTTGGCGGCTGGAAAAGCGTGCGCTACAGCTTGGGGGTGCGACCTCACCTACGACTACGTGAGAATCAACTCCCGCTACACTACGTAATGTTCAAATTAATTCTGTTATCAACCGTGTAGCCTAGCTCTAACTAATGTTTTCTCTTTTTGAGTAAAATGAATGATACGACACCGACCGCCCAAAATATCAGGGGGAGGTACCAGCTCTCTTTCATGCATGTGCCAAGCCTGTACCAAAAGTCGGCTTCAGGTACCCAAAAAAGTTGCGTTTGACGCACATACGACCAAACCACCCAGACCACGAACCCGAAGATGATAATGAATACGAGGACAAGCTTTGGGACCCACGACCAGATGCCCGCCGCCCGAGACCTCTTGATTTCAGCGCGCCTAGGCAAGAATTAGTCACCTTCGGGGTTTTTCGGCTAAAAATATCCCTACATCGAGCAAGCCTTTAACTATGGTCACGTTTAGTTTTTTCAATCCTGTCTGCTTTATGATGTCTATCCAGTGTTCCTTCGGACTCCATACTAAATCGAAAAAGAGCATCAGCAGGAAGAGTTTTGGCGTCCTTAGAATCTCAAGCGTGACGAATTTTCCACCCGGCTTAAGCACGCGGTAACTCTCCCGCATTGCCTTTTGTTGATTTTTATGCCCGTGTATTTCGTGCAAAATCGAACTCGCGTTGACGACATCAAATGTGTTGTCCTTGAAGGGGGTGTTCAAGATATTGCCGTGCCTGAACTCCACCTTGCCGGCGACTCCCTCGATTTTTGCATTTCTGCGTGCAGGCTCAGGTGAAGTTCCACTCACGCCCCTGAAAATGTCAATGCCAATTACTCTTCCTGTAGTCAGTTGTTTTGCCAAACTGATGGATGCCCTACCCATTCCGCAACCGACATCCAAAATTTTTTCATCTCCCCTTAAATCTGAAAATTCGATGACTCGCCTCCATATCCTCTCCTGACTTTTCCTCGTGAAAAGTAAGTTATAGAGTGGCACATACGAAATTGCTATCCAAAGCCCGACGAAAGCTACTGGTATCCCAACAATCATCAATAGTGCGCCCACGGGTGGGTTTAGAAAGGTTCCGACAAGTGTTACGCACAAACCAATGAACCCAATAATTCCCATATAAGCGAAATATTTCAGTGCAGTATATCCGTAGTTAGATTTTTCTCTCTGCATATTCCGAGATCTTTTGATTCTAGCACGCCCCAAGTTGAAACCTCCTCAAATTTTCAATCCAGACCATACAGACTTAATTACTATTAATTTTAAAAGTATGTAAACTAATGAAATGGATTTGTGGTAAAATGCAAGACCGCGCTACTGCGATGCTCGAGGCCCTTCCCTACATCGGGGAGTTCCACGGCAAGACAATTGTGATAAAGCTCGGTGGGGGCGTGATGGAGAAGGGCAAACAGCTTGACTCGCTTCTTCGCGACATCGTCCTCTTGAGATACGCGGGGATGAAGATAGTGATTGTCCATGGCGGAGGTCCAGAAGTAAGCGAGGAAATGCGCAAGCAGGGCAAAAAACCAAAGTTCATCGAGGGGCTGCGCGTGACAGACGAGGAGACGATGGAGATCCTCCACGAGCAGCTCGCTGGGAAGGTCAACACGGAGATAGTCTTAGGGCTGAACAAATACGGGGCCAAATACAAAATCAGCGCGGTCGGGATTTCTGGGATGGACGGGAACTTCATCCGCGCTCACAAGCTCCTCTACAAAACCACCACAAGCAAAGGGCGAGAAGTCGAGGTGGATCTCGGTTTCGTGGGAGAGGTCGAACAGATAAACCCAACCGTCATCAGACATTATCTGACCGATAAACATGATCGGGTCGACACCGACTACATCCACATCCCAGTGATAGTTCCAATCGGAATAGACGCTGAAGGGCACAGCCTGAATATAAATGCTGACACCGTGGCTGCCGAACTCGCCGTGGCTATACACGCAAAAAAGCTAGTCCTTCTCACAAATGTAGCGGGAGTTATGCGCGACCCTAGTAATGAAAAAACACTGATTTCCCAGCTTACCCCTGAGGAAGCACAAAAACTCATCCAAGAAGGCGTGATCAAAAAAGGAATGGTTCCGAAAGTCGAAGCGTGCATCAAAGCGATTCAATGCGGCGTCGAGCGCGCACACATCCTAAAAGGCACCACCCCCCATGTCCTCCTGCTTGAGATTCTGATGGAGAGCGGCGTGGGCACGATGATTGAGCGAGGCAAATAGATGGAAATCAAAAATCTGAACGAACGCTACGTCGCCCACACCTACAACCGCCAGCCGATTGTCTTGGTCAAAGGGCGGGGAATGTTTGTCTGGGATTCGCATGGCAAGCGCTACATGGATTTCGTCGGGGGGGTAGCCGTCTGCTCTCTCGGGCACTGCCACCCCACGCTCACGAAAGCCGTTTGCACACAGGCAAAAAAACTGATGCACGTCTCAAACCTTTACTATATTCAGCCGCAAGCGGAATTGGCTGCGTTACTCGCGCAAGTCGCCCCTAAGTCCATCGACAAATTTTTCTTCTGCAACTCAGGTGCCGAGGCCGTCGAGGGAGCATTCAAACTCGCGATCAAACACACGAAGCGCCAGCGCATCATCACAATGGAGGAGTCGTTCCACGGAAGAACAGTTGCTACAGTTGGTGCTACGTGGAAAACTGCCTACAGAGAACCGTTCAATGCCATCATCCCCCAAATTTTCGATTTCGTGCCGTTCGACGACCTTGACGCCGCCGAGCGGGCTATCGGTGAGCAGACAGCTGCTGTGATCGTGGAACCCATCCAAGGCGAGGGGGGCGTGAACGTGCCATCCGATGACTACTTGCCGGGATTACGTAAACTCTGCGACGAGCGCGATGTGTTGCTGATCTGCGATGAGGTCCAAACGGGTATGGGGCGCACGGGAAAATGGTTCGCGTGCCAGCACTGGGGAGTCGAGCCGGATGAAATAACGATGGCGAAAGCACTTGGGGGTGGTTTCCCCATCGGTTGCATGGGAGCAAAGGCTGAGGTGATGGATTCATTCTCGCCGGGAGACCACGCTTCGACGTTCGGTGGAAATCCCCTGGCATGCGCGGCAGCAAAAGCAGTTGTACAGACGATGCAAAAATTGAAGCTGCCTCAACGGGCGGCAAAAACTGGCGAGTATTTCAAAAAACGCCTGAAGGAACTCGCCGATAAACACCGATGCGTGCAGGATGTCCGGGGACTTGGGTTGATCTTGGGAATAAAACTCAAGACAAAGCAGGCCGCCGAAGATGCTGTCGTCAAGGCAAGAGAACGTGGCTTCCTGATAAACTGCACTGCCGACAAAGTTTTGAGATTCGTGCCGCCGTTGATAGTTGAACGAGGACAGATAGACCAACTTGTGGAGGCACTAGACAAAATATTAGCAGAGGTCGGATGATGGCAAAACACTTGCTCTCAATGCAGGACTTAAGCCCGAAAGAGGTCGAGGCGATTTTGAATAAAGCCGCTCAATTTAAAGCGCAAAGATCGAGAAGGCCTCTTTCAGACGAACTGAAAGGAAAAACTATTGCTCTCATCTTCGAAAAACCGTCCACGCGCACGAGGGTTTCCTTTGAAACTGGGATTCATGAACTGGGGGGAAACCCCCTATTTCTCAGCACCAATGAATTACAGCTCAGTAGGGGAGAGACGATAGCAGATACTGCCAGAACTCTGAGCAGGTATATTCACGGTATAGTCGCTCGAGTTACATCCCATAATCATCTCATCGAATTGTCAAAACACAGCGCCATTCCAGTGATAAATGCGTTGAGTCCGTTAGAGCACCCATGCCAAGCCCTTGCCGACCTCCTGACTATCCGAGAACACAAAGGTAAACTCAAAGGCCTGAAGTTCGCCTGGGTCGGGGACGGGAACAACGTCTGCAATTCCCTGATGCTAGGCTGCTCACTTATCGGATTGAACTTCTCTGCAGCGTGTCCGCGAGGCTATGAACCCCCTGCTGAGATCACCAAGCAGGCACGCGAAAACGCCAAGAAAAGCGGCACTAAAATTGAGATCATAAATAACCCGTCTAAGGCTGTCGCTAAAGCTGATGTCGTGTACACAGATGTCTTCGTGTCAATGGGTCAGGAATCTGAGAGAGAACAGAGGATGCAGGATTTCAAGGGTTTTCAGGTGGATTCAAAACTCTTGGCGGATGCAAAAAGAGATGTCATTTTCATGCACTGCTTACCGGCCCATCGCGGGGAAGAAGTTACGGATGAAGTCATAGATGGGCCGCGTTCAGTGGTCTGGGATCAGGCTGAAAACAAATTACACACGCTGAAAGCTGTACTCGTTTCGCTGTTGGCTGGAAAACGCTGAAGGTTCCAACCATGCCACCTAAAAAAGGGCCCCTGCCGCGCTTCGCCGAGGTTCACGTTCGGGAAGCGCTTGAGCTGATTGGAAAGCATGGCAGGGTCGGACGTAAGGATCTCGCAGATGAACTTCGTATCGGCGAGGGCAGCGTTCGCACGGTCCTCAACCAGCTTAAAAAACGGGGCTTAATCACCTCCTCGCGCGGCGGGCATTCCCTCACGGACAAAGGCAGACGCGCTCTTGGGAAGTCCCTTGAATTCGTGAAAATTGACGCAGGTGACCTGACAGTGGGTGGAGTCGATGTCGCAACCGTTGTCAGGGGAGCAGCCGACATGGTCAAAAAAGGCATCGAGCAGCGAGACGAGGCGATCAAAGCTGGGGCTGCTGGAGCAACGGTGCTCATATTCAAGAATTGTAAACTCCAGTTTTCGGATAGATTCATTGAAGTTGGGAAAAAAGTGAGCGAAACCATCATTAAAACATTAAAGCCTCAGGAAGGGGACGTCATCGTGATTGGCACTGCCGATGATGTCGTGAGTGCGGAAGCCGGGGCGAGGGCCGCCGCCAGAACTTTGACTACCACTCGAGCTTAAAGAACAGAAGGTTGTCCCCGTCAGAGAGCTGATAGTCCTGCATCGACACCGTTGGCGTCTCACCGTTCACCTTGTACCCCCAGAACTGCGCCGTTCCGCCTATCTCGGTCACTACACTACCCATGCCTACATAGTATTCGGTTTTGACGCTGGTGACCCTTAAAATCGCGTCGAATGGGGTCATCCCTCTGTAAAGTTGCACCTGCTGCTCAATTCCTAGGTCTGGGATGTTCACATTAACCATCATGTTCTCGCCGTAGGCGAACTGCTTAACTTGCGTAGCTCCGCCTGTCAGCATGTAGCCAGCGCCGAAACACACAAACCCAACTACCACGAGCAGCTCTAAGACATGGCCCAGGAACTTTTTCCGCTCAGTTTTCTTTTTCATCGTACACCTCCTAGCTGGCTTGGACCTCCACTCCACTTTTTACCGCAATCGCCACCGGGACGGGTATCTTCACTTTGACCATCACCTTCGCAAGCCCTACCAGTGGCGGCACGAAGAGTAATGAGCAAAGGTGGTACAGGGTGAATGGAATTTGGGAGAGAAAAACTGTAACCAGGCCTGTGCTAGTCACCAAAGACCAGCCTAAAACTCCTGTGAAAAGATCAAATATGATGATTGCGACCGCAGCAGTGAGGGTCGTGCGCCACAACAAACTTTTGAATCTATCAAACATCGAGAGCTTGTGCCGCATCGCTAGCAGCCAACATACGATAAAGCCAGACCATGTGAAGACGAAGATTGAGCGAGGACCCCAGAAAGCGAGGTCTGTGATGGCGACTGCGACCAGCACGAGCAGACCAAAATATCTCGTTGCTCTTCGCCAGAACTTGGTCGGACCGCAGTAAAGCGAGAGGGAACCGACGACGACAAGACATGGGACTATCGACTCAACATTTGCGGGGAGGATTCCGCGCAGATAAAGCAGTTTGCTAATGCCCGCCAGCACGATTGTAATGAGAACAAATATCCTGAACCTTTTTGACAGCACTTCAGAGGGAGTTCTTCCGCCCCAGATTTTCTCCGAAATCTTTCTTAAAACCGGCAAGTTCTAACCCTACGTTGGATGATATATCCAACCTTAAAAGCTTTGTGTAATATTATGATGACTAGATCTTCCGCTGTTTGATTCTGCGCATCTTCCGCCTCATACGCTTTCGGACCCACTTCCAGCGCATGCGGCCCTTCTTCTTCCACTTTCTTGGACGCTTGCCCATGAATGTCACCAACTACTCTACTTACAAACATGTGATTAAAAACTTCACCTGTATGGTCCTCTATTGCAATGAACTAATCCAAGTCTTGTAAAACATTTTGTATATCCCGTTTGGTAGCTTGATGACTGTCGGGTCGCCCGCGATATCCAACCTCGGGCCCTCATAGACCCAGCTCCTTCCATCGCTTGAAAATGAGGAACATATGCCCCCCTGCCTCATGTAATACATGCGATACCCATTTTCCAAAGGTATGGTACAGCTCACAGAACCATCGAATGGTAGTTCATTTTCCCTGCTGAAGCTTAACCCGTCGTTTGAAACTGTGCTCAGATTTCGGATGCCTAACGAAACAAACATCCTCCAGACATCACCCATCTTGACGGCATCTGGGTCGTACACCGTCGTTTCATGCTGATACCTGACCCCGTCCTCCTTAACGAAGTTTATTCCATAATTTGAAACCGCCGAGTAAATTTTTCCCGCGTACATGTAGAATAGCCTGTACCTGCCGTCCGATAAGAGAACAATATCTGGGTCTACTGGTGAGATACCCGACTGGCTTCCGGCAACCTCTCCTTGGATCGTAACTTTCTTGTAAATCCAGTTTGTCCCGTCGTGCGACAAAGCGACCGAGATCACGTGGCCGTTGTACCAATCCACATAATAAATCCGCATATTTCCTTCGCTATCCAATATGGCGTCAGGGACTGAGGCTTGGTCGGCGATTATTATATCGTCTTTTACCCAACTCAGACCATCGCTTGAAGTAGCGCTCATCACCCTGTGGTTCCATGGGCCATCTTGGGTAGACCCTCCGGGAGGCGTCCCCGCTCCCGAGCCCGGCGTAATACCGTTGTCCCACTCAAATGGTCCGTCGAGTGGTTGCCCCGCAGGGGTTGTCGTGATTGATGTCGTGGTTGGTGTGGAGGTTGTTGTCGTGGTTGTAGTGGTTGTTGTGTGAGTAGTTGTCGTGGCCATGGTCGCGGTTGTTGTCTGGGTTGCGGACGAACCCGGCCCTCCCCCAAGTACGACAAACGCTACGACAGCTACTACGACA
>Ga0315282_10016680_pt1 | contig 10709 bp, 10 predicted proteins | sample YL17G07_20_MG_FD_203693 | JGI IMG/M metagenome (GOLD analysis project Ga0315282, IMG submission 203693) | Sediment microbial communities from Yellowstone Lake, YNP, Wyoming, USA - YL17G07_20 | ecosystem: Environmental > Aquatic > Freshwater > Lake > Sediment | place: USA: Wyoming | collected... | reverse complement strand
GACCTACAAATAGTGTCTCAAGAGCGCTTCGATCTCCTCGCAGCGGGCCTTGCTGATGTTCGCCTCGGCCAGGTCCAGGGCGTAAATGGAAAGGGAGGTATAGACCCGGAGCAGCTGCCCGCGCTCATCCCGCTCCAGGCACTCCAGGTGCCGCCGCAGCACGCCGATATCCCCCCTGGCCACCGGACCGGTGAGCGCTCCCTCCGTCCCGTGCCTCCTGAGGTTTTCCACCGTCCCCTCGATGAGGGGGAGGAGGGCCTTGAGGGCCTTTTCCCGATGTATGCCGATCTCCTGGTAGGTGAGCTCGGCGGCGTGTTCCAGGGCCACCAGCAGGTTGCTGGCGACCACCGCCCCGATGTGGTAGAGGATCTTGTCCTTCTCCGCTAAGGGAACGGGCTCGCCCCCGAGCTTGCGGACCAGGGCCTCGGCCCAGCCGCGGGTTTCATCATCGCGGGTGGTCACGGCGAAGACGGAGCCAGGGATCCTCTTGACCGCCCCCTGCACGTCGGCGAAGGTCTGCAGGGGATGGATGCAGGCCGTCCTGGCCCCCAACTCCTCCGCCGGCTCAAGGATGTCCAGCCCCAGGGCGCCGCTCATATGCACGATATAATCCCCCTTCTTCACCGCCTCGCCGCTGACCAGGCTCAGGCAGGTGTCGGCGATGAGGTCATCGGGGGTGGTGATGATGACCACGTTGCCCCTCCTGGCGGCCTTGACCACATCGGTGGTGAAGAGCACCGCGGAGATGAACCTGGCCGCCTGCTCCAGGGATTCATCACTGCGGGAGGCCACCGCGAGAACCTGTTCCCCATCCCGCTGCAGGATATAGCCCACCGCGGTTCCCACCCTGCCGCCGCCGATGATCACGAAGCGGTCCGTCTTCTTAGTCATGCCATTCCTCCTTGCCGTACCGGAAGGCCTTTTTAACCTCGCCCCCGTCGCCGGGCTGGTAACGAGGGGAAAGCTTCCCCGTCCCGGGCAGGGATAGGTCCGGCCTGAGCTCCAGCAGTGGGACCAGTACGAAATCTCGCTCCAGCATGCGGGGGTGGGGGACGACCAGGTCCTCCTCCTCCCACTTTAAATCGTCGAAGAGAAGGATATCCACGTCGATGACCCGCGGTCCCCACCTTTCCATCCTCACCCGGCCCAGTTTCCTCTCCACCTCCTTGCAGGCATCCAGCACGCCGTGGGGGTCGCGGCTGGTGGATGCAAGCGCTACCATATTCAGGAAGGCGGGCTGGTCCAAAACCCCCCAGGGCTCCGTCTCGTATACCGAGGATACCTCCCTGACCTCCATGCCCTCCATACCGTCTAGGAGACGCAGGGCGGACAGCAGGTTGCCCTCTCTATCTCCCAGGTTGCTGCCCAGCCCAAGGAAAACCAGGTGTTCTTCCTTCTCACCCATCGCCTTCGAAAACCATCTCCGCGGCCACCTCCCGCACCTCGCATTCCAGGGGGGCTTCCGGCTTGTGTACCCGCACCGTAACAGACCGGGCGGGGGTGGTCCTTACGATATGTTCGCCGATCCTGGCGGTCAACGTTTCGACTAGATCATATCTCTCTTGCGCCGCTATTTCATGCACCTCCGAGGCCAACCGGTCGTAATCAACGGCCTTCCCCAGATCGTCTCCCGATACCGCAGCGGAGAGATCGTACTCCAGCTCGATATCGATGAAGAAGTTCTGCCCCCTCTCCTTCTCCTCCGGCGTACAGCCGTGATAGGCGAAGACTTTCAGCCCGGAGATAATGATCTTGCCGTTTAAGGTCATTATTTGGCTCTCACCTGCGCCGATATCAGGACATCGGTGGTCTCGAGGGAATCCACCACGTCCATGCCCGACACCACTTCGCCGAAGACGGTGAAATCTTCATTGAGCCCGGGGGCATCCTGCTTGAGGATGTAGAAATCCGTACTGGCGGAATCGGGTACGTAACTCGGATTCTGGGGGTTGGACTGGGGGTCGCTCCGCTTGGCCATGGCTACCGCGCCACGCACGTTGGGTTGGCCGACCTCGTCCACCACCGTACCCGCTCCCTGGTCCATCTGCATGGCTGTGTCAAACTGGGCCTGGTCCGGCTCCGTCCCCTCCGAGAAGGCTATCAACGACTGTACGTGGCTGCCGGTCTGGACCACGAAGTTCTCCACCCGGTACCACCTGAGGTTATCGTAGAACCCCTGCCCCACCAGGCCGGTGATGTGGCCTACGGTCTGGGGGGCATCCTTGCCGTGGAGCCCTATGACTATCTCTCCCTTGCTGGTTTCCAGGACCAGCTCCTGCGTTATCACCGGCTTCGGATTCTCCGACTTTTCCTTTTTCATCGAGTTAACCAGTAGGATGAGGAACACGGTCACACCTATGACCAGGATGGAGGCGATAACGATGGCCGCCTTGCGATAGCGCTCTTTCTTCTCCTCCTCCCGGCGCTTGGCCTGCTCCTCCTTCCGCTGCTGCTTCAACTTCTGGGCTCTACCCACCTTGTCTCCTCCCTTGCCCCTTGCCCACGATGGCATCCGCCACCCTGGCCACCCTGACCATCTCCTTTACGTCATGGACCCGGATTATGTCCGCCCCGCTGGCTATTCCCAGGGACACGCTGGCCGCGGTGCCCTCGATCCTGTCGTCCTCCGGGAGGTCCAGTATCCTCCCGATAAAGGACTTGCGAGAGGTGCCGAGCATAAGGGTATAGCCCAGGGATGCGAGCTCCGATAGCCGGCGCAGGATCTCCAGGTTGTGCTCCAGGGTTTTACCGAACCCGATCCCGGGGTCCACGATGATGTTGGAGGGATCGGCCCCCGCCTCCAGGGCCACCTCCGCCCGCTCCCGTAGGAACCCGGCGATCTCCCCGATCACGTCATCGTAATGGGGGTCCACCTGCATATCCTTGGGCATCCCCTGCATATGCATGAGGCAGAAGGGAACGCCCCTGGACACCACCAGGGGAAGCATGTCCTCCTCCAGCCGCATGGCGCTTATCTCGTTGACCATGGCGCACCCAGCATCCAGGGCCCGGCGCGCCACCTCCGTCTTGGTGGTATCGATGGAAATAGGCACCTCGGTGAGGCCAATCAGCTCCTCCACCACCGGCATCACCCGGCCGAGTTCCTCGTCCAGGGAGACTAAATCCGACCCCGGACGCGTGGACTCCCCGCCGATGTCCAGGATATCCGCGCCCTCCTCCACCAGGCGCATCCCGTGCTTCACGGCAACCTGCGTGCCGAAGAATCGGCCCCCGTCGGAGAAGGAGTCCGGTGTAACGTTGATCACGCCCATGACCAGGGTGCGCTCGTCCAGGCGGTACTCCCTCCCCCCCAGCCGGAGCACCCGCTCGTCTTCCCCCAGGGACGACCGCAGCAGCTCCTCCAGCTCCGCCGCCAGGGCCTTGAGCCCGAAGGGCTGCCGCTTCAACCTGGTAACCAACTGCCGGTAATGCTTGAGGGTCCCCGAGATGACCACATGGACCTCCTTGCCCTCGAAATCGAAGACCTCGCGCGGCAGGGAGACCTCTCCCCCGATGGAGAGCATGTTCTGCTTGAGGATGTTGGCCGCCCGGGTATCAACGTTGTCCACATGGACCACACGGTATACCATCTTCGGCGCCATGATATCCTTCCCCTGGTCGCTGGGTCCCAGATCCCCCAGGATGCCATGGGCGCCGCGCAGGTCGCGGACGTCAAGCAAACGGGGGTTGAACCTCATGAAGGCTCCTCAGCTTTTCTGCCGGATAAGGGACATGGCCTCCGCCCGGGAGGCCGCGTTGGTGTGGAAGGTTCCCCGGACCGCCGAGGTAATGGTCAGGGTCCCTGGTTTCTTCACCCCGCGCATGGACATGCACAGGTGCTCCGCCTCGATGATCACCAGGACGCCGCGGGGCCGCAGGGCCTTCACCAGGGTATCCGCTACGGTGGTGGTGAGCCTCTCCTGTACCTGGAGGCGTTTGGACAGGACGTCCACCACCCGGGCCAGCTTGCTTATGCCGGTGATCTGGCCCTCGGTGCCGGGGATGTAGGCAACATGCGCCCGGCCCAGGAAGGGCATCATGTGGTGTTCGCATATGGAGTAAAGGGGTATATCCTTGACCACGATCATTTCCTCGTGCTCCTCGGCGAACATGGCCTGGATAACGCTGGAAGGATCCACGTCCATGCCGCAGAGTATCTCCTCGTACATCTTGGCCACCCGCTCCGGTGTTTTCACCAGGCCCTCGCGGTCGAGATCCTCGCCGATCCCCTCCAGGACCATCCGTACTCCCTGCATTATCTTCTCTCTATCCACTTCTTTCCTCCTTGACGCGTTTCCCGCATATTATAACGCAAAGAAAACGGTTTCGAGAGGGTGACCGAGAATAACAAGAATTTTTGGTCAAACCTTGGGGTCACCCCGTCGAGAGCGTTGAACATGAGGGATCATCGGCGTAGGTATTTACTCCGGCTGCGCCAGGGGCCGTCCCTTGATGGGGGAGGGGGACCGCACTTCCTCCTGCCCCTTCTCGGGGGTCTCCTCGGTTTCCTTGCCGCGTTTGCCGGGTTCGGGGCTCGTCTCGATCTCCCTGCCCTCCAGGAGGGCCAGGAGTTTCTCCTTCTCCAGGGTCTCGTGCTCGATAAGCGCCCTGGCGATGGTGTCCAGCTTCTCCCGGCTTTCCTTGAGGATGGCCTCGGCGCGGGAGTAGGCATCTTCCACCAGCCGCCTTACCTCCCGGTCTATCTCGTAGGCGATCTGGTCGCTGTAATCCTGGTGGGTATAAAGGTCGCGACCCAGGAAGACCTCGCCCTGTTTCTGCCCAAGGGTCAGGGGGCCCAGCTTCTCGCTCATGCCGAATTCGCAGATCATCTTCCTGGCCAGCTTGGTGGCCTTCTCGATGTCGTTCTGGTCTCCCGTGGTCAATTCCCCGAAGACTAACTCCTCGGCCACCCGGCCCCCCAGGAGCATGGCCAGCTCGTCCACCAACTCGGACTTGGTGACCAGGTACTTGTCCTCGGTGGGGAGGGTCAGGGTATAGCCCAGGGCCTGACCCCTGGGGATGATGGAGATCTTGTGCACCGGGTCGGCGTTGGGCAACTCGTGGGCCACCAGGGCATGGCCGGTCTCGTGGTAGGCAATGATCTGCTTTTCCTTTTCGCTGATGAGCCGGGTGCGGCGCTCCGGTCCGGCTATCACCCTGTCGATGGCCTCCTCCATCTCCTCCATGTCCAGCTTCTTCTTGCCGTGCCGGGCGGATAGAAGGGCGGCCTCGTTTATCAGGTTGGCCAGGTCGGCGCCGGTAAAGCCCGGGGTACGCCGCGCCAGGACCTCCAGGTCGACGTCGCCGGACAGGGGCTTATCCTGGGTGTGTACCTTGAGGATGCCGATACGGCCCTGCAGGTCCGGGCGGTCCACCACTATCTGGCGGTCGAAGCGCCCCGGCCGGAGCAGGGCGGGGTCCAGTATATCCGGGCGGTTGGTGGCGGCGATGAGGATAACCCCCGTCTTCGTATCGAACCCGTCCATCTCCACCAGGAGCTGGTTTAAGGTCTGCTCCCGCTCGTCGTGCCCCCCACCCAGGCCCGCTCCCCGGTGCCGGCCCACGGCGTCTATCTCGTCCATGAAGATGATGGCCGGGGCCGAGGCCTTGGCCTGCTCGAAGAGGTCCCGGACCCGCGAGGCGCCCACGCCCACGAACATCTCCACGAAATCGGAGCCGGATATGGAGAAGAAGGGCACCCCCGCCTCTCCCGCCACCGCCTTGGCCAGGAGGGTCTTACCGGCGCCCGGCGGCCCGTAGAGAAGGACCCCCTTGGGGATCTTGGCACCCAGGGCCTGAAACTTGGCCGGGTTGGCCAGAAAATCCCTTATCTCCTGCAATTCTTCCACCGCCTCGTCGATGCCGGCCACGTCTTTGAAGGTGACGCGCGGCTGGTCCTTGGTCATCAGCTTGGCCCTGCTCCTCCCGAAAGACATCACCTTGCTCCCCCCGCCCTGCATCTGCTGGAAGAGGAAGAAGAACAGCACGATGATCAAAATAAAGGGCAGGAGGTTCAGAACTATCCCCAGGAAGTCGAACCCGCCCTGGGTATCCACCTTGACCTCCAAACCCCGGTAGGCCGCGTACTTCTCGGCCACGGCGGGATCATCGGAAAAGGCCTTATCGCGGTACTGGTTTATCTTGTTCACCAGGTCGCTGGCGTAGTCGGCGGGGAAGCTGGCCTCGAACTCCTCGCCCGACTGGAGGGTCCCCGTCACCACATGGTCCTTGTCCTTGATGATCACGCCGGCGACCTCGCCCGACGCCAGGCGGTCCTCGAACCAGCTCAGGTCGTGGGCCTTGTTGTTTCCGAAAATGCTGGGCGACTTGGTCCAGACCAGGATGACCACGAAGACTATGATCAGGTAGAAAATGGCCGTTCTCCACAGCCTCTTATTTCCCATGTTCAACTTGTCTCATTTCTCCCTTCGACCGCTCCGAGAACCCCAACGTAGGGCAACTGCCTGTATTTCTCCGCGTAGTCCAACCCGTATCCGACTACGAAGAGCGGGGGTACATCAAAGCCACGATATTTTACCTCTATTTCCACCTTACGTGCACCGGGTTTGTTAAGCAAGGCGCAAATCTCCACCGATACCGGGCCCCTTTCGCGCAGCATCCCGGTCAGGTATTTCATAGTGAGCCCGGTATCCACGATATCCTCCACCAGGAGGACGTGCTTGCCCTCTATCTCCAGGTCCAGGTCCTTGACGATCTTCACCACGCCCGAGGATTCCGTATCGGAGCCATAGCTTGAGACGGCCACGAAATCGATCTCCACGGGCAGCTCCACGCGGCGCACCAGGTCGGCGAGGAAGACGAAGGCCCCCTTGAGCACGCCCACCATGACCAGGTCCCGGCCCCGGTAATCCCGGGTTATCTCCTCTGCTATCTCGGCGGTACGGGCCGAGATCTCCTCCCTGCCTATAAGCGCCTTTTTTATCTCCCTGTCCATCGTATCGATTATCCTCCATGCGCGGCCCGCGGGAGCTGATACATCTCAATATCGGTAATTATCCCGCCGTGTAAAGATATATCAGATGGAACCGATGGAACCACCCCTGCCGCATCTCCTCCGACTCGCAGCCCCGGCAACCTGGACTCGCCATCCAATTCTTACCCTTATGCGTCCAGGGCTTTCTAATATCTTATCGTCCTTAACTCTCTCGCCTTAAATGTATCGTTCTTGGTTTTTTCGCCTCGAATGGTCATTTAATAACCCGGCTCTTTTTCTTCCCTCTCCCTTATTGTCAAGACCGCCACGCGGGACGTGCCCTCCCCGACCTTGAACCTCTCGTCAATGCGCAACCCCAGGACCCACGCGATCTTCCCCGCGGACTCCAGGACGGCCACCCCGCCCCTCTCGTCGCGGGGCAACTTCAGGTCGAGGAGGAAATCATGCATCTTTTTCATGCCGGGGGCGCCCAGGGGGTGGAAACGATCCCCGGGGCAAGCCCCCCTAACCTTCAAAGGGAAGGAGAGGCGGTCAGCGTCCAGCCAGGCCGTGGAAGGCCCCCCGGAGTCCCTCCTGGGATCGCCGTCTCCAAGGGGGCGCGCGCCTACCTCGAGCTCCATTCCCAGGTGGGGAAGATGATAGAGGCCCTTGCCGGGAATGAGCAGCTCCCCGACCGGGGTCCCGGGAGGATGGGGGCCCAGGATAAGGCGGTCGTAGACCTTGCGGGCCGCCAGGTCCCGGCCCAAGTCCAGACGCGGGTTGCCCTCCGCCTCCAGCAACCTGCGGCGTAAGTCCTCCACCAGGTCGAAATCGGGCTCCAACCCCAGGCGGAGCAGGCATGCGGCGATCAGTTGGCGGCGGACGGCCAGGGGACGGGAGCGAAGCGACTCTATATATATCTCCAGCCCGCTGGGGGTTGCGGTGACGTCTTCCCTCCCCGCTTCCTCCGCCAGGGATTCCAGCAGGTCCCCCAGCGAGGCGAGCATATCCGCCTCCCGGAGGAGGGCCCGCCGGACCGAGGGGTTGTACTCCTCCTCCAGCAGGGGGAGAAGCCGGTGGCGCACGCGATTCCTGGGAATGGAGACGTCCAGGTTGGAGGGGTCCAGGCGCGGGGGAAATGGAAGGTAGGGCGCGTAAGCCTCCACCTCCCTCCTCCAGACCTGGATAAGGGGGCGTACGTAAGGGAGCCTCACGGGGGGAATGGATCCCAATCCCCGGGGACCGGCACCGGTGATCAGCCGCAGGAGCAGGGTCTCCACCCGGTCATCGGCGGTATGCCCGGTAGCCAGGCGCGCGGCCCCGGCCTCCGACAGCTCCTCCTCGAAGGCGCGGTACCGGGCCTCCCGCGCCGCCTCCTCGGGGCTCTTCCGCATTCTGCCATTGGTCCGGGGAACCTCCACGTTTATCACCCGGCAGGGGAGGCTGTAGTGGGCGGCCACTCCCTTGACGAAGACCGCCTCCTCCCCGGATTCCGGGCGCAGACCGTGGTCGACATGAACTACGCTTAAGGTTATCCCCTCCTCCCCGGCCAGCTGCACCAGGACATCCAGGAGGACCAGGGAATCCCCTCCCCCCGAAACGGCCACCAACGCCAGGTCACCGGGGTGGAACATGGGCCAGCGGCGCAGGGTTTCCCTGACCCTTGCGATTACCGTAAAACGTTCTTTCTCCCACCTCAAACCGGGTACCCCATCCTCCTTGCGCCGAGCGCCTACCTCACATAAATATAATACAGGATGGCGTCGACCCCGTTACCATTTGAGGGTTGCGGTGCCGGTTTGGGGGGATATCACGAGATTTACGCCAGGGGAGGAGGAGGCCACCTCCTGCAGGAAACGCTCGGCCTGCTCCCCGGAGAGGGGTGCCGGTTTCGCCAGGTCCACCTGCAGGGGAAATATCTCCATCGCCGTCAACCGCCCGTCGTCGAACCGGCACCCGGCGAAGAGCCCGTTCCTTCCCCCATCGTTTTTAGCACAAAAGACCAGGTTACCCAGGGAATATATTATGGGGACCCCTTCCCATACCTCCAACCCCTGCACCATGTGGGGATGGCAACCAACCACCAGGTCGGCGCCGGCGAGGACGCAGGCATGGGCCAGCTCCCTCTGGCGGGAGGTGACCTCCGGCGATCCCAGCGTACCCCAGTGAAACACGACCACCACGTAGGGGACCTCCTTCGCGGCCTGCCCCACGATCTCGCTCACGCGGCCGAGATCGGCCGCAGAGAGGCCGGGGGAGTCCTCACCCGCCGCATAGGAACTCGGCGCCACGTCGCAGAAGGAAAGGAGGGCGACCTTCGCCCCGTCCCCCGCGTTCAGCACCAGGGGCTGCTCCGCCATGCGCCTCGAGGGGCCCGCTCCCACTCCCTCCATGCCCTGCCCGCGGATGATGTTCAACGTCTCCTCCAGACCCTTGGAGCCGTAGTCCATGATGTGATCATTGGCCAGGCAAACGGCATCCACCCCGGCCGCGGCCATGGGCGGCGCGCAGGATGCGTCCCCCCTCATGTGGTAGGAGTCCTGATCGGGATTGGGTTCACTCCCGCGGCAGAGGGGGCCTTCCAGGTTAACCGCGGTGAAGTCGTAACCGCTGATCAGCGGCGCGATATCAGTCCATGGATACGCGGGGCCTTTATTGTTGATGACATCCGCCACGTCCAGCCCGAAGCACACGTCCCCTCCCAGGCCCAGGCTTATGGGTGGAATGTCCGGCCCCTGCAGCCCCGCCGCCTCCTCGACCTGGTTCAGAGACTTCGCCGTTTCCGACTTCACCTCGACGTTACCGTTTACGCCCCGGGGGCCGGTCGGCGTGACCGTGAATACCAGTAGCACCAGCATGGTGACCGCCACGCAGCCGATGATCAGAAAAACGGCTTGGCGCTTGGCGCGTTGGCGTTTCAATCTATTGTTGAGCGTTCTACGCAATTCTCCGCCCTCCCGCATATAGGTCTTCTGCACGTACATGCGGGCTTCCTGCCCCGGTCCCATCCCGGGGACCGGAAACAAAAACCTGTCCTCAAGTTTTCTATCCTTCTATCATATAGGAAACTGGGGCGGCGTGACGCCATAGGGGGCTGCGCCCTGACATTCGCAAGGCCCGTTTTCTCTTTTGCCCCTTCTTAACCAGCACATGCCCAAAGCCTGTCCCGAAAATAGCTTGCTGGATCCTTCATCCTTCCCCTGTCTGCCGCATCCCTGGTTGCCTGGCCAACCGTCCCAGCGGCGATGCATTTTCATCCTCCGACGTTGCCCCGCCCCGTGGATTCCATGCCCAGCAGGGAATAAAGCGTGCCCATCTTCAGGGAGGCACGGGTTATGCGGGCCAGGCGGTCGAGGCGATCCATCCTCGAGGCCTCCCAGTCTCCTCCAGCGGAGAGGGACGGGAGCCCCCGGTTGCGCCGCAGGAAGTTAAGGAACCCCTCCCGCGCCGGGCGGTTCTCGAAGATGCCGTGGACGTAGCACCCGAAGACGGGCAACCGCTCGTTCACCGCCCCGTCGGCGACGCGGACCTCCCCGCCGTCCCGCTCCACTATGAGCAGGGCCGGCTCGGTATCCACCCGCGACCGCCCCATATGGATCTCGTATCCCTCCAGGGGGGACGAGGTCTCGTCCAGGCCGAGGAGGGGTATCTCCCGCCGGGCCAGGGCCTTCACCCGGTGGGTGCTCTTGTCGCCGGTGATCACCGTGGTCACCGGCAGCAGCCCCAGCCCCTCGACCTCCCCCGCGCTGCACTCCCAGCCCTCGGGGTCCTCGAT
>Ga0315282_10016679_pt1 | contig 10710 bp, 6 predicted proteins | sample YL17G07_20_MG_FD_203693 | JGI IMG/M metagenome (GOLD analysis project Ga0315282, IMG submission 203693) | Sediment microbial communities from Yellowstone Lake, YNP, Wyoming, USA - YL17G07_20 | ecosystem: Environmental > Aquatic > Freshwater > Lake > Sediment | place: USA: Wyoming | collected... | reverse complement strand
TACTCCCTTGACACCAATAAAATGACGAACGGCACGCACAGGATCGAGGCCCAGGCAATGGGCGACCAGTTCAGGAACTCGCATATCGTTTACATCGATGTGACGGTCAAGAACGTGAAGACCCACACGGGCGTCGAGGCGCCCATGTGCCTGTGGATCTTCGTTGTCATGGCGATCGTGGCCTGCGTCGTGGCCATCAGGTCCTACATTGTCAACCGGCGGCGCCCGGGAAGATGAACCTGCTTTTCGAGACCGCAAACACTAATAGATACCTGTACTCATTACAATCGGGAAGGCCGATGGTGAAGGGTTCCAAGGGCAGGAAGGACAAGGCCAGGGGGCCGAAGGGCCGTTCCACGGTGGGGAAGACCCTGGTCGGGCCCATGGGGCTGACCCTTCGCTGGTGGCTGGCCATCTGCCTCATCCTGGCCTTCGTTGGCATCAACCTCCAGTGGCTGACGCACATCGTGGACGCGAGGTACGTCGGGCTCGTCCTGATCATCGCCGGCCTTGCCGGGGCCATCTATATCACGAGGCTCATCGAGCTGAGGCCCAAGAAGGCCAGGGAAAAGAAGGAATGGCGCGACGACCTGGCCTGGAGGCTGCTGCACTGGGTGACCTTCAAGGGCAAGCTGAAGCCCTGGCTGCCGGTGCTCGGGATCATCGCGATAGTCATAGACCTCGGCTGGAACCTGGGTTATGCCCACTCGACGGAGTTCCTCTCCCAGGACTGGACCATGTGGGCCCTGGGCGGCGTCCTGCTCGTCTACAATTTCGTCCCGAACGAGTTCGGCAAGGAACGGGATTTCGCGCTGATATTCGCAAGCATCTTCGCGATAACGATGGTCCTGCCGATGGGAATATATCGAGTCGTCACAGGCACGGTCGACCTGCCCGAATGGTTCGTGTACTACCTGCTGGCCGCGCCAACATCGGTCATAGTCAATCTCACCGGAGCACATTCCTACGTTGTCGGAAAGACGATTTCGTTCGACCTGGTCCACGGCGGGACCTCGGGGCTCGTGATATCGACGGGTTGTGCCGGGCTGGATTCCCTCTTCCTGTTCATTTCGGGGTTCATCGCGTTCATGCTGATCGAGAACGCGAGGCTCACGAGGCCGATAACGGCGTCGCTCATTATCGGGGTCTTGACGGCCTATTTCGCCAACCTGCTCAGGATGACCATCATCGTGCTCGTGGGGGTCCAGTACGGCAGGGACGCTATGCTGGCGACGCACGAGAATGCGGGGTCCATCATATTCCTCGGATGGATCGCCCTGTTCTGGTTCCTGATGTACCGCTTCGTCCTGAAACCGGGACGCGGCAAGGATGAGGGAGTTGGCTTCGGGGACGAGCTGATGTGCTCGAAATGCGGCCAGAGGATAGACCCGGACAATATCCCCGAGAGATGTCCGAAATGCGGCCAGCGCTTCGAGGAAGGATTGTTCTGCGACAGCTGCGGGAAGGAGATCAACCCGAAGAAGGTCCCGAGGAAATGCCCCCGCTGCGGGAACAAGTTCGAACTGGATTCCGAGGAATGAAGGCCCCAAATCTAATTAAGGCCTGAGGGATAATCCTCCAGCGATGCCCGAGCGAAGGTCCCCAAGCAAAGGTAACCCATGCATCGTTCTTGGGACGAGGCCTGAGATCATAAAGATGGCCCCGCTTATTCACGAGTTCAACCGCAGGAAGATACCCATCGACATCGTCCACACTGGACAACATTATTCCTACAACATGTCCCAGATATTCCTGAAGGAGCTCGGCATAAGGAACAAGATAGAGCACCTCGAGGTGGGCAGCGGGAGCCATGGCGACGTCACCGCGAGGGCCCTGGTCGGCCTTGAACGGTTTTTCCTGAAGCATCGGCCTTCTGTCGTTCTTGTCGAGGGCGACACGAACACGGTGCTGGCCGGTGGTCTTGCAGCGGCCAAGATGGCCATTCCTGTTGGGCATGTCGAGGCCGGTCTCAGGTCATACGACCGGAGAATGCCCGAAGAACACAACAGGCGATTGGTGGACCATCTGTCAGACCTGCTGTTCGCACCTACGGAGCTGAACCGGAAGACCCTGATGGCCGAGAATATCCAGGGCAAGGTGTTCGTCACCGGTAACACGGTCATAGATGCCTGTCTCATGAACATGCCCATCGCGGAAAAGAAGTCCCGGGTCACGAAAAAATTGGGTCTCATCAAAGATGCATTCGCCCTTGCGACCATCCACAGGCAGGAGAATGTGGACAACAAGAATGTCCTGAGGTCTTTCATAAAGGCCTTTTCAGGAGGCCCGTTCCCGGTCCTGCTACCGCTGCATCCGAGAACTTTGAAGATGGCCGGCAAGTTCGGCCTCAAGAAGATCCTGCTCAATGACCCGAACATAACTGTTGTCGAGCCTGTCGGCTATTTCGACTTCCTGATGCTGATGAAGGCCTCGAGGTTCATAATGACGGATTCTGGCGGCATACAAGAGGAGGCGACGGCGCCGAACCTCAGGAAGAAGGTCTTTGTCCTGAGGACAAGCACGGAAAGACCCGAGGCCGTGAAGGCCGGCTATGCCGAGATTGTCGGTGTCTCACAATCGAAAATCTTGAAGGCGGTCCAACGGTATCTTGAAGGCAAGGGGCCGAAGTGTCACGGTTCTCCCTATGGCAAGGGCGATTCAAGGATAAGGACCGTCGACATCCTGAAGAGATGCGGCATGACGGGATGATGGACATGGGCAAGAGCAGGCTCGAACAACTGATCAAGGCGGTCGAGAACGGAAAGCCCGAGGCCCGGGCCAGGGCCGCCATCAAGCTCGCCCGCGGCATGGACGAGAGAGGTTTCCCGGTCATCATAAAGTCGCTCAAGGACGAGAACGTCATCGTCCGCCGCGGTGCTGCGGAGGCCATGATCAACTGCATACACCAGTTGGGCAAGGACGAGCTCATCGCGGCGCTCAAGGACGAAGATTCGATTGTGAGGAGCTTCGCGGCCTATGCCCTGGTGAACTTCCATGACCAATCAGTGATCAAGCCGCTCTTGAAGGCACTGGAGGACAAGGAAGCTAAAGTAAGGGCCAAGGCGGCCTTCTCCATCGGGCGGATTCCACTGAACACAGGCGGGAACAAGGCCACGCCCGAGATCCTTGAAGCCCTTTTCAAGCACATCAATGACAAGGATCCCGAGGTCGCCTATGAATCGTCCTATTCGCTGTGCCTGCTGAGGGACCCCCGCGGTCATGATGGCCTCATGGCACAGCTCGACAATAAGGACAAGGCCGTCAGATGGCGGTCGGCGGCCGGCATGACGATGGTGCCGAACCCGAAGAACCTCGACGGACTGGCAATGCACCTCAACGACCCGGACAAGAAGGTCCGGAGCGTGATCATCGAGGCCATCTACAATATCGCGGACGAACGAACAGGCCCAATATTGGAAAAAACCCTCGAAGACCCTGACCCTGAGAACAAGGTAAGGGCATTGTTGCATCTAGAGGATATCCAATATCCCGGGATCGAGAAGGCCGCAAAACGTTTCGTGAACGACGAGTCCGAAATGCTCCGTTCCGCGGCCCTGAGCATCCTGAGCCGGGTCAATCCCGAGCAGGTCAGGGATGAGCTCATCAAGGAACTCGAGAGCAAGGACCTGGAGATCCGCTGGTTCGCGACCCTGGCTTTATTGGAGATGCAGGACCCATCGATGCTCGGGCCGCTCGTGAAGGTCCTCACGAACAAGGAGAACTACAAGATGTGGTTCTCGGCCGGCCAGAAGCTTGAATGGCTCGGGGACAACATAACGCCGTTCCTCGTTTCCATGACCAAGGAGAAGAAGCTGGACGTCCGGGTCTGCGCGATGAACGGATTGGGCTTCATGCGGGACCCGTCGACGGTTCCGACCCTTCTGGAGCTACTGAAGGACCCCGAGTGGGAGATCCGTTCGGCCGCGGCGCTGGTACTGGACCAGGTGCATGACGAATCCTCCATCCCGGGATTGATCGAGGGGATGAAGGACCCGAAGGACCTGGTCCGCGGAGCCTGTCTCAGGGCCCTGCGCGACTTCCCGGAGAAGGTCCCGGCCCAGGTGTTCATCGACGCACTGGAGGACAAGAGCCCCGAGGTGAGGCTCGAGGCCCTTTACAAGTTCGGCAACGAACCCGATCCCAAGGCCCTGGACGCGATGATGCGATTGCTCGACGACAATGACGCGGACGTCGTCCGCTCGCTCGGGATCCCTATCGGGGCCCTGAAGAACCCCAAGTGCGTCCCCGAGCTCATCAAGAGGCTCGCACAGGAGAAGGGCAAGATTATAGACCCGACAATGCGCGAGACCGCGGCACTTGCGCTCGGCATGATCGGGGACAAACGCGCCGTGGGACCCCTCGTCAAGGCCATGGGAGATTCCGTCCATCAGGTGAGGAGGGAGGTGCTGCGCGCCCTGGCCCAGCTCGACCCTGCCGTTTCTTGCGAGGAGGCGATAAAGGCCCTCAAGGACCCGAGCTGGGAGATGAGGATCAGTGCGGCCCTGACCTTGATGGACATAGGCTACGACAAGGCTCTGAAACCTTTACGTGAGGCCCTGGCCGTGGAAGAGCACGAGACCGTCAAGGCCACTATAAAGGATGCGATAGGGGAGATCGGGCGGAAAAAGGCCTAGGCTTTGTGCAATTTCAAGGACCTCTCACAATCGGTGAGTATGTTCGAGATGACCGTCCAGACCTCCAGCGTGTCCCCGTATATGCTGAAGGTCCTATCCGCCATCTTTGAAAGGTCCGTCTTGAAATCGCCGTGGGGGAACCCGCCGACGATTATGGCGATATTGCTGGATGCCAGTTCTTTGGGCCCGAGGCCATCCTCTCTTAGGACCCCGGCAAAGGAATTGACATCCTTGCCATCCTCAAGCGCGTAGACCCGGTCCGGGCCGATCTTCTTCAAAATCTTCTCGACGGTCATTTCTCTGGTCAGCTTGAGGAGCTCTAGGCCTTCCTTGCCGTCCTCGTTCGGGGTGGTCTTAAGCTCGCCTTTGAGAAATAGTTGTGAGATGACGCCCTTGAACCGTTCGAGGTTCCGAGGGAGCCTCGTGCTCGGGTCGACCTCGATGAGCTCGTCGTTCTGGGTGTGGACATAGGTCCTCAGGTGCCCTTCACGGTTCAGGATGCTCCCCTGGGCCACGAGCAATGTCAGATGGACCATGTCCGGCCTTCCGCGCCGGTCGCCGTCGGGCAGCCGCCTCATGGCCGAATGATGGAACGTCCCGTCCAGGACCTCTGCCTTGGGCTTTCTGGACGACCGGTTGGCATTGTTCCTGACGGCCGGGTGGCCCCGGATCTCTCCTGGGACGAGCTCCAGCGCGCTCTCGGCAAGTATCAGATGGAACATCGAGCTACAATAGGGGTAGGTCTATTTTTCATTTTCGAGCGAAAAGAGCTGTTACTTCAGCTTGGCACCGCAGCTCGGGCACCTGGCGAAGTCCGGCTCGACGTCGTCGCCGCATTTGGGGCATTTCCCCGGCTTTGCCTCGGCCTTCTTCTTGGCATCCGCCTCTTCCTTGCGCTTGTCCTGGAGCCACTTGGGGACCGCGAGCTTCTGCATGCAGACGGGGCAGTGGGTATCCTCGGAGGACACCGTTCCGCCGCATCCCGGGCACAGGCCCGCGTCCGCGGCCATCTGGGCCATCTCGCCCGTGACCGCGAGGCCGTCGCCGGCAATGCTGGAAGAGGACTTGTCGAGCTTGATCTCCACGTCCTTCTCGTGGGAAACCAGTTCGTACTCTGGTTCCGCTGGCTTTTCCGGTTCCGGAGGTGCCTTGGGTGCCTCGACCTTGGGCGGCGGGGGCGGCGGCAGTTTCGGCTGGACCTTGGGCGGTGGCGGTGGAGGCTTGGCAGGCATGGCCTTGGGGAGCTGGGGCGGCGGAGGCGGCGGTGACCGTGCCTTCGCTTTGGCCTTGGCCTCGGCGGCCCTGGCCTCCTCGGCCTCGAACTCGGCCTCGAGCCTTGCCGCCTCGTCATCCGACATCTCGTCCGCCTTGGTCTTGGCCTTTACCTGCGGTGGCGGAGGCGGGGGCGGCGGAGGAGGTGGTGCTCTTACCGGCTCTGGCCTCGGCTGGACCTGCACGGGCCTCTGCTCGACCGCTGTGTAGGCCTTCGAGGGCTCGGCTTTGGATTGTTCTATATGAGCGAACCGGTCCTTGGGCTTCTGTTTCATGAGAACGATGATGAGAAGGACCATCACGATGACTATCACCAGCACGGCCACGAGGACATAGGCCATGTTGTTGGACACGTGGCCCAGGCCCGTGGCCTTCACATTGACGGTCGACGAGGTCATCTGGGACTTGACCACGACGGTGTCCGCGGACTGGCCCGGCTTGACCTTGGCGTTGAAGGAATGCTTGCCGGAGCTCGTGGCCTTCCATGTGAACGGGAAGGATTTGGCGGCCCCGGGCTCTATCGATTGCTTGGTGTAGGAGCCAATTGCAGCGCCGTTGTCCAGCGTCAGCTCCACTATCAGGTCATCGGCCCGGATGGTTCCGTTGTTCGTGACCGTGACTTCGATGTTGACGGTCCCGTCGGCATTGATATGGTCCACATTTGGCCGGACATGGACGAGGTTCACGATGGCCGCGTCGATCGTGATGTTGATGTAGTAGGTCTTCTTGACGACCGTAGTCCCGTGTGTCGAGGTCATTGAGAGCGAGACCTCGAAGTTGCCGGGGGTCGCGTACTTGTGGGTCGTCCTGGCGACCGTCTTGGTCGTGCCGTCGCCGAAGTTCCACAGGAACGTGAGCGGGTCGTTGTCCGGGTCGTAGGACAGGCTGGCATCGAAGGTGACTATGCTGGACAGCGGGTAATTGTTCCCGGCCTTGGGATCCCTGATGGACGCCACGAATGGCCTGTCGACGTCCTTCACGAGGACGTCCCAGGTCACGGGCAATGTGATGTTGCCGTCCGATATGACGACCTGGATCTCGTAGGCCGTCTGGGAGGACATGTTGTAGTCCGGCTGGAAGAAGTAGGTCGAGCCGGTCTCGCCGTCGACTATCTCCCCTTGGTACCACCACTGGTAGGTCACGATGTCCCCGTCGGGGTCCTTGGCCCCTATCTCGAACTTCTGGACCGCCCCTTCGTCTATCGTGTAAAGTCCCGCCGTCGGATTCGTCAGCGTGATGTTGGGCGGCCGGGTGATGTTTAGGACCGTGATGTTCCAGGCCATCTCGATCTGGTAAGGCGGCGTCCCCAGGTCCTTCACCGTGACCTTGACCTTGTGGTCGCCGGCCGCTTTGTAGTCGGCCGTAGCGAGATAGTCGTAAGAATCCGCGGTGGCCCCGGCCTGGAGGACCCCGTCGAGGAACCATGCGACCGTCATCGCGTCGCCGTCCGGGTCGAACTTCGTGATGTTGAACGAGACCTTCGTGACCTCGTTCGTCATGACCTGGTCGACATTCGCGGGCAGGTAACCGATTATCTGGGGAGGCCGGTTCTTGTTCACGACCGTCAGTGTCCATTCGAAGGACACGGACTGGCTCCCGCCAGTGTAGAAGCCCTGGGCGTTGTAGCTGTCGTCCACCTTCAGCTTGATCTTGTAAGTGCCGGCGGAGAATGTGCCCGTGTAGTTCGTCCCCAGGGCCAGGCTCGTGATCCCGTTGGCCGTGCTGTCGAAGGCCTTGACTTGGGTGCCGTCGATGGTCCACACGCAGTGGAGCTTCTCGCCGCCCTGCTGGAAGTTCGGATCGCTGAAGTTGGCCGTGAAGATGACCATCTGGCCCTCGATGATGGGGTATACCTGGGTCGGGTCCGGGTCCGATATGACCGGGGGGAACTCCTTCTGGATGACCGTGATGTGCGTGATGGCTGTGTCGTGGGCGCCGTGCGGGTCCATGACCCGCAAGGCCACGGTGAAATTGCCGGCGACGTCGAACTTGTGGGTCGTCGAGGCGCCCTGTGTGTCGTTGGTAAAGGTGGTGCCGTCGAAATCGAAGTCCCAGGCGTGGTCCAGGGCCTCACCGTCCGGCTCGGTGGAGCCGCCATCCGCGAACTGGATGCTGTCCCCTGCAAGGATGACGGTCTTCGACGGAGGGGCCATCTTGACATGGGGCTTGCCGTTTATCATGAACTCCTGCCAGGGAGGGCCGATGCCGTTTGTCGACGCGTTCCAGGGCATCCTGCCGATGACCGTCTGGGTGCTGCCGTCGTTGACCACCGCGACGAGGCCTATCTTCTTGCCGAAGGACCTGTTGAGCTCGTCACCGAGGCCCGTGTACGGGATGCTGTACTCGAAGGTCCTGTGGGTCTTGAAGCTCGTGTTCAGCCAGTCGGTGGGCTCCACGGACTGGTTGTTGTTCGGGCCGGGCCCCGTCCAGTAGTAGAACATCGGGCCGGTCTTTGCCTTGTTGACCTCGACGAAGCCGGCCATGCGGGCCTTGCCGCCGTGGCAGATGGCCCAGCGGTCGACGCAGAATCCGCCTTCGGTGATGGGCATGGTGCTGGGCCAGTCGTTGCCGCCCGAGTCTATGGAACCGTAGGTCAGCTTGCCGTCGTCCTCGCCGTCGATGGCCATGAGGAAGAAGTCCCCGTGGGGATTGACCAGCTGGAGCCCACCCGGGTCCTGCGTGTCGTTGGTGACGTCGCTTACGACGTCGAACGCAATGAATATCCTGGTATCGTTGAACATGATGTACATGCGGACGTCCTGGCCGTTAGTGCCGATCTGGTAGGTGGCCGCGTCGTCCCATTCGCCCGGTGTCAGGTTCCCTTCTATGTCCGGGGCGACCTTCGCGTGTCCCATGTGCTCGGTCTTGTTCCCGGTGGCGCGCGGGCCGCTCAATTCCGTGAATGACCTAATAGCCGGCGCTGTCATGGTCTTGATGTGCGGGTCCGGTGCCGGTGCCTTTGGCGAGAACGGGTTGCCCAGCTGCACGCTCGCCGACGTCAGCGGGGCCGCTAGCATTATCGCCACGATGACGACGGTCAGACATCCCTTCCAGGCCATTCCGAGCACCCGTGATTATATATTGGTACCATTAACAGATACAAGAAGGAAAAATTCACAATGTAATATATAAAATGTTTGTCATCCTACTTTGACCTCGATATCATGAAAAATATGGCCAAATCCCGGGCCCAGGACGTCTCGGGACGAGCCCTCATTCCGCGGCGCCCGACAGGTCGACATGGCAGTAGCCGCCGGGGTTCTTGTCGAGATAGTCCTGATGGTATTCCTCAGCAGGATAGAACCTGCCGGCCGGGGCGATCTCGGTGACGACCTTCTTCTTGGACTTCATGGAACGCTCGAGGACCGCCTTGGATTTGATTGCAGCCTGCTCCTGCTCTGCCGTGTGGAAGAAGATGGCCGAGCGGTACTGGGTCCCGCGGTCGTTGCCCTGCTTGTTCAGCGATGTCGGGTCGTGGATCTTCCAGAAGTGTTTCAGGAGATTCTCGTAAGTTATGACCTTGGGGTCGAACTCGATCTCGACGGATTCCGCGTGGCCGGTCTTGCCGGTGCATACCAGCTGGTAGTTCACGTCGGGAAGCCACCCTCCGGTGTAGCCGACGGTCGTGGCCTTGACCCCCTTCAAGCGCTTGAAGTATGCCTCCACGCCCCAGAAGCAGCCGGCCGCGAAGGTCGCCTTTTTCAGTTTCGGGCTCATTTCTTGAGCTCCATGAGTTCTGCGAGGGGCTCTTCCAGCCTGCCGACCTTGATCTTCTTGTCCAGGACGTCCTTTTTGAGCTTCAATATCCGGTCAAGTTGCTCCACGGCCTGGGCCGTCTTGCCCCACCGCTTCAGGAGGACGCCGTACTCGCACAATGCGATGCCAAGGAAGATCTCGAAATCGTAATCCTCGCAGACCTTGATGGCCTTCAGGTAATGCTCCTCGCCGGCCTTGTAGTTCTTCGCCTCCCGCTCGACCATTCCCCTGGACATGTGGACCACAAGGAGGCCGTACTTGTCCTCGAGCCTCTCGAACTCCTTTGCCGCGAGGTCGAAGTTCGCCATGGCCTCCTCCCGCCGGCCCATTTTTCCTAGGATCACGCCGATGTTCGCCTGGCCCAGGCCAAGCCATCGGTGGTCACCGACGATCTTCGCTATCTCGATGCAATTCTCGAAGTTGTCCCTAGCGCGGTCGTACTTGCCAAGGGTAGTGTAGATATCGCCGATGTTGTTGTAGGCCCTCGACAGCTGGTCCAGGTGCTTGTTGTGGTCCAGTACCTTCAGGGCCTCCTCGAAAAGGTTCAGGGCCTTGGCATTATCGTACCTGATGGTGTACAGCATCCCGAGGTCTATCAGTATCTTGCCTTGGAGGTACTTGTTCCCGGCCCTCTTGGCCTGCGTGATGCCCTTGTCGGCGTAATTGATTGCATCATCCTGGTCCCCCATCTCGACAGCCAGCCAGGTCAGCCCCCGGTAGCCCTCGGCCAACCCCTGCGAGTCGTTGAGCTTCTCGGAGATTGCTATGGCCTTTTTAAAGGTCCTGGTGGCCTCCTTCCAATCGCCGAGCTCGATCTGCACCTCGGCGATGTTCCTCAGGGCTGCGGCCTGCAGTATCGAGGCATCGGGGGCCAGGTCGAGCGCCTTTATGTGGCAGTCCATGGCCTTCTTTAAATTGCCAAGGAAAAGATGGACGCTCCCGATGGCGATGAGCAGCTCGACCTCCTGGGTCTCGAGCGCCTTGTCCGGCTCGAGGTTCTGCAGCATGTCCAGGGCGGTCTCCAGGTTCTGCTGGGCCTCGTTCATGG
>Ga0315282_10016677_pt1 | contig 10711 bp, 10 predicted proteins | sample YL17G07_20_MG_FD_203693 | JGI IMG/M metagenome (GOLD analysis project Ga0315282, IMG submission 203693) | Sediment microbial communities from Yellowstone Lake, YNP, Wyoming, USA - YL17G07_20 | ecosystem: Environmental > Aquatic > Freshwater > Lake > Sediment | place: USA: Wyoming | collected... | reverse complement strand
TGGCGGATTGGTCATTATTACATCATATCTTCTTAAATCTTCTTCATCTTCTGGGCCGGCTACGGTGTCTTTTCTTTTAATATCTGATTCTTCAAGGCCGTGTAAAAAGAAATTCATTAAGGTTAAACGAACCATTTCCGGATCAACATCTTGACCAAAGAAAGTTTCGTGTTGTAAAAATTGCCATTGATTTTTATTTAATCTATCGCCGGGACCTCGTCTTACACCGTTGTATTCTTCAATAAGTTTAGGGTCAGAGTTTTGAAGTTTTATCCATTCATAGGCAGCCAGTAAAAAGCCACCGCTTCCGCAAGCCGGGTCAAAAACTGTCTCCCCTATTTTGGGATTTACCAGTTGAACCATATAGCGAATGATATGGCGAGGAGTTAAAAACTGACCTAATTCGCCTGCTGATTTAATTTGATTTAATAAATCCTCATATAAATCTCCTTTTACATCTGTATCCAATTGGGTAAAATCTATTTCATCAATAATATCTAAAGCTTTTTTCAAAACTACCTCATCGGGAATTAAAAGTTTGGCGCCATAAAACATTCGCCGGATATTTTCCCTACCATTACTGATGTTTTCCATAAATAGGAAGACTTTATCTCTGACAAAAGTAAGAAGTTCTTTACCGGTCTTATGAACCCAGCTTGACCAACGATATTTTTCATTTTTTCCTGCAAAAATTGATTTATATGATCTTTTGGTTAACTTTGCTTCTTCCTCCAGCGCAATATCTTGTTCTTCAAGCATCTTTAAAAAGAAAAGGAAACTCATTTGTTGAATTCTTGACTTGGGATCGGATATAGTTCCCCACAAATAATCATTTAACCGGCTGATTTTTTGTTTATATTCTTCTTTTAATTGGGAAACTTTTGGGTCCATACTTTAAATGAAAACTTTGTTATTTAGTTCCTCTAAATTTTTTTGTATTTCTTTCTCGCCAAAAGTTCTTAAAATAGCAGACAATCCGCCAAACTGGTTAAATAACGGCTGATTGAAAATTGAAACATCAATTTTTTCTTTGTTGGCTAAATATTGACCCTTGACCATTCTTAAAATTTTAGCTTGCTGGCCATTAAACTTCTTTTCAATTAACCACGATTCAAATAAATTGTTGATTTTATTTTCTTTTATTTTTTCTTCAGTTGGCAACTCATAAATGTTCAAAGCGGCTTTAACAAATTCTGAAAGTGTGCCTTCTGGGTAATGATAAGCGGCTTTTAGATTGGCTTCGTTGAAATAGAATTCTGGAGAATTAAGTTTCTCTGATAATTTTTGAGCTTCTTCATTTGTTAATTCTTCGCCTTCTTTTATTTTCTTAATTAACGGGTCTATTTCGGCTATGGCTTGGATTTCTCTTTCCCAATCAACCTGATAATCATCAACATCTATTCTTTCACCTCGGGGTCCAATTTCCACATATTCTCTTTTGACTATCATATCAACATTTTCTGGTGCTTCTTCGGGGATTTGGACAAATACTTTTTTAATATTTTCCGGAATTTCTTTCTCTTCCTCAGTTAATTCTGCTGGCTCCGTGCCCCAAGGAATGCCCAGCCGATGCTCTAAAATTTCTGAATAGGGATTATAACTTTCATCATTGAAATCACGAGTTACTCCGACAAAATCATAAATTCTAAAAGAAAATTTACCGATATGTTTGCAAAGCCGAGAACCTCTTCCCCGCATTTGTTGGTATAAAATCGGCGATTTAGTTGGTCTAATCATTAAAATATTCTCAACTTTTGGAGCGTCAAAACCGCAGTCTAACATTCCAACAGAAACTGCTATATAAGGAAATTCCTCTTGTTTAAATCTTTTTATAGCTCGATCAACATCTGGCACATTTGAGGTAATAACCTCAGCGAAACGTCCTTTAAATTCTGGGTATTCTTGATTAAGATAATAAGATAATTGAGCGGCGTGTTTTTGAGTAACCGCAAAAACAATTGCTTTTCTGTGTTTTTGAGGTTGGCGTTTTTCCTCTTCTTCTTTATATGCTTTTACTATTTGCTTGTTTCTGGCTGGCACATTGATAAAACGTTCCAAATCTTCGGGATTATAATCTTCTTCCTCGTATCTAATCCCTTCCAAAGAAACCTTTGTGTCAATTCTTACAATATCATAACCGGCGAGATAGCCTTCTTTGATTCCTTGGCGAAGACCATAAACATAAGTAGGTTTTCCCGTTTGTTCTTTTTCGTCCCAACAATCAAAAAGTTGATAAGTATTTCTATCAATATATCTTGAGGGGGTGGCGGTAAGACCGATTTTTATAGCATCAAAGTAAGTTAAAACTGATTTATAAATATAATAAATTGAGCGGTGGGCCTCATCTGAAATTACTAAATCAAAATAACCACTGGTGAAATTCTGAAGCTGAGAATAAATGGTTGGAAGAGTGCCGATGATAATTGAGCTTTCCCTTTTTTGTCTACCGCCAAAAAGAAGTTCTGAGGGATATTCTTTAAGATAATCATTAAAAGTATCTTGGGCTTGTTTGCCCAATTCGATTCTATCTACTAAAAACAAAACTCTCTCTATTAAGCCCGCGTCAAACATTCTTTTTATTTGAACAGCAATATTTAAGGTCTTGCCGGTGCCGGTAGCCATTACTATCAGCATTTTTCTTTTTCCTGACTCTATTGCTTTATCCATCGCTTGGATAACTTCTTTTTGATAGGGACGAATATCTTTAGTTTCGCCCTGAACAAAGACTTTATTAGGAATAGGAATTATGGATAATGGTTTTCTCGATTTTCTCAAAACTAAAAGCTTCTCCAAATCTTTTTGAGAGAAGAAAGTAATAACTTTTTGCTCTGGTCGTTGGTTATGTTCCCAAAAATAAATATCTTCTCCGTTGGAAAGAAAAATGAATTCGGCTTGTAATTCTTTGGCGTATTCTAAAGCTTGAAATTTTCCCGCTTCAGGATCAATAGAAAATCTTTTAGCCTCAATTATGGCTAAGGGACGTCCTCTTCTATCTTTTAATAAATAATCGGCTCTTCCTTTTTTAGCGGATTCTTCAGTGGTAACCTGACTTTTATTCTCGATATCCCAACCAGCATCACGAAGTTTTCTATCAATAATCATTCGAGTATCACTTTCGCGTAAAACTCCTTTTGGTTGAGTTGTTATTTCTTCTTTTTGTGGTTTATGCAATGGTTCTTCCATAATTAAATCAATTTTTTCTCTTTAAAACTAAATACTTTATTTTTAGTAATAATTACGTGGTCTAAAACGTCAATGCCCATTATTTTGCCGGCTTCAATGATTCTTTTGGTGATTGTTAAATCGTCTTGCGATGGTTCGGCGTCGCCGGAAGGGTGGTTATGGACCAAAATTACTGAGGCGGCGTTTTGTTTTAGCGCCTCCTGAAAAATTTCTCGGGGATGAACTAAATTTGCATTTAAAGTACCAATAAACATTGGCTTCTTAAAAATCATTTCATTTCGAGCATTGAGATAAATTGCCATTAGATGCTCTCTGGCTTTATCTCTCATATAAACTGACTGAGCTATGACGTCTTTGGTTGAGCGGATAACCGGCAAGGTCGTCTCTCCTATTTTCAACGCTCTTTTGACTAATTCTGCGGCGGCCAAAAGCGCGCACGCTTTAGCCGGGCCAATTCCTTTGATTTTAGATAAATCGCTGTAAGTTAGTTTTAATAATCTTTTCTTTGTGTATTTGTTTAATATCTGTTTTGCCACCTCAAGAACATTTTTGCCTTCCACGCCCACGCCTAACAAAATCGCCAAAAGCTCCTCGTCTTTGAGGTTTTGAGCGCCTTTTGAGATTAATTTCTCCCGCGGTCTTTCAAATTCTGGCAAATCCTTAATTGTCTTTTTAACTTTGGTTTCCATAATTAAGATTTTATTAAATCATCAACGCCAACTTCATTTTACTAATTTTTAACACTCGCCAAAAGCTCCGAGTCGGATAGTTTCTCGGGTCCGTATTTCTCCAACTTTTCTCTTGGCCTATCAACCCCAGTAGTATCCGCCTCGGGCGGAACTACGGGGCGTGCTTTTGGTGCTTCGACTTTGCTCAGCATAAATAAATCTTTTATTTTCATAACTTCCTATATCTTGTGCTTCTTCCAAGTCCGATGCGTTCGACTTTTTTGAGGCGCAAAAGTCTATCCAGGGCTTGATTAACCGTAGGACGGGCAACCTTTGCTTTTTTGGCGATCTCGCCAGGAGTTGCCTCTTCCACTTCTTGTAAATACTGCCATACCGTAAGTTGCTTCTTTGAAAGAAGTTTTTCTATGTTTTCTTTGGATAACAATTCAACGGCCATTTGCGATTGTTTAAGAAAAATAGCCAAAAAGAAATTAAGCCACGGGATAATATTTTCGTGTTTGGTTTTGAACGTCTTTTGGCTTCGGCGAAGCGCAAGATAATACTCTGGCTTATTGTCTTCAACCAATTTCTCGTGAGAAATATAAGGCATATACAAATAGCCCTCTTTTAATAAAAGAAGGTTGGTTAAAACACGAGAAAGCCGGCCATTGCCATCTTTGAATGGATGAATCTGTAAAAACTCAACCAGAAGACTACCAATAACGAGAAGAGGATGATATTTTTTTTCAGCAAGAGCTTGTTGAGTCCACTCAACTAATTCCTGCATTTCTTTGGGAGTAAGATACGCCAGCGTAGTATCAAAAAGAACGCCAACGGACTTGCCGGCTGCGTCAATCATTTGCACTTTATTTTCTTCTTTTTTGTAATCGCCCCGATGCATTTCATCTTTTTTGACATACTTCAAAAGCTCTTTGTGAAAATGCTTAATAGTGTTCTCCGAAAACTTAAGTGATTTCCAAGAATCAAAAACATTTTCAAGTAATTCGAAATAGCCCTTCACCTCCTGCTTGTCGCGGTCAGTGAATTTTTGAATATCAATGCCCCGCATCATTTTTTCTACATCCTCATCAGAAAGACGGGCGCCCTCAATACGGGTAGAAGCACCAGTTGAAGTAATCAAAACTGACCGTTTAAGACGGCCCAAAACCTGAGGGCTCAATCGCGCCCCGGCAATCCATTGCCCCTTTAATTCGTCAATTTGTGTTATTCTTGACCAGATGTCAGCTGGAACTTGAGCCAACCATTGGTCAAATCGCTTGTTTTTTATCATAAATTATCTTATACTTTAACTATATAAGATTATATTAGATTACAAAACAGAAGTCAAATAGGAAACTGACAATGTTTGTCAGAATAGAAGTATAAATGAAAATTACAATGAAAGACAATAAGCTCAAAAAATAAAAGCGATTCTTGAAATAATCAAGAAAAAAGCTACTCCCGAGTCCAAAAGCGACACTTTTGAATTCTCTTTTGAAGACTTTATACCAGAAAAATCCGAACCCGTATTGGCAGGTTTTACAATTTTTGCAACTGAAATTGAACGAATAAGCCTTCGACGTATATACGAAAGAATCCAAAAAGAAAATAGTGGTATTAAGTTTGTATTTCCTGAATCGACAAAAAGACAAATAAACACTTTTGGCCTATCCCCGCTGGAAGTTCGTGAATTAGCCAAACCAACTTTTTTTATCAACGTTGAAGATAGCTTAAAATCTGACAAATATCAAAAAAAATAAAACAACAACTAAAAGAAAAGGTTCCTGCGTTAATACTTAATGAAGAAGGAACACTATACAGGGCAGATGATAAAAAAAGAAAATTCGTTTGCCGACCTGCTCGCCGTAGTTTTAACGAAGGAGGGCCTGCCCGCCGTAGTTTTAACGAAGGAGGGCCTGCCCGCCGAATTGGCGGGAGCGAGACGGAAAACGCAAACTTTACAAATTGGCTGGGTATACTGAAAATAGTTCGGACGCATTTCGCCCCGCTGCGGCGGGGCGGCGAGGAGAAGCCCCCGAAAAATTAGCGGCTTCGCCGCGTTCTTTCGTAAAAACTGCCAAAGAACCGGAAAAATATCGGCTCGAACCACATTTTACAAAACCGCCAATTGATTTTTGAGCCCAAAATTCCGTTCAATTTGGTCGCCGAGCCCAGCGAAGCGGGCGAGGCGAATTTGACTTTTCCTCGGTGGCTGCGGGGCTTGGAATCGAACCAAGATCGCGAGAGCCAGAATCTCGAGTGCTACCTAATTACACCACCCCGCAAAATTAATATTGTCTAAATTGTATTAAGTCCCTAATTCTATAAACCTCTTCTTTTTTTGAAATCTGAATTTTATATTTACTTATATGAGGATGAAATCCTAAAATTTTTAACCCTCTATAAACATTTCTAAGTAACGATTCGTTTCTATTGCTGAATAAAAATTTGTAAGTATAACTTGGTTTATGAACGCAGAAACTTCCTTCCGCTTCGTATAAGCCACGAAGATATCTTAGTAAAAAACTTCTTTTTTTCAAAATCCATCTGGGGATACTAATATCTGTTTCGCTCCGGTTTCCCGTCGGAATTCCTAGGCGACTACTAATCTGTTTTTGATAAATTCTTAAAAATCCTACCATTAGACGATCCCGGAATATCTATATTCTCAACCTCTCTTTTGCCAGCATCATTCCCAAAAGCGTGTAGCTGGTGGTCATTATCTTGCCTGATTTGAAAAGCCGGTAGGCCTTTTGAAAAGGCATTTTAACCATTTTGATTATTTCGTCGTCATCGGCCTTCTTTTTTGAAGGGAATAAATCTGTGGCCAGATAAAGATGAACAGACAATTTTATGCGAGCGTTGTGTTGGATAAAGATAAGTTTTTGCCACTTTTTGGCGTCCAAGCCAATCTCTTCTCGCAGTTCGTTACGCGCCTGCTGTAAAATCTGTCTCTCTCCCCTCTTACCATCCAAAGAACCGGCTGGCAAGTGAAGAATATCTTTGCCCCAGGAAACCCGCCATTCTTTGGAAAGATAGATATTTTTTTTCTTATCAACGGCGACAATCGCCACAAAGTCGGGAATAACCACTTTTTGCCATTCAGCAATTACGCCGTTTGGCAGTTTTATCTTGGCTTTATGAATCTCAATCCAACTGCATTTATAGGCGGGTTTTAAAGAAAGAACTTTAGTCCCCATATTAAACCTCCAGATATTTTCTAACCGCAATTAAGCTGGAAATAACGCCCACGGCCATACCTGTTATCAGTTGGATAGAAAAAATAAGGAAAAAATTAGAAGTTAAATAATGGAAAAGGTTGAAACCGGGCAAAAAGACCTCGGCTTTTGGACCAAGAAAGAAAGATAAGGGCAATAATATCAAAAGTGAAATCAAGGCGGCGAAAAATCCCGAAATCACGCCTTCGGCCAAAAAGGGCCCCCTAATAAACCGGTTGGAAGCGCCCACCAAACGCTGTATGGAAATTTCCTCGCGGGAGCTGTATATGGCCATTCTTATCTGATTGAAAGTAACCAAGAAAGCGACGAGGGCCAGAATAATGGAAAGCAAGATGCCGCCTTTGGCCACCGCGGAAGTAATGGAAAAAATCCTTTCAATGACCGGCTTGCGCTGATAGTAATCAACTTTTTCAATTAAATCCTTAAACGGCGCTTCTTGCAAAAAACTGGCAATAGCGTCGTATTGCGAGGCCTGGCCGGCCTTAATGTCCAAAGAAGCCAGCAAGGGATTGGCGCCAAGCTCAACAATTGATTCAATTAAAACCGGCTCGTCTTTATGTTTGGCAACAAAGGCCTCCAAGGCGGCTTCGGCCGAAGTGTACTGTACGTCTTTAACTTCAGGCAGTGAAACCAGGTCTTTTTTGGCGTCTAAAATCTGCTGCTCGTCGGCAGTATCTTTGAAATAAACCGAAATATCAACTTTTTCCTGCAGGTCGGCGATCAAAAGCGTCGCGGCTTTTTGAAAAATGAAAAGCGACGTCACCAGAAAAATAGTCAGCACTATAATAAAAATCGTGGCCGCGCTCAAACCCGCCTGCCTTTTGAAATTAAGCCATCCCATCTTGAATATTTTCTTTGTTGAACCAAACATAGGTTTACAGCACGAACCGGCCCTTTTCCTCGTCCCTGATGATTTTTCCGTTTTCCATGGTAACCACCCGCCGGCCGAGGTTATTGACGATATCTTTGTTGTGAGTGGCTAAAATCACGGTTGTGCCTAATTCATTAATTTTTAAAAGCAACTGAATAATATCTGAGGCATTGTAGGGATCAAGATTGCCGGTGGGCTCGTCCGCTAAAATCACCTCGGGCCGGTGAATTAAAGCCCGGGCAATGGCCACCCGCTGTTTTTCACCGCCTGATAATTCCACCGGGAAATTGTTGGCTTTGTCAGCCAAGCCCACGATTTGCAGAACTTCCGGTACGTCTTTTTGAATTTCCTCGTCATTGGCGCCAATCACCTCTAAGGCATAAGCAATGTTTTCGTAGGCGGTTTTGGAAGGCAAAAGCTTATAGTCCTGAAAAACCGCGCCTATGCGCCGCCTTAAATAGGGCAGCCGGGATTTTTTGATTTTATGCACTTCTTGGCTGTCCAGAAAAACCTGGCCCGAGGTCGGTTTTTCTTCGACCAGCAGAATACGAAACAAAGTGGTCTTTCCCGCGCCCGACTTCCCTACCAAGGAAATGAATTCTTTTTTGCCCACCTGCAAATTAACATCGTCCAAGGCGTAGGTTTGAAGACCGCTGTCGGAATTGGAGGGATAAATTTTGCTTACGTTTTGAAAGCGAATCATATTTTATTTAATTTTATTTCCGCTTCGATAAATTCGTCAAGTTTGCCGTTGAGCACGGCTTCGGGATTGGCACTTTCTACCTTAGTTCTCAAATCTTTAACCATTTTATAAGGGTGTAAAACATAAGAACGGATTTGGTTGCCCCAGCCGACCGACACTCTGTCGCCGTATTTCATCAAAGAACCGGAATGAAGTTTGTCTTTGAGTCCCTTCAATTCTTCTTTCAAGCCCGATTGTTTCAATTGATAGAGTTTAGCCAGCAATATTTTCATCGCTTTGTCTTTATTCAGTCCCTGCAATCTTTCCGATTGGCAAGCCACAACAATGCCGGTGGCTAAATGCGTCAAGCGTACGGCCGATTCTCTTTTGTTGACGTATTGGCCGCCCGGGCCGGAAGCGCGGAAAGTATCCAACCTTATATCTTCGGGCCTGACTTTTATTTCTTTTTCTATGTCTTGACCAATTTCGGGTAATACCTCCACCAAGGCAAAAGAAGTGTGCCGCAGTTTCTTGGCCGAAAAGGGCGAAATACGCACCAAGCGATGCACTCCGCTTTCGTTTCTCAAAAAACCATAAGCGTTCTTTCCTCGAATTTCCAAAGAAACCGATTTGGTGCCAATCCGGCCTTCGGGCCCCCCGCCTTCGCCAAAGGACTGGCTCAAAACCGATGTTTTATAACCCTTGAGTCCGGCGTACCGCTCGTACATTCGCAAAAGCATAGTAGCCCAATCCTGAGCGTCCTGGCCGCCCGCGCCCGCAAAAATAGACAAAATAGCGTTGCCTTTATCGTATTTGCCGGCCAGAAAAACCGATAACTCTTTTTCTTTTATTCTTTTTTCAAGTTCCTTGATTTTTTCTTCGGCCTCCCCCTCCAATTCCGGCTCTTGAACCAATACCTTTAAATCCTGAAGCTCTTTTTTTAATTCGCTGATTTCTTTTATTTTTTCTTTATCTTCTTTTTTGGCCAGGTCAAAGACAGTCCTCCAATAAAAGGAGGCGTTCAGTCAATATCTCGATTTTAGCGGAAATATTTTTCATCCCGGTAGTAGAAATTCGACAAAATTACTTTTGATTTATTCCGGCAGCGGTCGAATTTCACTACCGGATAAATTCTTTTATATCATAGCATAATTTTTAGAAATAAAAAAGGGCGCAAGCAAATTGCGTCTGTCGGGGACGAAAGAGCCGCCCGTCGGATTTGCACCCTGTACGATAATTGCTTCGTAATTCTATACGGGGCAAGCCGACAACCATTGAGTAGATACTAGAAGCCAGAGGTGGGAATTGAACCCACAGTCTACGCGTTACGAATGCGTTGCTTTACCATTAAGCTACTCTGGCATATTTATTGCCTTCTTTGGCTCTTTTACTTACGGCCCGAATCCTTTTACTTTTTCCTCTATTTAATCCTGCATAAGTAGGTGTTAATGAGTCACAATTCGGGCATAACAAACGAAGATTGCTTTCCGTATTATTGCGCCAATTACCATCTATATGGTCGGCCACAAGTGGCACCATTCCTGTTTTAGGATTTACCTTTGACCATCCACATAAACAGCATTTATTCCCAAACTTTCTCCTTAAGTATCGTTTCACAGGTCTAGCAACTATACCTATCGTTTTTAATCCGCTTTCTTTTCCAGCTTTCCATCTTTCAATATAGGATTGGAACTGGTATTCAATCTGACACGCATTGCTACAGTATTTATATCCAGCACGTGCTGTTTCTTTACCACAGACCGGGCATTTTTCTCTAAATTTTTTAAGTATTGGCATACTTTAATTTTATCCTATCCAACAACCAATGTAAAGCTTACCAGAGCTTGTATAGTAGAGAAAGCCAAATCTTGAAGCGGGTAACGGGAACCCCGTACAATAATTGCTTCGCAATTCTATACGGGGCAGATCGAACCCTGAGCGAGAGAGGGGAATTGAACCCCCGTCTCAACCTTGGGAAGGTTGCATAATGCCATTATACTACTCTCGCAAAATTCAACGGGTAAAGAAGGAATTTATAGCGAGCAGGATGCTCGATATATCGAATTCC
>Ga0315282_10016676_pt1 | contig 10711 bp, 12 predicted proteins | sample YL17G07_20_MG_FD_203693 | JGI IMG/M metagenome (GOLD analysis project Ga0315282, IMG submission 203693) | Sediment microbial communities from Yellowstone Lake, YNP, Wyoming, USA - YL17G07_20 | ecosystem: Environmental > Aquatic > Freshwater > Lake > Sediment | place: USA: Wyoming | collected... | reverse complement strand
CATTTTGACTGCATATTTTTATTCTCCTTTCGTTTAGAGTTAATGGCTGCTAAACCATTTGATTCTATTACGAAAGGAGAATTCTTTTTAGATATTATTTGAGGGTAACTGCATTTTTCGGGTTAAAGGGGTTCGAATATCTCAGGGAATATTACGGAGAGGGCACCTTGTTAAAAGGATTTGTAATCTGCAGGGTCAAAAAAAAATTTTCCATCAGCAAAGGAATAAAAACTATTAATGGGGTCCAATTTGATTTCTGACAAAAGAATTGTCAGCCGATAACGCTGTCATTTTACATTGTCTACGCCTTACGGTTAAGTCAAGAGTCAAGGCCTGTCACAGTGACTCCTCAATATTTGATTATTATTAGAAACAGCAAAATGAAAGACTTGACCTTCTGAGATCTTTTTTTCCGGAAGCTCGATAGGATGGTTTTAGTTTCATAACTTTCGCTCCTACGGAAAAACCATGACAGCCTTCAAATGACAATGGTCATGCTTAATCCCGAAGAACTTTGAGCTTTGATTAATTTAAAAAATAGGACTTGACCTGTCAGACAATGTTCAATGCATAGTTCATTCCTTCATCAAGTTCACAATATAGAATGCTTCCCCGAAATGCAAACTTCACCTGCAAATCGACAACAGTTGGAAGATGAATCTCTTGTCGATTTGTGAAAGAAATAAGCAGAGCTGCAGACTAATGAAGTAGCCTCTCCCTTTACCTTCTGTAAGCGATAAGCCTTGCCCGCAAAAACCTATTATTGTAATAATATCTAACAATATCTTGACAGATAAACTTACCTATGTTAATATGATGGCATAAAGGGAGGAATCCAATGAACATTTATGAGAAAATAGGACTTCGGATCAAGGTATTGAGGGCAAAGACAGGAATGAGCCAGGATGCGCTGGCGCGGAAAATGAGACTGCCCCGTCCGGCCATATCTCAAATAGAGAGCGGCGTACGGAAGATCGCTACCGATGAGCTTCTCAGGTTTTCGCAAATATTCCATATACCGGTAGATGACCTGCTCAATCCCGGAAAAGAGCCGGAAGTCCGCTTGCATGAAGGGAAAGAAGAAAAGGAACCTAAGCCGCGGATGCGGATCAGCGTACCGCAAAAGAATCTTCAGAAGTTCAAGGAAGTGCTGCTGTACATCCTGAACAAGGTTGGTTCGAAGCCGAACATCGGCGAAACTGTCATCTACAAGCTTCTCTATTTCATAGATTTCGACTTCTATGAGAAGTATGAAGAGCAGCTTATCGGCGCGACGTATATGAAGAATCAATATGGCCCGACGCCTATCGAATTTTCCAAGATTGTTGAGCAGATGATCAAGAAAGCGGAAATAGAAAAGGTAAAGAGCGACTATTTCAACTACCCACAGACGAAATACCTGCCGCGAAACAAACCGGACCTCACGAAGTTCAAGGCGAGCGAGATAGAGGTGATTGATGACGTACTGAACAAGCTCTCGGACATGAATGCCAGCCAGATCAGCGAGCATTCGCATGGAGACATCCCGTGGATCACGACCAGCGATGGCGAGGTTATCGAGTACGAAGCAGTCTTTTACCGCACGCCACCCTATTCCGTGCGGGCGTATGCAGAAGAGAATGGATGAGCGGCCCGTTCTACAGTCCATATGTCGGGAAGCTGTTCAAGAAGATTTCCCATGTTCCGGAATTCGAGAAGGACCTCAAGAAACTCGTCAGACGGTTCGCCTCACTTGAAGAGGATTTGCAGATTTTCATCAAGGTCGCAATGAACGCATTTCACAAACAGAACGTCGACAGCCGGGCGATCCTCCGCATATCCGATCTCGGTATCAATTCACCAAAAATATATAAAGCCAAGAAGTTTGCTTGCAAAGCGCTGAAGGGGAAAGGCGTGCATTCGGGGATAAGGGTTATCTATGCCTATCACGAAGAAGAGGACAGGATGGAGTTCATTGAGATCTATTATAAGGGAGATAAGGCGAGTGAGGATAGGGCGAGGATAGTGAGATGTTGTGGAAAGTGACCGATGACTGGATGGACAAGGAGATCAAAGCCAAAGGTATTTCGATGGAAAAGAGACGGGACTTCGCGTGGGACCTGATCACGGAGTATGTTGCTCATGGCATTGCAAAACACTTTGAAGTATCCGACCACGTTATAGAAAAAAGATTAATCAGAGAAAATCTCTGGCCACCGGCCCCGAAAGGAGAGAGCAACAATAAATAGGTATGGTGTCCCCGGAACAGAGCCCTATGAACACCTGCAAGTGCGCAGATCAAATATATTGAAATTATTAATGATTACTGGTACAAATATGTATGTCGATAGCAAATCATTTAACTAATAAAGTGAACAATCTATAATCATAATGAAGCTTGTGGAGAACAAGAAGTATTAAGTATGGCGGAGTGTGATATTCAACAAAGTAGACTTCATAAAATACATTTTCGCCCTATCCATCCTTTTCCTGCACGCATGGCTCCATCGATAGTCTGGGACAATCTTAAGGGATGCAGTAATCAATCACTCAGAGTTTTAGACCCCATGGTTGGATCGGGCACAACGGCAGTAGTGGCAAGATCTCTTGGACATGTTGCTGTTGGCTTTGATTCTGATCCCCTCGCTGTTTTGATTGCCAATGCATGGTGTTCTGATATAGATAAAGATAGAGTTCTCTCGAAAGCCACAGAAGTATTAGAACGAGCTAAAAAGCGCTATCGCGATTTGCCACTTCGAGCGGCATATCCAAGCGAGGCCGATTCTGCAACTCGCGATTTTGTGCGATACTGGTTTGATAATACTAATCGTAGACAACTCTTAACATTAGCCGAGACCATCTCACGGCTTCACGATGCTACACTTAAGACTGTATTATGGTGTGCTTTTTCGCGTTTAATTATCACAAAGAAAGTTGGGGTGTCGCTTGCTATGGACATATCTCATAGTAGGCCTCATCGCGTTTACGACAAGGCGCCAATAAAACCATTCGATAAATTCTTGAACTCTGTAGAGGCGGTGGTTAAATCTTCCCCATTCAAAATAAATGGTTCCGCTCTGCCTGAGGCAAAAATAGAACTTGGCGATGCACGGAAGCTTTCTTTGCCGGATAAGAGTGTAGATATTGTGATTACGTCACCACCCTATCTCAATGCGATTGATTATTTAAGAGGGCATAAACTCGCTCTAATATGGATGGGACATGATCTTGACGATCTCCGAGCGATTCGGTCATCTAATGTAGGGGCGGAAAAATCTATTACCTGCGCTGAAGAAGATAATCCCATCAGAAATGTCTTAATCGAAATGGGCGAAATCGATAACCTGCCGCTTCGGATAAAGAGTATGCTAGCAAGGTATATCTTTGATATGAATTTAGTTCTCAGCGAAATCAGCCGTATATTAAAGGTGGGAGGGCAGGCTGTTCTTGTAATTGGGGATTCTACAATCTACGGGACATTCATACAGAACTCAAAGGCACTTATCTCTATAGGGAGGCACTACGGGCTCGATTTGCGCGCACTTCAAAAGCGGGAACTACAAGAAAGTCGACGATACCTTCCCCCTCCGACATCCAAAGGAGCAGGCTCGCGGTTACAGGGAAGAATGAGAGAGGAAGTAATCATGACTTTTAAACTTAGGGCATGATCCCATAAGAAGGATTGTTTTCATGCCAAGCGAAGATTGGTATCGCGAAATCCATGAGAGACTTTTGGCAAATGATCCTACGGCGCCAGCCGAACTTGCTGAAAACGTCCTCGATAAATTAGTCCGCGGACTAACCATTAAATATCATCATTTAGGTGATCGAGAGATCATATATGATGCTGCAACTGATGCGTTCATAAGCTATATCAAAAACCCGAATCAATTTAATCCTTCAAAAAGAGGGCTTTGGGGATATCTGCAAATGGCTGCCGAAGGAGAGCTACTAAATTATCTTGCAAAATCAAAGCGAAGAGAACAAAAAGAAATTCTCAGCGAAGATGTCGAACTTACCGTTCATGGCGGGAATATAAGAATAGGGAAAGGAATCGTCAATGATTTATCTGATGTTCGCCACAGTCATAAAGAGGTGCACAAAGTCATTGATGAGTTGTTCAGGAATGAAAAGGACAAGAAAATGGCCATGTTAATACTTCAGGGTGAACGATCAACAAAAGAGTTCGTGAGAATACTCGGGGTGGAAAGCAAGTCTATTGAGAAACAACGGCAAATTGTTAAACGTCACAAAGACCGGTTAAAAAAACGGATAGAAAGACATTTGAAAGGTTACCATGAGTGATAGCTACAGTTCCAAAGGATTGCAGAAGCTTGTTAACAGGGCATCAAAGGATATATTTTTTTTAGGCCATATCATTGCACGGTATAAATCTATCCATAGGATGGATGACGAGAAACTGGCCGAGTATCTCAACTGCAGGCCAACAAATATCAGGCGTCTAATACTCTGCCGAATGCCTAATGATCAAGAAGAAAGGTTCCAGATAGACGTACAGCGCATAGCGGATTTTGTTCATTGCGATGCTGACAAGTTAATGAAATTAATCAGAGAGGTGAATGCATTGGAAGTATTAAAGAAGAAAAGCGATCAAGATTTTGCAGCGGAAATGCTCATGGCGGCGCGTGACAATCGAGACAACAATACAAAGCAGAATTTGCATGATAAGAAGGAAACAGATTGAATGCTTCACAGCGTGGTTAATAGAATGGCGGCAGAATTTTGGCGGTTGGTAGGTAAATATGAGACTTTCCCCCGCTCACTTGAGTCGTCAGTTGCATGGGCTTTACCATTGGCAATCGTAAAACTTCCTCATCTTGGATTGAAAGAAATATGCAACTGGCTCGGTGAAAAAGGAATTTCTGTTAATTTTCATTCACCTGATCGCTTGCTTAGGGCCTGTCTCATTGCACAATCAGGCAGAGGCATAATTTTTCTGGATGGAAGTGACCCTGAAGATGAACGAAGATTTTCCCTTGCTCATGAAATTGCTCATTTCCTGAAAGATTATTTATATCCAAGAAAATCAATTTTGTCCTTGTTCGGTGAAGACCTGAGAGATGTCCTTGACGGCTATCGACGGCCTACACCGGAGGAACGATTAAAAGGGGTGTTTCGTGGTGTGTCTTTAGGTACTTATACAAACCTCATGGAGAGATCCCCAAAGGGAGATGTCGAAAAAGCACAAATACTGGACTCGGAGGATTTCGCTGATCAGCTTGCGCTGGAACTGCTGGCGCCTCGGGATGAAGTATCAAAGCGATTGGAGGCACAAGGCATATGTTGGAGAAAGGAATCCGCATTTCAAATGGCGAGTCAGACACTGATCCAGCAGTTTGGACTGACACCAGTTATCGCTGAACGATATGGGGCTATTATTGTTTTGGAGCACCGTCAGGCCAAATCGTTTCGGGAATGGCTCGGTGTTCAAATATAATTCTTTGTCGAACTTTTTACTTTCGGTGGGAATAAAGATATAGGAAGAAAATTCAGGAGTGAGAAGGAGATCTAAGTGGATATGACAAATGACAGTGAGTTATCACAGCCAGGGCTCAACGAGAGCGGAAGCGAACCAACTGTCACCGGAAGTGAATACGAACTCGCGTATGGGGAGAGTCTTTCAAGGACACTTGATCTAAATACATGGCACCTTGGCACCGACCTAGTGGAGATGTACGAGAGGCTCAGGAAAGAAGTTGCAGAAGCAGTAAAAGAAGAAAGTCGATTCCAGAAACAGATTCGTGCAGAAATATTCCCACTGTTGAGCACACGCCCAGGTGCACCGCCGGGGGCCGGTGTTTATAAAGTTTCATCAAAGCAGATCGAAAGCGTACATCGCAAATTACTTTTCAATGGTGGTGTGGAAGCATGCGATGGCACTGTAGTAACTCATGATACACTGCCTGTTACAATTACTCAAATCGGCGTTTGTTTGGTCTCATATCAGGGGAATCAAGGATCATGGGTTCATAGAGTATTTAGGAGAGATCTGAGGGCTTCTGCCAAGAATCCTGTAGATGAAACTCTTGATCTTCTCGAACGACGACGCCAACGGGGAGGAGTTGACCAACAACATTCTCGTGATCGACTGAGCAGTCTCGCACGACGTGGCATAATGGCATATGCAGAGCGAGCTGTTCTTCTTGATAAATCAAATGCGGTGTGGATGATGGGACATGGTAATCCGACCCCGTATGAGTTAATCACGGGATCAGGCATGCGAGAATTATTGCATGCGAGCTTAGCTCTGATGAAACGTCTGGTATTGGTTCACAAACGTTTTGTATTCATACAGAGTGACACATCTGCACGAGAACTAATTACTATAGGCAACGCTTTACGCCCTCTTGAGTATGCGATTGTTGATACAAATGAAGGTTTCATGAATCAAATAGTCGGAAGAGGCCATTATCGAGGAGAAGGGTGGAAAAAACTTGGTGCGGCAGTTACTGAGTTTGTAAAAGAGTGCGGCCCTAAAATTGCCATAGGACTTTATCGTGTTTCAGAACTGGCCCAGTGTCAGTTGTTTTTTGCTCATGTGGAACATGTTCATGAGGCGGCTTTAATAGCCATGGCAGACAGTGCACTTCAAGAGCATCGAGGATTTCCCATGCTCATCGACTTGGCTGATGGACTGTGTAGCACTATTTTTGGTGCAGATACTTTTGCGGCATTCACTCAATTAGCATACGCAGAGGCAAATGTGCCTTTTAGATATATGTCAGAACGGAAGACGCGAAATAGGTAAGGAGGTTTAACTTATGGACGATAAAGATGGAATTAAAAATATGAAAGAGGCAAAAAATGACCCTGCCGATTATATTCTCAGCACACCAGAAGAAGCTTTCAAAGCTATAGATGAGGACAGCGGGAGAGCAGGTGGGCCATGGACTCCCCCTGCAGGCTGCGAGGGAAGTATTGGGAGGACGATGTTTGATACTCCTTCCAGTAAGGATGGTACAGTAACCGTACTGATGCCTAATGAGAATATTAATGAACTACCCAGTCAAGCTTTAGTGAGAATAGAGAGCATCACAGATAGACGGACCTATCTCGGTGCAGTAATTGAAGGTCCTTTTGCTGAACCTGATGGGTTAAGGGCAGATGCAACACCTATAGTGATTTCTATAGTTCAAGGCGGTCTACTCATGCCGAAGTATCATGGTAGGGTTCAGGTAGAAATCATAGGGGAAAGATTGGAGGGCGGCGCTGTAGTTCCGCCTCGTCGCAGACCAAAACCAAATAGTCCTGTTTTTTCTCTCGATGCTGCGGAAACGGCTGAAGTTCTTCGCATTCAAGGAAATATGAGACTCGGTCTCGCCGATGGTTTTGACGATCTTGTGGTCAGCATTCAGTCTGATAACAAGAGTGTTTTTCCCCGACACTTTGGAATCTTGGGAACGACCGGCGGTGGCAAATCAACAACAGTATCGGGCCTCCTGTCAAAAGCTCAAGCACAAAACATGGCCGTAATCATAATTGATATTGAAGGGGAATATTGCGCGATCAATGAGCCGACTCAGGATCGCATAATGCAGCAGTCTTTGGACCGGATAGGCCAGCAAGCTGCTGGCATTGTAAATACCCATGTTTATCATCTCATAGGAAGAGGTACAAGAAATCCTGCACACCCCAGTAGGGCCCCCTTCTCTTTACGTTTTAGCGAGTTGTCACCTTATGCTGTGCAGGAGATTCTTGAACTCAATGATGCACAGTCAGAGCGGTTTTCTAAAGCTTACGAGATAACTAAACTCGCTATGGAGCGATTCGGTATTTGGCCGAGGAATGCACAGGAGAGAGCACAATTGATAGAGTTGGATGAATTGGAGACTGGATATCCTGAAATGAGATTGAATCACCTGTATGACGTTGTTGCCCAGATTGCAGCAATGAAAAACAGTGACCCAGACCCCGATCTTGTGACCCCTGAATTCTCTGCAAATAGAAATGATCTAAAAAGTATTATTAATGCATCACAAGCTCAATCTCATGGCCCCAGCTGGCGAAAGGTGCAGGGTAGGCTTGGGCAAATCAGGAGATTAAGAATTTTCGATTCGAACCAAGCAAGACCGCTCGATTATCGGACCATGCTGCAGCCAGGTAGAATATCGACAATCGATCTGAGTGATACAGATTCCCCCCCATGTTCGAAATTTAGTGATTGCGGAATTGCTCAGAGGTATACAAAACCAGCAGGATATGAATTACCTTGCTGCAGTTGCGGATGGAAGACAACCAACTCCTACAACAATATTTATCGAAGAGGCTCATGAATTTCTTTCTGCACGCCGCATAAGTCAAATGGAAGTGCTCTTTCAACAGGTAGCACGTATTGCGCGTCGAGGCCGCAAGAGGTGGCTTGGCCTTGTATTCATAACACAAATGCCGCAGCATTTACCGGATGAGGTTTTGGGTCTTATCAATAACTGGATTCTGCATAAAATTATAGACTCTAATGTTGTTAACAGGCTAAAGCGGTCAATAGGCGGGATTAACGAAGGTCTTTGGCGGCAGCTTCCTTCACTTGCACCAGGACAAGCAATTGTCTCTTTTACTACCCAATCTCGTCCGCTTTTAGTCACGATTGATCCAACACCCTGCCGGCTGCTTATGGTCGAATAAAGAGAGGAATATCCATGAACTCAAATAATCAAATACTTTATACAATCGGTTTTAAGGGGAAGAGCGCTGAACAATTTTTTACACTTCTGAAAAAGGCCGGCGTAAGAATTCTCTTAGATATCCGTCTCAACAATGTCTCTCAGCTTGCCGGTTTTACGAAAGGCAAAGATCTTGCATACTTTGTTAGAGAAATATTGGGTGGTGAGTATGTACATCTCACTCTGCTGGCTCCAACAAAGGAGCTGCTGAAGAAATATCAAAAAGATAATGATTGGGAAGGCTATGAAAGAGATTTTCTGAATTTACTGGAAAGCAGGGATGTTGCAAGTAAGCTTGATTTAAATCTTCTTAACGGACCGACTGTGCTTTTATGTAGTGAGAAATCAGCTGAAAAATGTCACAGACGCTTGGTGGTGGAGTATATTCAAAAGAAACTGATGCCGGAATTTACTATAGTACATTTATAATTATGGCCAAGAAGACATTAATTATTACTGATGTAACCAAAATGAGCGGCAATAGCGTTTGCATTGCTGGCTATGACTTAACTTCTAAATGTATCAGACCGGTTTTATTTAGGTCGCAAATAAAAAGAGAGCATCTTTTCAAGAATAACTCTCTGATAATTTATCCTGGTGCTAAAGTTAACTTTGAGTTTATCCAAAAAGATCCTCAACCTCCACACACAGAAGATTATATTTTTAAAGAAGAATTTATAGAATATGAAGGCAAGACAACTGTAAAGGAGTGGAAGGAAGTATTAGATTGTTCAGCCTACCATACTTTCGAGGAATTGTTTCCATCACTTGAGGATCGCTGTGTTCCTCCAGTAGCCGCTGGTCCTTCTTTAGGTACTTTAATTCCCAATGATATACCAGTTGTACATTGTGACGATTATAATCCTCAGCGTCCTCGTCCAAGAATGGATATCATTGATGGTGCGGGCATTAGTATTAAATGGATACCTATTAACGATTTGGCTTTTTGGAGCCTTTTTAAGAATGCCGTCTCGAAGGCCAAAGGAAATTGTAATAAGGCTACTGAGATATTGAATAAGAATTTAATAGAGAAGAAAGTTTACTTGCGCCTTGGATTGACACGCCCTTTTGCAAAACCCTCAGAACCGGATAAAAAAGTATGTTGGCTACAAGTGAACGGAATCCATACGTTCCCTGATCTTTATGATAGAGACTACGCCGATTGGATACGTTTAGAATAGGCTTTGCTGGCGGCTGACAAGCATGTGCCGGTCTTTTTCTCCAGTATCAACTACCTCTTCTTTAATCGGTGAGGAGCGCTCACCTTCATTGATGACAGTGATCCCTTTTTTTTCTCCTAACTTTCTGAGAAAATCGGCAAGAAGGTAACGATGACAATGGTCACCTGCACGGCAATAACAAAGAAGTGTTAAAACGCCTTTCTCGAGGATCTCGTGCCATGCTCGTTTGTTTCGTTTGTAGCTATTGAGCATTAATTCACGGTAACGCTGAGAATATGTATCCCAACTTATTTCGCCTGCTTTCCAGGCCTGCACGATATCCCAGGTAGGTGCAAAATTAATATCTCCACTCTTCACCGTGACATCGTAGGCATCCGGGCCTTTATATTTTCCAATCTGTGCGGTGTAAATATGCAATTCCATTTTTGTTTATAGTATACCAACTGTAAATATAATTTTGTCATAGCTTTTTTTGATGGACAAGGGGCTTGGCCGAACGTTACTGAAGTTCGTATTCTCTGCAAGGCGAAGGACAAGCATTGAAGAATTGAAAAGCTTGCGGGTAATAATTTCCGAAAGAAGTAAACAGAATTTTCAGCTTACTTAAAAACGCTGATTTCTGTGAGAAAGTGAGATATGTCTAAAACCGCTCAAAATCCATCTTTCTATGTGAAAGAAGTAATCGAAACAACATCCGACATGCCTGAAGTATCATATTGCCGGCTGCGCTTTATCTTTTCTCGAGGTCGATTTTCAGAGGTGCGGCATGCCATATTTTTTCGTTGTACTCACGTATGGATCGGTCGGATGAGAACTTTCCCATCCTCGCAACAGTGAGGATCGACATATGCGTCCACTTTTTCTGATCTT
>Ga0315282_10016675_pt1 | contig 10713 bp, 5 predicted proteins | sample YL17G07_20_MG_FD_203693 | JGI IMG/M metagenome (GOLD analysis project Ga0315282, IMG submission 203693) | Sediment microbial communities from Yellowstone Lake, YNP, Wyoming, USA - YL17G07_20 | ecosystem: Environmental > Aquatic > Freshwater > Lake > Sediment | place: USA: Wyoming | collected... | reverse complement strand
GCCGGCCCCAGCGGGGCAAGCCCCAGCGGGGCAAGCCCCACCGGGGCAGGCGGGACGCTTGTCGCGCTCATCGAGGCGATGCGCCCGACGCATTGGATCAAGAACGCCTTTGTCGTGGCGCCGATTGTCTTTGCCAACCTCATCGGCAGCCTGGAAGCGTGGCTTCTCTGCCTGGCCGCGGTCGCGGCGTTCTGCCTGCTCAGCTCGTCGGTGTACCTCATCAACGACGTCTGCGACCGGCAGTCGGACCGCGCACATCCGTCCAAACGCAACAGGCCGATCGCCTCCGGCAGGCTCTCGCCGGAGGCGGCTCTCGTGGCGGCGGCCGTGCTGCTGGCGGCGGGGCTGGCAGTCGCGGCGGCCGTATGCGTGATGCACCGGGCGCAGGCCACGGTCCTGCATGGCTGGGGGCTGCTGGTCTGGTCAGGCGCGTACTTCCTGCTGAACCTTGCTTACTCGACCTGGCTGAAGCGCCAGGTGATCGTCGACGTGATCATCGTGGCGCTCGGGTTCGTCCTGCGCGCCATGGCCGGGGCGGCGGCGATCGACGGCGCCGGCGGAATCGCGGTGCCCGTCAGCCCGTGGCTGGTGGTCTGCACGCTGACGCTGTGCCTGTTCATCGCCCTGACCAAGCGCCGCTACGAGGTGATGGAACTTTCGCCGCCGGAGGCCGCCGCGGCCAGGCCCGCCAACGCCGGCTACGACGCCGGGGACCTGGCGTACATGCAGACGGTCTCGACCGCGATGGCGATACTGACTTATTGCCTTTACTGCCTTGCCCCGGCGACGGTCCACCGGATCGGCTCGGCCAACATGGTCTGGACAATCCCGCTGGTGATCTACGGGATGTTCCGCTACAACGCGCAGAGCCGCCGCATCGGCAAGGGCGACCCGGTGTCCGTGCTCATGCGGGATCGCGTGATGTGGCTGGTGTTGGCCCTGTACGTGGTGATGGCGGCGCTGGTGATCCAATACGGAGGCCGGCCGGCGGTGCGGGGTCTGCTCGACGCGGGCGCCGCCGTAAGATAGGGTAGGGGCAAGAGCTTGCCGGCGGACACCTGCGGCCTGGAGCCTTCCTTCTGCCTGCGCCGCTTTTCCACTGCATTTCCGCATTTTTGAGTTGCCGTGCGGAGCCCATATGTTAAACTACATAAGATTGGAAAAGTGTGTTGCTTGGGAAGACTCGCGAACGTGGGAGACTGACAGTGAGGCAAAAGGCTGTGTTCACAACCGGGGAAGTGGCGGATATTTGCAATCTTTCTCAGCAGACGATCATTCGCTGCTTCGACAGCGGCCAGCTCGGCGGCTTTCGCGTGCCGGGCAGCAAGTTCCGTCGCATTCCGCGGGTCGAGTTGGTTAAGTTCATGAAGGCCAACGGTATACCGTCGGACGGAATGGAGGACAACACCATCCGCGTGCTGGTGGTGGACGACGATCCGGCCATCGTGGAGTTGTTTGTCGATGTTCTCCAGGCCGATGGGCGGTTCGAGGTGGCCTCCGCCCAGACCGGCTACGACGCCGGCGTGCTGACCACTCAGTTCAGGCCGGACATAGTCGTGCTGGACTACATGCTGCCGGACATCAACGGCAATGTCGTATGCCGCACCATCCGCAACAACCCGGAGTTGTCGAGCATTAGGATTCTGGCGATCTCGGGCATGGTCAACCCGGCCGAGATAGAGGAGCTCAAGAAGGCCGGGGCCGACGACTTCATCAAGAAGCCGTTCAACATTGAGAGCGTTATCGAGCGGATCATCAAGTTGGTGCGCGGCCGCTGAGGACCCGCGCCGGGCGTCGATTTGCAGGTGGACTCGGAGGGCGTGCTATCTTGCTTCAGGGAAACATAACTCTGCACGACCTGGACGTTATCGTGCGGCAGATCGACGACCTGCCGGCCTTGCCGGCGGCCGTTGCGCGGGTCCTGGAGCTGACTGCGCCGGAAGTTGTCGGCGCATCGGGCCTGTCCGCCGCGATTGATGAAGCGGCCCGCGTCCTGTCCGCCGACGCGGCCCTGGCGGCTCGGCTGATCTGGATCGCCAACGCCTCGGACGCGCCGGCCGTGCGGACCGTCTCGGCCGCCGCAAAGGCACTTGGCATCGAGGCGGTTCGGGCTGCGGCGCTCAGCAACAAGGTTTGCCGACACGTCGGCGGCGCCGAGGCAGCCGAGTCCGGCCCGCCGCGCCGGAGGCACACCGGCCGCGGCCTGGATTGCCGCGAGTTGTGGCGCCACAGCCTTGCCGTCGCCTGGGCAACGCGCCTGCTGGCGGAGCGGCTGGGCATGCCCATTGACGGCGAGGAGGCATACCTGGCCGGGCTGATGCACGACATAGGCAAGCTTCTGCTGAGCGATTCGCTGCCCAAGAGCCATGCCCGCGCCGTGGCCGCGGCGGCGGAGCACAACGGCAGCCTGGCCGAATGGGAGAGAAAGACGCTCGGGGTGGATCATCTCGTGGCCGGGCGAAGGCTTGCCCAGCGCTGGCGCCTGGGCTTGTTGATCGAGAACGCGGCCTGGCTGCACCACCAGCCCAGCGAGGCCATCCCGGCCTGCGTGCCTGACGCGGGGATCATCCGCGTGGTTGCCCTGGCCAATGGCCTGGCAAACCGCACGCGCATCGGCTCTTGCGGCAGCCCGGCGGCAAACCGGATTTGCGAGGGCATGATGTGCGCCCTGGGGCTCGGCGAGGCGGACATGTCCGACATTGCCGCCAGGCTCGACGAGCAATTCGAGCGAAACGCGGACCTGCTCGCCCTGGCCGACGCCGCCCCGGCCGGGCCGCGAGCCGACTTGCTGGCCGAGGCAAATGCCGAACTGGGCAGGCTCAGTTCCCGCCTGGGCCGGCAGGAGCGACAGCTCTCCGCCCAGGCTAATGCGCTGGCCGGCCTGACCGGCCTGGCCGCAGGCCTGTCGGCTGAGTCCAGCCTGCCGGACGTGCTCTTGAAACTGGCCGAGACGTTCTGCCTTCGCCCTTGCCCGCCGGGGACCAGAGCCCGCCGGGGGGCGGTGGTGGCTTACTCGCTGGACGAACGCACGCGGACGATGCTCGCGGTGCGGCTTGCGCCGGTGCGGCACGGCGGCACAGGCGGCGACTGCCGCCCCCAGTGGCGAAGCTTCGCGCTTGCCGACGACGGCGGCGGCCTGGCGGCGCCGGGAAGTCTGGCCGACCCGGCTGAGGCGCTGACCAGGCTGCTCGGCGGCGCGGATGCATTGGCCGGCTGGGTGGACCTGGCGTCGTCGAGGCACGTGCCGCTTGCCGGCGGCGGGCGCTGGCTGGGCGGGGTGATCTGCCCGGCCGACGAGGCCGTCGCAGCCGCCCAGGACGCCATGACCCCGGCCATTGCCCTTACCCTGGGGCTCGTCCAGCGGCGAAACGCAGCCGACGCGATGAGCGAGGAGCTTGCCGGCGCCGGTCAACTGCTGGCTGAGACCCGCGATGCCCTGGCCGAGGCGAAGACCCTCGCCGCGCTGGGCGACTTGGCCGCGGGGGCCGGCCACGAACTCAACACCCCGCTGGCCGTGGTGTCCGGCCGGGCACAGGTCATGCGGGACAAGGCCCAAACGCCCGAGGATCGCCGGACCTGGCAGACCATCGCCGACCAGGCCCAGCGCATCAGCGACATAATCACCGGCCTGATGGACTTTGCCAGCCCGCCGGCGCCGAAGATCGTGCCGTTTTCGGCCGGGAAACTGCTGTCGGAGTCCGCAAATGCGTTTTCTTCCTCGGAACATCCTCAAGCCGCGGCGTGCAGGGTCGATATACAAGTTGAGGACGGTGTCCCGCGGGTTCTGGCTGACGGCGGGCAGGTCAAGGCCGTGCTGTTGGAGCTTCTGGCCAACGCCGCCTCGGCCGTCGCAAGCCAAGGTTTGATCGCGTTGTCGGCCTCGGCGGACGACAGCCGGCGGCACGTGCTGCTGAAGGTGCGGGACAACGGCGCGGGCATGGACGCCGCGGTGCTGGCCCGGGCATTCACGCCGTTTTACTCGGCCCAGAAGGCCGGCCGGCGGAGAGGGCTCGGCCTGCCGAAGGCAAAGAGGTGCGTCGAGAACAACGGCGGAAGAATGTGGATCGACTCCGAGCCGGGCAAAGGGACTGTCGTTACGATCCAACTGCCCGCGGCCCGGCAAGAGGCACTGGAGGGCGAAGCAAACCATGGTAAACCGCAGGACGGCCCGAGTGCTGGTGGTTGACGACGAGCTCGAACTGAGGCATCTGGTTTCTGATGTCCTTGGGGAGCTTGACGTGACCGTGTGCACGGCCGGCAGCGGCAAAGAAGCCCTGGAAATGGCCCGCACGCACGCGCCGGACCTGCTGATTACCGACCTTCGCCTCGGCGACTGCACGGGCCTGGACGTCATCGACGACGTCCGCAAGCTTGCCGGGGACGTCCCCGCCGTGGTCATAACCGGCTACGGCGACCCCCAGAGTCTCGCGGCCGCGTCGCAGCGCCGGCCCGTCGAGCTTATGACCAAGCCGCTGGACGTCGACCGCCTGCGCCGGACCGTGCAGGGAGAGCTTAATCGCATGGACCGCGCCGAGCGGCTGGGCCGCCGCAACCGCCGCCTGCGGATGATCGCCCGCAACCTCAGCCGGGACCGCAACCTGATTCGAGGCCAACTCGACTCCACCTGCGCGGACCTGATGTGCGCCTACCGAAACCTTAACAACCAGCTCGGCATGCAGCAGACGGTAATCAACTACCAGAACTTGATGATCGCCGCCCGCAACGACGACGAGGTTTTCGCGCACATGTTCCGGGCCTTCGCCACGCGCACGGGCCCGCTGTTCGGCGTGGCGATGGTTTGCGACGAGAACGCGAAGCTGAACATTATCGGCCGGTTCGGCGTGCCCAAGCCCGACGAGCTCGGCTTCTGCCGGAAGCTCATCGTGCCGATCGTGGACAAGGTCCTCGTGACGCCCAGGTGCATGACCGTCGACGCCTGGGAGGAGGCCGACCTGTTCGACCCGGCCATCCGCCGGCGGCTGTGCGGCCTGTCGATACTTGTCGTGCCGCTCATACCCGCCCCCGGCGAACTGATCGGAATGGGCGTGCTCTACCGAAAGGGCGAGCAGCCGTTCACCGGACAGGACATCGCCCTGGCCGACATGATATCCCTGCCCTCGGCCACCACCGTGCGGCGAAACGACTGACGCCGCCCGTCCGTTGGGCCTTCGACTTGCCTTGCCGGGCCCTCCGTGCCCGCGGCAGACTCCGGCGCCTATTTCCGCCTATTTCCGCCGATCAAAACCGCCCCGGTTTGCCGACATTCAGATATATGCACACGGCAACTTTGTCAGGACTAACCCGATGAATTTTGCATGTTTCCTTGCGCAGGTTTCCCCGGCGTCGGCTGAGGCCGGCGGCGCGGGGCCGTCGGCACTTCCGGGAATCCCCAGCCAGACCGAGCTTGTCGATGCGCTTCTGGACCTCTCCCGCCATCAGTACGGCGCCTTGCTGGCGATGCTCCTTTTCGCCTGCGGGCTGGTCTACATGCTCCAGGGCTGGAAGATATTCAAGATCCTGGTGGTGGCGAACGTGGCCGTGCTGGGCGCGGTGGCCGGCAGCTACCTCGGCTCGAGGGCCCACGGGCCAAACACGTGGGTATACACGTCGGTCGCCGGGGCGATGCTGCTGGGCGGGCTGGCCTGGCCGCTGATGAAGTACGCCGTCAGCCTGCTGGGCGGCGTGGTCGGCAGCTTCGTCGGCTACGGGCTATGGCACTACGTCACAACCGCTCTCGACCGGCCGGACCTGCTCCAGTACGCCTGGGTCGGAGCGCTGGTCGGCCTGATCACCCTGGGCCTGCTGGCGTTCGTCATCCTCAAGTTCGTGGTCATGTTCGTCACCAGCCTCCAGGGCGCCGTGATGGCCGTCGGCGGAGTGCTGTCGCTGGCGCTGAAGTACATGCCCGACAGCGATCTGGAAGGCCCCCTGCGCGACAACTCGCACCTGATGGCCTTGCTCATCGGCGTGCCCGCGATCATCGGCCTGGTCTTCCAGACCTGCTGGTCCAAGGCCCCCAAGAAAAAGGAAGGCGCCAAGTAGCGGCGCGCCCGCTCGGCCGAAAGGGCAAAGCCGCAAACCGTAAGCATCGGATTCGAATCGCCGCGTCATTCTTCCACGGTTTTTCTCTTTTGACCCGCAATCCCAAAGAGCGAAAATGGCTCCTGGCCGGTCTTCGCCGACCCCGGCCGGCTCGTCGCCCGAGGGCGGATGGGCCTTTTTGGCCGCATCGGCAGCAAGCAAGAAGGAGACAAGCATGTCCGATATCACCGCCCGCCGCGTCAGTCGCCCCTTGATAGCGCATGTCTTCATGGCGGCGCTGCTTTGTTCGCTCGCGTTCTGCGGCCCGCTGCTGGCCGACCCGCGGGAGCAGGCCAAAGCCATCTACCTTGCCGCCGGGACCAGCGGCGGGTTTGTCGTCCATCTCGGCTGCGGCGACGGGGGTGGCACCGTGGCCCTTCGGGCCGGCGAAGGTTTCATCGTCCAGGGGCTCGACACATCGCCGGAGAAGATCGGCACCGCACGTCGGAGCATCTGCGACGGCGGACCCGGCAGCGAGGTCTCGGCCAGGTGTTTCAACGGAAAGGACCTCCCCTACGCCGACGGCATGGTGAACCTGCTGGTTGTCCAGGAGCCTTTTTCCGTGGCCAGGCAGGAGATGCTGCGCGTCCTGTGCCCCAAGGGCGTCCTGCTGGTCAAAGACGGCCAGAGATGGAAGAGCGAAACGAAGCCCTGGCCGGCGGGCATGGATGAGTGGACGCACTACCATCACGACCCACAAGGGACCATGGTCGGCAAGGACACGTTTGTCGGCCCGCCGCGGCGGATCCAATGGATGGGCGGGCCGAAATGGCTGCGAAACCACGATTTCATGTCCAGCATGAACGCCATGGTCTCATCGGGCGGGCGGATATTCTACGTCATCGACGAGGGGCTTCGGGCGCACGTCTTCCTGCCGGCGCACTGGACGCTCGTGGCCCGCGACGCCTTCAACGGCACGGTCCTCTGGAAGCGCCCCCTGAAAGACTGGTGGCCGAACAACTGGCCCCTCAAGAGCGGGCCGGGCGACCTGCCGCGGAAGCTCGTGGCCGTGGGCGATCGCGTGTTCATCCCGCTGGGCTACAGCGAGCCGCTGACGGAACTCGACGCCGCCACGGGCAAGGTCGTCCGCACCTACGACGAGACGAAGTCCACCAACGAGATCATCTTCTCCGACGGCACGCTTTACCTCCAGATCGATCCGGACAAGAAACCCGTGATCTATCGCGCCCAGTCGTCCGGCTACGGCGAAATCCAGCATGCCAACAGCCTGGGCTGGACCGTCAACTGGCCCCAACGGGAGGTCGTGGCCGTCCAGGCCGACACGGGGAAGGTCCTCTGGCGCCACGCCGCCAAGGTCGCGCCGCTCACCCTGACCGTCGGCGACAACAGCGTGTTCTTCTTCAACGGCGAGGAGATGGTGGCCCTGAACCGCGCCGACGGCGGCAAGCGCTGGACATCCCAGAGCCTGCCCGGGTTCAAGTTGGCGGCCGCCACGGGCGCCGCGCCGCGAGTGATATACTCCGACGGCGTGGTCGTGATGTGCAACCACACGCAGACGTACGGCTTTGCCGACCGCGACGGCAAGCTGCTCTGGCAGGGCAATACGCAGCCGTCGGGGCACTACTGCCCCAACGACATCTTCCTGATCGACGGCCTGCTGTGGTCGGCGCACACCGGCACCGCCCAGAGCAAGGGGACGCACTTCACGGCGCTTGACCTTCACACGGGCAAGACGGCCAAGGATCTCCTGGCCGAGAACCTCCCCGCATTCCCGATGCACCCGCGCTGCTACCCCAGCAGGGCCACCGAACAGTACATAATGACCGCGGGGATGGGCACGGAGTTTTACCGGCCGGGCGACAAGACGCTGGACGTCAACAACGTCGTGCGGGGCAGTTGCATCTACGGCGTCATGCCGTGCAACGGCCTGCTGTACAAGCCGGCCGATTCGTGCGCCTGCTACTACATGTCCAAGCTGGAGTACATGTGCGCCCTGGCGCCCGCGCCGGACGGCAAGGCCAAGACGGCGCCCTTGCCGGACGACCAGCGGCTGGAGAAGGGCCCGGCCTACGGCGGCGCGGCCGCGGGTAAGGCCCTCGCCGGCGCCGAGGACTGGCCCATGTTCCGCCGCGACACAGAGCGGCTGGGTTTCTGTCCGTCTGCCGTTCCGGCCGGGCTGAAGAAGGCCTGGGCAGTCAAGCTTGGCGACAAGCTCACCCAGCCGGTCATTGCCGCGGGCAGGCTTTACGTGGCCAGCGTGGACGACCGCGCGCTGTACGCCCTGGACGCATCCACCGGCAAGCAGGCATGGCGGTTCATCGCGGGCGGGCGGATCGACTCGCCGCCGACGATTCACAACGGCACGGTGGTCTTCGGCTCGGCCGACGGGTGGGTCCACTGCCTGCGAGCCGCCGACGGCGAACTCGCGTGGCGATACCTCGTCGCGCCGCAAGACCGGCAGATCATGTCCTACCAGCAGCCCGAGTCGATCTGGCCCGTGCATGGCAGCGTCCTGGTCCACAACGACACCATTTACGCCCTGGCCGGGCGGAACATGTTCTTCGACGGCGGCATGCGACTGGTCCGCCTGCGGGCCGACACAGGCCAAAAGCTCTCCGAGACGGTCCTTAACGAGCTGGACCCGCGGACCGGCAAGAACCTCCAGACGCTCATCGTCCACAAGTCCATGCCGGTTGCCAACCCGGACATCCTTTCCTGCGACGGCAAGTACGTGTACATGGGCGCCCAGCGGTTCGACCTCGAGGGCAAGCGGGTCGACATCGAGTCGATATCCTCGCCTTCGGCCGCGGCGCCCGCGGACAGCACGCACCTGTTCTGCTCGACGGGTTTCCTGGACGATCTCTGGTTCCACCGTTCGTACTGGACGTACGGTTCCAATTTCCCGGAGGGCTGGGCGGAGTACAACATCGCCCAGAAGCGGTACCCCAGCGGGCGGCTGATGGCCATAGGCGATTCGCGGGCCTACGGTTTCCGCCCGGACGGCCTGGGCAACACGTTGCTGCCGGAGCCGCGATACCGGCTGTACGCGGCCGACACGTCGGTCAGGGCCGGCTCGTCGGCCCAGGACGCACCGGCGGTCAAGGCCAATGCCAATGCCTCCGCCAAGGCCAAACGCAGATCCGCCGCGACGAAAGAGATCAACATCGCCGGCGGGTTCAAGGTCTGCTGGGAGCGGGAGTCCCCGCCGATCCTGGTAAACGCCATGGCACTGGGCAAGGGCAACCTCTTCATCGCCGGGCCGCTCGACGTGGCGGATGAAAGCAAGATGCTGGGCTTCCTGCCCGGCGCCGACGACGAGGTCAACCGCCAGCTAAAGGCCCAGGACGAGGCATGGCGCGGGAAGATGGGCGCGCTGCTCTGGGTCGTCTGCGCCGATGATGGCAAGAGACTCGCCGAATACAAGCTCGACGCCCTGCCGGTATGGGACGGCTTGGCCGTCGCCAACGGCAAACTGTTCATCTCGCTCAAGGACGGCACGGTGGTCTGTTGGGATAAACAGTGAATAGCCGCACCCGCCGGCGTTGGACTTCCCGGCAAAGGCGCGTTAAGATCGCCATCGGAATTTTCTCGCACTCGCAAGGAGAGCCGATGGCATCGCGAGCATGGACGCCGAACTCGCTTGTCTGGCACGTGGCGGCGCCGTTCGACCAGGCCGCCGACCTCGCGCGCCAGGTAAAGTCCGCCCCGCTGGTGGCGCAGGTGCTGGCAAACCGCGGCGCCGCCACGGCCCGGCAGGCCGAGGCGTTCCTCAACCCCAAACTCACCGACCTTCACGACCCGTCCCTGCTGGCCGGGGCCGAGCAGGCCGCCGAGCGGCTCGCCCGCGCCGTGCGGGACTCCGAGAAGATGGTCATCTACGGCGACTACGACGTGGACGGCATGACCGCCGCGGCGATCCTCCACGCCTGTCTGCGGATGCTCGGGGCGGCCGCGGACTTCTACGTGCCCCACCGCCTGGACGAGGGCTACGGCGTGAACGTCGAGGCCGTCCGCAAGATCGTCGCCGACGGCGCCCGGCTGATCGTGACGGTGGACTGCGGGATATCGGCGGCCGGGCCGCTGGCCGAGGCCGTCGCCGCCGGCACCGACGTGATCGTTACCGACCACCACAGCCCGCCTGATGTGCTGCCGGAGGTGACGGCCATCGTACATCCGCGCCTGCCGGGCCGGGCATACCCAAACCCGGACCTCTCCGGCGCCGGCGTGGCGTTCAAGCTCGCCTGGCAACTGGCCAGGGCCGTCTGCGGGCGCGACCGCGTCGACGAGCCGATGCGGACCTTCCTGCTCGACGCGACGTGCCTGGCCGCGCTGGGCACCATAGCCGACGTCGTGCCGCTCGTCGGCGAGAACCGCACGCTGGCTGCCTTCGGCCTGCGGGCGCTGCCCGGCACGAGGCATCCGGGCCTGCGGGCGCTGCTGGAGTCGGCGGACCTGGCCGGCGAGCAACTCGACGCCTACCACGTGGGCTTCATGCTCGCACCGCGCCTCAACGCCGCCGGGCGAATGGGCCACGCCCAACTGGCGGTCGAGCTCCTGACGGACGCCTCGCCCGAGCGAAGCAGGTCCATCGCCGCCTACCTCAACACGCAGAACGCCGAGCGGCAGAAGGTCGAGCGGGCAATCGCCGCCGAGGCCGCCCAGATGGTCGTC
>Ga0315282_10016674_pt1 | contig 10713 bp, 6 predicted proteins | sample YL17G07_20_MG_FD_203693 | JGI IMG/M metagenome (GOLD analysis project Ga0315282, IMG submission 203693) | Sediment microbial communities from Yellowstone Lake, YNP, Wyoming, USA - YL17G07_20 | ecosystem: Environmental > Aquatic > Freshwater > Lake > Sediment | place: USA: Wyoming | collected... | reverse complement strand
ATCACTCATCCTGAGTCTTGGCTCGCAGTAAATCCGGGTTACCTGCTTGGAAGAGCCGGATGCGGTAACTCCGCACGTCCGGATCTGTGAGGGTGAAATTCAGTAATGAATGAACTACTCGACTAGAGAGTTATGAATAGAGAATCTCAAAGACTTCCAGTTTCCCCGACTTCCCTTTGACCTCAGCGGGAGGGAGTTCTCTGTATTTTATATCGGTGCCTAAGCATGCCAAGGTCTCTCTCGTGGTGAGGATATGTCCTGCCTGTGCCAGATCAGAAAGCCTTGATGTGACATTTACCGTGTCTCCGATAACGGTGAATTCCATCCTCTCTGGTGAACCGACATTCCCCAGAAAGACCTCTCCTGTGTTAATCCCTATACCTATATTCATGACGAGTCCGTATTGACCTGCCCATCTTTCATTCAATGCAGTCATGCGCTTCATCATCTGGGCAGCAGCCCTGACAGCAAATTCCGCAGAATTTTCTAATGGGATAAGGCTGCCGAATACTGCCACGATAGCGTCACCGATGTACTTGTCCAGAGAGCCCTGGTTTTCAAAGATAATCTTGGCCATCTCCGTAAAATATTCATTTAAAATCTGGACGAGCTGATCAGGTGGGTATTTTTCAGTGATCTTTGTAAAGTTTCTGATATCAGAGATGAGCACGGTAACGACCTTCTTATTAACGCCCCAATCAACTTGCCTATCTTTTTTGATGATCTGTTCCACAACCTGTGGTGAGATGTATCGGGCCAGGTCTGTTCGCACTGTTATTTCTTCCTTCATTTGTTCTGCAAGCCTGGCATTTTCGATTGCAATAGCTCCGTGATTGGTCAGGGTCTCTAAAAGGTCTATATCCTCTCTGGTATAGAAATGTCCGGATTTCTTGTAGCCCAGGGCGAGAGCTCCTTTGACTTCGTCCTGGTAAATGAGGGGCATAACCATACTTGCACCCATTTCCGAAAACCTCTGCCCGCACGATTCTTTTAAATCTATATAATGGGGGTCTTCCTCTATATCGTATTTGGTAATCAGCTTCTTTTCTTTTGCAACTAAGGTAAGTAATGGGTCATCGCAAGGAATACACACATCTTTTATACGATCTTCTATGTTACCTGGCTTATCTCCAACGAAGACCGTTCGACAGCACTTTTGTTGTGGGTCTACCAGGACAACACCCGCGGTATCAATAAACATCTCCTTCCTTACCGTATTAATAATCTTCTTTATAATTTCGTCAAGATTCAGGACAGAAGTTAGGGCATCACTCACTGAAAGAACAGTTTTTTTGTAGTCAAATTTCTTCCTGAAAAAACATTTATCCACACACTCCCGGACTTTATGGTATACCGGATTAAAAAAGAGAACGATCAGCAGAGCGAAAAGGATGGGAAATGCTTTTTTTGCATACTCACCAAGCATCTGACTCAAAACCTTGTTTGATAGTAAATCCAACGAGACCTCTGACATTAATACTAAGGCTATCATGATACTGTAGCCCACAGCTCTCTTGATGTACAGATCCACGTCGAAGAGGTTGTGCTTAACTATGGAATATCCTATAGATGCAGGGAAAATGACTAAAAAAGGTAGGTAATAATTGAAGCTGGGCAGAATATATATTTGAAAAATGGTACTGAGCACTGTCTCTGATAATGGCACAAAAGCTGAGGCAACAGTGCCCAGCAAGATGACCTTGGATCGCAGCCTTACAATCTCTGATGGAGACATGTGCCATGACTGGAAACAAGAACCTAAGAAAAATAGCACAGCTATTACCAGGTATACGATGAGAATAATAAACGAGATTTTTGGAATGTCCATCATTGTCGGCGTAAGGTGCCTGACGATCAAAAATAGAAAGGTCGAGATAAGATACGGGAAAAACTGAGCGTGGGGGTATTTTTTTATAATGTTTTTTTCTTCAGGAAAGCTAAGGGCCAGATGGATAAATACAGCTGGTGTGAAAGCGTACGCAAAGAAATTCAGATTCTCAAGCGCAGGGGGCGTCATGATGCCTAATTTATAAAGAAACATAAGAAGAATTCCCAGGATAGAACTGAAAAGAAAAAAGACCCAGGTAATTCGAGAGTGAGGTCTCATGTAAAATACCAGAGTCCCAATCAGCATATAACAGAGCCCCACCAGGTAAGGAAGTCCGCTTACTCTAAAAGACTCCTTGAGCCCCTTCGGGATGTTTGTAATAGTAATAAGAAATTGTTTGCCGTTTCTCTCTATGAGGTAGGTATTCGCTTTCTCGATCTCCCAATTCAAGGCATTGCGTGCTTCTTCAGCAGTTTTGAAGGTCTTTCCGTTAATTGTTATAATGCGATCTCCGATTTGTAGACCAGCTTGCCGGCCATTCTCTGTGACAATTCCTATAACTCTTATACCAGTAGCTTCTCGAAAGCCAAACCCAAAATCTGGGTAATTTCTCCATTTAAAAATATTGTAAAGGTAAAGAAGAGAAATAGAAAAAATCAGGGCAAGAGCAAACACGAAAGCTATTGTAGAGAAGGTCCTTCCTTTATGGATAAAATTCATGATATGGCTTTTTCTTATGTGATTGGAATTCATTAGCGCTTATGCCACAAGGCGAAAAACAAAAATACTATAGAACCAACAAAGGTCAACAAGACTAATACGTCTCCGTAACGAGTGTAAAGGGTCTTTGATTCAAGAGGGGTTACCCACCCGCTCATTACTCCACGGACAAAAATGTCCTGGCCCTTAGCATCCAATACCCTGTTAACAATTCTACCATAAGGGTCGATAATACACGAGATTCCTGTATTGGCGCAGCGCACTAAAAACACCCTATTTTCTACTGCCCGAAAAACAGCCATGGAAACAAATTGATAAGGAGTTGCAGTCTTTCCGAACCAGGCCTCGTTTGTAATATTGACCATAAACTGTGCTCCACGCCGGACAAATTGCCTGAAAAGATCTGGAAAGATATCTTCCCAGCAAATAGTAACACCAAAGCAGGAAGATGGGAGTTCAAAAACAGTGAATTTCTTCCCTGGTGCATATTCGCTAACGTTTGGGACATAAATATAAGTCCATGGAATGGTTCCTTTGAAAGGCAGATATTCTCCGAATGGCAAAAGGCGAATCTTGTCGTATCGCTGATTCTGGGCTATTTTGGGTTCGGGGCTGATGAGAAAAGCAGAGTTTAAGTACTTAAATTCCCGAGAGCCTTTTCTTACAAATTTTTGGTGTTGAGAGCTCCCCAGCAGAAGGGATGTCCCTGCCTCTTTTACAATATTTATTACCTCAAGGTGGAGTTTGATATCCTGATTGATTGCCCCAGGGGTTGCTGTTTCAGGCCAAATTATGAGGGCAGGCTGGTCCTTTGAAACTTCCTGAGTGAGATCGGTGTATATCTGCATGATGTCGCTTGCATATTTTTTATCCCACTTTTTTACCTGCTCGATATTTCCCTGTACAACCGAGATTTTAATCTTGTCTCCAGCAATTGGCTTAGAGATTGTCAGATGCCCGTAAAGCAAGGCAAGAGCAGTGAACAAAGTAGCAGAGGAGACTATTGCCATTTTCCCCTTTTTTGAAGGGAGTTTGGGAAAAGGAGATTTCTGCTTTTCTGAACGGAATAAGAAAGAGTAGATAATGGCAGCAAGGGCCGAATTGACCATAACAATGAGAAAACTTATGCTATATGTTCCAGCAACTGATGCTATTTGAATAATTGATAAATACTGATACTGAGAATGAGCAAGCAGACCCCAGGGAAGGGCGAGGAAAGAGAGGTTTGATCGAATATATTCCAGAGAGACCCAGATGAGAGGGGCTGCAAACAGTGCTGGTACAGTGTCTAAACGTTTAGAAATGAAGGTAAAGATTAATCCAAAAAACCCGAAATATGACCCGAGATAGAGTGCTAATATCGAATGATGGAGGAGCGTATAACCAGGAACCCTAAGGATCCAATGGAAAATCCCTATAAAAAAGAGCATGCCGCTGATCAAGGATAAGAAAAAACCATATCTCAGGCTCTTGTCGCTGATGGTAGTCATCAGAGGCACAAGCCCGATCCAGGCAAAGAAGCCCAGATCAAAGGTTGGAAAGGAAAGTACAAGAAGAAGGGATGAGAGAAAGGTAAGAGAGAGATCTCTTAGAAGACGAAGAGTCATAGTCTTTGTTTGCACAATGGTAAATTACTCTTCATTCTTAAAAGAAAACAGTAAGATCCAATGAGATATATTGCGATTTGTTGAAATTATTTGTACCGGCAAAGCGATTCCTATATGCAAGATTAACAGAGAACGGTACAGAGAATTTCTTCTCCATGTACATCTGGACAGTAGAATATCCAAGGGTAATGAAGAACATGTGACCTGTCGGGTTTGTCTCGTCCTCAAGAGAAATAATGTCCTTCCCATTATCTTGTACATCATCCTTGAACTTTTTTGTATATCGGTATTTTAATCCTCCTGAAATTTGCTGCGTGAAGTTATAGCTACCCATTAATTCAAATTCTATGATGTCTCCAAGATTTCGCTTTACTGTTTCCTTGTTGGCAGTTACCGGCTGATCCACATTTGCAGGCACCCTCAGCAACTGCCGGTCCGGCAACTGGAGGTCATACCTTATGGTGGCATTCAGGAGAAGATTCCTGACAGCTAAATAATCAGCATGTAACCGGAAGAGCAGGTCGGTCTGGCCGTCACCAAATGCGATATCCACGAGATTATCTGGGTCATCAGCCTCCCCTGTGGGGAGGCGAACTCCCCCAACACATGCGAGACGCCAGTTGTTATTTTTGTAAAACTGGTATTTGCTAAGGATTTCGATATCGCCTAATCCACTATCTGACCACGTCTCTACCCGCTTAAATCCAAAACCCTTGATATCGATTACACCGTCACCATTGATATCAAGGCCTTTGCCAATAAGGTTCTGAACATCATCAGTAGTTAAAGGGACAGTACCAGGAAATGGTAAAGGTGCCAGAGAATTTATGAAAGGATTTTTACCCACATTGGCAGTAGAGGAATCAAGGCTGGCGTGTACTTTATTCTTCAAAAAGTAATAAGGTACCATAACGCCGAGGCTGAGTTTGTCAGTAATACCATAGTATAAAGAGAACTCAAAATTTCTAAGAAGCAAAGTGAAATCCACATCTGAACGGCCGACGCTTGCAGATCCACCGACAAAGGGGTCGAGGGATGTCAGAGCCGGGAAAACCCTGCTATTGAGGTCTGTATTTAAGTCTATTGCGAGGGGTTCTGAGTCTCCATCAGTATTGAATCGTTTCGTAATATTGAAGTAATAGTAATAGGTGGTATCAAAATAAAATACCCCTTTAGGAAGAACTTCAGCAGTATCTGCACAACAAACCAGAGGCATGAATATCACCATAAAAAGAACTGTTGTTGCAAAAACTATTATTTTCTTCATTTCACCGTTCATCCCTTCTTCAATTCTTTTTCTTGACCTCTTATGTGATTGAATCCGTCAGTCTTCGGTTCATTGTCAGTATTTTTCTTTAGTTTATAGGACAAATTATAAAAAATACTTGAGAATGAATACAAAAAAAAGAGTCGGTAGGCTAAAGCTTCCCGACTTCTTTTCAGGGTGGTATTATGATCCGAAATCATTTGTGAGGCACTAAGCGAATAGTGACCAACCCGTAGATCATTTCATCCAAGGTACCGCAGGAATCTTTTTTTATTATAGATACTTTTGTAATGACAGGTGTATACTTTGTGCTGCCAAAACCAAAGGCCTCTCCAACTTCTAACATACAAGGGTATGAGGCAAATTCATTTTTAATCCATTTGTTATAAATTCCGGAATCGCAAAGATCTCCAACTCCCATGCTGGAGGTGAAAGAGAAGAGGTGAAGTTTTGTTTCTCTAAACAACACCGCGTGGACATTATAGTGTCCACACTCATCCGGATGCGTAAACAGAGTACATTCGGATTTATCGCGGGCAACTGTAAAAATACCATAAAGATACGGACCAGAATTAGGAGGAGGCAAGTTTTCGGGTTCGCAACCTGAGCCTTCAAAACCACCCCCGCCAAAAGCAACCTTGCAGAGGCCAACAATCATTAGAAGTGCCAATATTGAGGAAATCATCATATTTCTTTTCATTGTATCCCCTCTTTTGGGTTTAAAACGATATAATCTTACCTAAATCACTTCTTTTTCTCGATGTTTAATAATTGATTACTTTAATTTGTGCACCTCCCCCAAAGAAACCACCGTCCTTCATAGTACCGGAAATGACTACCCGGTATATATTACCTGCCTGAACCTCGCCTAGGCTGTTGATAGCTTTTTGCCTGTCAAAAAATGCCCGAAGATAATATATCCTATATAACGGTGAGTACTGTTTAAAGACCATATCAGCTTTTACGTTATTCAACTGAATGTAGTCCATACTGTAATCAGTTATTGTTTTTCCTTTTTCAGGTACGATGATTACTGATAACTCGGGTCTGGGATAATCCTGGTTTTTTTCCCAACTGATTGGCCATTTTTGAGGGATAACTTTTACCTTTGTGGAACCCTGCGTCTGAACATACTTTGTCTCAGACTTAGCAACCCCCAGAGACTTATAAGCATTGATATCGCCGATACATGGTTCTCCGTCTGGGGGGTCCCATATCATCGCTGAAAGCTGGACCTGGAATGAGTAATTACCGGGAAACTTGAATGGGAAATAGTCCCTTAGATCTAATGTTTGGGATTGGGAGGGCTCGGACGTCCAACCTGCCGGTAGAATTTCATGGGGGGCTACTTGTGTGAAAGATCCATCATTTTTACGGCAAAAAGGCAATGGCGGGGCATCTGGGAACTCTTCGTGCTCCCCAAGTCGCTTAGCCAGAACCAGACGGCCTGCCGGGTCAATCACCCGCATTTCGAGATAGTATTCCTTTGCTTTGAACCCTTCACTAACGTAGAGGTCCTTGCCAGATTTATTTGACACCGTCACAGTTACATTCACTGGTTCACCGCAAACATAGTAGGACTTATTAAAGTCTAATGTGACACCAAGAATATCAGAAATATCCGAAGTTTGTGCCCACAGAAGGCCACTCGATCCGATGAGTAATGCAGCTACAACAACAATCAATAAACTCAAAGTAGATTTTCTCATAATAATCCTCCTCTTACTTTACTTTGCCTTGAAGCTCCCCATGGCACTTGACACCACGGTACTTGACCAGGCACTTGTCCCATTTTGATTTTTTGCATTCACTCGCCAGTAATATGTTGTTCCTGAAGTGAGTGTAACTTGGGGTTGAATTGGAGGGAGGACAATCCCAGTAGTGTTAAGTTTATACTTTCCTGGATATGTTGCTGGGTCCGGGAATGTATTAACTGTACAAACCTGTAACGCATATTCTATCGCTCCAATCGAGGTGCTCCAGTTAAAGATGGGAGGACTATCAGTAGCTCGAATGCCATTAATGGGTGAAAGAAGGGTCGGGACAGCTGGAACTTGTCGGGTGTTGTGAATCCTCTGCCTGATATCATAACTTCCGCCAGCCTTATGAGTGCAAGCTGTTCCAAAGTCCTGTACATCCCAATCTTTCACGCCGCTATACATGATGCAATTGGGATCAGCACAATGGTCACTATTCGAGGCACCTAATAAAGCATGAACTATCTCATGAATGATAGTTCGTTTGAGCACAGTCTGTGGAGTATATATTTTCCCTTTACTTCCTATCGCAGTAATCTTCCCTGCTGAATCAAAAGTGATTGCGTTAAACTCCACAGTGCCACCGGTTAAATTCCCTTGTGCATCCAAGGCATAGTCTGGAGGCATAAGGTAGGGCGGGGAGGAAGCCTGGTCGTTAATATTTAAGTTCATAGGGCTGGCATTATTGGAGATGGGGTCACATCGACCATCGCATACTGTTAATCCTCCTACCGGGCTATTTCCCACAGCAATACCTTGTCCACTCGGGTAGGGTGCCTCAATGAAATAATTTTTTAATGGGAATGGATAAATCTGTGGTGTGAAATACCCATATGACTTATATAGTTGTGTGGTTTTGTCATTAGGCGTGTAACCTTTTGTGTCCCAGCTCCAGGTTATATTTGTCCCGCTCGTGAGGTAGGTATGACCTTTATTTGTTGAGCTGCTGTAGTAAAAAGTCGGACTTCTATAAACGATCTGTAAAATGTCGCAGTTTGGGTGATTGGGATCAGCCGCTGGATCGTAAGCAAAATCCCGCATCGGAGGATAAGGGTTATTAAGATCTCCAATTACCGAGATCTCTATTCCAGCATTGTTGAAGGCTGGAATTTTGGCAAAACCAGGTCTAGGATCTGGAAAGAGAGTTATGAATCCATCCCAATATTCGTATCCTCCTGCAGGGGTCTCTTTTTTGGGCCGTATAAAAAGCGTCTTCTTTGTAGGGTCGGTTTTTAAAAGACCATTTCCTTCCAATGAAATATCATCAAGACCATCTTTATCTTCATCCGGGTCTAACATACCCCGAACACCTATGAAGAGGTTCCCATAGACTGGTTGCGTTCTGAATTCCCAGACTTCTGACCAGTCGCTTGTTCCGTTAGCGTTTGTTGCATTCACTCGCCAGTAGTAGAATGTCTCATTCAAGAGCGGCGTGCTCACTACGTATGATGTGCCTACTATTCCACTTTGGTCAACTACGTAGGATTCATCGGTAAGGACTTGCAGGTGATATGAGTCTGCCCCTGTCGAGGCATTCCAGCTAAATGTAGGATTTATGTCAACAGTTGTTTCCCCATTGGTTGGAGAGATAAGGGTTGGGATGGATGGTGTTAAGTTAGTTAAATAATCAACTATGTTGATAAACAAATGTCTGCCCTCATCAGTCATAGAAGACGGAGCACCTGTAAATCCCCAGAGAAGATATCTACTTTTTTCTTGAACAAGAGGATAATGAGTTGGGTCGTCAGGTTCTCCTCCTAACATTTCAATATCAGAAGATGGAAATGATAAATGAATCCCGACTTCACCAGTGAAGCTGTATAGAGATAAGATGTTTGTGATAGTCTTAAAAATATGGTCGTACTGAGGAGTAGGGTTACCTAAGCAGTCAAAAGCATTTCCACCTGCATATGAGTCATACTCGGCTCCCATCCAGGTCAAATAAGAGTCACCCTCCTCAGGCGTAATCCACTCGATGATATAAGTTCCCCCTGGAGTCAGAAGAACCGATGGTAGAAGAGGAAAGTGTACATCCAAGATCATTTGTGGATCAGCACTAAAGGTGACCGGTATTTCACCGAGAACAGGTCCATCAATGGTACCAGATCTAATCCTGATCGTTGTGGTATACGTGCCTGGGAAGCTTCCTCCGGTTCTAAATTTGAGGTCTACTTCTGCAAGGGATCGAAAAGAGGGAGTAAAGCTTTGGAATAAATTCCCCATTTTTGGAAACCCGCAGCCAAAGCTTGTAAGAGTAGAAACATAATTTTCCTGATCTACTTTTAGGGTCTGTAACGGCATATATGGCGAGGTAAAAATAGTGTGAGAGTGGTTAGCTATAAAAATAGCATATTTATCCTCATCTGCTCCTGCTGACCAATGCCAGCCATATGGCCAGCCTACTTTAAGGCTGAGCTTCCCAAAAAATGCATACCCACCTTCTCCTAAGCCCAGGATTGGTTTTCCAGATCCTTCAATTCGGGATACATAGGCGGTATTGCCCCAGGTATCTAAAAAACCAGTGTCAGATCCTATAATAATCAAATCGTATCCCGAGAAGTTGGCAGTTGGTATATTGTCAATGTAAATTAAATCAACTACTTCACAGCTATTAGGATCAGACTCTATAAAAGACTTAAAACCTTGATCGTCTGTAGAATAGATGTATGCGGCAGACCCACATGCCGCGTGTACATTTACACTGTATACGGTTGCAAGAAAAAGACTGAGCAAGAAAAAAATCAAGACTGTAACTTTTGAAGTTGTGACTCCCCTATTCATTGATATACCCCCTTTCCCCGCTATATGAAGATAAATTGTTTCATACTACATGTACTACATAAACCAAAAAGGCCGAGCTGCCGAAAATCTTCCTTCGGCAGCTCGGCCATCTTTTAGTTTAAGTGATTCAAAAGACCCGCCGCTTTCTGTACCCTTCTTACGAAGAGTTTAGCTTTATCGAGAAGGCATTTGTTTAGATTATGCTATGGAAACTATTTTGAATTAGGTTAGGTTATTACCTCCCCCGTCACCCCTGCTATCATTTTAATTCATAACGCATTTCATTTGTCAACATAAAAATTGGTTATAAGTTCTTTAAATCAAACGTTTTAGATCATTTTATAACCAAAGTTGAAGTTCCAATACCTTAAAGTTGTTGTTCCCTGTTTTGCTACTTAGTTTCCACTGTCATTGCGAGCCATTTACCATCTGTCATCTCTGAACATAGTGAAGAATCTTGTCTCTATGCTCAGACTAAACTCCGCGTGGCAATCTCTTCTTCGGGATTGCGAGCCTTTTCCTAACCTTTGAGATTGCTTCGGGACTTTGTTCCTCGCAATGACCTTGTTGTTTTTTGTTCCAGATTCTTGTCGCAGGGTTCTTCATTTTATCATGTTTAGTAATCTCCCCTATCCCCTGGTTTATTTTAGTCAAGTACTTTTTTTTACGTCTTATAGCATGGAGGTCTTAATTGAAGCACCTTGCCTTACCCTGGTTTTGAGAGTCTCAACAGAGCTCTTATCTTGCTTCATT
>Ga0315282_10016673_pt1 | contig 10713 bp, 10 predicted proteins | sample YL17G07_20_MG_FD_203693 | JGI IMG/M metagenome (GOLD analysis project Ga0315282, IMG submission 203693) | Sediment microbial communities from Yellowstone Lake, YNP, Wyoming, USA - YL17G07_20 | ecosystem: Environmental > Aquatic > Freshwater > Lake > Sediment | place: USA: Wyoming | collected... | reverse complement strand
TTAGAGCGCCACGGCCATGGGCAGGGCCAGCGGGGGTTCGAGCAGGAAATCGAGCTGGGCCATCTGCTGGAGGGCCTCGCGGACGGCCTGCTCGGTGGTGGGCTCGACGGTAATCACAAACGGCAGATCGTGTTTGGTCTCGCAGGGAACCTGGAGAACGGCCTCCAGGCTGATGCGCTTCTCGGCCAGGATGCCGGCCAGTGCGGCGATGATGCCGGGCCGGTCGTCCACCCGGAAGCGCAGGTAGTAGGCCTGCTTCTCGCGGGTGATGGGCAAGGGATTGTACTCGCCGAGGCGCTCGTGGGCGAAGGGCGAGACGCGCTGCGGGCTGCCGCTGCGGATCTCCCGCGCCACCCGCATGAGGTCACTCACCACCGCCACTCCGGTCGGGCGCGGACCCGCCCCGCGGCCATAGTAAAACGTGTCCTCGCCGTAATGGCCCTTGACCCACACTGCGTTGTAGGCCCCCTGCACGCTGGCCAGGATGGTCGAGGCCGGGACCAGGGCCGGGCGCACCGACAGCAGCAGTCCCTCGGAAGTCTGCCGGGCGGCGCACAGCAGCCGGATGGTGTGGCCCAGGCGGTGGGCGTACTCGAAATCAATGGGGGCCAGGCGGCGGATGCCCTCCGTGAAAATGTCCGAAGGAGTGATATGCTCGCCGAAGGCCAGGGCCGACAGGATGGCCAGCTTGGAGCGGGCGTCGTAACCGTCAATGTCGGCGCTGGGGTCCGCCTCGGCGTACCCCAACCGCTGGGCCTCCGCCAGCACCGTCCCCAGGGTGGCGCCGCGCTTCTCCATCTCGGTCAGAATGTAGTTGCTGGTGCCGTTGAGAATGCCGTAGAGGGCGACCACCCGGTCCCCGGAAATGCCTTCTCGCAGGACGGCGTGGATCGGAATCCCCCCGGCCACGCTGGCCTCCATGGCCAGATTGATGCCGGCCGCGATGGCGCGCTCCCAGATCTCCGCCCCGCGCAGCGCCATCAATTCCTTGTTGGCGGTAACCACGGATTTCTTGTGCTCAATGGCTCCGAGGATGATCCGGGCCGCTACATCGGTGCCGCCCACCAGCTCCGTGACGATGTCCACGTCAGGATGCGCCACCACCTCGCGCCAGTCGAAGGTTTTCAGCACCGGCCCCAGGGCCTCGGGGACCGGCACCTTGTCCACATCCAGGCTGCAAACCGCCGTGACCTGCAAACGGAACCCCAGCTTCAGGGCGATCTGCTGGGCATTCTCGGCCAGGATGGTCGCCGTGCCCATCCCTACATTGCCCAGCCCGACCATTCCGATGTTCACCTGGTGCATACCCCCCGATCATAGCAGCTAGCGGCTAGCCGTCTTGGTGCTGGAGACTTGGTGCAAATCAGTCAAGTTTTGATTCCTCGCAGAGGCGCGGAGGACCGAGAGATCTCGCAGAGATAAAACGACCATAGTTGTCTCTGCGTTTCCTCTGCGATCTCTGCGTTGAATACTCTGTCCGGTCTGAGGTGGAACCTCGCTAGCGGCTAGCGGCTCGGAACTGGCGCGTCAATGTGCTGTATGCTGAAATGCTGAACGCACAACCAAGGAGCTTGCATGAACCGCCGAACTATTTTGAAGAGCGTGCCCGCCCTGGCCTTTGGCGGGCTGGCTGCCCCTGCGGGCGAACCCAGGGCGCGGCTGCGTCCCGCGATCTGCGCTTACTCGTTCCGGGACGCGCTGAAGAGCAAGACCATGACTTACGAGGACCTAGTGCGCCGGGCCTGCGAGTGGGGCATGGACGGCATTGACATGACGGTGTACTGGTTCCCCGACACCTCGGACGGATTCCTGCTGCCGCTGAAACGAGTGGCCTACAAATCCGCGGTCGAGATCTACAGCATCGCCATCAGCACCGAGATGACGCAGCCTACGCCGGAGTTGCAGGTCAAGGAAGTGGCGCAAGTCAAGAGATGGGTGGACGTGGCCGAGAAGCTGGGGGCCGGCCACATCCGGGTCTTCGGCGGCAGGATTCCCAAGGGCGGCAGCGAAGAGCAGGCCGCCGGCTGGGCCGCCGAAGTTTTGAAACGGGCTGCGGAGTACTCGGCCAGCAAGGGCATCATCCTGGGCATCGAGAACCACGGCGGGGTCACCGAGAAGGCGGCCACCATCATCCGGATCATCAAGCAGGTGAATTCCCCGTGGGTCGGGATCAACCTGGACACCGGCAACTTCCGGACCGACGCCTACGCGCAGATCGAAAGATGTCTGCCGTATGCCGTCAACTTCCAGGTCAAGTCGGAGATTACGGGAGAGGGTGGCAAGCGGCAGGCCTCGGACTGGGACCGCATCCTGAAGATGGCGGCCCAATCCGGCTACAAAGGCTACTTGGCACTGGAGTACGAGGCCAAGGAGGACCCCGCGACCGCGGTCCCGCGGCTGCTCAAGCAGCTCCGGCAACTGTGTCAGAAGTACTCGGCCTGAGCGAAGACCACTCCCTTACGGTCGTGGCTCCGCTTCGGAGCCGCGCGCGTCAGCAAGCGGTCCGGCCGCCAGCCCCAGCCGCTCCAGCAGGGCGTTCGGCTCCGGGTCGCGTCCCATGAAGGCGCGGTAGAGTTCGGCGGGGTCCTGACTGTCGCCTCTGGCCAGAATGGTTTCCCGAAATTTCAAGCCGGTCTGGCGGCTGAAAATCCCGTTCTCCCGGAAGCGCGTGAAGGCGTCCGCATCGAGCACTTCCGCCCACTTGTAGGAATAGTAGCCGGCGCCGTAGCCCACCGGGTTCGCAAATAGGTGCGTGAAGGCGGCGATCATGGCGTGATCGGGCGGCAGCCTGGCCGGGGAGAATTCTTGCAGGATGTGACGGGCGTAGGCCATCACGTCCCCGTCTCGGGCAGGCTCGTACTGGACGTGCAGAGCCAGGTCCACGAAGCCGAAGCCCAGTTGCCGCGTCTGGGCGTTGGCTGCGCGGAAGGTGCGCGCCCGCTTCATCCTCTGGAACAAGTCCTCCGGAATCGGCGCGGAGGTCTGGAAGTGCCGCGCAGACAGGTCTAGGGCCTCCCGCTCCCAGCACCAGTTCTGCATGATCTGCGAGGGCAACTCGACGAAGTCCCAGGCCACGTTGGTCCCGGCCTGGCCGCGCATCTCGACGCGGCTCAGGCAATGGTGCAGCAGGTGGCCGAACTCGTGGAAGATGGTTTCGACTTCGGCGTGAGTCAGTAGCGCGGGCTGGCCGCCCGCCGGCGGCGTCAGGTTTCCGCAGATCAGGCCCAGATGCGGCCGGAAGCCTTGCGGGCCGGGCCCTCCGGTGATGAAAGCGTCCATCCATCCGCCGCCGCGCTTGTTCTCACGGGGACGCCAGTCGGCATAGAAGGCGCCCAGCAGGCCGACGTCGGAGTCATGGATGCCGTAGTAGTTCACCTGGGGATCCCAGAGGGGGACGGCGGAGCGCTCCTGGACGCGGACGCCATAAAGGCGTTCGGCGGTTTCAAACATTCCCTGGATCACATGTTGCAGCGGGAAATACGGCCGCAGCGCTTCCTCGTCAAACTCGTACAACGCGGCGCGCTGCTTCTCGGCGTAGTAAGCCACCTCCCAGGGCTCCAACTCGGGGGCTTCCGGACCTTCCAGGCTGCGGCGGAAGGCCAGCAGTTCCTGATTCTCCCGCTGGAACCGGCCCTCGGTTCTCTCCTTGAGGCTGGTCAAGAACTCCAGGGCCTGCCGGCCGCTTTTGGCCATGCGGTCCTCGAGTACCAGGTCCGCGAAGTCGCGGTAGCCGAGGAGCCGCGCCTTCTCCCTGCGCAACTCCAGGATGCGGCTGAGAACGGGCCGGTTGTCGAACGTGCCGCGGCTCGCGCGGGTGCTGTGCGCGCGGTAGACCTGCTCGCGGATCCCAGCATCATCCAGGTAGGTCATGAGCGGGACGTAGCTGGGCGCCTGCAAGGTGAAGCGCCAGCCCGCGAGGCCTCTGGTAACCGCGCTTTCCCGAGCCGCCGCGATGGCGGTGGGCGGCAGCCCGGCCAGTCGCGCTTCTTCGGTGATGAGCAGTTCGAAAGCGTTGGTGGCATCCAGGACGTTTTCGCCGAAGCGCGTGGTCAGTTGCCCCAGTTCGACGTCCAGCTCCTTCAGTCGCGCCTTGCCGGCCGGGTCGAGTTCCGCCCCGTGGCGCCGGAAGTTGGCCAGCGTTTTGGTGAGGAAACGCTGCCGGGCGCCGCCCAGATTCCGGGCCTCTTCGGTGGCGGCGTATTCCCGCAGCGCGTTCCACAGTCCCTGGTCGAGAGGGATACTCGCATAGAACGCGCTGATTGCGGGTTGCACCGCGTTGTAGGCCGCGCGCAGCTCCGGGCGGGTGGCCACCGACTCCAGGTGCTTGACCACCGTCACGGCGTAGTCCAGGCGCTCGGTCGCCTCATCCAGCGCCAGCAGCGTGTCCTCGAAGGTGCGCGGCCCGGGGCTGGAAGCCAGCGTCTCCAGACTCTGCCGCGCATCGCGCAGCAGTTCCTCGACGGCCGGCTCGACGTGCTCCGCGCGGATGCGGTCGAAGGGGATCTCGAACCGGATATCGACCAGGGGATTGGCTTCCGGGGATGCCGGCATGGCAGGCCCGCGCTAAGCCCTGGCTTTCATCTGCTTGTACTGGCGGCGCAGATCTTCAAGTTGCCGGGCGTGGCGCTCGGGATGCCCGGCAATCCCCTCGACGAGCTGCCCGAGCGTCACCAGCCCCCTCTGGCTGTGCGTGCCGGTGCGCGCAAAAGCGGCCTCGGGCAGGTCCTTGAGCAGATTGTAGTTCTCGGCGCGCAGCCGCCGGAAAGTATCGAGCGACTCGGAGATCTTGCGCCGCGCGTAGTTCAGATTCGCAGTCCAGGCGTTTTGATCGAAGGCCATCAAGGTGGGATTCTCCTCGGCGATCACGCGGCGTAGGCGGTCTGCACACACGATCTCAGAGTCCGCCAGGTGGGCCACAATCTGGCGGATGCTCCAGCGATCGGGCGCGGGCGCGAAGTCCAATTCCGCTCCGGCGGCGCCGGTCATCACGGCGGCAACCAGCTCGGGTCCGCGGCGAAATCTCTCCAGCAGGTCAGAAAGCGTGCTCATCCAACTATTATCATATGATCGTGGATCGCCCCAGCATGCCGAGCGCACCTCTCTTCGATCAGCGCGAGCCCTTCGACCGCGCCAGGCTGGCCGAATCGCTGCGGCGGCTGGCCGACGAGAACATCCGGATTGGGACCAGCTCCTGGAAGTACGAGGGCTGGATCGGGCAGATCTACACGCGGGAGAAATACCTGGCGCGTGGGTCTTTCTCGAAGCGCCTGTTCGAGGCCGGGTGCCTGCGGGAGTACGCCGAGACCTTCCCCATCGTGTGCGGCGACTTCTCCTTCTACCAGTTCCCGTCGGAAGAGTACTGGCGGCGATTGTTCGGCACGGCGCCTGCCGGCTTGCAGTATGGGTTCAAGGTGACGGAACAGATTACTGTGAAAACGTTCCCCTCCCACCCGCGCTACGGCCGCCAGGGGGGACTCCCCAACCCCTCCTACCTGGACGCCGGCCTGTTTCAGGAGGCTTTTCTGCGGCCCCTGGCGCCTTATCGCGAGCAGATCGCGGTTCTGATTCTGGAGTTCGGAACTTTCCCGAAAAAAACCTACCGGCAGGCCCGCGAGTTCGTGGAGGACCTGGACCGGTTCCTGTCCCAGATCCCCCGCGAGTTTCGCTACTCGGTCGAGATCCGCAACCCCGAATACCTGGCCGCGGAGTACTTCCAGTGCCTGCGCAGCCACGGGGTGGCGCACGTGTTCAACGCCTGGACCCGCGCTCCGGAACTGGGAGTCCAGCTCCGCTTACCGGAGGCCTTTACGGCCGATTTCTCGGTTTGCCGCGCCCTGCTGCGCCGGGGCCGCTCCTATGAAGAGGCGGTCAACCTGTTCTCGCCCTACGAGGAAATTAAGGAGCCCAATCCGCAGGGCCGCCGGGCGCTGCGCGATCTGATCGCGCACGCCCGCGACAACCGCCAGGCCGCCTTCATCTTCGTCAACAACCGGTTTGAAGGCAGCGCCCCGCTGACTATTCAGGCCATCCTGGAGGCCGCGAGCCCGGACCAGCGGTCTGATTGAACGAAGTGTCTCGGATCCACTCGGCTACCTGAGCGATTTCCTTCGAAAGCGCGCGGTTCCCGGGCGCGCCCGGATGCGCCGTCCGCAGGCGCTCGCGCACCTGCTCGATTTTCGGGCTGGAGCTGAGCGGTCGCAGAAAGTCCAGCGCGCGCGCCGCGGTGAGCGCCTCGATGGCCAGCACCGCGCGGGTGTTCTCGATCACCGCCTTGAGCTTCAGCGCCGAGGTCATGCCCATGCTCACGAAGTCTTCCCGGTTGCCGCTGGTGGTGATCGAGCCCGCCGAGGCGGGGTGGCAAAGCACGCGGTTCTCCGCCACCAGCGCGGCGGCCGTGACCTGCGCCATCATGAAGCCCGACTCGAGTCCCGGATGCTGGGCCAGAAACGGAGGTAGGTCCTCGTTCAGCGCCGGGTTGACCAGCCGGTCGATGCGGCGCTCCGAGATGCCCGCCAGCGCCGCCAGCGCGATGGCCATATAGTCCAGGGTGAGCGCCAGGGGTTCCCCATGGAAGTTCCCGCCCGAGAGGATCTCGTCGCCGATCACCAGCGGGTTGTCGGTGGCGGAGTTGAGTTCGATGCTGAAGACCCGGCGTGCCTCCGCCAGCGTGTCGCGCACCGCCCCATGGACCTGGGGCGCGCAGCGCAACGAGTAGGCGTCCTGTACGCGGCCGCAGCCCAGATGTGAGGCCCGGATTTGGCTGCCTTCGAGCAGCCGCACCAGGTTGGCGGCGCTGCGGGCCTGCCCGGGATGCGGACGCGCCTGCTGGATACGGTCATCGAAAGCGCGCGGGGTGCCGCGCTGCGCATCGGTGGTCATGGCGCAGACCAGGTCGGCGGCCTCGGCCAGAGTCTCTGCTGCCACCAGCCCGAGACAACCGATCGCCAGCATGCCCTGGGTGCCGTTCACCAGCGAGATGCCTTCCTTCGAGGCCAGGGTCAAGGGCCGAATGCCGGCCCGCTCGAGAGCTTCCCGGCCCGCCAGGCGCGCGCCCCCGAGCTCGGCTTCGCCCTCGCCGATTAGCACCAGCGCGATGTGCGCCAGCGGGGCCAGGTCGCCGCTCGCACCCACGCTGCCCTTCGAGGGCGTCACCGGCGTCACGCCGCGGTTCAACAGTTCGCACAGCCGCTCGGCCACTACAGGCCGGATCCCGGATAAACCCTTGGCGAGTCCGTTGGCCCGGATCAGCATCATGGCGCGCACTTCCTCGCGCGCCAGCGGCTCTCCAACGCCACAGGCGTGCGAGCGGACCACGTTGCGCTGGAGTTGTTCGAGCTCGGCGCGCGGGATGCGCACGTCCGCCAGATGCCCTACCCCGGTGTTGACGCCATAGACCGGGAGGTCGCCGCTCTCCAGGCGCTCGATGACGGCCCGCGAGCGCAGCATCTTTTCGATCGCCGGCGGGGCCAGCGACACCGCTTCGTCTTTCGCCGCCACCGCCACAACCTGCTCGATAGTCAGCGATTCTCCATCCAGGATGGTCATAGAATTAATGGTAAACCCCATGGAACGTCTGCCCTTTCAGGTTACGCCGCTGGCCGCGGCCTACGAAGGTCTCCGCCTGCCGGTGGCCGTGCTGCTCGATAATGTGCGCAGCATGTACAACGTGGGCGCCTTCTTTCGCACCGCCGACGCAGCCGGACTCGAGAAGCTTTACTTGTGCGGGATCTCCGGGCGCCCGCCCAAACGCGGGATCACCAAGACGGCCCTGGGCGCCGAGCAGAGGGTGGCCTGGGAACACGCCTGGGAACCTGTTCCGGTGGCCCAGCAGCTTCGCGAGAGGAGCTACGAACTGGCGGCGGTCGAGACCAGCCTGCACTCGGTGGATCTGTTCGACTGGACGCCCCGGTTTCCGGTGTGCCTGATCTTCGGGCACGAGGTGGAAGGCATCCGGCCCGAGTTGCTGGCGCTGTGCGACACCCACGTGCGCATCCCCATGCTGGGGGTCAAACACTCGCTCAACGTGGCCACCGCCGGCGGCGTGGTGATCTACGAGCTACTCCGCAAATACCGGCGGATGATGGAGGCGCGGAGCCCCCGCCCGTGACGCCCGGCGCTGCGACCGTAAGGGAGCAGCATGAGCGCAATGGCGTCTTTCAGGTTTTCGCGGGCTTCCTCGAGGGTGCTTCCCTGGGTCAGCGCGCCCGGGACGTCGTCGGTCCAGGCCACCCACCATTTGCTACGGTGCAGGAAGTGGGCCTCGTATCGGCGCCTGGCTCTCATGTGTATTTCTTCCGCCACCCTTCCAGTGCGCTGGCCAGGGCTTCGCGCACGGTGGTGAACTCGGGGTTGGCGTACTGGTTGGTTTTCTCGCGCGGGTCGGTGCGCAGGTCGTAGAGATCGTTGGGCCCTTGCCCCTCATTGCGCCACACCAGCTTGTAGCGGGTGTCGCGGACCATGTACGTGTTGCGGAACTCCCCGAACACCAGGCTGCGCCAGGGCTCTTTCTTGGGCAGGGGCTTGTTGGTCACCAGGGCCAGGTAACTTCTCCCGCACAGGTTGCGGCCCTGGGGCATTGGCGCCCCGGTGGCCTCGCAGAGCGTCGGCAGCAGGTCATAGAAGCTCACCAGTTCGGGGCGCGCCGCCTCGATCGGCGTCTTGCCTCTCCAGTTCCAGATCATGGGGGTCTGGACGACCTCCTCGTACATGTTGATCGGGTCGGAGGCCAGTCCCTTGCTCCACAGCCCGTGCCGGCCCAGCAGAAAGCCGTTGTCCCCGGTGAAGATGATCAGGGTGTTGTCGCGCAGGCTGCGCTGGTCCAGCTTGGCGAGCAGCGGAGGAATCTGATCGTCCAGCGCGGTGGTGGCTGCGGCGCACTTGCGGATGTTGCCGACGATATCCTTCAGCATCTCCTTTTCCCGGAGGGCATTGGAAGCGGGGGGTTCCCAGCCGATGGTCTCGAAATTGGTCTTGGCGTACATGTCGTAGTACTTGGCGGGGTGGCCGTCGTAGGGCACGTGGGGGTTGAAATGGCTCACGGTCAGAAAGAACGGGCGGTCGGGGGTCTGCTGGTCGAGGAACTGAAGGGCCTTCCCGGTGATGAGGTCGGCCAGGTAGCCTTTCTCCTGGACCAGTTCGCCGTTCCAGCTCATGGTGGGATTCTGGTACGCGGCCGAGCCCCCCAGCATGGCGTACCAGAAGCGGTAGTTGTGCTGCGGCTTCTGGTCGTCCCCCATGTGCCACTTGCCCGCGTAGCCGCACTGGTAGCCCTGCCCTGCCAGAATGTCCGAGATCATGATTTCGTCTCTGAAGGAAGGCGGCGGCGCGGCCTGGCCTTGGGGCGGAGTGTCGATGGGCTTGGGTGTGAGGAAATCGTGGATGCCGTGCTGGCGGGGCAGGCGTCCGGTGAACAGCGTGGCCCGGCTGGCGGAGCAGATGGGCGTGCAGACGAAGTTGTTGCTGAATCGCGTGCCCGCGCGCGCCAGCAGGTCGATGTTGGGCGTGCGGATTTCCTTGTTGCCGTAACAGCCCAGCATCCAGGCCGCCAGGTCGTCTGCCATAATCAGCACGACATTCGGCCGCCGTGCGGTTTTCGCTTTCTGGGCCAGCACGGGCGCGGCCGCGCCCAGGAACAGGTTGCGACGGGTGATGGACATCGTCTACTCGAAGATGACCGCGCCGGCGCCCTGAATCTGGTAGATAGTCCGGCCCGAGGTAATGGAGGCCGGATCGAACTTGCGCTGGTTCATTTCGGCTTCGTGCTGGGCCTGGGCGATGGCCTGCTCCTTGGTCAGCACCAGCTTGGCGAGCTTGCCTTCCGCGATGGCGGTCTTGCCGACGGCTTCCGGCGGGAAAACGATCACGCCCTCCTCGACCTTGATGCGGATGCCTTTGTTGGCGGCCGGATCCAGCAACTCCATCCAGCAGCCCATGTGCCGGCAAACATCCCGCACGCTGCCCTTTACCTGAACCACTTTGCCGACGTAGCGGTCTGGCGCCGCCACCAGCTTGTCGATCGCGATCTGCTGCTTGAGGGTGAGCGGCTGGCCCAATTTCATCTCCGCGGCGAATCCGATCGCGGCCACCAGACACAATGACAGGAACGCTTTCATGTGACCTCCGAACTATCGAATATACCAGGAGTCGGGCGGCTGCACGTAATGCCTCAGTCCCTGGGGGCCCGCGTGGGCTAAGCTTCAGCTTGTCTCGCGCTGTAGTGGAGAATGGGCCAGACAAGCTGAAGCTTAGCCCACAAGGGGTCCAATACCTCCCGGGGGACTGAGGCATTACTGCTGCACAGCTCGGGCCCTTGGCGCGCAGCGGCGGTTTGGAATAGGATAAAGAGTCATTGAATCCGTGTGGAGCAGCGACAACACAGACACCAATGTCTGTGCCACCCTGTGTGGAGGTGAATATGCCACTAACACGAAGAGAGATTTTGGCGGCGGCAGCGATGTGGCCGGCGGAACCGCCTGCCCTACAGTCTGCCCCACAGTTATGCATCTTTTCCAAGCACCTTCCTAAGCTGAACTACGACGAACTGGGTAAGACCTCGCGCCAGTTGGGATTTGACGGCGTGGACCTGACCGCGCGCCCCCAGGGCCACGTGCTGCCTGAGCGCGCCGCCGAGGATCTGCCCCGGGCCGTCGAGGCCATCCGCTCGCACGGCCTGGCCGTCCCCATGATCACCACGGAATTACTCTCCGCCGCGCA